>Ga0265339_10002565_pt1 | contig 12957 bp, 14 predicted proteins | sample 4CB219metaG_FD_202085 | JGI IMG/M metagenome (GOLD analysis project Ga0265339, IMG submission 202085) | Rhizosphere microbial communities from Carex aquatilis grown in University of Washington, Seatle, WA, United States - 4-CB2-19 metaG | ecosystem: Host-associated > Plants > Roots >...
GGGCGGGTCGCCCCGCAACGCCATGATGTTCTCGATGCCCTCGTCGACCAGGCGGTCGAGCACGCCCGCGATCTCGTTGCGCCCTGCGCCGACGCAGGTCAGGTGCGCCATCGCGCAGATGCCGGCCTCGCGCTGAATGCGGCTCACGATCTCGACGGTGCGCTCGCGCGTCGAGCCGCCCGCGCCGTAGGTCACGGAGACGAATGAAGGTGCGAGCTCGCCGAGCTCGCGGATCGTGCGTTCGAGCGTGGCCACACCCGCCTCGGTCTTTGGCGGGAAGAACTCGAAGGAGAAGACGCGGCGGTTCGGGTTGCCGAAGAGATCGCGGATGCGCACGGGCTACCTGGACGCCTGCGCTCTTGCCGCGGGGCGCTCACTGGCGTCGTCGTCGCGGTCGCGTGGCCGATCGTTGCGGGCGGCGCCGTCGGCCAGGCGCTCCAGCCGCTCGAGCGCGAAGGCGGGCTCGATGGTGATCGTCTCGCCCTTGCGTTCGGGCGCCTCGAACATGATGTCGTGGCAGATCTCCTCGATGAACGTGCGTAGGCTGCGCGCGCCGGTGCGGCGGCGGATGCAGAAGCGCGCGATCGCATGCAGCGTCTCGTCGGAGAAGCGCAGATCGATACCGTCCATCTTCAGCAGCGCCTGATACTCGCGCACGACCGAATCGGGCGGCGCGGTCATGACCAGGTAGAGGTCGTCCTCGGACAGCGGATCGAGCTCGACGCGCACGGGGAGGCGGCCGAGGAACTCGGCGAGCAGGCCGTAGTCGAGCAGCTCCTTTTCCGTCACCCGGCGGCTCTCGGGGCGCGCCGCTCGCCCGCCCGCGGCGCCGAAGCCGACGGTCTTGGCCTCGTCGTGCAGGCGCAGATCGGAGAACGTGCCGGCGGCGATGAACAGGATGTCTTGGGTATCGACGACCACGAAGTCGTGCTTGTTCCAGTGCTGGGTCACGTTGAGTGGAACGAAGCTCTCGCGTCCCTCGAGGACCTTGAGCAGGCTCTGCTGCACGCCCTCGCCGCCGATGTCGCGCGAGCCGGCGCCGTTGCGCGCGCCCTGAGACCGCCGCGCGATCTTGTCGATCTCGTCGATGAAGACGATGCCGCGCTGGGCGAGCTCGACGTCCTGGTCGGCGTGGTGCAGGAGCTCGCCGATCATGACCTCGACGTCCTTGCCGTAGTAGCCGGCCTCGGTGTACTCGGTGGCGTCGGCGACCACGAATGGCACCTCCAGGCAGCCGGCCAGCGTGCGCGCGATGTGGGTCTTGCCCGACCCGGTCGGGCCGATCAAGAGCAGGTTCGACTTCTTGATCAGGCGTTTTTGTCCCGGCGTCTTCTGGGCGCACCGCTTCAGGTGGTTGTAGGCGGCGATGGCGACCGTCCGCTTGGCGCGCTCCTGGCCGACGACATAGCGGTCCAGATAGTCGAAGATCTGGCGCGGCGTGGGGGGGGGCGTGACGCTGCGCTCGACGCGGGGATTGGGCTTCATCTGGGCGGCAGTATCCCACCGGAGTTGGGGGTCCGCTACATTCCGACACCCCTGTTTCGCCCCTCTGTACAGAAGCCTTCGATCCGTATATGAAGCCGGGCATGAGCAGCGTGCATCAAGCCATCATCGAGAGCGTCCAGGCCCGCGAAATCCTCGACTCGCGCGGCAATCCGACCATCGAGGTCGACGTGACGTTGGAGTCGGGAATCATCGGTACCGCGGCCGTGCCCTCGGGGGCGTCGACCGGCGAGCACGAAGCGCTCGAGCTTCGCGATGGCGACAAGGGGCGGTACCAGGGCAAGGGCGTGAGGAAGGCCTGTGAGAACGTGGCCAACCTGCTCGGCCCGGTGGTGTGCGGGCGCGACGCGCTCGACCAGGCGGGGCTCGACGCGGCGATGCTGGCGGCTGACGGCACGCCCAACAAGGGCAAGATCGGCGCCAACGCGATGCTGGGCGTCTCGATGGCGGTCGCGCGCGCGGCGGCCGAAGAGGTCGCCCTGCCGCTCTACAAGTACCTGGGCGGACCGAACGCCCGCGTGCTGCCGGTGCCGCTGATGAACATCATCAACGGCGGCGCGCACGCCGACAACGTGCTCGATTTCCAGGAGTTCATGATCGTCCCCAAGGGGGCGCCGAACTTCGCCGAGGCGCTGCGCGCCGGCGCCGAGGTGTTCCACACGCTGAAGAAGCTGCTGCACGACCGGAAGGCATCGACCGGCGTCGGCGACGAGGGCGGCTTCGCGCCGGACCTGCCGGGCGCCGAGGCGGCCCTGGCGGTGGTCGTCGAGGCGATCGAGAAGGCCGGCTACAAGCCGGGCAAGGATGTCGCGCTCGCGCTCGACGTCGCGTCGAGCGAGCTCTGGGACGCGAAGAAGAAGACTTACAACCTGGAAGGCGAGGGCAAGGAGCTCGACAGCAAGGGCCTCGTCGACTTCTACGCCAAGCTGTGTGAGTCGTTCCCGATCGTGTCGATCGAGGACGGCATGGCCGAGAACGACTGGGACGGCTGGGTCGCGCTGACCAAGGCGCTGGGCAATCGCGTGCAGCTGGTCGGCGACGACCTGTTCGTCACCAACGTCGAGCGCATCCGCACCGGCATCGAGAAGGGCGCCAGCAACAGCGTGCTCGTCAAGGTGAACCAGATCGGCACGCTCACCGAGACGCTGGAGTCGGTGGAGATGGCCCACCGCAACGCCTGGACGACGATCATCTCGCACCGCTCGGGCGAGACCGAGGACACCTTCATCGCCGACCTCGCGGTCGCCTGCCGTTCCGGCCAGATCAAGACCGGCTCGCTCGCGCGCTCGGAGCGCGTGGCGAAGTACAACCGCCTGCTCCGCATCGAGCAGGAGCTGGGCAGCGCCGCGATCTGGGGCGGCTCGCTCGGTCGGCTCTAGTAGAAGCGCAGATAGAAGTCGCCGGCCGTGAAGCCGGCGTCGACGTCGATCCGCAAGACGTAGGCGCCGGCAGCCGCGAACGTGTAGTCGGCGCGATAACAGGTGCCGTCGGCCCCAGGGTCGCCCGTCACGGCACTCCACACCACCGGGAGTGGCGTGGTGCCGTCGGGCTCCAGCAGCTGCGGGTGCAGCAGGGCGGGCGATCGCTGCGCGTCGTTGCATGAGTCGAGCTCGACGTGGCGGGGGGTGCTGGGATCGTCGACGACCAGCAGGCGCTGCACGGTGTTGGGAGGCGCAGTGAAGACGCCGTTGTAGCAGCGCACGTCCGGAACGAGTGGCGGGATGTTTGTGCCGCCGTCGGCTGTCTCGTACACGGCCTGCTTCGCCGCCAGGCACGGGACGGTGTGCAGAAACTGGTCGAAGGAAGCGTACTGAATCACCGGCTTGGTGCTGCCACAGCCGCTGTCGGTCGCCTCGGTGGTATAGGTCGCGACGGTGCCGTCGGCCGCGGAGATCGCGACGGTGCAGGCGTTCGTGTCTTCGTAGCACTGATCCTTGGGCGGGATCAGCGTCATGCCCGACAGGATGGCGAGCTGGTCGGCGGTCAGCTGATCGCGGGTGGCGCGGATGCGCACCGAGCCCTCGAAGAAGGCGAAGCAGCGGACGTCGACGACCCGACTCTGGTCGGTCCAGATCGGGCCAGTGGTGATGATGACCGCGTCGGACGACGCATCCGGGGCGCCGGAGTCCTGGTCGGCCTCTGATTTCTGAGTGCTGCAGGCCCCGAGCGCCAGGAGGCAGCCGAGGAGGGTCGAAAGCGCTGCGGTTCTGGTCAGCATGCGCCAGGGAATAGCAATCTACGGACCGGTTTCGTCCTGATTCATCTCCCTCTTCCGTCCGCGGGAGAGGGCCGGGGAGAGGGCAGGCCTTGCGCGGGCGCGCCGGCGTCGTCGCGGTCATCGACCAGGAACCCGCCGACCTGGCGGCGCCAGAGGCTTGCGTAGATGCCGTCGCGTGCGAGGAGCTCGGCGTGGGTGCCGTCCTCGACGACGCGACCCTGCTCGATCACCAGCAAGCGATCAAGGTGGGCGAGTGTGGACAAGCGGTGGGCGACGGCGACGACGGTCTTGCCGGTCATCGCCTCGCTCATGCCGGCCTGGATCGCCGCCTCGGACTCGCTGTCCAGCGCCGACGTCGCTTCGTCGAGCACCAGGATCGGCGCGTTCTTGAGCAGCGCGCGCGCGATCGCGATGCGCTGGCGCTGGCCGCCCGACAGCTTCACGCCGCGTTCGCCGACCAGCGTGCGGTAGCCCTCCGGCAGCGCGCTGATGAACTCGTGCGCGTGCGCGCGCTCGGCGGCGCGCAGCACCTCGGCGTCGGTGGCGCCGGGGCGGCCGTAGCGGATGTTCTCCATCAACGTGCGGTGGAAGAGGATCACGTCCTGGGGGATGAGCCCGATCGAGCGCCGCAAGCTCGCCTGAGTGACCTCGGCGATGTTCTGGTCGTCGATGCGGATCGTGCCGCGCTGGAGCTCGTAGAGCCGCATGAGCATGGTGATGAGCGTGGTCTTGCCCGCGCCGGAGTGCCCGACCAGCCCCACGCGCTGGCCGGCGCGGATGGTCAGGTTCAGCCCGGAGAAGACGGGCCTGGCGGCGTCATAGGTGAAGGTGACGTCGTCGAACGCGATCTCGCCGCGGGGCACGGCCAGCTCGCCGGCCGCCGGCTCGTCGCGGATCTCGCGCGGAACGATTAGCATCGCCAGGGAGTCGCGGATGCTCCCGATCATGTCGTAGGTGTCGGGCAGGCCGTTGGCGATGTCGAAGACGTTGCGGATGAGCTGGATCATGAGCGTGGTGACCAGGAGGAAGTCGCCAACGCTGATCCGGCCGTGCACGAGGCGGCTCAGCGCCAGCGGCAGCAGCACGGCATAGATCGCCAGATTGAGCCCTTGCAGCAGCATGCGCATGCGCACGAAGGCGCGGTACTGTGCGCGCTGCGCCTGGAACGTCTCGGCCACCGACGCGTGCACGATGCGGTCCTCGCGCTCGTGCGCCGCGAAGAAGATCACGTTGCGGATGTTGGTGAACGAGTCGACGATGCGCCCGGTCAGCTGGGCCTTGGCGTCGCTGTGGGCCGCGCCGAACGTGGCGATCCGCCGCCCCATGACCACCGCGATGGTCACGTAGACCGCCAGCCACACCAGCAGGATGGCCGCGAACGTCGGCTGCGCGCGGAAGAACAGGACCAGCAACAGGCCGCACTGGACTGCGAGCGGCACGTAGTCCCAGTTGGTGCGCTCGAACAGCGTCACCGTCTGCTCGGGCAGCAGCATCGCCCGGTGCGCGACCTTGCCGGTCAGCATGTTGTCGAAGTAGGTCGGGCTGTGCCGCTGCGCATACGTGAAGACCAGCTGCCGGGCGCGCGCGAGGACCGGGATGCGGCTCGAGTACGAGCCGTACCAGGAGCCCCACTCGGCGACGATCAAGACGCCGACCACCGCAAAGAAGCCGACCAACGGCGACCGCAGCTCGCGCCACACGCCCGGCGAGCGCAGGTCGAGGCGCACCGCCGTGTCGACGATCCGCTTCATCGCGTAGAACTGCATCACCAGCAGCGCGCGCAGCGACAGCGATGCCACCATCATCAGCACCACGGTCGTGCGGTGCGGCCGCGCGAACAGCCAGAAGAGACGCAAGATGGATCGCGGAAGCTCGTCCGGAACTTCGGCGGCCGGGAGCCCGGCTGTGGGGGACGACTCGGGCTCGACGCTGACGGAACGCATGCGGCGCCTATTTTAATCGGGCGTTGCCGCTCGCAAGGCAGGCCTTGCGCGCGTTACCGCTCGCCGAGGATATTCCGCGCGATGACCATCCTCTGGATCTGGCTCGTCCCTTCGTAGATCTGCAGCAGCTTCGCGTCGCGCATCAGCTTCTCGACCGGGTACTCCTTGGTATAGCCGTAGCCGCCGAACACCTGCACCGCGTCGGTCGCAACCCGCATCGCCGCGTCGGCGCCGTAGGCCTTGGCATAGCTCGACACGATGCTGTCGACGGTGCCCTCGTCGATCGACCAGGCCGCCTTGTGGCACAAGAGGCGCGTCGACTCGTACGCGATCGCCATCTCGGCGAGCATGAACTGGATGGCCTGGTGCTGCGCGATCGGCACGCCGAAGGTCTTGCGCTCGAGCGCGTAGGCGCGCGACTCGTCGAGCGCGCGCCGGATGATGCCGGTCGCACCCGCCGCGATCCAGGGCCGCGTGCGATCGAACGTCTTCATCGCGACCTTGAAGCCCTCGCCCTCGGCGCCGACCAGGTTCTTCTTCGAGACCTTGACGTCCTCGAAGATCACGTCGGTGGTGTTGGAGCAGCGCTGCCCCATCTTGTTTTCCTTCTTGCCGACACTGACCCCGGGCGTCTTGCGGTCGACCACGAAACACGTGATGCCCTTGTGCCGCTGAGTGCCCTCGGCGCGCGCGAACACGGTGTAGAAGTCGGCGACGCCGCCGTTGGTGATCCAGCGCTTCTGCCCGCTGATCACATAGTCGTCGCCGACCTTGCGGAAGCTGGTCTTCATGCCGGCGACGTCCGACCCGGCGTCGGGCTCCGAGCAGCAGTAGGCCGCGAAGATCGGTGCCGCGAGCAGCCGCCCGAAGTACTCCTTCTTCTGCTCGTCGGTGCCGGCGATGATGATCGGCATGACGCCCAGCGAGTTGCCCGCGAGCGTCGTGTTCACGCCGGTGCAGCCGTAGGAAATCTCCTCGAGCACCAGGCAGTGCGACAGACACGAGAGCCCGAGGCCGCCGTAGGCCTCGGGAATCTCGCAGTTCATGAGCCCGGTCTCCCAGCCCTTCTGGCAGATCTCCTTGGGGAACGTCCCTTCCTCGTCGAGCTTTCCCGCGACCGGGACGATCTCCTGGCGTGCGAAGTCGCGGGCGGTCTGGATCAACTGCTGCTGCTCGTCGCTGAACGCGAAGCTGGGCATGGGGGACCTCCACCTCGAGTATATCGCGTCGCGCTTCTTCAGCGAGTCACCCTCTCCCGCGGTCCGCCGCGGGAGAGGGCCGGGGTGAGGGCAGACCTTGCGAGCGGGCGACGCTCGCAGCAGACCTTGCGAGCGGGCGACCCTCAGCCCTGCTTGGTGTCGCTGCCCGACGCCCCCGCGTCGGCGTTGCGGGCGGCGCGCTTGGCCGCGCGCTCGGCGCGCTCGGCGGCCTTCTTTTCTTCCAGCGCGAACGCGTCGCGCGTCGCCTTGGACCCCATGATGAACCCGAGCACGATGCCGAGGATCAGCACCGTCGGGATGAAGATGAAGTGCGCCGACGACGGAACGCCCAGCGCCAGCGCCGCGATCACTTGCGGGCCGCCCCCGCTCCGTCGAGCTTCTTGCGGAGCTCATCCAGGTCGCTATTGACCCGCGCCAGGCCGCGCGCGACGGAGATGACGTAGATCAGCACCGCCAGCCAGATCACCCCGTAGGCAATGCCCACGAATGGCACCGCCGGAACGTTGTCGGCCAGCTTCTTGGTTTCGTCGACCTTCTGGAACTCCTGCGCCAGCGCCGCCGCCGGCGCGGCCAGCACGACCGCCGCCATCGAGATGATCTTCAGCAACCGAGACAGCTTCTTCATCGACGTTGTGCCTCCAGAAAGTCTTCGGCTTCCAGGCGCAGCTCGGCCAGCAGCGCGCGCGCCTTTTCCAGGCGCATGCGCAGGGCGAGCAGGATCCCGAACACCAGCGCAATCAGAACGAACGATGCCCAGAACGCCGGCCGCATGCCGGGATCGAGCGTGCGCACCACGGTGGTCTGCGGGTGAATCGTGCGCCAGATGTCGACGCTCTTGTAGACCAGCGGAACGTTGACCGCCGCGAACAGGCCCAGCGCCGCCGCGAGCCGCCTGCCCCCCGGCCCGCCATACTTGCGCGCGAGCAGGTAGGCGATCAGCGTCAGGAACAGCAGCAGCGATGTGGTCAGGCGCGCGTCCCACTGCCAGTAGACGCCCCAGGCCTTGCGCCCCCACAGGGGACCGCTGATCAGCACGCACACACCGAACAGCACACCCAGCTCGCCTGCGGCCGCTGCCAGCCGATCGCCCGCCTCCGAGCCCTTGAATAGATAGGCGATGCTGCCGCCCGCGCACACGAACGTGGCGACGAACAGCATGATCGCGCACGGCACGTGGAAGTAGAAGATCTTCTGCACCACGCCCATCACCGGCTCCAGCGGGGCCGTCGTGATCAGCTGCGGCACGACCAGGAAGCCGACGGCCGCGATGAGCGTCGCGACGATAAGTCCGCCACCGAGGGATTTCATACGCGACGTATACTACGACACAATCCGCATGAGCGACGACTCTCACGCTTCCGCATTCCGCGCCGTTCCACGCACTGGTGTCATCTACGTGACCACCGAGGCGGCGCGTCTCGGATTTCGCAGCGGCGATCCGGAATGGTGCAACCTCGGCCAGGGCCAGCCCGAGACCGGCGCGTTGCCGGGCGCGCCCGCGCGCATCGAAGACGTCACGATCTCCGTCGGCGATCAGGAGTACGCACCGGTGCCGGGTCACGCCGAGCTGCGCGAGGCGATTGCTGCGCTCTACAACCGCCTTTACCGGCGCGGCTTGCCGTCGCAGTACAGCGCCGAGAACGTCAGCGTCTCCGGCGGCGGGCGCGCGGCCCTCACGCGCGCCGCGGCCAGCCTCGGCTCGGTCAACCTCGGGCACTTTCTGCCCGACTACACCGCCTACGAAGAGCTGCTCGACATCTTCAAGGCGTTCACGCCGATCCCAATCCTGCTCGAAGGCGACCACAGCTATGCGTTCTCCGTCGAGGACCTGCGTCGCGAGGTGCACGGTCGCGGATTGTCGGCGTTGCTGCTCTCGAACCCGTGCAACCCGACCGGCAAGCTGGTGCAGGGCGAGGAGCTCGGCCGGTGGGTCGACGTCGCGCGCGAGCTCGATTCCGCGCTGCTGATCGACGAGTTCTACTCGCACTACATCTGGACGGGCCGCCCCGGCCAGCTTCCGGTCGAGAGCGCCGCGCGCTACGTCGAGGACGTCAACGCCGATCCGGTGGTGATCTTCGACGGGCTCACCAAGAACTGGCGCTACCCGGGTTGGCGCGTGACCTGGACCGTGGGGCCGCGCAGCGTGATCGACGCGGTCGCCAGCGCCGGCTCGTTCCTCGACGGCGGCGGCTCTGCGCCGTTGCAGCGCGCAGCGATCCCGTTGCTGGAAGACGCGCATGTCGTCGCCGAGACCAACGCGATCCAGACCGTGTTCCGCGAGAAGCGCAACCGCCTGCTCGCCGGGCTCGAGCGCATGGGCGTGCGCACCGACCGCGCGCCTGACGGTACGTTCTACGTCTGGGGCAAGGTCGACGGGCTGCCGCCGCCGCTCAACGAGGGGATGGGATTCTTCCGCGCGGCGCTCGCGAAGAAGGTGATCACCGTGCCCGGTGAGTTCTTCGACGTGAACCCGGGCAAGCGCCGCCACCAGCGGCTGTCGCGCTTCCGCTCGTATGTGCGCTTCTCGTTCGGGCCGTCGCTGGCGACGCTGGAGACCGCGCTCGCGCGGCTCGATTCGCTGGTCGCTGAAGCCGGCGGCCGCGCGCGGTGAAGAACCCTCTTTCGCCGCGCTTCATCCGCAGCGCCCTGACCTCGCTGCTGACGACCGTGTTCGACTTCGCCGTGCTCACCGGCTGCGTCGAGCTCTTGCACGTCAACTACGTGCTGGCGACCTGGTTCGGCACGGTGGTCGGTTCGCTGTCGAACTTCACCATCAACAAGCACTGGGCGTTCAAGGGATCGGTCGTGCCGCTGCCGCACCAGCTGGGGCGCTTCGTGCTGGTGCAGGCGGGCTCGTCGGGCTGGAACACGCTGGGCGTGTGGCTGCTGACCAGATACGGCGGGCTTCCCTATCAGATCTCGAAGCTGATCGCCGCGGCCATCGTCGCCGTCGCCTGGAACTACCCCATGAACCGCGTCTTCGTGTTTGCGCGCAAGGACCCGACGGCCAGCGAACCGACCGATCCGTCAGGTACCTAGCGCGGCGACCTTGCTCTTGAGCTGCGAGCGAATCTGCAGCAGGTTGTCGCGCGCCTCGACCAGCGCAACGGTACCCAGGTTGGAGTAGGGCAGCGACGTGCTGAGCACGCAGTCGACGCCGCAGTTCTCCTCGCAGCCCTTCTTGCCGCGGTTGCCCGCGAGGATCTCGCGCGTCATGTCGGCGAACGGCATCTGCGGCGGGACGTGGAAGCAGTAGTGAAAGTTGCCGTCTGGGGAGACGTAGTAGCACTTGTTGCCCGCCTGGCAGGTCCACTCCATCGGCTGGCCCTCGAGCGCCTTTTCGTAGTAGTCGATGAGGAAGTAGTTGGTCGAGATCGGGCGACCTTTCAGCTTCTGCTCCTTGAGCCAGCGCACGCGATCCAGGTAGAGCGGGTTGTTGAGGCTCTTGGTGAGGCGCCCGCGGTTGTGCACGACCGAGAAGTTCACCGCCACGCCGAGGTTCATGCAGAACTCGGCGACTTGCTCCACCTCTTCGACGGTCTGCTCGCAGATCACCGTGTTGACCCGGAACCAGATCGGGTACTTCGCGACCATCTCGATCTTCTTGCGTAGCGTCTTCAGCGACTTCGGCGTCCCCGGCGTCGGGTTCAGCGCATCGAGCGAGATCTGGATACGCCCCATGCCCGCGTCCATCATTTCTTTCAGACGGTCCTCGGTGAGAAGGAAGCCGTTGGTGGTCATGCCGGTCGTCATGCCGTTGCTGGTCACGTACTTCATGAGCCGGACCAGATCCGGGTGCAGCATCGGCTCGCCGCCGATCATGTCGGTGTGCAGCGTACCCAGCTCCTTGCACTTGTCGATGCGCCGGACCAGCTCGTCGTAAGGGACGTGGTCCTTGGAGTTGTCGTACTCCGTGCAGTAGACGCAATCTAGGTTGCACTTCCAGGTGATGTTGAGCTGGGCCCAGATCGGCAGGTCGTCCCAGGCGCGCGGCAGCGAGCGAAGAATGGCGCCGGGCGCGGTGGGATCGTTGACGCGAGACATCTTCCGAACCTAACCTCCCGGGACCAAGGTGTCCACCGCGTAGGCGTGGGCGATCAGCACGCGACCAGGGACTGGAACAGGTGCCGCAGTGTGGCGGCCGGGTCCTCGGTCACGCCGCCGTGGACCGCCGAGATCTGGATCGCGGTGCTGCGCGGGGCGACCAGCCAGTGAAAGCGTTCGGATGGCGGCAGGCGCGCGATCGGTCCCGCGCCGGCGTCTCCCGCGCAGACGTCGCGCATCGCTTGCAGGTGCGCCGACAGCGTGTCGAGGTCGACGTCCAGCGGCGCGGCGCCGGTGAGCGCGCGCAGGCGCGCGGCGTCGAGCGCGATCTCGCAGCCGAGGAAGCCGGCGGCGCGTGCGAACATCACCACGCCGACGTTGAGGAATTCCTCACGCCCGACGTGGGGGACCACGCGGACGACCGCATATTCAAACGCGTGGCGCGCGGGCACGGGCCGCCTCCTCGATCAACGCCGGGATCGCGCTGCGCCGCGCGCGCAGCCAGTCGCCGTAGGCGCGCCGTTGCGCGGCGGCGTCGGCCGCGCCTGGCAGCGGTGCCAGCCACTCGTCGGGAATCGCCGCCGCGATGCCGTCGACCAGCTCGTCGGTGAAGGCGCGCGCCGCCTCGGTACCCGCGGCCTCGAGCGCGCCGGCCCAGGGCAGAAGCACGTGGTCGCGCACCAGCGGGAAGCCGCGCTCGGGGCGCGCCGCTGCGACGCTGCCGTCCCAGTCGTGCTGCCAGTAGAGCGCGGCGCCGTGGTCGATCGGCGCGAGCTCGCCGCGCCACCACAACAGATTCGGGTTGCGGGCGGTGCGGTCGACGTTGGTGGTGAATGAATCGAGCAGCACCACGCGCGAGGCGACGTCGGCGTCGAGCGGCCGGCGCGCGCCCGGGTCGAAGGTGAGGGCGCCGTCGAGATGCACAAGGCCCAGGTTCACGCCGGCGCTCGCGCGCAGGATGTCTTGGATCTCCGTGTCGGGCTCGCTGCGCGCCAGCGCCGCGTCGACGTCGACCAGCGCCAGCGCCGGCACGCGCAGGCCCAGCGCCTGCCCGAGGCGGCCCGCGATCCACTCGGCGATGAGCACGCGCGCGCCCTGGCCGGCGCCGCGTAGCTTGACCACGTAGAGCTTGCCGTCGTCGGCCTCGACCAGCGCCGGTACCGAGCCGCCCTCGCGCAGCGGCGTGACGTAGCGGACCGCGGCGACGCGCGGGAGCGCCGCGGTCGGGCCCGCGCTCGCGGTCATGATGCGTCCCGCAGCATCTCCTCGACCAGCGCCCTCCATTCGGTGGCCAGCGAGGACGTCGGGACGGCGCGCCCCGCGCGCTGATACCAGTAGCGCGCGTTGTCGAGGTCGCCTTCCTTGCGATGTAGATAGGCGTGGATGATCGCGCCCTGCGTCGACTCGATGTCCTGTGCGATCTCGTGCGCGCCGGTCCAGTCGCCCTTGCCGTCGCGCCAGAGCGCGAACAGCGCGCGGGGTGTCCCCGTGGGCGGCGTCTCCTCGCGCAGCGAGGCGGAGAACTCGTCGTACGTCATGGCCGTCCCTATCTTATCAGGACTGCGACCATGGGATATTCCACCTCCCACGTCCTGGCGCGAGCGTGTATACCGACGCCGTGATTTACATCCTCGGGCTCCTCGCGCGATCGGGCCACGGCAAGACTACCGTGGCGCAGCATCTGGTCAGCGCGTACGGCGCCGAGATTCGTTCGCTCGCCGGGCCGATGAAGCGCGCGCTGCAGAACGTGTTCGGCTTCTCGACGGCGCAGCTGTGGGGCTCGCAGGCCGAGAAGGAGGCGACCGACCCGCGCTACGGTTTCTCGCCGCGCTGGCTGCTCCAGCGCCTCGGCACCGAAGGGCTGCGCCACGAGTTCGGCGACGACGTGCACGTGCGCGCGCTCGCCCACGCGCTCGCCCGCGAAGAGGCGGCGCGACCCGCCGGTTCGCCGCCGCGGCTGTACGTCGTCGACGACGTTCGCTTCGCCAACGACGCACGTTTCATCGCGCGCGGCGGGAGCGACCACTGC
>Ga0265339_10002567_pt1 | contig 12949 bp, 9 predicted proteins | sample 4CB219metaG_FD_202085 | JGI IMG/M metagenome (GOLD analysis project Ga0265339, IMG submission 202085) | Rhizosphere microbial communities from Carex aquatilis grown in University of Washington, Seatle, WA, United States - 4-CB2-19 metaG | ecosystem: Host-associated > Plants > Roots > Rhizosphere...
TTTGATCTGGCCAAAATACTCCGGGCTCCCCGGGTCGGCCTCGACAATCTTGGTCAGCGCCACGAACCCGCAAAACAGGTTGCCCGCCGTCAGCAGGTTCGGCAGGAAATAAATTTTCAACTGGCCGTCGTCGTGGGGATCCGTCGGCGGAGTCGGGGAAAGGGGCGCGTTCATAAACGGAATTCAATCAAAGGCGGCAATCACGGTCTGGCCGCCCACGACCCGGTCGCCGAGCTTGACCTTGATCTTGGCGTGGCGCGGCAGATAGACCTCCACGCGCGAACCGAATTGAATCAGGCTGATGCGTTCGCCCCGCTGGACGAGGTCGTTTTCCTTGAGCCACGGCACGATGCGGCGCGCGATGAGACCGGCGATGAGGCGTACGCCGATTTTTTCACCGCGCGGCTCGGCGGCGTCCAGACCGATGAGCAGATTTTCGTTGAACTGCGCCGATTCAGTTTTAAGTGCGCTGATAAACTGGCCAGGCGTGTATTTGCACAGGGCGACCCGGCCGGTGACCGGCGCGCATTGCACGTGGACATCAATCACGGACAAAAATATGGAAACACGCTGGCATTCGCCGCCGAGATAATCCGGTTCGGTGGTCGCGTCAATCACATCCACCTTGCCGTGGCCGGGGGAGATGACGAGGTTGGGACCGGCCGGCACGAGCGGGTCGGGGTCGCGAAAAAAATAGAACGTAAACACCGTGAACAGCCCCCACAGCGTGACCAGCGCCCAGATCAAATAGCGCAGGATGAAGATGGCGGCCCACTTGGCCAGAAAGGCAATGGCCAGCAACACGATGACGACGGCGCCCCCCAAAGCGATGAGCCGCAGCGCGGCGAGCGAGGCTTTGCCAGAGTGTTTCACACAACCATGGTAAAAATTCCAGCCGTCACTTGCAATTCGGCATTTTCGCTGCAACTTAAGCGCACGTTGCAAAATCCGGCACGGAGCCGGAGGCGCAATGGGAGCGAAAAAAAGAATTAAACAACAATTATGTCACTGAACACACCGGATTTGACAAAGTTTCCACCCCGCAGCCCGCGCGTGCGGCTGGGTGGTTACGTGATTCTGCCACGCATGTTGGACAAGGGCCGGGCGACGCTCGCCGGCAAGAACGGCGAATATCACTACGCCTGCCCGCTCGACCAGCGGTTTCTGGAATTTGTGGGCATTGACCCCGAACCATTGAAGAAGGAACTCGGCAAGAGCGATCGTGAAGTCCTGGCGTGGATTGAAACGAACGCGAAAACCAAACGCTCGCCGCTGGAAATCGCCGCATGGTCGGCGTTTGCCGAACAACGGGTGCCGATGGACGTGGAATCCCGGGAATTTTTCAGCGGCCTTCAGAAACAGGCTGCGCCCCAGCGCGAGGACATTGCCACCTGGTTTGACCTCCTCGATGTGGACGATTACGTGACCTTTGGCGGCAAAGCCTGAAGGTAATTCAATCGCCAGGACCCAAAGGCGCGAAGCAACTCTTCGCGCCTTTTTTGTTTCACGGGAAGGGAGCCGGGTCAGGAAGTATTCGATTTTGATTTACCATGCCAAAGCGCGGAGACACAAACCGGCGGCATGGGTTTTCCACCCGGTCTCCGGTTGTTTAACCCTTGGCAGACATCTGCTTGGGACAAAGCCGGCCTTTGTCGAATTAACGATGAAGTTTCCCGAAGATCCATCAAATAATGTCCGCTTATTTTAAGCTGACGATGGATGAACGATATGGCACCCAAAGTGCTGAAATACTTGGTTATTTTGGGGTTTGACGGGACGAAAGTTTTCACCTGTTCCAACCCCCGCCGCCGTCTTTTCCGGTGCGGATAGTGGCCGGATTTGAACCGTGATAAAGATTCATCAAACAGACAAGCCCGCCGCCGCGCGCGACCTGACCGAGCGCCAGCAGGCCGAATCCGTATTGCGGGAGAGCGAGGAGCGCTATCGCGGCCTGTTCGAGCACATGTTCGAGGGTTTTGCCTATTGCCGGATGCTGTTCGAGGACGGAGCTCCAAGGGACTGGATTTACCTCTCCGTCAACGAAATGTTCGAGAAACTGACCGGCCTGAGGAACGTGACCGGGAAACGCGTTTCCGAGGTCATCCCGGGCATCGCGGAAGCGGATCCCGAGCTGTTCAGGATTTACGCCCGGGTCGCATTGACCGGCAAGTCCGAGCGGTTTGAGATGTTTGTCCAATCGTTGCAGCAGTGGTTCGCGATTTCCGTATACAGCCCAAAAAAGGAATGCTTCGTGGCCGTTTTCGACGTCATCACCGAGCGCAAGCAGGCGGAGGAGGCGGTGCGCCGGAACCAGGAGGAATTCAGGGACTTGTTCAACAATGCCCCCGTTGGCTTTCATGAAATCAATGCCGAGGGACGCCTGGTCCGCATCAACAAGACTGAATTGAAAATGCTGGGATACTCCGCCGAGGAGCTGCTGGGGCAGTTTATCTGGAAAATTTCCACGGATGAGGAGTTGTCCCGCCGGGCCGTACTGTCAAAACTGGCCGGAGAGATGGCGCCCCCATCGGAAGGCTTTGAGCGCACGTTCCGGCGGAAAGACGGCTCCACGTTTCCGGTGTGGATCAAAGACCGGGTGCTGAAGCGGGAAGATGGCGTCATCACCGGCATTCGCGCGGGCGTTCAGGACATCACCGAGCGCAAGCGGGCGGAAACCGAGTTGAACCGGGAACGGGATTTGTGGCGGGCGCTGCTGGAGAATTCGCCGGACAAAATTTATTTCAAGGACACCCAATCCCGATTTGTCGAATGTGGCAGGACCATGGCCATTCAATTTGGGGTGGAATTCCCGGAGGCCATGGTGGGCAAAACGGATTTTGACTTCTTTCATGAATCGCATGCCCGGCCCGCGTTTGAGGACGAACAGGAAATCATCCGCACCGGCCGGCCGATCATGGACAAGGAAGAACGGGAAGATTGGAAGGACGGGCATGTCACCTGGGTTTCGAGCACGAAATTGGCGTGGCGCAACGCCACCGGAAAGATCGTCGGTATCATGGGCATTTCGCGCGACATCACCGAGCGCAAGCAGGCGGAGATGGCTTTGCAGGAAAGCGAGGAGCGTTACGGCCAGCTTTTTGATCTGGCGTCCGACGCCGTTACCCTGGTGGACATCGAGACCCACAAGTACATGGAGGTCAACCAGGCCACACAGCGGCTGTATGGCTACAGCCGGGATGAATTTCTCCAGATGACGCCGGCGGATGTTTCCACCGAACCGGAAAAGACCCACGGCCATATCGCTGCGGGTGATGCCTATGTTCCGCTCCGCTGGCATCGCAAAAAAAATGGCGAGCTGTTCGCCGTGGAAATCACCGCCAACCAGATCACCTACCGGGGGCGCCGGACGGCACTGGTTGCCCTCCGGGACATCACCGCCCGGCTGCAGGCGGAGCAGCAATTGGCGGAAGCACTCAACTTCAACCGGAAAATCATCTCGGAAGCCCCGGTGGGAATTCTTGTCTATAAGGCGTCCGGCCATTGCGTGCTGGCGAACGAAAGCGCCGCGCGGGCGCTCAATGCCACCGTATCCCAGCTTTTGGAGCAGGATTTCCGGCAGATCGTATCCTGGCGCGCCTCGGGCATGCTCCACTGCGCGGAGGAAGCCCTGGCCGCGAAAGCGCCGCGGCAGTGTGAGTTAAACTTCGTCAGCACGTTTGGCAGGGAAGTATCTCTGGTCTGCCAATTCAGTCCCTTCGTTCAGAACGGCGAACCCCACCTGCTGCTCGTTTTCGACGACGTCACGGAAAAGAAAAAACTGGAGGGTCAGTTCCTGCGCGCACAGCGCATGGAAAGTATCGGCACGCTGGCCGGCGGCATCGCGCACGATCTCAACAACGTGCTGGCGCCGCTCCTCGTCTCCATCCAGTTGTTGAAGGAAAACCTCACCGACACCGACCGGCAAAAGGTGTTGGAGACTCTGGAAGCCAATGTCAACCGCGGTGCGAGCCTGGTCAAACAAGTGCTGGCGTTTGGCCGTGGAATCAATGGCGCGCGCGTCATGGTCCAGCTCAAGCACATTGCCCGTGAAATCAAGCAAATCGTCCAGGAAACCTTTCCCAAATCGGTGCAATTCCAACTCAGCATTGCCCCCGAACTTCGGACCATCATTGGCGATGCCACCCAAATCCACCAGGTGCTGTTAAATCTCTGCGTCAACGCGCGTGACGCCATGCCCCAAGGCGGCAAATTGTCCGTCCATCTGGAAAACACGACGCTCGACCCGGCTTATGCCAGCCTGAACCTGGAAGCCAAACCCGGCCCCTATGTTGTCATCCGCGTGCAGGACACCGGAACGGGAATCCCCAAGCTCATCCGGGAACGGATCTTTGACCCGTTCTTTACCACCAAGGAGCTGGGCAAGGGCACGGGCCTGGGCCTGTCCACCTCGCTGGCCATTACCAAGAGTCACGGCGGCTTTATCCAGTGTTACAGCGAACCCGGCAAAGGCAGCACCTTCGAGGTTTATCTCCCCGCCGCCACCACGCCCAACGCCACGGAATCCGTGGCGGAGGCCCATTCCCAACTCCCGCGCGGTCACGACGAACTGGTGCTGGTTGTGGACGACGAAGCGCCCATTCGCAAGCTGGCACAAAAAGCCCTGGAGCGTTTCGGCTACCGCGTCCTGCTGGCCGCCAATGGCGCTGATGGCGCCGCCCTTTACGCCTCCCGCCAGCACGAAATCGCCGTCGTCATCACCGACATGGCCATGCCGGTCATGGACGGCCCGGCCCTCATCGCGGCCCTCAAAGCCATCAATCCCAAGGTCAGGATCATCGGCTCCAGCGGTCTGGCCTCCGGCACCGGGTTGTCGGGTAATGGTGACAAGCGAATGCAATTTTTTGTCGCCAAGCCCTACAGCGCCGAAACCATGCTCCAGGCGCTCCACGGAATTCTTCATGAAAATTCTCCGGAGAATCCCGCGGTGAAACCAGAAGCGCGCGACAATCATCGTTGAGGCGCCCGGCGTAAATCTTCGCGCCGCCAATCATCACTTCCATTTTTGGAAATCAGACGGCGGGCTGCGTCTCGACGGATGCCGTGGCGGAGATGACGGCAGCCGGCGCTTTCCAGGATTCGATTCTTTCGATGCGGTGCCGATGGATGGCGCCGTGAAACTCAAATTCAACCTCGTCGCCAACCTTGCGGTTCAACAACGATTGAGCCACGGGCGACAGATAGCTGATGACCCCCTTCTCGGGATCGGAATCCCAGGCGCCCAGGATGGTGAAGGATTCCGACTGGTTGGCTCCCAGGTCGACGGCCTGGACAATGGTGCCAATGCCGACCGCGTCGGTCTTGGCGTTTGAAAAATCCGTGCCGCGGGCACGGGCGAGCTGTGTTTCCAGTTCCTCTTTGCGGCGCATGAGGATTTTCTGCATCTCCTTGGCCGCCTTGTATTCGTGGTTTTCGCTGAGGTCGCCGTAACTGCGGGCAATGGCGATCTCCTTGGAGTTGGCGGGAATCTTCTTTTGCACGAGTTCCTGATATTCACCGCGGCGGCGTTCGAGGCTTTCCCAGGAAACCAGGAGCGCGGCTTCCTGCCGGGTTTGTTCGCCGCTCACGAGCGACTGCACCGCAGGATGCGACTTGACCAGCCGCGCCAGGAGCGAACGTTTGTCCATGTCATCAAACACCGGCGAAAATTGCAGTGCCCGCGTCAGGTCCTTGACGACCTCAATGTCGGCCGACGCGGTCAGTTCGGCAATCAATTCATGGTCGTCGAGGATGAACTCGCGCAGGCGGTTGGAACGTTTTTCGTTGAACTGGTCGCGTTCCATCGCCGTCAGCATGGCCCGGAACACCTCCGGCCCCAGAATGTCGGCATAGGCGTCACTGCGGTCGCGGGCGAGCCAGAGCAGCAGTTCCGTGCTGGCCGTGTGCTGATTGATGAGGCGCGCCAGGGTTTCCTTGAGCAAATCCATTTTGCCCTCCTGAATCAGCAGGGCGGCAAATTCGCGGCACAGCTTGGCGGAGACAATGTTGACCGAGCCGCGCAAAATTTCCTGCCAGCGCTCGGGGTTCGCGGTCTTGTACGATGCCAGCGCGCGATGATGTTTGGCCGCGGGAATCAATTCCAGCACCGGACCGAATTTGACGTTGTCCTGCGTCCAGATTTGCGTGTCGGTGATTTCATCGGTGGCGGGCGGCAGTCCGGCAACGGCGCGCAGTTCATCACGCGCAAAAATCGCTTCGAGGGCCACGGCGGGTTGTGTCCGTTGATGGGAGACAATGTCCGCATTCAGCGCCGGAATGATTTCGGCGGCGGCCGCCTGTTTGTCCGCCAGATCCGCCGCGCTTTTGAGGAATTCGCCGACCACCACCACCCGCGCCCGCAAACCTTTGGCCGCGCGAAAATCCGCCAGCAACCGGTTTTGCAGCGTGGTTTCCTGTTCCTGAAAGATGACCGGCTCGGTCTTTTTCAGCGGCACGACAAAATGACCGTCCTTCTTCATTTCGCGCCGGGCGGTTTCCCACCATTTCCGCCAGTCGTCACGGATGACATCGGGCACGAGCGCCTGCTGGATTTGGTCCGCCGTCGCCCGGCCGCCGTAGCTGTTCAGCACCAGCTTGATCAAATCCAGATGCCGGGCGGCCATCTGACGCAGCCCATCCAGATCCATCGCCTTGCGTGCCAGGATATGGTCCTTGGAAATCGGTTTTAACGATTCCGCCGCAAACGCCAGGTCCATCGTGTGTCCCGGTTTGCCCGGAAAATCAATGGTGAACCGCGCGAAAACCGTGTCCACCGTCTTGATCCGCCCAAAGCCCCAACTGCGGTGCATGCAAAAACCGCCGGTGGCCAGTTGTGTCAGCGGTTCGACGTGGCGGCCTTCGATTTTGCCGGCGGCGGCTAATTTTTCAAATTCCTCTCTCATAAAAGCATCGTTTTTATCGGGTCATGAAAGCACAATGACTCCATTAAATGACGTGAGCGGCCAAAATCCAAGACAAATTGCGGCGGAAATTTTGCGGCAACGGCGCCCGGGTGGCGACTTTACGGAGGGCTTGTTGGAACGCGCCCTGGCCAAAGCCGGGCTGGCCACCGTCAATCGCGCCCTGTGTCAGGAGCTCGTTTATGGCGTCGTCCGCTGGCAGGCCGCCCTCGACTGGCTCATTTCCCGGAAAACGGATGGCCGGGAACAAAAGCCCGGTCTCCAAAACCTGTTGCGACTCGGCCTCTACCAGATTTTCTGGCTCGACCGGATTCCGGACCACGCCGCCGTCAATCAGACGGTCGAACTTGCCCGGCACAATGGATTCGACTCGCAAACCGGTTTCGTCAACGCGGTTTTACGCAATTATTTGCGCGCCGCCGGCGAAACTCAAAAACTGTTGGCGGCGTTGAAAATCTCGCAACCAGCGGTCGGCTGGTCGCATCCTGAATGGCTCGTCGCGCGCTGGCAGAAACGTTGGGGCGCGGAAAAGACCGCGCAACTTTTGGAATGGAACAACACGCCGCCGAAAACGTTTGCGCGCGTCAACCGGCTGAAGACCGAGGCCGGCCCGCTGCTGGAAAAATGGCGCTCGGAAGGCGTCGAATACGATTCCGTCCACCGCGAGTCACTTGAGGAACACCTGGTCTTCGAGTTGAAATCGCATCCACCCCTGACGTCGCTTGACAGTTTCCAACAGGGCGGGTTTTACATCCAGGACCCCAGCACGTTGTTTGCGCCGAACTTGCTCGGGGCGCAACCCGGCGAAACGATTCTGGATGTTTGTGCCGCGCCGGGCGGCAAAACGACCTTCCTGGCCCAATCGATGAACAACCAGGGCCGCATCTTGGCGCAGGATGTTTCCGGCGACCGGTTGAAGTTGCTCCGGGACAATTGCGAACGACTGGGCGTGACCTGCGTTGAACTCGTTTTATCTTCAGCCTTCAGCCTTCAGCCTTCAGCCTTTGACCGGATTCTGGTGGATGCTCCCTGTTCCAACACCGGCGTGATGCGGCGACGCGTGGATTTGCGCTGGCGGATCCAGCCGGAGGAGATGTTGCGGTTGCAACAGACGCAACTCGCCTTGCTCGAACAGGCGGCGGCCAGACTGAAACCCGGCGGTGTTCTGGTTTACAGCACGTGCAGCCTGGAACCCGAGGAAAATCAGGAGGTCGTCAACCGGTTTCTGTACCAGCACCCAGGGTTCAAACTGGAATCCGAGCGCGAGCTTTTGCCATTCGTGAACAACCTGGACGGCGCGTTTGTTGCGCGACTGGAGCGCCGGCCGTAAATTTTGCCATCTTATGGAACTCGATCTGGAAAAGGAATTTGCCGACCGCGCCTATCCGCTGCTGGTCAGTCTGGTGACGCCGCGCCCGATTGCGCTGGTCACCACCATCAGTCCGGAGGGCAAGGTGAACGCTGCGCCGTTCAGTTTCCTCAACGTGCTCGGCGCGAATCCCCCCATCTGCGCGTTTGCGCCCGGCGACCGCGACGATGGCACACCCAAGGACACCGCCTTGAACGTCCGCGCCACCCATGAATTCGTTGTGAATCTCGTGGACGAAACCATCGCCGAAGCGATGAACCAATGCGCCGCGTCGCTGCCTTACGGGGAAAATGAACTGACCCGTGCCGGTTTGACCGCGGCGCCGTCGTCCCTCGTCAAACCGCCGCGCATTGCGGAGTCGCCGGCAAGCCTGGAGTGCCTGGAATGGGGCACGCTGCAAATCGGCGACAATCGCGTGGTGATTGGTTTGATCAAACGCCTCCATTTGCGCGATGAATTGTTCGACGTGGAAAAGAAACGAATCCGCACCGACAAATTATTTCTCATCGGGCGCATGGCCTCGCCACACTGGTATTGCCGGACCCGCGACCGTTTTGAAATGATCCGACCGGCGTAAAGGCAATGCCGAAGGAAGAATTCAGAATGCAGAAACGAAAACGTGGCGGACCGGAACTATGGCAGCGTTTTCTTCATTCGTCATTCTGCCTTCTGCGTTCGAAGATCACATCCCCATGATCTGGTAGCCGCAATCCACGTAAATCACCTGGCCGGTGATGGCGGCCGCGCCGTCGCTGGCGAGGAACGCGCCGGTCGAGCCGAGTTCGTCGGGCAGCACGTTGCGTTTCAGCGGCGCCCGGACTTCGTAGTGCTTGAGAATATCACCGAAGCCGGCGATGCCGCGCGCGGCGAGCGTATTGACCGGGCCGGCGCTGATGCAGTTGACACGGATTTTTTTCGGGCCCAGATCATAGGCCAGATAGCGCGTGCTGGCTTCCAGCGCGGCCTTGGCCACGCCCATGACGTTGTAGTGCGGCACGACCTTCTCGGCGCCGTAATAGCTCATGCCGAGGATGCTGCCCCCGTCGGTCATCAGCGGCGCGGCGGCGCGGGCGAGCGCCACGAGCGAATAGGCGCTCACGTCGTGCGCCACGCGAAAGGCCTCCCGGCTGGTGTTGACGAATTCGCCTTCCAAGGCGTCCTTGGGCGCATAGGCGACGGAATGCAGCAGCAGGTGCAATTTACCGAACTTTTCGCCGACGGTTTTGTAAACGGCGGCAATTTCTTCGTCCTTGGTCACGTCGCACGGCAGCATGAGCGTGTCGGCGCCGAACGTGGTGACGAGTTCGATGACGTTGTCCTTGACGCGGTCACCCTGGTAGGTAAAGGCGAGTTTCGCGCCTTCGCGGGCCCACGCCTGGGCGATGGCCCAGGCGATGGAACGCTTGTTGGCGACGCCAAAGACCAGTCCGATTTTTCCGTCAAGTAATGGCATAAACTTGTTAAGGCGTCGGAGCGTAGGAGAAACGCCCCGGCGGTTCAACCCTTAAACGCGGCTCCGGTCAGTGCTTGAAATAGAGCTCCTCGGCGTTCCAGGTGACGCGGTAGTAGGATAGCGGTGTCGGGCGCACATTGCCGACGTCCGAGCGGATGGCGGCGTAATACATGGGAGTGACGGTGAAAATCATCGGTTGCTGTTCGGCGAGAATTTCCTGCACTTCGTTGAAATCCTTTTTGCGTTCGGCCATGTCCAGTGTTTGCATCTGTGCATCCGTCAGCTGATCCATTCGCGCTTCCCAAGGGGTCACAGGCGTTTGCTGCCGGCAAAACCAATAGTGATCGTAACCACTGGATTTGAGGATGTTCATGCTGCCATATGGATCGGTGCCGGTGTCAGAATAGTTTCCCAATAGGACGCAGTCATAATCGTAGGTGTCGTCAATTTTGGTAATGAGGGTATTGAACTCGACCGGTTGAAAGATGGCGTTGACGCCGATCTTCCGCAGGTCGGAGGTAATGAGGATGGCCATCTTCTTTCGTTCGTTATTCTCAACGTTTGTGTTGAAAACGAATTCAATTTTATTTCCATCCGTATCAGTCAAAAAATCGTCGCCATTGCGTTTTTCAATTCCAATCTCCTTCAGCAGCTCGACAGCCATGGCCGGGTCATGGGGATAGGTCTTGGTATTGGGGGCATACCAATTTTGATAGCCCGGCGTCAAGAATCCGTACTGAGGGATTGCGCGCCCGGATTCGACTGATTTGATGATATTGTCACGATCAATCGCATACGAAATGGCCTGGCGGAATTTTATGTTGCGAAACCATTTCAGCTTGACCGGATCAACATAGGGGTTTCCGGTTTGGGAATTGATGTTCGTGTTTTGATTGAACCAGAAAAAAGTCGTCTCCAAACCGACGCCGGGTTCAAGCAAATCGAATTTGCCGTAGGCGGACGCGGCTTTGAATTGGTTATAATCGTACGGATAGATGTAATCGTCTGCGTCACTTTCGCCGCTCAAAAAGCGGAGAGACTGCGCATTGTAATCCGGCACGACTGAAAAGATGATTTCGTCAAAATAGGGCAGACGGGCTCCGTTGGTGTCCACTTCAAGAAAATACGGGTTGCGTTCGAGCACCGCATATTCGGCCTGTTTGTATACTTTCAAACAATAGGGTCCGTCGCCAACGATGTCTTTGGGATTCCAGTTGACGCCGTAGGCGGATGGGAAGCCGGCGTTGGCGTATCGTTGCAGAATATGTTTCGGATAAATCGGAACATCATATCCGAAGGCCTGCAAAAACGGCGCATAGACTTCCGGGGTTGTGACCTGGATTGTCAAATCGTCCGATTTAGTCACGGCAAACTTCTTCCCTTCAATAATAAATTGGTCCCGCACGGGATTGGGGATGTCGGGATTGTAAATGATGTCGTTCCACGTAAAAACGACGTCATCGGCGGTGAGCGGCGTGCCATCACTCCAGCGCAGATTTTTTCGGAGCTTGAAGTTCCAGGTTTTACCGTCGGGAGAATTCGTCCATGATTCCGCCAAACCCGGCTTCACGGTTTGCGTCGGCACGTCGAAGTTCAGCAATCCCCAAAACATGAGCCGTCCGATGTACCTGGAGGATGACTCATCGGAAATGAGGAAATTGAATGTCTTTGGCTCCCGAAGTTCGCAAATGACAAATCGTCCGCCGCGAACCCCCGGCTGGCAGTTCGCCACCGCCGGCGGATCCGGCAACGGGTAATTTACCGCGGAATTTTCAGGCGAAGCAGTCTCTGCCTTCTTGCCGCAACCTGAAAGACCCATCACGGCCATCATAATTCCGGCGAGTTGAATGAATTGAGTTTTCACCTGTAGCAGCGGGTGCAAGGACTATTTCTTATAATAAAGCTCTTCGGCATTCCATGTCGCGCGGTAGCCGCCCAAAGCCGTTGGGAGCGTATTGGCAATGTCCGGTCGGATCGCCGCGTAATAGATGGGCGTGGCAACAAAAATGAGAGGCTGTTGTTCCGCCATGATTTTCTGGACCTCATCGAAATCTTTTTTGCGCTCATTGTAGTCCAGCGTCTTCAGTTGCGCGTCCATCAACGTATCAATCCGCGCTTCCCATTCCGTTGAAGGGGTCTTCTGGCGCGGAAACCAGTCGTGGGTGAAGCCGCTGGATTTGAGGACATTCATGCTGCCGGAAGGGTCAATGACGCTGCCAGACCCCAATGCCGTAAAGGCGCATTCGTAATCACATGTGTTATAAATTTTGTCAATGAGCGTGTTGAATTCGATCGGCTGGTAAATGACGTTGATCCCCAATTTTTCCAGATCATCCTTGATGAGAATGGTCGCTTTTTCCGCCGCGCTGCTGCCGGTATTGACGTTCAAGACAAATTCAATTTTATTTCCATTGGAATCGGTCAAAAAATTATCAGCATTCCGTTTCTCGATTCCCATTTCTTTCAATCGCTCAATCGCCTTGGCCGGATCATAGGGATAGGTTTTGATATTCGGATTGAACCACTTTTTATCACCCGGTGTGTCAAATCCATACGCAGGAACGCCGCGGCCGGAATATGCGGCTTTAACTATGGCATCGCGGTTTATCGCATAGGAAATGGCCTGGCGGAATCTTGTATCACGAAACCATTTTAGCTTCTTCGGGTCCACCAGCGGCTGGCCCGTTTTCGAATTCATGTTGGTGTTTTCATTGAAGCACAAGAATATCATTTCCAGACCGATGCCGGGATCAAGCAATCTGATTTTGCCTTCATCCTGTGCTTCTTTGAACCTGTCATAATCCATTGGCCTGATAACATCATCCACGTCCGCCTCACCGCTCAAAAGGCGGAGTGCGACTGTGTCAAAGCTGGGCACAACCGTGAAAATAATGTTATCCAAATAAGGCAGACGGGTACCGTTCGTATCCACTTCGAGAAAATAGGGATTGCGTTCGAGGATGGTGTATTGAGCTGCTTTGTATGTTTTCAATCGAAACGGTCCGCTGCCAACGATACCTTCCGGTTTCGAATTGACATTGTAGGCGGAGACAAAAGTCCCGTTGGTAACGGATGGTTCCAGAATATGTTTTGGGACAATGGGAACGCCTGCGCCGAAGGTTTTCAAAAATGGCGCGTAAACCACCGGGGTCTCCACCTGAATCGTTAAATCATCCACCTTTGTGATCTTAAATTCTTTGCCATCGATGA
>Ga0265339_10002568_pt1 | contig 12948 bp, 12 predicted proteins | sample 4CB219metaG_FD_202085 | JGI IMG/M metagenome (GOLD analysis project Ga0265339, IMG submission 202085) | Rhizosphere microbial communities from Carex aquatilis grown in University of Washington, Seatle, WA, United States - 4-CB2-19 metaG | ecosystem: Host-associated > Plants > Roots >...
GGGCAATCCAAATTGTCGGCAAGGCGGCGGGTCCATCGCACCATTTGCTGGGAATAGGGGCTGGCGCTGACGGCGACGAGAAGGCGGTGGCCGGACTTCCAAGGCCCGGTAATCTGCATGGCCTGGAGATAATGGTGAACGTCCTGGCCGACGTGATCAGCGGCGAGCCGGAGGGCCATTTCGCGGAGGGCGTTGAGGTTGCCTTCGCGGAAGAAGTTCATCATCGCCAGCTCCGCCCGCTCCGGCATGTAGACTTTGCCCTCGTCGAGGCGCTTGAGAAGCTCCTCCGGCGGCAGGTCGATCAGCTCCATTTCCGCCCGGTCGAGCACGCTGTCCGGGACGGTCTCATGAACGGTCGAGCCGGTGATTTGGCGGACGGTGTCCACACGGCTTTCCGCGTGCTGGACATTCATGGTGGTGTAGACGTCGATGCCGGCGTCGAGCAATTCGATGACGTCCTGGTAACGTTTGGCGTGGCGGGAGCCAGGGACGTTGGTGTGGGGAAGTTCGTCGACGATGGCCAGTTGCGGTTTGCGCGCCATGAGGCCGTCGAGATCCATCTCTTCGAGGGTGACGCCGCGATAGTCGATTTTGCGACGGGGCAGGATCGGCAGGCCTGTAAGAAGAGCTTCGGTTTCCTTGCGTCCGTGGGTTTCGACGTAGGCGACGACGACGTCGCGGCTTTCCTTGAGGGCGCGCTGTGCGGCGCGGAGCATGGCGTAGGTTTTGCCGACGCCTGCGGCCATGCCGAGAAAGACTTTCAGTTTGCCGCGCTTTTGCTGGGCCTCGTCCTTCTGAATGGCAGCCAGGAGCGCATCCGGGTCTGGACGCTCATCCGTCACAATGGGGGAGTATAGCGGGGTGTAGTGGCGAATCACCCTCCAAAGCGCATTTTAACGCATTTTTAATACGCCAAGGTTCCAGAGGAGCGGTAACCGCTGGTTTTGACACTTCAGGCTGGTTAAGGTAATTACACGTCCATGAAGCTGAACTATGACGCGAGGGAGTTGGGGAAATTCTGCCGCGATCACGGAATCAGCCGACTTGAGCTGTTTGGATCTGCTCTTCGCGAGGATTTTCGATCGGACAGCGATCTGGATCTCCTGGCTACGCTTCGGCCCGATGCTCGTCCCACGTTGTTTGATTGGGCGGAGATGCAGGAAGAACTGGCAAAGTTCTTTGGGCGGCCCGTCGACCTGGTAAGCCGTCGCGCGATTGAGCGCAGCAAGAACCCCTATCGACGAGAGCCGATTCTCTCCACGGCGACCCCAATATATGTCGAGGGATGATGCTTACCTGAAAGATATTCTGGTTGCCGCGGAGGCGATTCATCGATTTACCGAAGGCGTGTCTTTGGAGGCATTCAAGGCAAACGAAGAAAAACACGAAGCGGTCAATCGCAAATTTGAAATCATTGGCGAAGCGGCTCGCCGTCTCACGCCTGCGACGAGAGACCGCTTTCCTGACATCCCGTGGAAGCTGGTGACGGCGATGCGTAATATACTTATCCATGACTATGACGATGTTGACTTGGACATCGTCTGGAACACAGCCAAACAGGAGATTCCAGCCTTGATTTCCCAGATCACGGCGTATCTCAACGCACGTCCAACTTCGACGAGTGGCGCCTGAATGCGCCCGTTACCTTCCTACTCGGTCCCTGGCGCACAAGTTGCAGAATCTTTGGCAGCGCGCGGACACTTTTGGGCTGACGCGGCCGGACATGACCTGGGTTGGGGCGTTCCACAGGGCGTAGTATTCGAAGTCGGTCGGCTGGCGTCCAAACTGGGAGGCAAACGCGCTGACGCGCCTGCCCATGACTCGCGAGGCGACCATTCGCGCCGTGTCGGGGCGGGCGTAATCGCGCGACCTGGTGACTGTTTGCCAGACGTCGCCTTTGACCTGGAAGCGGCTGCGTTCCCCAGCCTTGCCGATTGCCTGGTCGTTCCCGCCGGTTTCCATCATCCACAACGCATCCAACCGGTCCATTGCGGATGCCGACATCGTCAGTAACAATAACAAGGCGAAGGTTTTCATACTGTCTCTCCCTTCCGTTACCGTATCGCGCCGTTGTCCTCAAGTCGACGAGCCCCTTAAAGCGGCATCGGATAAACCCCGACTGGAGGTCATTCCAATGGCGTGCGAGTGGGAATTCTGCCAGCAAAATGTTTTGTTTAGGCGGATTTTGTTGCAGGATTTGGGAGTCGGCGGGCGTGTTGTGGTTAAAAAGAGAACACAACTATGAAACTGGATCATAAATTTGCGGGACTCCTCGTGGCAGCCAGCCTTTGCGCGGCGCCGTTGCCCGGTCGCGCCGGGGATTCCGATGACCATGTCAAATCCTTCGAAGGGCCCTTGCAGTCGGTCGTGGATCATCTGCGCGCAGAGCATAAGGATGTGGATATCGTGTTGGAGCCGGATCTCCGCCAGGTGACCATCGAGCAAACGCAATTGCGGTCGGAGGAACTGGACCAGGAGTTGGACGCGTTGCGGGTTGCCAGCGGCAACCGCTTTATGTGGCGGTCCAAGGGCGACAGCATGTATTTATTGGAATCATTGCATGGGCCGGAGGAGCGCCGGGTGGAGGTGTTTAATTTGGCCGGGTACCTGGCGAAGGGAGGGGGGACGGAAAAGGCCGATAAAGACATCGATTCGCTTCTGAAAATCGTCGGGGACACGATCAAGGCGTTTGATGACAAGATCGCCGAACCGAAGTTCCAGTTTTACCCGGACGCGAAGTTGTTGATAGTGATCGGATCGCCGCGCGCGATCGAAGTGGCGCGGCAGGTAGTGGACGCTTTGCCGGGGCAGCCGCCGGCGGCATGGTTTCACCGAGCCGTTGGACCGGGCCAGCCTGGGAGCTTTGGATTTGGATACGGCTTTGGGGGAGGCAGTTCCGCCAACGGTGGCCCTGCCGAAGCGACGGCGCCGCCGGCGGCGACGCCAGCCATGCCGGCCATTCCAGCGGCGCCAGTCAGCGTTCCGGCCCCGCCAAAGGCAAACCCGTAATGTCGGAAGCCGCAACCAACTCCGTGCTCGCATTGCGCCTGCCCGAAATATCGCCCGCGGCGTCCAGCGGCGTCGCCGGGCTGACACGCCGCCTCGCACGAGGCGACGAAGAGGCGTTTCGTGAGTTTCACGGGCTCTACTTCTCGCGCCTGCACCAGTTTCTATTGGTCGTCAGCCGCGGGGACGACGCGCAGGCGCAGGATGCGTTGCAGGAGACGTTTTTGCGAGTGGCTCGAAGCGCCCGGGCGTTTGAGTCTGAAGAAGTTTTTTGGAGCTGGCTCAAAGTCGTGGCCCGGAACGCAGCCCGGGACTGCGGACGCCGCCAGCTCCGTTATTTCTCGATGCTGGAACGGTTTACACGTCACGCTGAAGCGGTGGTTCCCAACGAAGGGGCGCTCGGCGATCTGATTGAGGAAACGATGGCGGAACTGGAGCCGGATGAACGAAAGCTCGTCGAAGGCAAGTACCTGGAAGGCGACACCGTCCAGCAGCTTTCGACCGAATGCGGGCTGACGGAAAAAGCGGTGGAATCGCGGCTGTTGCGCTTGCGCCGACACCTGCGCGAGCGCATCTTGCACAAGTTGAAGACTCAATGACGGATTACGAAAAAAAGCAGTTGCTTGACTCGGTGCTCGGCGGGGACGAACTCGCGGGCGCGCGGCAGGCGAGCCTTGAGGGCGGGTTGCGCGCTTTGCGCCGCCGGCGCCAGGGCCGGACGGCTGGGCTCAGTTTTTTGATCGTCGCCGCGGCGTTGGTGTTGTTGCTGCCGCAGCGCGAACAGCCGGTCACCGTTGTGCAGGAACAGGCCGCTCCAGCCGCGCCCAAATTCGAGCGCATCACCAAGGAGCAGCTTTTTGCGCTGTTTCCCGGGCGCGCGATGGCGCTGGTTGGCAAACCGGGCGAGCAGGAGCTGGTGTTCCTTGACCAGCAGCAGACTGCGAACCGGTAGGCCGGACGCTGCTATTGCCGCTGCCACTGATCGTCCGCTTCCATCACTGTCCGTGGTCCGGCGCCGTTGAGCCATGCCAGGGCCGCGGCGTCGCCGCGAAGGTAGGCGTCCCAAAACGCGGTCGATAGGGCCAGGATCACGCGATGATGATTTGGATTTCGTGGCTCCTTGTCTCCCGGCAATGCGCGATCTGTAAAGACCGAATGCTCGGCGTTGTGGAGCACGACTTCGTATTTCGGCGCGCCGCGCAGAGCAGGATAAACCGCGAGGCGGGACTGCATGTCTGCGTGGCCGATTGGGGCGATGTCTTTTGTGCCGGTCATGAGGAGCCAGGGAATCTTCACGGAGCCGAACGCCGAGGCGGCGTCGCCGCTTGACGGCGAATTCGGGCTGAAAATAATTGCCGCTTTGATTCGTGGATCGGTGAATTTCTGGCCTGTCAACGGCAGCGATTCGCCGCTCACCGCCTCAGTCGTGACCGCGCCAAAGGAATGGCCGGACATGCCGACTTTTTGCAAATCCATGCGGCCGGCCAGAGTGTTGGTCTTTTCCGAGTTCCACGCCTGAAGTTGGTTCAACACCGCGGGGACGTCGCCGACCCGAAGTAAAAAATTCTCCAGTGACGCCGCCTGCCTCATGGCCTGCATGCGGTCGCCGGCTTCGGCGTCCTTCCAAACGGCGTCGTCGCTGCCGGGATGCTGAAGGAACACGGCGACGTAGCCGCGCGCGGCCCAATGCTCGCCGAGGAACACGCTTCCGGAGCGGGAGCCCCCGAGGCCGTGGCTGAACAGAAGGACGGGCGCGGCGGTTTTCGCGGCGGGGAGGTAAACGCGCACCGGAATGTCGCGGTCCCTTATCGCGTCGTGGACGGTCAGTTCCACGCGCTCGGGCGCCGCGGAGTTTGTCGCCAGCGGGTCATAAGCGTCGGCCAACGTGCGTTCGGGAAAGGCCAGGAAGGCCGTCGCAACAAAACAACTCATAATCAAGCATGCAGATTTCGGTCGCATAATGTCGCCCGGTCAAAATGTCGCTGCGGTTCGTGTCAGGTTATTGGCGGCGCCTGAAAATCATGACACAGATCGAGACCGATCACAAGCGACCCGCCGCGCTCCAAAGGTTTACGTGCGAATACCCAATGTGAAGTTGCGTCCGGTTTTGCTTGACATGGGCGTCGCAGGGCGTAGCATGCGAGTTGAGGCCCCCTATGAGAATTCGAGCGTTTGGTCTTCTGGCAACCGCAGTTGCGCTGTTGGCGTCGCTTACGGCTGTCCTCGGCCAGGAGTTGACGAAGGAAGGCAAAGCCACTGTGAGAGTTGTCCACGGGACGGTTCAATGGCGCAGCAGCGATCAGCCGTGGGACAAATTAAGAGTCAACCAGCAGTTGGCTGCGGGCGTCACGATCCAGACGGGGCCGGATTCCTACACCGACATTTCTGCCAACGGAATCAGCTCGGTTATCCGGATTAACGCGGATTCGAGGTTGGATTTGGAGAAAATGACTTACGGGGGTTCGCTTCTCAGCGGCGACCAGGAAACGCTGGTGGACTTAAAGACGGGCGAGATTGTTGGAAACGTCAAGAAGATTTCGGATGGTTCGCGTTTCCGGATTCACACCCCCGACGGAACTGCGTTCATTCAGGGGGCCGATTTCCGGATTGAAGCGCAGCCGGCGGTCGGCGGCGCATTTAAAGTGATCTATACGTGCGTGCAGGGGCGAATGAGTTGCTCGACGGGCCAGGAAGCGGCGACTCTGGCTACGGGCGAATCCTGGATTCCTGGCGAACCTGCCGCGGTTTCGACCATGAGTTTATCCTCCAATCCGCCGCCGTCGTTGCGTGGCAAAGAGATCCCTGCTGTTCGGGAGTTGGCGGCGGCGTATAACGCGTTTGGAATCGATCTTCTGCGCGTTGGTGAAAAAGCGAATTCGGAGCAGAGTGTTTTTCTCAGCCCGGTGAGTGTGGCGTTTGGACTTTCGATGCTTCAAAACGGCGCGTAAGCGGAAACACTGAAGGAGATTACCAGGGCATTGCACGTGAACGCGTTGCCAGGCGAGCAATTGAACCAACGCGCCAAACGGATGCTGGACCAGCTCTCGAGCGCCAATTGCGGGGTTCAACTGGAAATCGCGAACAGCCTGTGGGCCAACAAGGACAAGCCGATGCGGGCGCAGTTCGTTTCTGACTCGATGAAATCCTACAGTGCGCGGGCGGCGGCCTTGGATTTCGCGGACCCGGCGGCCCCGGGGCAGATCAATGCGTGGGTGAATCATTGCACGCACGGGAAAATTCCGACGGTTGTTCAATCACTGGACCAGAGCGGAGCGGCTGTGCTGTTGGATGCGGTTTATTTCAAGGGGATGTGGGACAACAAATTTGACAAGGAAGGAACGAAGGAGAAGCCGTTTAAATTGGCGAGCGGCGAGAAGATTCTGCATCCAAGAATGATTCGCGAGGGACAATTTAAATATAGCGAGACGCGCGATTTTCAATTGGTGGCGCTTCCGTATCAAGGCAATGACGTGACCGCTCACGTGCTGCTGCCAAAGCGGTCGCTGGCTGGATTTGTGCGTCAGTTGAGCCTGGCTTCGTGGCGAGGATGGGTTTCGGACTGTGATCTGCGAGAGGGGACGCTCGAATTGCCGCGATTCAAATTTGACAATGATTATGACTTAATCCCAATGCTGAAGTCGCTAGGTATCACGAAGGCATTCACCGACGCCGCAGATTTCCGGCGGTTGGGCGACAAACTTTACGTCGGACAGGCAGCTCATAAAACTTTCGTGAAGGTGAACGAAGAGGGAACTGAAGCTGCGGCTGTTACGACGATCTACGCGTTGACCCTTGGAATAGAGCCGCCGCACAAGGAGCCGCCTCCCTTTAAGATGATTGTCGACCGGCCGTTTCTGTTTGTGATTTTGGAGGACACGACGGGGGCGATTCTGTTTATCGGCGCGATTAATGATCCGAGGTAGAGCGCGTATTCTTGTTTGCGGCAGGGCACGCCGCCGCAGCGCGGCGACGTCTACCGTTCCGTTGGTTCGGGCGGTTCGAAGCGGTAGCCGATTTGGCGGACGGTGTGGATGTAGACGGGGCGATGGCAGTTGGGCTCGATTTTGTTGCGGAGGGTGGTGACGAAGCGGTCGATGCTGCGGCTGGTCACGGCGCAGTCGTAGCCCCAGACGGCGTTGAGAATGTCGTCGCGGGTGAGGGCGCGGCCCGGTTTTTTGACGAAGAACTCAAGGAGGCTGAATTCCTTGGGCGACAGCTCAATTTCCTTGCCGTCGCGGGTGAGGCGGCGGGCTGTCAAGTCGAGCTGGCAATCGCCGAAGTCGTAAACGGCGGTCTCCTCCTTCTTTTCGCGGCGCAAAAAGGCGGCGGCGCGGGCGAGCAGTTCGCGGATGCTGAAGGGTTTGGTGACGTAGTCGTCGGCGCCGAGGTTGAGGCCGAGGACGATGTCGGATTCCTCGCCTTTGGCTGTCAACATGATGATCGGCATGTCGAGCTTGGCCTCGCGGACGAGGCGGCAGATTTCGTAGCCGTTGATTTTGGGCAGCATGATGTCGAGAATGATGAGGTCGGGCTTGGCGTTGAGTGCGGCTTTGAGGCCCAACTCGCCGTTGGCGGCGGTGAGGGCTTTGTAGCCCTTGAACTCGAAGTTGTCTTTCAACGCCTTGAGCATCGTCGAATCGTCTTCAATGATGAGGATTGTCTCCATAAAGGTGTTTCTTGGTTAGCGGACGTTCATTTTTCAATCGCCGTTCCTGTGGCCAGTGGGCAGCAGGACGGTGAACGTGCTGCCGACGCCGGGTTTGCTGTCGACGGTGATCGCGCCGCGGTGGGCGTTGACGATGAATTTGACAATGCTCAGGCCCAGGCCGCAGCCCTCGACCTTGCGCGCGAGGGAATTGTCCACCTGGTAAAAGCTGTCAAAGATTTTGTTTAAATGGCGGCGCGCCATGCCGATGCCGTTGTCCGAAACGGCGAAACACACAAAGCCGCCCTCGCGATAGACCTTGAGCGAAATCTCCTTTTTCTCTTCGGCGGTGTATTTGCAAGCGTTGTCAAGCAGGTTGACGAGGACGGTCACAATGGCGTCGTGGTCGGCCTTGATGTCCGGCAGCGGATCGGAGAGGTCGACGGCCAGGTGGCATTGCTGCGAGTTGTGCTTGGCGCGCAGGGACTCGACCGCGTCGCCGACGATTTCCGCCGGGTCGGCCTCGGTGATGGAGAAGGCCTGCTTGTTGCGCTCCATGCGGGAGAAGGCGAGGAAGTTGTCAATCATACGGCTAAGGCGCTCGTTTTCCCTGGCGGTCAACCGCAGGTATTCCTGCGCCTGCGCTTCGTCGCGGATGTTGCCTTCCAGGAGGGTGTCGACGAGCACGCGCATGGAGGCCAGGGGCGTTTTCAATTCGTGCGAGACGGTTGCGATGAAGTCGTTCTTCATGCGGTTGAGGCGGATTTGGCGGCTGACGGCGCGCGCGGCGAGGGCGGCCACGAGCAAAACCATCAGGATCACCACGCCGCCGGTCCAGATGTAAACGGCGATTTGGCGTTTGGCGGCTTTCTCGAAGACGTCGCTGCCTTCGAAATACAATTCGGCTGTCCACCCGGGAAAACTCGCCGGAAGGGCAGCGACAGTGAAGGGCTTTCCGGGCGGGCGCAGGTCGCCAGCGACATAGTCATCGGCGGCGTCCAAAATACGGTAGGTGGTTTCGGAACCGTTGAAGGCCTGTTGGAAGCCGCCAAGGCCGGAAGCCACGGCGGACTCGGGCAGCAGGACTAGCAACGTCGACGAAGGCGCGCGATGACGCAGCGCATAGGTGGGAGTTCGATCCAGCGCGGTCTTCAGAAACTCATCGTAAACGCCCGGCGAAATGGGGCGGGCCTCGGCGGCGGCGATGGAAAGCTCTTCGGCGTCGGCGAGCTTTTTCAGGTCGTCGCGCGCCTTTGGATTGTCAAAGACAAACGGACCCTGCAACGCGTCGAGGGTTTTGCGGGCGACGAAGAGATTCTGGTTGGCCGGCAGCAGGGGCTGTTCCGCCGCCGGATTGTAAAGATCGGCCATCAAGGCCCTGACGGTCTGGTTGAAAAGGGCGGCGTGCGCGGGTGTCTGGCCGGCTTGCTTGAGCAGCGACAACAACAATAAACGGGCGTTTTCCAGCGTGACGCGGGCGGGGACGCCGGCGTCGTTGATGCTGGTCCGCAGGGCGGCGCGCTGGCACTCGGCGATGGCGTCGTCGAGTCGTCCTAGGCGGGCGAGGGACCGGCTGCGGCCGGTCATGGCGGCGATGGCCATTTGGGGATCACGCGCGGAAGTGAATTTGCCGTACAGCGCCGCGGCGCTCGCGTATTGGCGGGCGGCGAATTCGGCCTGCCACGCGGGGCCGAGGAGGCTGTCGGAATGAACGTCGACGCCTGAGGCGCCGGCGGTTTGGGGATAGAGAAGCGCGCCGTCGTCGGCCTGGATGAGGAGGCCCTGGCCATCGGAGTCCAGGACGAGCTGGCGCAGGGCGGCGTAGGGATTGGAGCCGGGCTTCAGCTTGTCAAGCGCAGCGAGGCGCGCCCTGAAAAGAGCGGCGGTCTTGGTTGCGGCGTCGCTGAGCTTGTCCTGGTAGAGGGCGGCGAGTTTTTGTTTGACGACGAGGCGCTCGTCACCGATGACGCGGGTCATGAACCAGAGCAAGCTCGCCGTGGGCAGCAGAACCGCCACGGCGAGCAATACGAGCCATTGAACCTGATTGCGTCTGGAGAGGAGGGCCGACACAGAGTTAACGGCTGCCCGCGGTTTGCGCGGCGGACATCTCTTTGATCTGCGCCTCCGGCAGCGCGTAGTTGTAAATGCGCACGTCGTCGATCAGACCGTCGAAGGAACGGCCTTTCTTGCCGGCGTTTTCGCCAATGAGCACGTCGACATCATTTTTGCCGATGCCGCCGGTCCACGCCTTCGTGCCGTCCAGTTGGCCGTCGACGTAGATGCGAATATTGGCGCCGTCGTAGGTTCCAACGACGTGATGCCAGGTCTGCGGCGCAACGGTGGTCGCGGCGTTGACGAAGATATTATCGTGGCCGATTTCGTAATCGTTGGCAGCGAAATGGAACTGATTTTTCTGCTCGACGGTGGACAGGCGCCACGAGGTGTCGCCCTTGGTGACGATACCGGTCCATTCGGCTGGAATGGAACGGATGTTGACCCAGCACGCGACGGTGGCTTCGCCAGCCATGTCAAATGCAGATTTGTCGGCGATTTGCACGTAGCTGCCATTGCCATCCAGATCGATGGCGCCGCCCAATTTGCCCTGGGCCCATTTGGCGTTGCCGACAAGGGCGCCTGGGTGGTTGTTGCCGCTGCTGTCGGCGGCGGTGGCGCCCTGGCCTTCATCGAATTTCCACCAGCCGAGCAGGCCGGCCAACTGGGCGTTGCCGAAGGCCTGCGGACTCTGGTAAGCGTTATCGGCGCCGTCGTGCCAGGTGAGCTTGTGATCGCGCTTGCCGGAGTCGTTGTCATTGATATGAACGTCGAGGCCGATTTTGGCGCCGGCGGATGGCTTGACGCCAATGGTGGTCCACGGGAATTTGGCCTGCACGCGATAGCCGGCGTCGGTTTTCACGAATACATATTCGACGCCGTTGGTTCGATTGTGTTTGGTCTCGCGAATTTGAGGCGAAGCCTTGTCCCAGATGAAGGCGTATTGGTAATCGTTCTGGCCGTATTGAGGCGCCTTGGCGTCATCGCCGTCGATGTAGACTTCGACGCCATCGGATTGGTACCAGTCGTCCTTGTTGGGGTTGGTGTTCAGAATGTCGTCGGTGACGTCCACAAGGATGTAGAGGTTGCTGGCATCCCACAGGGCCCGGAAATTGCCCGAAAGGTCATTGGGAGATTTCAAGGGATCATAGATGACGTTTTCAAGCTTATATTGACGCGCGTTTTGCCAGAGGTCACTGACGCTGCCGTCCAGGGCCGGGGCCTTGGCGGCTGGCATGATGACCGCGGCGGCCTCCTGGCGGAGGGCCTTGGCGGTGGTTTCTTGCGCGGCGTGTTTGCCAAGCGCTATGAGCTGGGAAACAGGGCCAAGGATTTGCGCCACGGGGGGCAAGCCGGCGGCTGTGGAATTGAGCGCGAGGCTATTGGGCTCTTCCTCAGTGCGGATTTCCAATGTTGCGGCGTCCTCGGCGGTTGCCAACTGGTCGAGGTTGCTGTGCCATTGACTGGCCTGGGCATCGCTCATGCCGCCCGGATTAATCAGCGGACTTGCGAGGCGGATGACGCCGCCGGCGTTGAGGGCAATCCATTTGCTCGCCGTCGGCGGAAGCTGGCTGACGATGTGACTGAGCGGACCTGAATCGCATATCGATGCGTGATTCTTGGCCGCCGCGATCGCCGCATGCACGATGTCCTGATTCATTGACAGGGCGGTCGTTTCATCGACCTGATCGATATACAAGTTGAGTTCGCGGCCGCCGACCTTGCCGAGCTTGAACGGGCCTGAAGCGGCAGTGTCGCCTCCGGACATCTTCGACACTGTGCCGAAAGCGGTTTCAAGAATCTGGCGTGTTTGCGCCGGGTTGCGGCTGGTGAGCGCCAAGCCAAGATGGCCGGGCAAAAACGACTTGGACTCGCTGGCGGTGTCGATCGGCATCGCGAATAGGGTCACCTGCTCAATATTCGCAAAAATCTCGCGTCCGATGTCGAGGCCGGTGAGGTCCTGCACCCTGGATTGGATTTGCTGCGCTGCGATGCTGTTGGACGAGCCCAGCGCGAAGGACACAACGCCGATGGCGCCCGCGGGGACGGCGGCAAGGCCCGCGCGGCTGATGTTGGGCGTGCGGATCAAATCGTAAGCGAGGCTGTGATGGCCGTCTTTGAATTGCAGCTCGATCCGGGATGAAACGCCGTTGGTCTGGAGCGAATGGGTGATTGTCAAGTCGTCGACGTTCGCGAAATCAACCAGGGCGTTGGCGGCCAGGAGTTGGGCCGGGACGTGGCCTTCGGGGAACATTTTCAGGACTTGGGCGTAAGCGGCGTCCACGTTGGCCCACAGGGTCAGCAGGTTGTTCAAACGCTGCGTTTTACCCAGGCGCTTGAACGAAGAGCTCGTCGACGCGAGAGACGGCTCGGTGGTGACGCCTTTGTATTGCTTGACACACCACGGAAGCTGGGTCGCGGGACGCGCGGCGATCACGACGCGGTCGTCGAAGGCCACCTGGCCGAAGCCCTGGATGTTGACGGTCTGCATGCCTTCGATGGGTTCGCCGGGAGCGCCCGCCATGCCGAGGGCGGCCTGGATGATGCCGCGCAGGGCGTCGCTTTTTCCGGGATACAACACGGCGACCATAGGCGGATTATTTTGCTCGATGCCGGTGATGCCGATGGCGGAGCTGTGAATTTTTTTGAATTCCGCGATCATGCTGGGATTGAGGAGGGAGGCCACCAGGTTCTGCGGCGAGGGTCCGCCGGGGTTGGTGGCCTGCTGGGGCGCCATTGCGGCGAGGGGATTCTCAAAGGGCGTGCCTTTGAGCGTGTTCAAGACGGTTTCGATCTGGCGTCCGGGACTGCCGAATTCCAGGTAAACGAGCGTGCCGGCGGGCATGAGGCTGGCGGGATCGAAATCGTTCAGATCCTCCAACGCGAGGCGCCCCTTGGCGACCAGATCGGTCTGCGTGGGATAGTCGGCGACGAGTTTTTCGAGGGCGGCTTTGCCGGACGCATCGTCCTTGAGGCGCAGGTAGCACATGCCCTGGCGATAGAGGGCCTGGGCGGCGAGGTTTGGCGGCGCGGAGGTGTCCGCGATGATTCCGGCGTAGATTTGGATCGCGGAAGCCAGGTTGCCTTCCACTTCCTCGGCGTAAAGGCCCTGCTGGAGTTGTTGGCTGGCAGGGGCGGCCCACGCGGATGTCAGCGCAAGCGCGCCGGCGACGAGGCCTGTGATGATGAATTTATGTATTTTCATAGGGTTCAGTTTTGGTGCTCGTTTCTAAAAATGGCGACGG
>Ga0265339_10002570_pt1 | contig 12943 bp, 14 predicted proteins | sample 4CB219metaG_FD_202085 | JGI IMG/M metagenome (GOLD analysis project Ga0265339, IMG submission 202085) | Rhizosphere microbial communities from Carex aquatilis grown in University of Washington, Seatle, WA, United States - 4-CB2-19 metaG | ecosystem: Host-associated > Plants > Roots >...
AACGATGCTGGCGCCCTGGAGCGCGCGCCTGATCACCGGAAACTTCACATAGATCGTCGGCGACGACTTCTCGTGATACTCGACCTCGGCTTCGGCGAGCGCGGTCTTCTCGACAGGCGACCACATGACCGGACGGAAGCCACGATAGAGCAGATCGTTTCCGACGAATTTGTGCAGCTCCGAGGCGATGACCGCTTCGGCGCGGAAATCCATCGTCGTGTAAGGCTTGTCCCACAGGCCGATGCAGCCGAGTCGCTTGAACTGTTCGCGCTGCACGCCGATCCAGTGATTGGCGAATTGGCGACAATCGCGGCGCATCTCGTCGATCGGCACATCGTCCTTGGAGCGGCCTTCGGCGCGATATTTCTCCTCGATCTTCCACTCGATCGGCAGGCCATGGCAGTCCCAGCCGGGGACATAAGGCGCGTCGTAGCCCAGCATGCCGCGCGAACGCACGACGAAATCCTTCAGAACCTTATTGAGACCGGTGCCGGAATGAATCTCGCCGTTCGCATAGGGCGGGCCGTCATGCAGCACGAAGAGCGGACGGCCCTTGGCCTGCTTGCGCATGCGGCCGTACAGGTCCATCGCCTCCCAGCGCGCTAGCCATTTCGGCTCGGCCTCCGGCAGGCCGGCCTTCATGGGAAAGTCGGTCGTGGGCAGAAACAGGCTGGCGCGGTAGTCGCGCGGCTTGGAGTCGGAATCTTTTGTGTCGGACATTTCGTTCAGGCCTTCGAGGTTGCGGTCGCTTCAACCCGGTCTTCGCGAACAGGGTTACCCCCGGCACGAAGCCGGGCGGCAAATTCGCGAAAAACCCCGAAAATCCATTGCGGCCTGCCTGCAAATCACCGGGGGGTTCTAACAGTGCGGAAGTTAAGCGTCCACCATCGCTTTCCTCCCCCGTTTATGGGGAGGTGCCGATCAAACGTCGCGAACCCGGCGGAGGGGATATGTCGCATCGGCGATCCGGTGCGCCGAATTGCCCCCTCCCGGCGTCACCGGACCTCCCGAGAGAACGGAGGGGGAGAGTCAACGCGCTGCAGCCAGCGCCTTTCGCGCGGCTTCGCTGTCCCTGGCGATCTGGATCTTGAGCGCGTCCAAACCTTCGAGCTTTGCTTCGGGCCGGATGTAGGCGACGAAGTCGACGGCCATATGCTTGCCATAGAGATCGCCGGCGAAATCGAACAGGAAGGTTTCGAGCAGCGGCGTCGTGACTTCATACATCGGGCGGATGCCGAAACTTGCGACGCCTTCATGGGTCGAGACGACTTTGTCGTCCTCCAGCACGCGCGCCCGCACGGCATAAATCCCGAACGCCGGCTGCAGGCAATCGGCGAGCTTCATGTTGAGCGTCGGAAATCCGATCGTGCGGCCGCGCTTGTCGCCATGTTCGACGCGCGACTCGATGCTCCAGTAGTGGCCGAGCAGGCGCGCGGCTTCTTCCGGCCGGCCCTGTTTCAGCGCATCGCGGATCTGCGTGGACGAGATCTTGTCATGTCCGCCGCCCGGAACCGGCTTGAACAGGGTGACGCCGAAACCTTTCTCGGCCCCCATCGCGGTAAGAAGCGCCGTATTGCCCTTGCGGCCCTGGCCGAACTGAAAATCCTCGCCGACGACGATGGCGTTGACGCCGAGCGACCTCACCAGCACGTCGATGACGAAATCCTCTGCGCTCTTTTCGGCCATCTCCGCGTCGAAGGAAAGCGCGTAGAGGATTTCGGCGCCGAGTTCGGCGATCAGCCTCGCCTTGACGCGAAAGGGTGTGAGGCGAAACGATTGCGGCGACGGCCGGAAATATTCCTGCGGATGCGGCTCGAACGCGACCACGCCGAGCGGCGCGCCGTTGGCGTGCGCGAGATCGCGCGCCGCGCCGATCAGCGCCTGATGCCCCAGATGCACGCCGTCGAAATTGCCGAGCGCCACCACTGCGCCCTTCGAGGCGTCAGGCACGTCAGGATAGTGGCGGAAGATCTTCATGCGTCGGTATTCAGGCCTTGGGTCGAGCGGGCGCCATCACCATCGCATCGCCGTCGACGACCGTCGTCTCGCCGACCTTGCAGACGCAGTCGAACACGACGCGGCGCTTCTCGGCATTCACTTCGCGCACGGTGCAGGTCGCGACCACGGTGTCTCCGATGCGCACCGGCGCCTTGAAGCGCGTCGTGAGCGACATGAAGATCGTGCCCGGTCCCGGCATCTTCATGCCCAGAACCGTCGAGATGTAGCTGGCGCTCAGCACGCCATGGGCGATGCGGCCCTTGAAGATCGTCTTGCTGGCGAATGCCTCGTCGAAGTGGACAGGGTTCACGTCGCCGGAAACCTCGCCGAACAGCTCGATGTCGCGCTCGGTCACGGTCTTGGCGAAGCTTTCGGACATACCGGGCTTGAGGTCTTCGATATAATAGGTCATCGGATCGTCCTTTGGGGCGGGGCCGTTTCTATTCTCTGTGACGCCTACCACACAAGCGCCCGCATCGCCGCCCTCGCCTGCACGCCCGACCTGGCAAAGAGTTCGGCCATGTGGCGTCCCGTGAACTCGGCCACGTCTTCGCCATGGATGCCGTCGGCGATGAAGAGCGCGTCGAACCCCATGCCGTTGGCTCCCTTGATGTCGGTATTCAGCCCGTCGCCGATGGCGAGCGGCTTTCTGGCGCCCGCCAGCGAGGAGAGGACGACGTCATAGATGGGCCGGTGCGGCTTGCCGTAATAGACGACCACGCCGCCGATTTTCTCATACGCCTGGGCGAGCGCACCGGCGCAGTAGACGAGCTTGCCGCCGCGCTGCACGACCAGATCGGGATTGGCGCAGAGCATGGTGAGGTCGCGTGTGCGCATCTCGCCCAGCATGTCGACGTAATCGTCCGGTGTTTCAACCTCGTCATTGTAGGGGCCCGTACAGAGCACGACCTTCGCGCGCGCGCTGTCGACCAGTTCGATGTTCAGCCCTTCAAACACGTTGCGGTCGCGGTCCGGACCAAGATGCAGCATCGCCAGCTTCGCGTCCGCGGACCGGCGCGCCAGGTCCTCGCGCGCCGCGGCGCCGGACGTGACGATCGTGTCGAAGCAATCGAGCGGCACGCCGAAGCGGCGGAATTGTTCCTCGAGATCTTTCGCCGGACGCGGTGCGTTGGTGAGAAGAACGACGCGGCCATGCTTGTCGCGGAACTGCTTCAGCGCATCGCAAGCCGCCGCAAACGCCGTCGCGCCATTGTGCAGCACGCCCCAGATATCGCAGATGAGCGCATCATAGTCTGGCGCGATCTCGGAGAAGTGGCTGAGGAGTTTCGGCTCGCCGGTCATGGACTAGCGGTCGCATGCGGACCGCGCGTCGGTCAATGCGTCGTGCCGTCCGCGACGCGTTTGCGCCATTTGGCGAGCGCGACCGCGGCCCAAACTGCTTCCACCAGACCAAAGGGCCAGGCGCCCTGCAGGAATCCGTAGATCGAGCCGAGCAGACAGGCCGCGGCAAACCCGAGCGTGAAAATCGGTCCGCGCGATTCCAGCGCGTAGAAAACGAGCATGGCGGTGACGGCGAAGAGTCCGAACGCGGTCAATACTGCCATGACGGCCTCGCCCTTCGACAGATTCAGGGTACCGCCCTCATCCTGAGCCAGACGAAGGATGCGGGTGGCGAGAGAATAGAGCGATCAGGCCGTCTTGCGGAACGGAATGATCGGCGCGGTTGCCGGCTCTTTTTCCATCGCCTTGAGCGAGTCGTCGCGCACGGCGCGCGGCTCGCCGAGCAGATAACCCTGCGCAAAGTCGACGCCGAAGTCGAGCAACTGCACGACGGTGCGCTCATCCTCGACGCGTTCGGCGATGAGGTTGAGGCCGTGACGCTCGAGCAGCTTCTTGAGGTCTTCGGCGGCGACGGCGGCGTTGGCCGTGCTCATGCCGTCGGTCAGCGTGTGCGCGTTGACCTTGATGTGGCGGAATCCGAGCTTCTTCAGCTTGGCGAAGTCGAGCGCCAGCGACGTCACATGATCCATGGACAGTGCAAAACCGAGGCTGGAGAGATAGGCGAGATTGGATTCACCCTGCTGTCCGGCCTTCAACACGTCGGTTTGCGCGAACTCGAAGACGATCTGCGTTGCGAGATCGCGATGATGGTGCATGAACTCGAGGAATTGCGGGAAGAACTCCGCATCGGCGAGCGTGTCGCCGGAGATGTTGCAGAACACGCCGATGTCGCGCTGCTTCTGCGTCAGGCGGCGCACGATCTGCACGCAGCGAAAGAGCAGAAGATTGTCGACGACCGACATCAGACCGGCGGGTGCCGCGACCTTGATGTACTGCGCCGGCATGATGACCGAGCCGTCTTCGGCGCGCAGACGCGACAGCGCCTCGTAGAAGCGCAGTTTGCGCTGCGGCAGGCTGACGATCGGCTGGAGATAGAGATCGACGCGATTCTGTTCGAGAGAGGCGCGAATGGTCTCGAGCAGATCGGCTTCGCCCAGCGGCTCGAGATAGGCTTTCACCGAACCGGTCTGGCGGCGCTCGACCATCTCTTCGGCTGGCTGGGCCTTGGCGCTGTTGGCGACCTTGCTGGCGAAATCGCGCATCAGGCTTTCGAGCACCTGGAGTTCGGCGACGATCTTTCTGCTCTGCGCGTTCGACTTGGCCTCGAGCGCCTTGTTCATCTCTTCCATCTTGGTGCGCGTCTCGTCGAGCGCCTGCTCGAAGTGGAAGCTGACGCGCTTGAGGCCGGCAATCTCGTTCTCGGTGATCCTTGTTTCGCGGCGGCGGCGGATCGCTGAATCGAGCTGGATGCAGCACAGCGACAATACCGTGCCTGTGAGAATTCCGGTCGCCGCTCCTGCGAACAGGAATACGGCGGTACCGATGGTGGCACAGAGTAGAAGATAGGTCGCAGCGATCAGAACTCGGGTCATGGCAGCTTCCGCCGGATACCCGGCAATATTTGCAGGGCGGGTATTTCAAATTGCTTAACCAAAAATTCCGCCGCTCTGTCACACTCCAATCCCTAACAAGAGGTAAATTTGGCGGTCGGCTGCGGTTTTTGGCGGCCAAGGTTCCGCAGAGTATGATCCGACTCGGTCAAGGTTGATCCGGCGTCATGCGCTCTGTGGTTGCGGCCTTTTTCGTTCTTGCCCTGATGCTGTCCGACACCGCGGCGCAGGCGGCGCCCACCTGTCAGGACAGGAACGGCGATACGATCAAGTGCGGTACGCCCGGCGCAATGCCGGTCGGCTGGACGCCTTCGCCCCAGCATCTCCTGGACCTCAGCTATTCCAGACCGGCGCGTTCGGACACGGCCGACGGCTTGAAAGCCTTTTGTCTCATCGGCCTCATCCTCGCGCTGATCGCCTTGCTGCCCGAGTTTGACGGGACCAAGGCCGCCGACTGGGACCGCCAGGAAGGCGACGACGAAACGTGAAGGCCAGGCATCTGGCTTCGCCTTGCGATCTTGGCTTTACTTCCGGCCTGGACAGGCAGGGACGAAAAACATGACCACGGCGCACGACTTCAGTTTCAAATCCATCGACGGCGGCCCGCTGCCGATGTCGAAGTTCAAGGGTAAGGCGGTTCTCGTTGTGAATGTCGCCAGTCAGTGCGGACTGACGCCGCAATATTCCGGTCTCGAAGCGCTCTGGAAGGACAAGGGCGACAAGGGCCTTGTCGTGCTCGGTGTGCCGGCGAACAATTTTGGCGCGCAGGAGCCGGGAACGGAGAGCGAGATCAAGACGTTCTGCGAAACGCGCTTCAACGTCGACTTTCCGATGACGGCAAAGGAAGACGTGATCGGCGCCGGCGCGCATCCGATGTACAAGTGGCTGGCCGGCGAGCTCGGCGAAGATGCTGCGCCCAAGTGGAACTTCCACAAATATCTGATCAACAAGGACGGCACGATCGCCGGCGTTTTCGGCCCACGCACGACGCCGGACGATGCCGCGATGAACGCAGAGATCGACAAGGCGCTCGCGCGCTAGGTTTTCAACCCTCCCATTGAGGGAGGGTCCTTTTTTCTCAGAACTCCGGCTTCACACCGTTCTTCTCCATCACCATGGAGCCGACGACGGGGTTGCCGTCCTTGTCCTTCGTCATGTTGGCGAAGACGGCGAGGCCGCTTTTCGCGTCCGTGCTCTTGGCCGGAACGATCGCGACAATCGCGGTCTGCGGCGTCACGTCGACCATGGCGAGACCCGTACAGGGCTTGTCCTTCGCCATCGCGGCGAGGCCGACGCATTTGCCGTTCACCATCGCCGAGCCGTGATAGCTGACCTGCAACTGCATGTTGCCGGAGCCGGTGACGGTCGCGTTCGTCATGCTTCCCGCCGTCGTCTCGGCGCTACGCACGGTCGCGACGGTGGCGTTCGTCATGCTGCCCATGGCCATCGGCTTGGCGCCATCGGGATGATGATCCCAGGGATAGGAACCTTCGCCCAGACCCTTGAGCGGAATGATGTGGATCTCTTCGGCCATGAGATCGCCGTTCGGCGCAGGCACCGAGGTGATGCCGACAAAGTCGGTCGGCTTGATCTGGTCCAGGCGGCGAGGTTCGACCGCAGAATAGAATGTTGTCGGTGCGATCGCGCCCGTGACGGTCGTGCCGTCGGCCTTCTTGATGGTCACGGACTTGGCGTCGATCGTGGCGATCGTGCCGCGGACGAGTATCGGCATTGCGGGAGGCGCATCGGCCGCGAACGCGCCGGACGCGCAAAGCGTGAAGACCGTACCCAGAATCCATGAGCGCAATTGCATCAGCGTTTCTCCAATTTCGTGGCGGGCAATGCATACCAGTTCGCGCTTATACGCAAGGCGCGCGCGATCAGTTTACTGTGTTCAACAGATTTATCCGGGGCGTGCCTTCAGCACGATCTCGATACGGCGATTGCGCGGTTCCTTCTTGTCGTCGCCGGTCGCAACCTTCAGATGCGTCTCGCCAAATCCCTGCGACGAGATGCGCTGGGGCGCCACGCCTTCATGCGCCAGAGCATCGGCGACCGCCTTCGCGCGCTTTTGCGAAAGGGCTAGATTGTCCGCGGCCGGACCCACGGTGTCGGTATAGCCGCAGACCATGACCGAGGTGTGGACATAGGTGCCGAGCAGTGCGCCGAGCGGCTCGAGTATGTCGTCGGCAGCGAGCACTCCGTTTTTGGCGAACAGCCGGTCGCTTCTGAGGATTACGGATATGTCGTCGCCCATGCGCGCGATGGTGATGCCATTGCCGTGCACATGCCGGCGCAGATCGCTCTCCAGTGAATCCATGTACGATCCGACGCGCGCAACCGCGAGTGGCGGCGCGATGAAGGCCGGCACTGGTGGAACTACCCCCGAACCCGGGGCGGCAACATGCGCCGCAGCGGAAGGCTTCTGCTGGACAGGCTTGGCCATCGGACGCGGTGCCGACTGCGTCTGCGCGAACAGAGGAAGCTCGATCGGATTCTCGGTACAGGCGGAAACGGCCAGCGCGAGCAGCGGAAATATCAGCAATCTGGAGCGCGAGGCAGCGACCGACAACATGAGACACCCGTCAGAATTCCGCCCCCGAAACGGTGGCAGATATTTGGCCGATTCCCCTACCCCTGTTAAAGATGGAGCAACTTCTATCCAAAACTGACGAGGTGGGGAAATGAATCTGTTCGATCTGTCCGGCAAAGTGGCTCTCATCACCGGCTCGACCAAGGGCATCGGCGAGGCCATCGCACACCGCCTCGCCGAACACGGCGCAAAAGTCGTGGTTTCCAGCCGCAAGGCCGATGCATGCGAGAAGGTGGCCGGCGACATCAACAAGGAACGCGGCGCCAAGGTGGCCGTGCCGATCCCCTGCAATATTAACTATAAAGAACAGCTCCAGATGCTGGTGGACGAGACCCACAAGCAGCTCGGCAAGATCGACATCCTCGTCTGCAACGCGGCGCTCAATCCGGCCTATGGCCCGATGTCCAAGATCGCGGACGACGCGTTCGACAAGATCCTGGGGGCCAACATCAAGTCCAACCACTGGCTCGCCCAGATGGTGCTGCCCGACATGATCGAGAAGAAGGACGGCTCGATCATCATCGTCTCGTCCATCGGCGGCTACCGCGGCAGCCCGGTGATCGGCACCTATTGCATCTCCAAGGCGGCCGACCTGCAGCTTGCGCGCAATCTCGCGGTGGAGAACGGCCCGCACAACATCCGCATCAACTGCATCGCGCCAGGACTCGTGAAGACGGATTTCGCGCGCGCCCTGTGGGACACGCCGGAAGCCGAGAAGCGGTCGAGCAGCGGAACACCGTTGCGCCGTCTCGGCGAACCCGACGACATTGCGGGTGCTGCCGTCTTCCTCGCGTCGAAGGCGGCGTCGTGGATGACTGGACAGTCCATCGTCGTCGACGGCGGCTCGCTGGCATAGGCTGCAGGCAATGCGAAGCCTTGTTGCCGTCACGGCCGTTCTGCTGCCGCTGGCATGTGCCGACGCGCGGGCTGCGGACTCGCTCAACTGCAAGCACGCGGTCGTGCAGGCCGACATGAATGCGTGCGCCTACCGCGACTTTCAACAGGCGGATACTCTCCTCAACAAAGTCTATAAAGACGTGGCCGCGAAAAGCGACACGGACTTGTTGCGCAAGGCCCAGCGTGCCTGGATCGTCTTTCGCGATTCCGAATGCGCCTATGAAACTGCCGGCGATGCGGGCGGCAGCATCTATCCGCTGGAATATTCGAACTGCCTCGCCACTCTCACAAAGTTGCGTACGCAACAGCTCAAGAACGGCGGCAACTAGCCTCCCAGCACGCTTTCCGCGCTCTTGTAGGGCAGGCCCTGTGCGTCCGCGACAGCCTTGTAGGTCAGCGTGTTCTTGTAGACGTTGAGGCCGGCGAGAAGATGCTTGTTCGCCTTCATCGCCTTTTCCGCGCCCTGCTGCGCCAGCGCGATCGTGAACGGAAGCGTCGCATTGTTGAGCGCGAACGTCGACGTGCGCGCCACCGCGCCCGGCATGTTCGCGACGCAGTAGTGCACCACGTCGTCGACGACATAGGTCGGGTCGGCATGCGTCGTCGCATGACTGGTCTCAGCGCAGCCGCCCTGGTCGATGGCGACATCGACGATCACCGAGCCCTTCTTCATCTGGCTGACCATGTGCTGGGTGATCAGCTTGGGCGCCGCGGCGCCCGGAAGCAGCACGCCGCCGATGACGAGATCGGCGCTCACGACCTGTTCCTCGATCGCATCGAGCGTCGAGAACAGCGTGTGCATGCGCGATCCGAACTGCTGGTCGAGCTCGTTGAGACGATGAAGCGAGACGTCGAGCACGATGACATGCGCCTCAAGTCCCATTGCCATTCGCGCGGCATTCGTCCCGACGACGCCGCCGCCGAGTACCACGACTTTCGCGGCCGGAACGCCGGGCACGCCGCCCAGAAGCTGGCCGCGTCCGCCCTGAGCGATCTCGAGGCAGTGCGCGCCGGCCTGGATCGACATGCGCCCGGCCACTTCGCTCATCGGCGCCAGCAGCGGCAAGCCGCCGCGCAGGTCGGTCACGGTTTCATATGCGATGCAGATCGCGCCGCTTGCGAGCAGCGCCCTCGTCTGCTCCGGGTCCGGAGCAAGATGAAGATAGGTGAACAGCACCTGTCCCGGCTTCAGCCGCCTGATCTCGACCGGCTGGGGTTCCTTGACCTTCACGATCATGTCGGCGACGGCGAAGACTTCTTCGGCGGTCTTCAGGATCTTGGCGCCGACGCGCAAGTACATCTCGTCATGCAGGCCGATGCCTTCGCCGGCCATCGTCTCGACATACACTTCGTGGCCGCGCGACGTCAGTTCGCGCACCGCGGGCGGCGTCATGCCGACGCGATATTCGTGGTTCTTGATTTCCTTTGGCACGCCGACGCGCATGGCAATGATCCTCTTCAAGTGAGCTGCATGAGGACGGCGCGAACGCCTTCCACCATGCGGGTGATTTCGTCCTCGGATGTGATCAGCGCGGGGGCGAGCGCGATCGTGTCGCCGCCGACCCGCACGACCATGTTCTGGTCGTGGAAGGCCCGAGCGATCATGTCATAGCCGCGGCGGCCGGGCGCGTTCGCGTCGGGCTCGATATCGATACCGGCGGCCATTCCGCAATTGCGGACGTCGGAAACAAAAGGCGCGCCCTTCAGCGAGTGCACCGCTTCCTCCAGCACGCGCTCCATCTTCAGGGCGCGTTCGAACAGGCCCTCGTCGCGGTAAAGATCGAGCGTGGCAAGACCCGCGGCGCAGGCCAGCGGATGACCGGAATAGGTGTTGCCATGGAACAATTCGATTCCATGCACCGGGCCCTGCATGAAGGCGTCGTGGATCTTGTTCGAGACGATCACACCACCCAAGGGAACCGCGGCGTTGTTCACGGCCTTGGCGAAGGTGATGATGTCGGGCGTCACGCCATAGCGCTCGGCTGCAAAGGCGTGTCCGACGCGGCCGAAGCCGGTGATCACTTCATCGAAGATCAGGAGGATGCCATGCTTGTCGCACAGGGTCCGCAACCGCTTCAGATAGTCCCGTGGCGGAGCGAACACGCCCGCCGAGCCCGCAAAGGGTTCGACGATGACCGCCGCGATCGTCTCGGCGCCGTGCAGCGCGGCGAGCCCATCGAGTGCGTCCGCGAAATCGGCACCGCCGCCCGGCTCGCCGCGCGTGAACGCCATGCTGGCCTTGTCATAGGCGAAAGGCAGATGATCGTCCGTACCCGGAACAAGCGGGCCGTAGGGCCTGCGATTGTTGGCGATGCCGCCGACGGAAATGCCGCCGAAGTTCACGCCATGATAGCCGCGCTCGCGCCCGATCAGGCGGAAGCGTCCGCCCTGCCCGGCGCGCAGATGGTAGGCGCGTGCGATCTTCAGCGCGGTGTCCGCAGCCTCAGACCCCGAATTGACGAAGAAGACATGGTCCAGGCCATCGGGCGCCAGCGCCGCAATCCGCTCGGCAAGAGAAAAAGCGGCGGGATGCGCAAACTGGAACGTCGGCGCAAAATCAAGTTCGCCTGCCGCCCTGCGGATCGCCTCGACGATCGGTTTGCGGTTGTGACCCGCGTTCACGCACCACAGGCCGGAGCACGTGTCGAGCAGCGCACGGCCGGACTCGTCAAAGAAGTACATGCCTTCGGCGCGCGCCAGAATGCGGGGATTGCGCTTGAAGTCACGGTTCGGCGTGAACGGCAACCAGAAGGCGGACAGATCGTTGGGGAGGCTCATGAGCCTGTCTCAAAAGGTGAGCGCAAATTAGCGACCACGCCCCCGACAAGCAATCGAACCCGATTGCGCAGAGCCGCTATGCCCGGACCGAATGTTTCACGATTTTGTTTTGGTGAGAAAGAGAACGAGGTCATCGTCCACTTTCACCTCGTCGCCCCAGTTTACGCGCTTTCCCTGCGCGGTGATTCCCAGCGCATCGGGGACATAGCCGCGCAGCACGTAAAGCCGTTGCGCCGCGCCATAGTCGTGAAACAGGCCGACGCCGATTCCGACCGTGGGAGAACGCGTATGAGCCAGGCGTTCGGCTTCGTCCATGAGCCGTGAACCGATTCCACGTCGTCGAAAGTCAGGAAGGACATTGAAGTCCTGGACTTCGGGAATCTTCGCATCGCGGAACGGCGGATAGGCTGGCTGCCAGTTCACGGTCACGTAGCCGCAGAATTTTCCCTCCATGCGCGCAACGAGTGTCTCACGCGTACCGGCGTTCTGTTCCGCTAGATACCGCTCATACTGTTCGGCCGGCTTGTTCCAGCCGAGAGCGGCAAACGCAGCGGCGATTTCCGCGATGTCCGCTGTGCGCAAATGATCGATTCGCAACATCTGCGCAGCATAGCGCAAAAGAAAACAGCTCCGGCGCGCGAACGCCGGAGCTGCTGAGTCTTCTAAACGAACGCGAACTAGGGCGTCGCCGCCGGCGGGGTGTCATCGTGGTGATGATGATGGCCCGTATTGTCGGTTGTGCCCGAGGTTCCAGTCGCGCCGGAATTTCCGGTAGTTCCTGTCGTGCCCGTGGATCCGGTAGTACCCTTTGCACCAGTGGTTCCAGTCGTCCCGGTCGTTCCAGTCGTCCCGGTCGTTCCAGTTGCTCCAGACGTTCCGGTCGTTCCAGTCGTTCCGTGATGACCGCCAGTTCCGGTGCCGCCCGCTCCTGCGCTGCCAGTCGCGCCCAAGCCCATCGAGCCTGCCGCGCCAGTGGCTGCGCCGTTGCCGGTTGTTCCCGTTGTGCCTGTGGTCCCGGACGTTCCGGTGTTGCCGTCATGGTGATGTCCGCCCATGCCGCCAGAACCGGGCCAGCCCGTTCCGGATGTGCCGCCCTGCGTGCCGGGTGTGTTGGGCGTCCCGCCATTCGTGCCGTTGAAGCCGTTCGTGCTTCCGCCGGTTGCGGCACCGCCGTTGCGGTCATGGTGGTTCCAGTCGCCGGTTCCACCATTGTTGCCGCCGTTGCCGTTGAAACCGTTCGTGCCGTTGAAGCCGTTCGTGCTTCCGCCGGTCGACGGGCCATGGTCACCGTTGTGGTCGTGGTGATTCCAGTCTCCGCTGCCTGCACCGCCATCGCTTCCATTGAAGCCGTTGGTGTTGTTGTCGCGGCCACGGTTCCAGTCGCGGTGATCGCCGCCATGCTCCTGGTCCCAGCGATGGCGCCAATCGTCACGCCAGTGGAATCCGTGGCTCTGGTAGAAATCCAAACCGAGCGCCGGGCCAAAGCGTCCTGTGCAGGCCTCGCGCGGACGCAAACCGCGCCACTCGTCACGGCGCCAGTCGCCATGGATCCAGTAATCGTACCGGCCATGGTGATTGCGATAGTAGAGCGGGCCGCGATACCACTGGCCGTGATAGAAGACGGGGCAATAGGCAATCGGATAGTCCCAGAAGCCGTCCGGGCAACCCCAACGGTCGCAATAGCCTCCGCTGTCGTAGGAAAATCCGACGCCGCCGCCGGGTCCAAAGCTGAAGCGGAAACTGTCCGCCTGTGCCGGTGCGCTTG
>Ga0265339_10002575_pt1 | contig 12920 bp, 14 predicted proteins | sample 4CB219metaG_FD_202085 | JGI IMG/M metagenome (GOLD analysis project Ga0265339, IMG submission 202085) | Rhizosphere microbial communities from Carex aquatilis grown in University of Washington, Seatle, WA, United States - 4-CB2-19 metaG | ecosystem: Host-associated > Plants > Roots >...
TTTGCGACTCGAAATCTCAAAGACTAGGAAGCTATCATGAAAGCGCTCGTCTATCGCGGCCCTGGAAAATCTGCCCTCGAGGAACGTCCGAAACCAGAACCAACCGCGTCAACCGATGCCGTTGTAAGGATCACAAAGACGACGATCTGTGGCACCGATCTTCACATTCTCAAGGGCGATGTGAGGAGTTGTGCTCCCGGCCGCATTCTGGGACACGAAGGGGTCGGCGTTGTCGATTCCATCGGCGCAGCCGTGACGTCCTTTCGTCCGGGCGATCATGTGATTGTTTCGTGCATCTCGTCGTGCGGAAAGTGTGAATACTGTCGCCGGGGCATGTACTCGCACTGCGTCAATGGAGGCTGGATCCTCGGCAACACAATCGACGGCACCCAAGCCGAGTACGTGCGCATCCCGTTTGCCGATACGAGTTTGTATCACGTCCCCGCGGGAACGGAGGAGGAAGCGCTTGTGATGCTTAGCGATATTCTTCCGACCGGCTTCGAGTGTGGCGTCCTCAACGGAAAGGTTCAACCAGGGTCCACTGTCGCGATCGTTGGTGCTGGACCGATCGGGTTGGCGGTGCTGTTGACGGCCCAATTCTACTCGCCGGCCGAAATCATCATGATCGATCTGGATGACAATCGACTAGAGGTCGCCAAGCTCTTCGGCGCCACGACGGTGATCAACAACCAGAACGGTGGAGCCGTCGATACGATAATGAAAATGACGAGCAATCGTGGCGTCGATACTGCCATTGAGGCAGTGGGCGTGCCCGCAAGCTTTGTGACTTGCGAGGATATTGTCGCTCCCGGTGGCACGATCGCTAATATCGGTGTGCACGGCGTGAAGGCAGATCTGCACCTGGAACGCCTATGGAACCGAAACATTACGATTGCCACGCGACTCGTGGATACGGCGACGACTCCGATGCTCCTCAAGACGGTGGTTGCCCACAAGGTCGACCCAGGAAGGTTGATCACCCATCGTTTCAAGCTCAGCGAAATCACCGCGGCGTACGAGACTTTTGGTCATGCGGCAAAGACGAAGGCCCTCAAGGTGATCATCGAGGCATGTTCAGACACATCATGAGTTGATCACAATACGTTGTCCGCTTCCCGTCCATAGCGAACATCCGCCCTCGGCGCCGGCGCCTGAGCCCGAAGCTCTACACGCCCTTGCCAGAATGAACGGCACTGTCAGGGCAACTCGCTAAGTGCGCAATAGTGCAGGGCAGGTTGCTGCGGTCATGCCGCGACGGTCGCCATCTGCCAGGTTTTGAACGCTCCGCATCGAAGGAGGCGAAGCGTTGGTCTGGTGATCAGGTGAGGCTGAGTATTGAAGGTGTTGTAGACGACTGCATGGGTGGCGAGGAACCTCTGGGCTGAGGCCTGCGATTTGAATTTCTGTTGCTTTCGCTCGCGCCGCCGAATGGGTAGATGTGAGTTCTCCGCTCGGTTGTTGCCGATCATACGGCATGGCCGGTGGCGACGAGAGATGCCCAGCTCTCGCGCAGCGGCTCGATAGGACGCCAACCGATCGGTGCGAATTATTTCCGGCTGGACGCCAGTGTTCCTCAGGAGCTTCCGGAACAAGCGCATCGCAGCCTTGGTATTGCGACGTTTCTGGACCAACACGTCCAGGACTTCTCCTTCGTCGTCGACTGCCCGCCAGAGCCACATTCGCTTTCCCAAGATTTTCACGACCATCTCGTCGAGATGCCAGCGGCCGGTCGGTTTGGGTCTGGATCGGCGAAGGTTTTGAGCGAAAAGTCGGCCGAATTTGAGCGCCCAGCATCGAATGGTTTCGTAGTTCGTCTCGATCCCGCGTTCAGCCAGCATCTCCTCGACATCGCGCAAGCTCAGGGTAAACCGGAAATATAGCCAAACGGCCTGCCGGATTACGTCAGGCGGGAACCGGTGCCGTTTGAACGAGACTGCTTGCATGGGCATTCCCCAATTTGGGGGCCAATGCTGCCCCGAAACGGAGAAAGTCTAGAGTTAGACTGACAGCACCCACAGAGCTAAGTCTGACTTCGGATTATCCCAAAACGGGATAATGTGGCGATGCTGACATCAACTACCTTGGGTCCCTGTCAGCGCGGACGAATGGGCCGAAGAGAAGAACGTGATGCGCCTGGTATCCTGGAACTGTTGCGACGCGTTTCAACGCAAGTTTGGACATCTGGAACGGCTTCGACCTGACATCGCAGTGATCCAGGAAGTGAGGCCCGAGTGCCTGCAATTTGCCACCGTCCAGGATCGATCAGTCTGGGTCGGTGACCCTGGCCAGAAGGGTCTGGCCGTCATCGCCTACGGCGACTGGAAGATTGGCGCGGCCCCTGTGAGCGTGAACGAGAGATGGTTCCTGCCGCTGATACTCTCCAACGGCGTTGAGACCATACACTTGGTCGCGGTCTGGGTAGATTCGTCGAAGGACTGCGTCGTGCCGACTCTAAGGGCACTGGAGCAACTGAACATGTTTTTGACTGCGGCACCCAGCATCATGACGGGTGACTTCAATCAGACTGTCTCGCTCGACAAGGGGCGTCCCGCCGGAAGCCGCTTTGCGGATGTGCTTGAAGGACTGGCTGCGCTGAACATGGCCAGCGCCTGGCATAGTCACAGAAGCGAAGATCACGGCGCGGAAACTGCAGCGTCGCTCTACTGGCGCTGGAACGAACAAGCCAAATACCATATCGATTTTGCGTTCGGCTCGAACCGGATGCGCCCCGATGCGGTGTCGCTTGGGACCTTCGAGCAATATGTCCGCGGCGAGATCAGCGATCACGTGCCCCTCATCGTGGACTATACGATTACCGCCTAGTTCAGATCATGCGATGGCTGGACGGTTGGGCCTATCTGAAGCTTGCGAAAAGCGCGCGCTGCTCATTCCAATCCATCGGCATCGATTGCTTGATGAGGGCTCCCAGCGTCAGCGACTTGGGTTGCTCGCCGTCCATGATGGCGCGCGCTAGGTCTGGAGCCAGCCAGGCGAGAGGGAGCAGTTTGGCGGCATAGTGATTGCAAAACCCGTGCTTGAGAGCCAAATCGCGGACCGAGGCGACCTCGCCGGAGGCGAGAAGACCTGACCAGGCGCGAGCCAGACACAGAGCCCGCAGAAGTGCCCGGTCAATACGAGGCGCGGGTATGCAAGAACCCTGGGCCTCAATAACGATTGCGGTTTGGCGCTGCTTCAATCGAATGCCAATGCTGAGCTCAACGCCATCCTGAACGTCCCGGACATTGGCATGCTCAAGCTTTTGGCCTGCGCTGGCTGCGTCTGCTCGCAGCAGAATCGCGGCATGCTTCTCACTTATGGTCACACGCAAAATTGCTGACCGGATCCGATCTTCGGTCGGCTCGCTCGGCCGCCAGTTTGGCGACAGCGCTGGCGCGGTCTTCTCAACGACAAAGCTGTCCAAAACGCCGACACTCATGCGCGGCAAACTGCCGGGAAAACCGCCTTCCTTATGTAGCGTCGCCGTGGACACGTAATATCGATAGCGTTGCCCCCGGCGTGTGCTGTGGACAGTGCGCATGGGGTTGCCTCGGTCGTCGAAGAGTAGACCTTGCAGCAGGTTTTGTGCGGCGAGACGCGGGGACGAGGGCAGGTCCGGGACATTGGCATCGAGTTTGGTGCGAACTGCGTTCCAAATCGTCTCGTCGATGATTGCGGGATGGGAGTTCTCGTAGCGCAGCTCACGATGGCAGATCGTTCCGCGATAGACCGGATTGGCGAGCAAATGATAGAGCGCGCCCCGACTGAAGGGGGCTCCGCCGACTAGCTCACCCTGCTTGTTGGTCCAGCGCTTGGAGCGGACGTCTCGGGTCTTGAGTTCGGCAGTGAGGGTAAGGACCGAACCCAGTTCCAGGTACCGCACATATATGTGTCTCACCAACTCGGCTTCCCCGGGATTGATCACCAGTTTGCGCCCCTGACCGTCATAGCCGAGGGGAGGCCGACCGCCCATCCAGAGGCCCTTGGCTTTGGAGGCAGCGATCTTGTCGCGAATTCGTTCGGCTGTGATCTCGCGCTCGAACTGCGAGAACGACAGCAGCATATTGAGGGTCAGACGGCCCATTGATGTGGTGGTATTGAACGCTTGCGTGACGGAGACGAAGCTGACCTTGTGGCGGTCAAACAGATCGACGATTTTCGCGAAATCCGAGAGCGAGCGCGTCAAACGGTCGACTTTGTAGACGACCACGATGTCGACTTCGCCGCGATGGATGTCTTTCAAGAGTCGCTGAAGCCCCGGTCGATCGGTCGATCCTCCAGAATACCCGCCATCGTCATACTCCGACGCGTTCGCGATCCAACCCTCACCAGTTTGAGATCGCACATATGCCTCGCATGCATCGCGCTGGGCATGCAGGCTGTTGAACTCCTGTTCCAGTCCCTCTTCGGTCGACTTGCGGGTGTAAATGGCGCAGCGGACCTTGTTCATACCGCAGCTCCCTTGCGTTTTAGTCCAAAGAACACAGGGCCATTCCACTTTGTGCCCGTGATGCGATGAGCGACCTTGGAGAGCGAGGCAAACTTCTCGCCGAGATACACAAACCCATCATCCACCACGGCCACTTCGTGGCGTGTGCCGCGCCATTCGCGGATGAGCGAAGTCCCGGGCATGAGAGTCGTTACTGACGGAGGCGCGAAGCTTCGATCCTGGCCAAATCGCGCTGCCAGTTCAGCTGTGCGGCGTTGAGCCGGCGGAGGCAGGTCGCCGTAAGCGTCGGCTTGTATTTTATATGCGAGCGCGCGCGCCAGGAGGTCGCGCGACCGAAATCCTGGCACCTCACCCCAGCTCTGGCGCCATGTGGAACGCAGGGACTCGAGATCAAAGTCTGCCAGGCGCTTTATCTCTGCCGCGATATTTGTGCTTGGTGATTTTGTCGGTGTCATGGGCGGCTCCGGTCAGTTCGCGGCGCTGTGCGCCGCTTGCACTGACCAAAGCCCCGCACTCGGCGAGGCGAATGACGCGTGACTAACACCCCAGCCACCTGGCCAGTGACGCTCTCTTGCGCAATGAAGTCCAGTCCTGAAACCAGGAGTTTGGGACGATTTGTGGGCGGAATACGGGGCTATTCGGCGTCCCGGCGGATGAGGCTGGCGGCATTCAGCAGTGTCGTTGCCTCGTAGGTCGGTTGCTCGACATCCAGCAAAATGCGGAATGCGCCGTCAAAGTTGCTGGACACTGCGCAGGCTTCGGCCGCGGCAGCGATGTCGTGCGCCTGTTTCAGTCGCTCTGTAATCATTGGGAAGAGCGCGGCTAGCGCGTTGGACAATGCCGGATTTGTCATCGTGTTTTCCCCATCGTGTGTCGTCGCACTGACGCTTCCTTCCGCTGCGAAGTCGAGCGGTGCGGCGGCCGGTGTGCAGGACTTCGCAATGGGCAGGAAACGAGATTGTCGCAGCGGTTTTAGCTCGGTTCGCCTGAATCTCTTGCGTCGTTGGCTCGCGAATTTTTCGCTGAGGTACGTCTCTAGCTTGGGAAGCTACAGCTCTACCGTAGGAAACAAGCGTGCTGCACGGCGTCAACCACCCGAAGACCGATTTGGTTGCACAGGCCGCCGCAACCCCACGCCGTTCAGTTCTAACGGTGGCCTGCAACCGTCCGACGTCCGCTTTCGACCCAAAGCGGACCTTCGGCGATTTCGTCCCCTCGTCTCAAACCGCTCTATGTCTTAAAGTCGAATCATAGCTGCACGCGCTTCCGCGCAGATTCGAACGGGGAGAGAGCTAGTGTCAGATGTAGTGCTCCGACAGGCCTGGCGTAAGGGCAATCCAAGCATCGAGCGCGACGCGGAGTTGTTCTGGCGTGCAAACCGAGCGTTGCCGCAAGGTACCGACGTCGGAAATCGCCTGTCCGAGCTTTGTGCAGCCGCCTACGTGGACGGTCAACCTCTGGCCATCTCGACTTCGTCCATACGCAATGTGGATTTTCTGCGCTCCAGATTGGCGATGTACAGAGTGTTCGTTTCTCCCGACGCGCGCGTCGCCAAAGTCGCCTCCAAACTCACGTTATTTTCACGCGATGTGCTCGAGGCCTGGTCGAGAGAACACCAGAATGAAGGCGTGATGGGCATGGGCGCAGTCATCCAGTCGCGAGCATTGGTGAAGAATGACCGCGCTGCAATCTGGTCCGATTCAAAACTCACCTTTGTCGGGTACACGCAGGAGGGCTATCAGATGCGCGTCTATTGGTTCGCGCATGCGACGGTGTCGACTTACTGGCCGGGCGACGGCTCTGAAAGCCCTGCTAGAGACAGTTGAGTACGGTCCAAAAAAATCTGCGATCAAACGCGGTTCACGTATGACCGCTCCCGAGCCAAAGCGGGCGTTCACGTGCTAGGAGTCGACCCGCCGGCCATCTGAGTCACGGACAATCGTTTGAGGTTGCGGGAGGTCATCTGGATAGTGGATCGTTTCGATACCGACTTTCCGCGTTCCAACCACCAAAAGCGTCGCGGGAAATCGCGAGCGATTGACGAAGTGATGGCCATTGGGTTGACCGGCTGAAAATCCAACGAAGTTTCCTTCAATCAGGGCATGTTCACCGTACTCGTCGATGAGCGTGAGTTCGCCGGAAGGTACCAGAACAAACTCGTCCTCGCCCTCATGCCAATGGCGTAGCGAAGACATGGAACCAGGCTCCAGCTTGAGATGGTTCACACCGAACTGCGTCAGACCAACAGCCTTGCCGAGCTGTGCCTCGTGTTTTCCAACAAAGCACTCTGGCTTTATCGGATTCGGTAGGGAAGTTGGCAATCCGGTTTGTACGGGCACATCTGAAACATGCCGGAGTTTGGTTCCCATCGTGCGACCCCTACGGCGTTTTTGACGCTCAATTTATAACTCGGGCGAGTGTCCGCTTTCCACCCAAAGCGGCCATTCACTTCGTCGCGGGATCGTTAGCACCTTCGTAAGCAAGCCATGTTCATGTGGCTAGCTTTCGGTCTTCATCAGCCGATAGCATCTTCGGAATGCCCTCAGGTGCCCTAAACCACCTGAGGGAACTCCGCTCGGTAAACATCGATTGTTGTCTAAGACGGGACCGGACGGCGCAGACCTCAAATCACAAGCCCCAGCGGCTCAATTGAGGCCGCGAATCTTTCTCTACTCGCTGACAAGCAGCTCGCGACTTTGATACAAAACAGTTCTATCAATCATTATGCATGGTCAGGCACAGGGAGCGCCGTCAGTATGCGCCTAGCCCGGAACTGTGACTCGGCGTAGTTCACAGCTATTCCATACTCAGTATGCCTGACCACACGTGCCAGCACAGAACCAAAACAGATAATTTCGCCAATGTCGGGCCGGCCATCGGTCTTTAGCGAAGCCCCGATCAACGTCAATTCGGCAAGCTCGCAGGCGTGTGTTTTGCCGCTTTGGCTCACGAAGCTTGAGAGCATTGAACCACGATTCAGGCGACTGCCAACCCGTTGCGGCGTCTCGCCGACTTCACTTTGCGACACAAATGCTGACAACTGCGCGGCTATGCGCTCGCGCCTAATGTCGGAGAACTTGAACTGTAACCCGACACGAAGACGGTCGCGCCGGGAAATTTTTCCCTCAAAACGCCCCAGACCGGCAACGTACAACACTGTCCTGGAACCCGGCGCTATTGAGCATGCGGACTTGATCCCGGCACCTGCCGGGGACAAATCGAAGACAAAGCATTCTTCTTCGCTTTGGCGCTCGGGAAAAAAGATCGCGCCCTTTATCCCCATCTGCGACCGTTCGCACGAACGCAGGTTTTTCTTGGGATCAAACACCGATTTTTGGGCGCGATGAGATAGCGACACGCTGTACTCCCCAATCGAGCTGAACGGTAGATTAGGCGATTTTTCCGGAAACGGTTGTAAACGTCGTCGAAAGCGCCGTTCCGACAGCTGTTACTGCGCCAATGATCACGACGGCAATCAAGGCGGCAATCAGACCATATTCGATGGCCGTTGCGCCGCTTTCATCAATCACAAAACTTCTAAGAGCCTTGAGCATGACACCCACCTTTCTGACTTTGGTAGCCGCGCTTGCTGCTTACCAGGGTGTTACTCTTGGCTGGCAACTTTTAGGAAAGTCTAAAACGATGCAGGAGTTTTGTTTGGTAAATTCCGCGCGGCTGTCTTGGCGATTAATGCGCAAGTAGCGGCGCGTTATCTGCGAAGGGGGTTTGCGCTTCGACCGCCCTTCCACAAATTTCTTATAAACTTCGAAAACGGCTTGCTCGCGATTTCGCTTGGGCGCGTTGGCCACCGGGCTTGCTCCACCATTGTGCGGCGCTTCCCAAAAACAGTTCTGGCCGGTTGCAGCTGTGATGGACTGAACACCGGTGGAGAAATCGGACGGTAAAGTGCTCCCGAATCCCTTGAATCGGCAGACTTCTCAAATGTCGCCTCGTCAGGAATCACAAAGTTTTGGCGTCCCATAACCTGCCCACAGGCTCAACCCAATCGGCCGGTAGCAATGCACGTGCCAAAAAACGGGATAAATCAGGCAGTCAGGAGGGTTCGAACGTCCCAAATCGGGGCGCACCCGAAAGCATGAAGCGAAACGCAATATAGGCCACACAAAACTAACCGGCATGCCGCCTTTTTCGTTTTCAGGCTGAGCGCGATTGTCAAAACGCGAACGCCGCTTGCCACCCAAGGCAAACCTTCGCGCCCAGTGGCCGCCGCCGCCAAATTGGATGTCCGTTTGGACCCAAAGCGGAAACTCGGAGAGAGGAGGCCGAGGGCGAACTGCTTTGGAGGCTGGCTGTTGGCGGAAATGCAGGCGCTGACCGTGAAGTTTAGGGTCTGACTGGCGGCCCTGGCGTTGAAACCTTGGCGGCGCGCGCCTAGGTTTCAAGAAAATAAGAGAGGAAGCACCCAATGAGTGATGTCCGCGAGCGCACAGCCTGGTGGTTGGATGGCAACTTTGCGCCAGTGCGCGAGGAGACCGAGTCGTTTGAACTCAAGATTGGAGGTGCTCTGCCTCCCGAGCTTACGGGCCTCTATATGCGCAACGGTCCAAACCCAAAAAATGGCCCCACCGGTCATTGGTTCCTGGGTGACGGCATGCTGCATGGCGTGCGGCTCGAAGCGGGCAAAGCTGCCTGGTATCGAAACCGCTATGTGCAAACACCCAACCTGAAGGGAGGAAGCTCGGCTATCGATCCCGGCGCAATGATGGATCGCACACGTTCATCTGCGAATACAAACATTGTTCGCCACGCAGGAAAGTTTATTGCTGTTGAAGAGGCCCACTTTCCCTACGAAGTAACAGGCGATCTCAAAACCGTCGGACCTGTGGACTTTGACGGTAAATTGAAGACGGCGCTGACGGCACACCCCAAATTTTGTCCTGAGACCGGTGAGATGCTTGCGTTCGGCTACAGCTTCATGCCGCCTTATCTCACCTATCACCGCTTTGACGCACAAGGACGCTTGGTGCAATCGACAGAGATTCCTGTCGGTGGTCCGACCATGATGCACGATTTCTGCGTGACGCGTCGCTACGCGATCTTCATGGACCTACCGATCGTGTTCGACATGGAACTCGCCATGAAGGGAACGATGCCTTACCGCTGGAGCGATGAATATCCGGCGCGCCTGGGTGTGATGCCCCGCGAAGGGTGTGCGGCTGATCTCAAATGGTTCGACATCAAGCCGTGCTACGTTTTCCATCCTATGAACGCTTATGATGACGGCGATACAATCGTGTTTGATGTATCCCGTTATGAGCGGCTCTGGGACAAGGGCTGGAAGGATTCACGCGCCCGTCTCCATCGCTGGACCCTCAATCTCAAGACCGGCCACGTCACTGAAAAGCAACTCGATGATCGGCCAATGGAGTTTCCGCGCGTTGCTGACGCGAAGGCTGGCTTCAAGCATCGGTTCGGCTACGCACCTACGACGCCAGGTGAGCGTGAGGAAAGCTTCGCGCTCGGTGCCACTGTTCTCAAGTTTGATCTTCAAACAGGCACTACCGACAGCTATGAATTTGGAGCTGGCAGTCACATAGGCGAGGTGGTTCACGCTGCGGGTAAGGGCGGTGAGGACGCGGGCTGGCTGATGGGCTTCATGCACAACGACAATGGCGCGAGGTCCTCGTTCGTCGTCCTCGACGCCTCAAACGTGAAAGCTGGGCCAGTCGCCAAAATCGCGTTGCCACAGCGCGTTCCCTATGGCTTCCACGGTAATTGGTTTGCCGACTAGCCTGGAAACCTTAAGTCGACTTCACCATCGACAAGCAACCGTCGGTCAAGCGTGTCTGTGGATCCGATGTCTGCTTTCTGTACAAAACTGACACGGCAGCGGTCAGGTCAGACGGTCCAAGATCGATGGCCAAAGCATCAACAGGGCAGCGCATAAGCCAACAATTGACCAGCTCGGAGTCGAAAGTTAGCGTCGAAGCTTGATGACCAAGGCAACAACGATCGCGCCAGGTGAAGGACGGGTTATTCTTCTCGTCGTTGCGCATGCTGATGATCCGGCCCTCTTTATTGGGGGCACATTGCTGCGATGGGCTGACGCAGGGTGGAGAGTAGTCTGTGTTCGAGTAACGGACGACAGACGGGATTCCGTTGGGCTAACAGAAGCCCAAACGATAGCGGCGAATGCTCTGGAGTTCCGACGTGCGGCTTTACTTTTGGGCATCAAGGAAACTGTCGAACTGGGATACGCCACGGACGTTCTTGCCGATGTCAGTGAAGTTGGGCTGCGTGAGAAGATCATCCGCGAAATCCGTGATCACCGACCTTATGCATTGGTGAGCTTTGATCCTTACGCAATGTATGGCGAGGACAATCAAGATCACCTGAAAGTGGCTGCTGCCGTCGATGAGGCGTTCTGGACAAGCCAGTTCCCCTTACATCATCCCGAGCATCTGAGCCTCGGTCTCGAGCCTCATGGCTGTTTCGAGCGATGGTATTTTGGGCGCTCAGTAACGCAAGTGACGGACGTCATCGACATTGCCCCGGTGCTCGACCGAAAAGTGGAAGCGGCCCTGTGTCATCAGACCATGCTGCGGAACTACGCCAATCAGCTCCGACTTCAGGCGCGAACCGGCGGCTGGTCCACTCCTATGCTCGATGAAATCAAATCCGGCGCAGATCTTCGACCATTTGTCGAGATGTTGATTCGAGGGAGTTCACGTCAGCTTGGTCAGCGCCACGGACTTGATGCTGCGGAAGAGTTTCGCGTAGTGCGGTTTGGCGGTCTTGAAGAGTTCCTGCGGTTCTATGGCGAGCGATCTTAGTTTTCATCGCATTCTCGCCTGCGCTTATCCGGCCGCGAATCCGGCGGATTTTCGTTTACCCCCCTAGCTTCGGACTGGCAGAGGAAGGTCCGCCTCCATCCAAAGCGGACATTCGTCTGCGTCCCGTTTCGACGACCAGCGCTACGAGGAGTGCCTGAAGGAGAAATTTGCAACGTGCCCGCAAATGCAAGCAACACGACCCCACGGCCCAAACTCCAGCGCTCTAGGTGATCGGCAGGAGTCTAAAATCGCGCGTGTCGTCTTCGATATTCCTGATATCGGCGGCCTTCGTGAGGGGGTCGATCCCCCACTCGGCGTGCGCCACGACTTGGCAGGTCCCACCTTTTTCCGGCGCAAAAGGTAGGACGATCTCTTCGTTGATGCGGTCCTCGCCCAAGACCATCTTTACGCGTCGCTGTGCCTTCATAACGGAGCCGCGCGCCACGGCAGAAAGATTCCCAAGCCGTGTCGGGCGATGGTGAGCGCGAGTCATGGCCAGCCAATCCTTGCCGGTAATGTCTTCCCCCAGGATGTATCGGAAGCCCGTTCCGGCAAGTCGAACAGTGACGCTTTCATCCGGTACGACGTCGAAAACGAGAAGGAAGGGGAGCAATGACTTGACTTTACTGGGGCTGAATTTTGAACGCTCAGGAAGCTCATCGCCTTCCCACAGAAAGAGCCAATAATTTGCAAACGAGTTGTTTGTGTCTCTGAGCGCCAGCGTTGCGATGGCTCCCTCTGCGATGGACTTTTTCACGAGTCCCCCCAATTTGAATCTTTACCACAACAATAGAGAAGTGTCGACCGAAAGGACAACTGCCTGCTCGCGCGAGACCGCCCACATTAACGCACCGTCTCATTTAAACGCATATTTGAAGTCAAGAATTATCGCAGCGCGTCGCGGCGCGAACTCCAATGGGCATAGGCAGCCAGAAGCAGCGCAACCAACGCGATGATCCCCGCAAGCGTCGGATCGTTCATGCGGTGCGGCTCTGGTCGAACGATAGCTATCAGGAACAAGGCCACCGCACCCGCCAGCGAAACGTCCAACGCAGGCACCGCCAATTTCTGCCGCAGCAGCAGCAAGAGCGCGCCGATGACGCCACCCCAGGTCGCGACGCCCCAGATCATGAAATGCCAGATCGAGCGGCTATAGATATAGTCTCTCAGTTCGGGGGGCATGGCCTTTATATAGGGTTCGAATCGTGCGGCGGTCGCGGTGAAGTCGAACGCGGCAAAGCCGTTCCAAAGCGTCGCCAGCAGGCCAACAAGCCACAGATGCCACGGCGCGCGCATTGGTCTGTCAGAATTCGATTCAACCATGAGCCGGCTCCTGTTGCGGTTCGCGCTGAACGCAACTCAGTCCACATTCGGTGTCTGAGTTTGAGGTAACGATACGCCATTGCTCTCGTTCTTTGAAGCCGATGGCGCGGCGGTCGTCGATACCGGTGAGCGGACTGCAAACGCACCCGGGCTTTCAGGCAATCAAGCAATGTCAGATATGGCCGCCTTCGACTCGAGGCCGACATTTGACTTGCAAGAGGTAGTGCTTCGTCGAGACTTCCCACGCGGTTCGGAACTCGCTCCGCGTTAGGACTGATCAACTGCCGACCTGTGGCTTCCGAAAACCTCATCGGGCGGATTCGCGGTGGAAAACAGAATCGCGCCATGATCTCGAT
>Ga0265339_10002576_pt1 | contig 12919 bp, 14 predicted proteins | sample 4CB219metaG_FD_202085 | JGI IMG/M metagenome (GOLD analysis project Ga0265339, IMG submission 202085) | Rhizosphere microbial communities from Carex aquatilis grown in University of Washington, Seatle, WA, United States - 4-CB2-19 metaG | ecosystem: Host-associated > Plants > Roots >...
GACGGCGCCGACATCCTCATTTCGATCCAGAATGACCGTGAATGGCGGGCGCTGGCGGATAAGGTGCTGGGCGATGCCTCGCTCGGCAGCAACGAGAAGTTCGCCACCACCACGCAGCGCATGAAGCATCGCAGCGAAACCGACGGCACCGTCGCCGCTGCCTTCGCCAGATACAATGTCGAGCCGTTGATGCAGAAGCTCACGGCGGCGGATATTGCCTTCGCCCGCGTCAACGATTCTGCCTTGCTCGGTACGCATCCGCATTTGCGGCGGATCGCGTTCGAGACGCCGACTGGCCCGGTGTCGCTGCCGGCGCCGGCGGCGACGCGCGCCGGCGAGGAGCGCCGCTACGGCGCCATTCCGGCGCTAGGCGCGCACAGCGACAAGATCAGGAAAGAGTTCGGTCAGTAGGTGGCGTGCTTAATCCATCGCGTGCACGGCAGCAGGCTCGGCCTTGCGGCTCGGCGGCGCCGCGCGACTGGTGCTGATGAGCAGCACCAGCGGAGTGACCGCCAGCGTCAGGATCATCAGCAATTTGTAGTCGTTGATGAAGGCGATCATGGTCGCCTGCTGCGTCACGATGCCGTCCAGCATCGCCAGGCCCTGCTCGGTCTTCATGTTGATGATGCCGGCCACGTCCGGCATCTGCAGCGCGTCGTTGAACGGCGTCACGGATTCGGTCAGCCGCGCGTGCATCTCCGTGGTTTTGCTGGTGAGGTTAGCGATCATCATCGAAATGCCGATCGACGAGCCGATGTTGCGCATCAGCGTGGTGATCGAGGTCGCGCCGTTGCGCATGTGACCCGGGAGCGTGAGGAAGGCGACCGAGCTGATCGGCACGAACAGAAGGCCGAGGCCGACGCCCTGCACGATGCTGACAACGACGATGGTGTATTGCGTGGTGTCGAGCGAGAAGCCCGTCATCTGGTAGAGCGTACCGGCGGAGATCAGGAGCCCGGTGAGGATGAGGTAGCGCGCCGGGAACATGTTCATGAGCCGCGGCGCCACGATCATGGTCAGCAGCGTGCCGACGCCGCGCGAGCCGAGCAGGAAGCCGGCGGTCTGGATCGGGAAACCGAGCAGGTTCTGCATGTAGGGCGTGACCAGCGCCATGCTGCCGAACAGTACCACGCCGATCGCCATCATGAAGATGCAGCCGGACGTGAAATTGCGGTCTTTGAACATCTCGAAGCGCACGAACGGCTCCGGCGTCGTCAACGAGTGGGCAAAGAAGTAATAGAAGCCGGCGATCGAGATGATGGTCTCGACCCAGATCTCGTTGGCGCCGAACCAGCCGACCTGCTCGCCGCGATCGAGCATCAGTTGCAGCGATCCGATGCCGACGGCGAGCGCTAGAAAGCCGAACCAGTCGAAGCGCAAATGTTCGTGGCGCGGCGTCTCGGTCATGAACAACACCATGCCGACCACGGTGATGATGCCGATCGGCAGGTTGATCAGGAACACCCAGTGCCAGGAGTAATTGTCGGTCAGCCAGCCGCCGAGCGTCGGGCCCATGATCGGCCCGAGCATCACGCCGACGCCCCAGATCGCCATCGCCTGGCCGCGCTCCTCGACCGAATAGGAATCGAGCAGCGTCGATTGCGACAGCGGCACCAGCGCCGCGCCTGCCATGCCTTGAAGCAGGCGGAAAAGCACCATTTCCTCGATGTTTTGCGCCAATGCGCAGAGCAGCGAGGCGACCGTGAAGCCGGCGACGCAGATGATGAACAGCGTCTTGCGGCCGAACCGGTCGGCGAGCCAGCCGATCGGCGCCGTCATGATGGCGGCGGCGACGATGTAGGAGGTCAGCACCCAGTTGATCTGGTCGAGCGAAGCCGACAGCGAGCCCTGCATGTAGGGCAGCGCCACGTTGGCGATCGTGGTGTCGAGTGCCTGCATGATGGTCGCGGTCATGGCGCAGACCGTGATCAGCCAGCGCCGCGTCTTCGGCGCCATCGCGGGGAAGTGGGCCGGAGTCATTTTGCCGGGTCGGCGGCCGTCGCCGACAGGAAGGGGATGCGGCTGTGGCCGGTGTCGACCTCGACGACCGCGCTCATGCCCGAGCGCAGCAGATGCGTGTCTTCGTTTTTGTCGAAGGCTACGCGCAACATAAAGCGCTGCACCACCTTGACCCAGTTTCCGGTCGCGTTCTGCGGCGGCAGGATCGAGAATTGCGCGCCGCTGCCCGGGCTCACCGCGATCACGGTGCCCTTGAAGGTGTGATCCGGAAAGGTGTCGATGTCGATAGTGGCGCGTTGCCCGACACGCAGGTAGGTGATGTCGGTTTCCTTCGGATTGGCATCGACCCACGGCGCCTGATCGTCGATCACGCTGAGGATCGGCGTGCCGGCCGGCACGTAGCGGCCGACCTGGATGTTGTCGACCTGCGCGGCGATGCCGGAGATCGGCGCACGCACCACGGCGTGGTTGAGATCGCGCTGCGCGTTGTCGAGCGCGGCTTTCGCCTGGGCATATTCCGGGAATTCCGCCAGCGGCAGATCGGGATTGCCGAGCAGCTGGTTGAGCGTCGAGTCGCGCTGCTGCTTGGTGAACTGCGCCTGCAATTGCGCGGTGACGAACGCGGAAGCCGCGGTGTCGACGTCGGCCTGCGAGCCGGCCTGCGACTTCACCAGCGTCGACTTGCGGTCGACGTCCTTCTGCTTGAGGTCGACGTTCATCTGCGCGAGCTGGGCGAGCGTCGTCAGCGCGGAAAAGTTGGTCTTGAGCTTGTCGTAATCGCTGCGCGCGGCGTCGAGTTTGCCCTTGGCGGCATCGAGCGCGAGCTTGTAGGGCTCGGCGTCGAGCGTGAACAATTCGTCGCCCGGATTGACGTGCTGGCCCTCGATGATCGCGACATGCACGATCTTGCCGGCGATGTCCGGCGTGATCAGCACCTTCTGTGCGCCGACATAGGCGTTGTCGGTCGAGATGTAGCGGCCGCCTGACAGATAGAAGCCGAGGCCGAGGACCACCGCGAGCGCCGGCAGCCCGACGAGCAGGATCATGCGCTTGCGCCGGCGCCACAGCGCGCCGAGACGCGACATGCGTCCGGCATCGGCGGGTGCCGTCGGTGTTCCATCCGGCGCGGTCTTGGCGTCGGGAGCGGGTACGATCTTGAGTGCTTTTTCGCTCATGACGGTCAACTGGCGGCTTGGGCTTGCGTTGAACTGGGGGTCCGATTGATGGCGCCGCGCAAGTTCTCGCGCAGCTTGGCGAGATCCTGCAGCAGCCGCTCTCGTGATTTGGCGTCGATGCCGTCGAGCACAATCCCCATCATGTCGCCGCCGAGTTCCGTCAGGCGCTCGAGCAGCGGCCGCGCGGCGGGGGTGAGGAACAGGCGGTTGGCGCGGCGGTCGTTGGGATCGGCGCGGCGCTCGATCAGGCCGTTCTCGGCCAGACGGTCGAGCAGGCGGGTCAACGTGATCGGCTGCAGGTCGAGGATTTCGGCGAGCTCGGATTGCTTGAGCCCCTCCGAGCGGTCGAGGCGAAACAGTACCGCCCATTGCGCCCGGGTCATGCCGTATTGGCGCGCCCGCTGGTCGGCGAGCGTTTTTAGGAGGCGGGCTACGTCTGTGATTGTAAAGGCGATTTCGCGCTCAAGGGTGGTTGGAATCATCGTGTCTCCGGAACTCTCACCAAGCTTATAATAAGCCAGCTTATAATAAGTTCAATAGGCCATTTGGCGGGGTATTGCCGGCCTGCCATTCCGGCTCGCGCGGGTGACGGCACATCGCCCGTCAGGCAAAGTCGCGCCTCCAAAAAAACCAAGGGACGGAAACGAAAATGGACATTGGCTTTATTGGGCTGGGCAACATGGGCCAGCCAATGGCGAAGCGGCTGATCGCGGCAGGCCACAAACTCGTCGTCTACGACACCCGCAATGACGCGGTGGCCCCGCTGGTCGCGCTCGGCGCCCAAGTCGCCTCGTCGCCGCAAGACGTCGCCGACCGGGTCGAGACGGTGATGGCGAGCCTGCCGTCGCTGGTGATCTCGGAAAAGGTCGCGCTCGGCGAAGGCGGCGTCATCCACGGCAAAAAGATCAAGCGCCTGGTCGATCTCTCGACCACCGGCGCGACCGTCGCCGCCAGGATCTTCGCCGGCCTCGCCAAGAAGAACATCGTGCAGATCGACTCGCCGGTCAGCGGCGGCGTCGGCGGCGCCAGCAAGGGCACGCTCGCGGTGATGGTCTCGGGGCCCAAGGCCGACGTCGATGCGGTGAAAGACGCGCTCGCGGTGTTCGGCAAGGTTTTCATCATCGGCGACAAGCCAGGCATGGGACAGACCATGAAGCTCGCCAACAATTTCCTGTCGGCGACGGCGATGGCGGCGACGTCCGAAGCGGTGGCGATGGGCGTCAAGGCCGGCCTCGATGCCCAGGTCATGATCGACGTGATCAATGCCGGCTCGGGGCGGACGACGGCGTCGGACGGAAAATTCCCGCAGGCGATCCTGCCGCGCACCTTCAACTACGGTTTCGCCACCGGGCTGATGCTCAAGGACGTGCGGCTGTGCGCCGAGGCGGCCAAGGAACTGGGCACGCCGGATGCGATGATGAAGACCGTGCTCGCGCAGTGGGAAGCGACCAATTCCGAGTTCGGCGCGGACTCCGATCTCACCGTGATCGCGCAGATGATCGAGAAGCGCGCCGGCGTCGTCATTGGCGGGAAGAAGTCATGAGCGACGACATCCACGAGGTCTTCGCCGTCGCCTACGCGACGCATTCGCGCAAGCGGGCGGAAAACTACATCTTCGGCGATCCGCACGACGAAATGACGTCGATTGCCTATTACGTCTGGGTCATCAAAGGGCCGCACGGCACCTTCGTCTGCGATACCGGCTTCGACGCCGCCGCGGCCAAGGAGCGCGCCCGCACCATCACCCATCCGGTCGGCGAGGGGCTCAAGGCGCTCGGCGTCGAGCCGGACAAAGTCGATCACGTCATCGCCACCCACATGCACTGGGACCACGCTGGCAACTACGACCTGTTTCCCAACGCGCGCTATCACATCCAGGACGCCGAGATGGCCTACGCCACCGGCCGTTGCATGTGCCACAAGATGCTGCGCGTGCCGTTCAGCGAGAGCGACGTGCACGCGATGGTGAAGAAGGTCTACGCCTATCGCTGCGAATTCCACGACGGCTCCGAGCAGCTCGCGCCCGGCATCACCGTGCACAAGATCGGCGGCCACTCGAAGGGCCTGCAATGCGTTCAGGTGAAAACCAGGCGCGGCACCGTCGTCGTCGCGTCCGACTGCATCCACCTTTATTCGCACATCGACGAAGGCCGCGTGTTCCCGATCACCTATTCCGTCGGCGACACGCTCGAGGGCTACAAGACCATCCAGAAGCTCGCCTCGTCGCGCCAGCACATCGTGCCCGGCCACGATCCGGAGGTGCTCAAGCTCTACCCGGCGGCAAAGCCGGGGCTGGAGAACTGGGTGGTGCGGCTCGACGTCGCGCCGAAAGGCTAGGCGAGCCCCAGCTCCGCGAACGCGTCCTTGTGGTGCTCGGCGATGTCTGCCGAGAAGCAGCAGAACACCACGCGCGCGATGCCGCGCGGCTTGGCGGCGATTTCGGACGTCACCGTGCCGACGGCGATGCGCGCCGCGAGATCGGCCGGGAAACGGTAAATGCCGGTGGAAATCGCCGGATAGGCGATCGAGGCCAGATCGTGCGCGGCGGCCAGATCGAGTGCCGTGCGGTAGCAGCCGGCGAGCAGCGCCTCTTCGTCCGAGCCGCCGCCATTCCATACCGGGCCGACGGCATGGATGACGTGTTTAGCCTTCAGCCTGTGGCCGGCGGTGATCTTGGCGCTGCCGGTGGCACAGCCGCCGAGCGCCTTGCACTCCTCATGGAGGCCCGGTCCGGCGGCACGATGGATGGCGCCGTCCACGCCGCCGCCGCCGAGCAGCGAGCGGTTGGCGGCGTTGACGACCGCGTCGACGTCGAGCGTGGTGATATCGGCGACGTGGATCTCAAGCAGGGCGTGGCCGACTTCCGCAGTGAGCAGGCTCATGCCCGAAGTTTATCATCCCCACTCGGAATAAACCTCGGCCTTGAGATCGATGCTCGAGCGCACGCCGATGTCGTCGAAATGCGTATCGAGGAAACGCCGCGCCGAGCGCTGGCCGAGCTTGCGCAGCAGTTCGAACGATTCGTAATCGTTGCGCAGCTTGGTGGCCGAGGAGAAACGCTCGCCCAGGCCCTCGAGCACGATGCGGTGGACCTTGATCTGCCGGTATTCGCCCGGCCCGGTGCCGTGCGGCACGCGCTTCTGCTCGATCAGCCGGTTGACGAACTCGATGGCGCGCAATTCGCCGAGCAGCGACGAATTGAACGTGATCTCGTTGACGCGGCCGACAATCTCGCGCGTCGAGGTCGGGATCTTCTTGCGCATCAGCGGATTGATCTGGACGATGATCACGTCCTCGGTGCTGGTGGTGCGGAAGAACGGGTAGAGCACCGGATTTCCGAGATAGCCGCCGTCCCAGAAAGGCACCCCGTCGATCTCGACCGCGCGGAACACCGCCGGCAGGCAGGCCGACGCCATCACCACCTCGGCGGAAATCTTCTCGCGCGGAAAGATGTGCAGCCGCCCGGTCTGCACGTTGGTCGCGGCGATGAAGATGACGCGGTTGTCGGCGCGCAGGCCCTCGAAATCGACGAAGCGCTCGACGAGATCCTTGAGCGGATTGATGTTGAGCGGATTGACGTCGTAGGGCGACAGATACTTCGACCAGGCGTTGAGCCAGTCGAAGGTGGGTGAATCCTGGCTCGGCAGCAGCGAGAATAGTCGGTCAGTGACCGCGCGCTGCAGCGGCGGCAGGTCGCCGCCGAGACTCGCGGAACGCCAGAAATCGGCGAGCCGCTTGCGCGCCTCGTCGGCGCCGCCACGCTTCAAGCCATCGGCCAGCATCACCGCGTTGACCGCGCCGGCTGAAGTGCCGGAAATGCCCTCGACGTTGAGCCGCCCGTCCTCGAGCAGATGGTCGAGCACGCCCCAGGTGAAGGCACCGTGCGCGCCGCCGCCTTGCAGCGCCAGGTTGACGCTCTTCTTCCCCTTCGGCTTGCCGTTGTTGTCGCCGCCGAAGGCGCGAGAGAGGAATTCGATCACTGCGCGGTCCAGCCGCCGTCGATCGAGTAGGCCGAGCCGGTGATGCTCGCCGCCGCGTCGCTGGCGAGAAACACGGTGAGGGCGCCGATGTTCTCCGGCTTGGTGAACTGATGCATCGGCTGCTTCTCGGACAGAAGCGCGATCTCCTCGTCGCGCACCGGCTTGCCCGAAGCCTTGGCGCGGGCGTCGATCTGCGCCTGCACCAGCGGCGTCAGCACCCAGCCGGGGCAGATGGCGTTGCAGGTGATGCCGTCGTTGGCGGTCTCGATCGCCACCACCTTGGTCATGCCGACGAGGCCGTGCTTGGCCGAGACGTAGGCGACCTTCTGCGCGCTGGCGACCAGGCCGTGCGCCGAGGCGATGTTGATGATGCGGCCCCATTTGCGCTTTTTCATGCCGGGCACCGCGGCGCGGATCGAATGAAACGAGGACGAGAGATTGATGGCGATCACCGCGTCCCACTTCTCGACCGGGAAGTCCTCGATATTGGCGGTGAACTGAATGCCGGCATTGTTCACCAGCACGTCGAGCGAGCCGAAGGTCTTCTCGGCGGTCGCCACCATGTCCGCGATCTCGCCCGCCTTGCTCATGTCGGCGGCCGAATAGATCGCCTTGATGCCGAAGTCCTTCTCCAGCCCGCTGCGCTCCTTCTCGATCGCGGCCTTGTCGCCAAAGCCGTTGATGACGAGATTGGCGCCGTCCGCCGCCAGCGCGCGCGCGGTGGCGAGGCCGATGCCTGAGGTTGAGCCGGTGACCAGGGCGGTCTTGCCTTTGAGCATCGCTGTCCTCGTTTGATGCGGCCGAACGGCCGGAAATGAAGTTTCGGAAAACAGGCGGGAACCTGCTCCCCTTTTTGTTGCAATGCAATATATAGGGAGCGAGGGCGGTTTTTCACGCTTCGACGATAGTCGCGGTACACTCGGGATTCGAAAGGCACATCGCTTGGCCAAGAAGACGAATTTGCACGCGGTATTTCCCGAGCCCGGCCACGATCACGGCCGCTGCTCGAGCGACGCCATCGCGCATGCCGAAGCGATCTGCGTCGCGCGTGCCGAGCGCCTGACGCCGATCCGCCGCAACGTGCTCGAAGCGTTGCTGTCGAGCCACCAGCCGCTCGGCGCCTACGAGTTGATCGACAAGCTCGCCGCGCGCGGCGGCCGGCCGGCACCGATTACCATCTATCGCGCGCTCGATTTCCTGCGCGAGCAGGGCCTCGTGCATCGCATCGAGAGCCGCAACGCCTTCATCGCCTGCGTGCACAATCATGACAGCGGCGATCCGGTGGTGTTCCTGATCTGCGAGAAATGCGGCGCGGTCGGCGAGGCGGCCTCCGCGGCGGTCGCCGACACCATCCGCAGCGCCTCGCGCGCGGCCGGCTTCACGCCGAAGACACCGGTGATCGAGATTTCCGGCATCTGCGCGCATTGCAAGGCGGCGTGACGCCTCGTCCGCCCGGAAATCCCCCACGTGTCCAGCACGCCCGCCGCAACCCATCATCACGTCACGCGCCCGCTCGACGCTTTCGCAACGGCGGTGATGGTGATGCTGTGCCTGTCCTGGGGCTTCAACCAGGTCGCCGCCAAGTTCGCCATCCACGAATTTCCGCCGATGATTCAGGCGGCGTTGCGCGGCGTCGGCGCAACCGTGATCGTGCTGGCCTGGGCGAAGGCGCGCGGCATCGCGCTTCTGTCACGCGACGGCAGCCTGATCGCCGGCATCGCCGCCGGCGTGCTGTTCAGCATCGAGTTCATCCTGCTCTACCGCGGGCTGCTCTACACGACCGCGAGCCGCGCCGTGCTGTTCCTCTACACCGCGCCGTTCTTTGTCGTGATCGGCTCGCGCATCTTCCTCCCCGCCGACCGTTTCCACTGGTCGCAGTGGGCCGGGCTTGCGCTCTCCTTCGCCGGCATTGCGCTTGCGTTCGGTGTGCCGACCCCGTCCGCCGACCCGCATCAGGCGCTCGGCGATCTCATGATCCTCGGCGGCGCCTTGGGCTGGGCGGCGACCACGGTGCTGATCAAGGCAAGCCCATCGCTCAACCGCGCTCCCGCCGAAAAGGTGATGCTCTACCAGCTCGTCATCTCGGTGCCGGTGTTTGTTATCTGCATTCCCCTGTTCGGCGAGCACATGGAACACGTGCCGTCGTGGCCGGCGCTGGCCGCGCTTGCCTACCAGACGGTTTGGATTGTCAGCGTCACCTTCGTCATCTGGTTCGCCATGGTGGCGCGCTATTCCGCCAACCGTCTTTCTGCCTTCACATTTCTGACGCCATTATTCGGCGTTGCCGCCGGCCATCTGATGCTGAATGAGCCCTTGAATGCGGCTTTTGCAGCCTCTGTGGCGCTGGTTGCGGCTGGGCTTGCCCTGGTGAACAGGGCGCGTTGACCGTGCCATAATTGACTGGCAGGGGTGCGAGGGAACTTTTATATCCCTGCCAGGGTTTCTGGAGCGTTCGAATGGGTACCAGCGCGCAAGAACGTCATCACTCGGTGGCCGTGGATGTCGGCGGCGTCATCGTCGGCGGGCCTGCGCCCATCGTCGTCCAGTCGATGACCAATACCGACACCGCCGACGTCGAGGGCACCGCGCGGCAGGTCGCTGCGCTCGCCCGCGCCGGCTCCGAGATCGTGCGCATCACCGTCGACCGCGACGAGGCGGCGGCGGCCGTGCCGCACATCAAGGATCGGCTCGGCAAGATGGGCGTCAACGTCCCGATCGTCGGCGACTTTCACTACATCGGCCATCAGCTGCTCGCCGATCATCCGGCCTGCGCCGAGGCGCTCGACAAGTACCGCATCAATCCCGGCAACGTCGGCTTCAAGAACAAGCGCGACCCGCAGTTCACCCAGATCGTCGAGGCCGCGATCAAGTACGGCAAGCCGGTGCGCATCGGCGTCAACTGGGGCTCGCTCGACCAGGAATTGCTGACGCGGCTGATGGACGAGAATTCGAAATCGAACACGCCGCTCGACGCGCGCGAGGTGATGCACGAGGCGATGGTGCAGTCGGCGCTGCTGTCGGCGGCACGCGCCGAAGAGATCGGCCTGCCGAAGAACCGCATCATCCTCTCGGCCAAGGTTTCCGCCGTGCAGGACCTGATCGCGGTCTATACCGAGCTTGCGCGCCGCTCCGACTACGCGCTGCACCTCGGCTTGACCGAAGCCGGTATGGGCTCGAAGGGCATCGTCGCCTCGTCGGCCGCCATGGGCGTGCTGCTGCAGCGAGGCATCGGCGACACCGTCCGCATTTCGCTCACGCCCGAGCCGAACGGCGACCGCACCAAAGAAGTGCAGGTGGCGCAGGAGCTGCTGCAGACCATGGGCCTGCGCACTTTCGTGCCGCTGGTCGCCGCCTGTCCCGGCTGCGGCCGCACGACGTCGACTACGTTCCAGGAGCTTGCTTCCGACATCCAGGGCTTCATCCGCGACTCGATGCCGGCGTGGAAGACGCGCTACCCGGGCGTCGAGACGCTCAACGTCGCGGTGATGGGCTGCATCGTCAACGGCCCCGGCGAATCCAAGCACGCCGACATCGGCATCTCGCTGCCCGGCACCGGCGAGCAGCCGACCGCTCCGGTCTTCATCGACGGCAAGAAGGCGGCGACGCTGCGCGGCCCGACGCTGACCGCAGATTTCAAGCAGATGGTCACCGACTACATCGAGCGCCGGTTCGGCCAGGGCGGGACTCGGACCGCGGCGGAATAGGATAGTTGTAATTATTTTGCCAGCGAAAGTACGCCCAGTAGAGCAGCCCGGCTTACGAGGATGCCATGTTCCCAACCGGGATTGATGGCAAGCTTGGTGTCTCCTTGTTCGGCAACGACGTTCTTGTCTTTAAGATGTTGGAACAGCTGCATGCCACGGACTATCAAGCCTTCGGCTCCAGCGTCGCGCTTGAGTTGCTCAAAAAGCGGATAAGTGTCGGATGTGAAAACCGGTAACGTGCGCATTCGATCGGAAATCGGGTAGGTCAAAAAAGACGCCGTCTCAAGGGGCCAGCCAGTCCCGGGCGCAACTAGGACATGGTAGTTTATTTTTGTCAGTAATGGATAAAGCTCCATTACGACCACAGCATTGGTCTTAAGTTCAGCCAGTAGTTGCTCGACGTGCGCCGTCGGCGTGTTCATTGCACCCGCTCATAATCCCAGTTCGCTGTGCGACCCGAGCCGCACCAAATCGAGATGCGCCGCGTCGGGCTTGCGATAAATGAGAACAAGGTCCGGCTTGATGTGGCAGTCGCGGTGATCGTTCCACTCGCCCGATAACGGGTGATCGAAATTCCGCCGCGGCAGCGGTGCATCGGCCGCCAGCATGTTGACGACTTCGATCAAATCGCGTTCGAGCGTCTTGCCATGGCGGCCGGACTTCTCGCGCTTGTAGTCGCGCTTGAAGCGGTTGGTGTACCTAATCGTCCTCATTCAGTCGCGCCACGAGCTTGTCAGGCGAGCCGGCGCTGACAAGCTCGCCGCGCCGCGCCGCCTTCATCGCCGCGATAGTTTCGGCATTGGGGATGAGCGGTGCAAACGGCAGCTTCTTGTCCTTGGCGATACGCACCATCATCAGGCGGAACGCGTCGGACACTGTAAGCCCCATCGCGCCCAGCACGGCTGAGGCTTCGTTCTTGATGCGCTCGTCAATGCGCGCGCGGACAACGGCATTTTCGGTCATAAGTCTCCTCCTTGGGCTACAATGTAGCTCAGCTCAGACAAGATTTCAAGGGGCCCGCGGCTAAAACTCCCCGCGGAGGCGCCTAAATCCACCCGCCGCCGTCCAGGGCGCGGTTGGCGACGCTCGCCTCCTCGAGATCGAGTTCGTATTCGATGCGCCGCCGCGCCTCGTCGGTGATCCTGCCGTCGCGCAGCAGCTGATAGATGAAGTCGCGCTCGGCATCGATCAGCTCTTTCTTGACCTTGGCGGTCTGGCGCACCTCTTCGAGACCGTCCTCCAGGTTCTTCGGCAGGATCTGCTCGCGCGCGGCGTTGCGCGTGCGCAGATGCCTGACGATGTTAGCCGGCAATTCGTGATTCTTGATTGCCTTGTCGAGCCGCTTGGTGACTTCCTCGAGCGCCGCTGCCCGCGCGAGGAGCTCTGCCTTGACTTCCAGCGCGCGCTCCTTCTTGCTTTCGCGCAGCAGCCCGAGCCAGTGCGCGACCTTGCCCAGCACCGAGCCCTGGCCGATCAGGGTGATGATGATGACGCCGAAGGTCACGAACAGGATGGTGTCGCGCTGCGGAAATGCCGCGCCGCTCGCCACCGTGTAGGGGATGGCGAGCGCGACGGCGAGCGAGTCGACGCCGCGGATGGCTGTGAAGCTGAGGAAGAACACGGTCTGCCATGACGGCGAGGGATCGCGCTTGCGCAGCTTCGGATTCATCCAGCGCGGGACATACGTCGCCGGGAACACCCAGACGAAGCGCGCGACAATGGCGATCGCTGTCGTCAGCAGCGTGGCGATGACCAGGTCCCGGATCGAAAGGTCGTGCGCGTGCACGGCCAAAGTGCGCACCTGCAGGCCGGTGATCAGGAACACCATGCCCTCAATCAGGTAGACAACGAGGTCCCAGAAGAAGATGCCCTGCAGCCGCGTCGCGTAGGGAATGAGCCTCGGCCCGTTCCAGCTTACATAGAGCCCGCAGGCGACGGTCGCCAGCACGCCGGAGCCGCCGAGATGCGCCGGCACCCAGAACGCGAGATAGGGCGTCATCAGCGACAGCGTGATTTCGACGCGGGGCTCGCGCGCCCATTGACGCAGCCGCAGGCTGAGCCAGCCGACGCCGATGCCGTAGATGATTTCGCCGATCACGAT
>Ga0265339_10002578_pt1 | contig 12916 bp, 15 predicted proteins | sample 4CB219metaG_FD_202085 | JGI IMG/M metagenome (GOLD analysis project Ga0265339, IMG submission 202085) | Rhizosphere microbial communities from Carex aquatilis grown in University of Washington, Seatle, WA, United States - 4-CB2-19 metaG | ecosystem: Host-associated > Plants > Roots >...
CGATCGATTGACGACGATCAGTTACGGTGAGGAACTGCCGCTGTGCCACGAGGAAACAGAGTCGTGCTGGAGCGAGAACCGGCGCGCGCACTTCGCCGTGGCGACCACCAGCTGATCATGCATCGGCTCGTCCCGCTGCTGGGGCTGCTGGTACTTGGCGGCTGTGTGACCCAGGCCGACTTCCAACGCGTGCGGCGTGAGCAGCAGGAGACGCGCGCGCAGCTGGCGGACATGCAAGTCGCTGTCGACTCGCTGACGCGGCGCGTCGACACCATGCGCTCGTCGATGAGCGAGAAGGGCGGAACCGCAGCCGACGTCGCGGCGCTGCAACGCAAGATCAGTGATCTCGAGCAGCGCGCGCTGGCTACACCGTCGCCGACCGCCGTCAGTGAGGACGGCGCGCCAGCGGCGACGCCCGCCGCCGCGAAGATTGCCGGCAGCGACGCCGCGGCGATCGCGATGCGCCGCGAGGCGCAGAACACTGGTGCCCCGGAACAGTATCGCAAGGCGCTGCAGTTGTACCGCGATGGACAGATCGATGCGTCGATCCAGCAGTTCCGCGAATTTCTGCGCGCCAATCCCAAGTCGCCGCTTGCGGATAACGCGCAGTATTGGATCGGCGAAGGCTATTTTGCGCAGAGCGACTACAATCGTTCGATCATCGAACTGAACGAAGTGTTGCTGAAGTATCCCCAGGGTGAGCAGGTGCCCGGCGCGTTGCTCGCGCTCGCCACCTCGTTCGCGAACTCGGGCGATAAGATCGACGCCAAGCTGATCTTGCAGAAGCTGATCAGCGACCATCCAAAGAGTGAAGAAGCGCAAATTGCTCGCCAACAACTGCAGTCGCTGACCGACTAGTCGCCGCCCCTGGCGGCGCGCGTTCTCTCGCCGCCGCATGCAGCTCATTCGCCACCTCGCAGATGTCGCTGCCGACGGGCAGCGGGCTTTGGCCATCGGCACGTTTGACGGAGTGCACCGCGGTCACGCGGCTGTGCTGCAACGCCTGGTTGCGCGCGCGCGATCGCTGCCGGCGGCGCCGTGGGTGGCATTACGATTTGCCCCGCAGCTTCCTGGGCTGACCGGGCTCCGCGAGAGGCTGCGCCTGCTCGACCAACACGGCGTCGCGTGCACCGTCGTTCTTCCGCAATCCCATTCGTTCTCCGACGCGATCGTCGCCGAGCGGATCGGTCCCCGTTTCGTCGTGAGCAGCCGCTTGCTCTCGTTGCCGAGCGACTGCGGACTCGACCTCGTCACGCCGGTACTGGCCGATGGGGAGCCGATCGATGCTTCGCGCGTGCGTGCGCTGCTCGCGCGCGGCGACCTCGACGCGGTCGCCGCGCAGCTCGGACGAGACGCCGGTGTCGGCGGCCGTGTGGTGCACGGCTTCCACCGCGGAACGCCGCTCGGTATCCCGACGGCCAATCTGCGCGTGCGCGACATCGTCTTGCCGCCGGACGGTGTCTACGCCGTACGCGCACGCGTGGATGGGAGCGTCTTGCGGGGCGTGACGAATGTCGGGTTCAATCCGACGTTCGGCAACCGAACGCGGTCCGTGGAGACGCACATTCTGGAATTTGAAGGCGACCTCTACGGGCGCCGGATCGAGATCGACTTCTTGCGGCGCTTGCGTGGCGAGCAGAAGTTTGCCGACGTCGCCGCGCTGCTGAAACAAATCCATGTCGACATCGCCGTGGCCAAGCGATTCTTTGCGAGCCGAGCCATATGACTCCCCCAGGCACGCCCCGCGTATGGATCGTCGACGAGGCGAGCGCCGGGGTGCGTCTAGATCACTTCGTCACCGCTCAGAGGGAGCTCGGAACGCGCTCGCAAGTGCAGCGTCGCATCGCGGCTGGCGATGTTGCGGTGAACGGTCACGTGGTCAAGTCGGGCACCCCACTGCGGACCGGCGATCGCGTTACCGTAGCGGCGCCTTCACCGCCTGTCAGCGTCGCTCAGGCGGAACCGATCGCACTGGATGTGCTGTATGAAGACGAGGCATTGCTGGCGATCAACAAGCCGGCCGGGCTTGTCGTTCACCCAGCGCCCGGCCATTGGCAGGGGACCCTGGTGAACGCGCTCTTGCATCGCTGGCCGCAAGCGTCGGACGAGCTCGACCCGACGCGGCTCGGCATCGTGCATCGGCTGGACAAAGACACGTCGGGCGTTCTGATCATCGCGCGCAGTGGAGCGGCGCTGGCTGAGCTTGGACGACAGTTCAAGAGCCGCGAAGTCCGCAAGCAGTACGTCGCGCTGGTGTGGGGAGCGCCGCGAGCCGCGAGCGGCATGATCGATGCGCCGATCGGTCGTCATCCGGTACGGCGCAAGCGCATGGCGGTTCACGCGAAAGGTCGCGTCGCGCGAACCCGCTACGAGGTGTGCGAGCGGTTTGGTGCAGTGTCGCTGTTACGCGTGTTTCCCGAGACCGGACGCACGCATCAGATCCGCGTCCATTGCGCGGCCCTCGGCTGCCCGATTGTCGCCGATCCGCTCTATGCGCGTCCGCGCGCAACGTTCGCGCTGCCGATCGATCGACAGGCACTGCATGCCGAGCGCATCGAGTTTCGCCATCCGATCGACGGCCGGCCGGTTTGCCTGACAGCGCCTCTGGCTGCGGACTTCGCGATGGCGTTGGCGCAGTTGCGCGGCAAAAGCTTGACTTCAAAAGAGGCGTTCACTAGCGTCCGCGGCGGCCCTTCCGCTCGGCACGGCGTCAGCCAGCCGGATCCAGTCGGCGGGCGCCGGCCCCCTTCCTAAACTCACAGCCCAGTTCACACGGAGAGGATTCAGCCAATGGCCGACGAGAGCGTCGGGAGTAACCGTCCGCCGGCTGGGCCGTCGTTCGCTGGCAGAGTCGAGCGCCGCCGCCGGGCGGATGGCGACGCGCCGACTGATCGGCCGCGCGAGGCGGGCGAGGAAGCGGAGACAGAAGAGCCCGAGGCGGGCAACGGATCCGCTGGTCTCAACCTCAAGGCCCTCAAGGCGAAGAAGATCAGCGAGCTCGCGCAGATCGCGAAGCAATTCAATATCGACGGCGCATCGGCGATGCGCAAACAAGACCTCATCTTTGGTATCTTGGGGGCCCAGACCGAGCAGAGCGGTTTAGTCTACGGTGAAGGTGTCCTGGAGATCCTTCCTGATGGGTTCGGATTCCTGCGGGCTCCGGACTATAACTATCTGCCCGGTCCGGATGACATCTATGTGTCTCCGAGCCAGATTCGCCGATTCAACCTGCGTACCGGCGACGTGGTCTCAGGCCAGATCCGACCGCCGAAAGAGGGCGAGCGTTACTTCGCGCTGCTGAAAGTGGAAGCGATCAACTTCGAGGAGCCGGAGCGCGCGCGCGACATCATCCTCTTCGACAATCTCACTCCGCTCTACCCCAACGAGCAGCTGCGGCTCGAGCACGATCCCGAAGAGCACACGACGCGTCTCATCGATCTCTTCACGCCTATCGGCAAGGGGACGCGCGGGTTGATTGTGGCCCCGCCGCGCACCGGCAAGACGGTCATGCTGCAGAACATCGCGCACGGGATTACGCGCAACCACAAAGAAGTGGTGCTGATCGTTCTGCTGATCGATGAACGGCCCGAAGAAGTGACTGACATGCAGCGGTCGGTTGAGGGTGAGGTCATCAGCTCAACCTTCGACGAGCCGCCGACGCGCCATGTGCAAGTGGCCGAGATGGTCATCGAAAAGGCCAAGCGGCTAGTCGAGCACGGGCGCGACGTTGTCATTCTGCTCGACAGCATCACGCGCCTGGCGCGAGCGTACAACACGGTCGTGCCGCCGAGCGGCAAGATCCTGTCGGGCGGCGTCGACTCCAACGCGCTGCACAAGCCGAAGAAATTTCTCGGCGCGGCGCGCAACATCGAGGACGGCGGCAGTCTCACGATTCTCGGCACGGCGTTGATCGACACCGGTAGCCGCATGGACGAGGTCATCTTCGAGGAGTTCAAGGCCACCGGCAACATGGAGGTGCATCTCGACCGGCGCCTGGTCGACAAACGCACCTTCCCGGCGATCGACATCAACCGCTCTGGGACGCGCAAGGAGGAGCTGCTGCTTGGCCGGGACGTCACCAAGCGGATCTGGGTCCTTCGCAAGCTGCTGGCGCAGCTAAACCCCGTCGAAGCGATGGAATTCCTTGTCGATAAAGTGGAAGGCACGAAGAGCAACGGCGAGTTTCTTGACGGCATGAATCAGTGAGCCCAGGAGCCAAACGATGGTTGCTCCGTGGTCCGCGTTTCTGCTAGCGGTAAGGGTCACGCACAACAGAACGAGGAGCACGGAATGTCCGAAGTCAGCATGAAGCAGCTCTTGGAGGCCGGGGTCCATTTCGGCCACCAAACGAGCCGCTGGAACCCGAAGATGAAGCCGTACATCTTCGGCGCGCGCAATGGCATCTACATCGTGGACCTGCAGCAGACGGTGAAGATGCTCCAAGATGCCTACAACTACGTGCGCGACTTGACGGCCAACGGCGGCGCCGTGCTGTTCGTCGGAACCAAGAAGCAGGCGCAGGACGCCGTACGGGAAGAAGCTGACCGCTCCGGGGCTTACCACGTCAGCAACCGCTGGCTGGGTGGCACGTTGACCAACTTCCAAACCATCAAGCAGAGCGTCGATCGCTTGAAAAAGCTCGAGGAGATGCTCGAAGATCCAACGATGAACGAGCACCTCAAGAAGCGCGAGCTGCTCGAGCTGAGCCGCGAGCGCGAGCGCCTGCTGCACACGCTTGGCGGGATCAAGAGCATGCGCAAATTGCCCGACGCGCTGTTCGTGATCGACACGATCAAGGAAGACATCGCGGTGCGCGAAGCGAACAAGCTCGGTATTCCGGTGGTCGCAGTCGTCGATACGAACTGTGATCCCGATATGATCGACTACCGCATTCCGGGGAATGACGACGCCATTCGTGCGATTCGTCTCTTTTGTGGTGCGGTCGCAGACGCAGTCATTGAAGGAAGGTCCTTGTACGAGGAGCGCGCGAAGGGCGGAGACGTCCCCGAAGCGCAGACTGCGCCGCCGGCCGAGCGGACTGTCATCCCGGAGGCGGCGGAGCGTCCAGTCGCATGAGCGCAGTGACATCGAATCTCGTCAGCGCCCTGCGCGAGCGCACCGGGGCGGGAATGATGGATTGCAAGAAGGCGCTCACCGAGGTCGATGGCGACCTCGAGAAGGCCATCGTCTTTTTGCGCGAGAAAGGCCTTGCCGCGCAGGCGAAGCGCGCCGGGCGTACGGCGGCCGACGGTCTCGTGGAAGCGTACATCCACGCCGGCGGAAAGATTGGCGTGCTGATCGAAGTGAACTGCGAGACGGACTTCGTGGCACGAACGGACGACTTCCGCGGGCTCGTCCGAGATCTTGCAATGCAGGTCGCGGCAGCCAACCCACGCTATGTACGGCGCGAGGAAGTGCCAGCCGAGATCGTCGAGCAGGAGCGCGCGATCTACGCGGCGCAGGCGGCGAACAGCGGGAAGCCGCCTGCGGTGATCGAAAAGATGCTGGTTGGCAAGATCGAGAAGTATTTCAGCGAAATCTGCCTGCTCGAGCAGCCGTTCATCAAGGATCAGGACAAGCAAGTCGGACAGCTGGTCTCCGACGCCGTCGCGAAGATGGGCGAGAACGTCGTCGTGCGTCGGTTCGTGCGCTTTCAGCTGGGCGAGCAGTCGACGGCGAGCTGAAGCACCATATGGATGCCGGCGACGAGGGAGGCCCGTCAATCCGCACGCCGGGACCTGCTTTGCGCTACCGGCGTGTGCTGCTGAAGCTGAGCGGCGAGGCGCTGATGGGGCAGTCCGCCTATGGTATCGACCACGGCGTGCTGCACTCGCTGGCGGCCCAAATACGCGAGGTCAGCGCCTTGGGCCTCGAGCTCGCGCTGGTGATCGGCGGTGGCAACATCTTCCGCGGCGTACGCGCCGCGACCGAAGGGACGGATCGCGCCACTGGCGACTACATGGGAATGCTCGCGACGGTGATCAACGCCCTCGCGCTGCAGGATGCCCTGGAGCGACAAGGGCTGGCGACGCGCGTCATGTCGGCGATCGAGATCCGACAGATCGCCGAGCAGTACATCCGCCGCCGCGCCATGCGCCATCTCGAGAAGGGACGCGTGGTCATCTTTGCGGCCGGAACCGGCAACCCGTTCTTCAGTACCGACACCGCGGCGAGCTTGCGCGCGGCGGAAATTGGCGCTGAGGTGATTTTGAAGGCGACGAAGGTCGACGGCGTGTATGATGCGGATCCGAAGCTCAATCCGCAGGCGAACCGGTTCAGCGAGCTGACGTACAAAGAGTTTCTGCGCCAGGGACTGAAGGTAATGGATGCGACCGCCGTCACCCTGTGCATGGAGAACTTCCTCCCGATCATGGTGTTCAACATGACCATCGAAGGGAATATTCGCCGCGCCGTGTCCGGCGAGACGATTGGAACCCTGGTGCACTAATGGCTTCAGGCGACGAAGTATTGGCCGATCTGCGCAAGGAAATGGAAGGCACGATCGTGGCGATGCGGCGAGAGATGAGCCGTACGCGAACCGGCCGCGCCTCGACCGCCCTGCTCGAGGGGATCGTGGTCGAGTACTACGGCGCCAAGACGCCGCTGAATCAGCTGGCGACGCTGAACGCGCCGGAACCGCGCCTGCTCGTGATCCAGCCGTTTGATCGCAGCGCGATGAACGAGATCGAGCGCGCCATCTTGCAGTCGGACCTCGGGCTCATGCCGCAAAACGACGGCAAGCTGATCCGGGTACCGATTCCGGAGCTGACCGAAGAGCGACGCAAGGATTTGGTGAAACACATCCGCAAGGTCGCCGAAGAGTTTCGCGTTTCGCTGCGCGGGCACCGCCGTGATGCAAACGACCTGCTCAAAGAGCTGCAGAAAGACGGCGATATCACCGAGGACGAGCTGCGGCGCGGTCAGGAGAAGACGCAGGATCTGACGAAAGACTATACGGAGCGCCTGGACAAGGTCCTGAAAGCCAAAGAAGACGAGATCATGGAGGTATAGGCGGGTGCCCGATCTGGACACCTCCGGCCTCGATTTGGCTCGTCTGCCGCGCCACGTCGCCGTCATCATGGACGGCAATGGTCGCTGGGCGCAGCGTCGCGGCCTGTCGCGTATCGAAGGGCACCGTCGCGGCAAGGATTCCGTGCGAGCCGTCGTCGAGACGGCTCGTCGTCTCGGCATTCCGTATCTCAGCTTGTTCGCGTTCTCGACCGAGAACTGGCAGCGGCCAGCGCGCGAGGTCAATGCGCTCATGGCGTTGCTGCGCCGCTATCTCCGCACGGAGGTGCGCAAGCTGCTGAAGAATGAGGTGCGGGTCTGCGCCATCGGCGACCTGGCCCGGCTGCCGGACGCGGTACGTCGCGAGTTGGAGCACGTCGTCGAGATCACCGCGCACAACCGCCGCCTGACGGTTGGTCTCTGCGTCAGCTACGGCGGTCGTGAAGACCTCGTGGAAGCGACGCGGCGGCTGGCGCGTCAGGTGCGCAACGGATCGCTCGATCCTGAGTCGATCGATCAGTCGACGCTTGCGGGCGCCCTGAACACGCACGAGTTTCCCGATCCGGACCTGCTCGTCCGCACCAGCGGTGAGATGCGCATCTCGAACTTCTTTCTGTGGCAGATCGCCTATACGGAATTGTACGTCACCGACACGCTTTGGCCCGATTTCCGTGAGGCGGAATTCATCGCGGCGCTGGAGCATTTCCAACGCCGCGAGCGCCGATTTGGTCTCACGGGCGAGCAGCGACAAGGCGGAGAGCGCGCGGGTGCTGCGCGCTAGACTGGCCACGGCAGCTGTTGCGATTCCCCTTCTTCTCGCGCTGATCTTTTTCGCGCCGGCGTGGGGGTGGGGCGCGGTAGTGGTGCTGCTGTCGGCGTTGGCCTTGTTCGAGTATTCCGGGCTGGCGTTTCACGAGCGCCCCGGACCACAGGGCGTCGGTATCGCGTTGGGGACAGTCGTGATTCTCGCCGCGGTCTCACAGCGGGCACCCGGCGTGTGGGTGGCGGCCGCTGTTTCGGCCTCGGTCGCCGGGGCGCTCGGCTACGTCGTGCTCGGGCGGCGCGATCTCGAGCGGGGACTGGCAGACGTCGGACTCATACTGATCGGCGTCCTGTATTGCGGCCTACTGCTGCCGCATTTCTATTGGCTCCGCACGTTGCCGGACGGGCCGCGCTGGGTGACGTTCGTCATCGCCGTCGCGATGGCCGGCGACAGCGGAGGATATTTCGTCGGGCATGCGTTTGGACGGCGCAAGCTGATCCCCCATGTGAGCCCGGGTAAAACCGTCGAGGGGGCGCTCGGCATTACCTTCTTCAGTTTGGTCGCCGGGGCCGCGGCGAAGCTCATCCTGCTGCCGAATCGAAGCTGGGCCGAGTTGCTGACGCTGGCTGGGGTGATGGCGGTGATCGGGCAGATCGGGGACCTGGGAGAATCCGTCATGAAGCGAAGCTTCGGCGCGAAGGAGTCCGGGGCTCTGTTCCCCGGTCACGGCGGTGTGTTGGACCGCATTGATAGTCTGCTTTTCCCTGTCGCGTTGGTGTACTACTATTTGGCTGCGTAGCTCGCGAGCCGCTCTACGTGCCTATGTTTTCTGGAATTCTCGCTGCCGTTGTCGTCTTGGGCGTCCTCATCGTCGTCCACGAATTCGGCCATTTCATCGTCGCGAAGTGGGCCGGGGTCGGCGTCTTGAAGTTTTCGGTGGGCTTCGGACCGCGCCTGGTCAGCCGAACCGTGAACGGGACGGAATATGCGCTCAGCGCCATTCCGCTCGGCGGCTTCGTGAAAATGGTCGGTGAGGATCCGGAATCGCCCGAGCCTCTCGATCCGCGCATTTCGTTCTCGCATCAGAGCGTCTGGAAGCGCATTTCGATCGTCGTCGCCGGACCGGCATTCAACCTGCTCTTTGCGTTTCTCGCGTTTAGCTTCGTTTTTGCCGTCTACGGACAACGCGTGCCGAGCGACGTCGCCAAAGTTGGCGGCGTCATGCCCAACCTGCCGGCGGCTCAGGCCGGGGTCGAGTCTGGTGATGTGGTCGTCGCTGTCAACGATGCCCAAGTCGCGAACTGGGACGCGCTCTCCGCGGCGATCAGGGCCAGCGAAGGCAAGCCGGTGGTCCTGCATGTTCAGCGCGCCGGCGCGGACGTGTCGGTAACCGTCACCCCGCAAGCCCAGCCTGACAAGAACTTGTTCGGCGAGGTGGTCGGGCAGGCCTACGTCATCGGCATCGAGCGTGGCGTCGATCAAGTCGACGTCGGGCCGCTCGAGGCGATCGCGGATGGTGCGAAGCAGACGGTTTGGTGGATCGAGACGCTGGCGATGAGCGTCGTCAAGATCTTCCAAGGGCGGATCTCCGCGCAAGAGGTCGGCGGACCAATCGCCATCGCGCAGGCGGCGCACATGCAGGCGCAAGGCGGCTTGGACGCTTTCCTCGCCTTCATGGCGGTGATCAGCATCAACCTGGGCATCCTCAACCTGTTGCCGATTCCCATTCTCGACGGCGGTCATCTGCTGTTTTTCCTCATCGAGATCGTCATGCGGCGGCCGCTTGAGATGCGACATCGCGAGATCGCTCAGCAGGTTGGACTGGTGTTGCTCATTGGCTTGATGGGCTTCGCGTTCTACAACGATATCCTCCGCATCGTGCGCGGCTGGGGCTGAGGGACGTGATCGTCCTCGGCATCGACACCGCGACCACCATAGCCAGCGTCGGCATAGTCTCTTCGCAGCGACCCGATGTGCAGCGCGCCGATGGATCGGCGCGGCACGCCGCCATGCTGCTGCGTCTGATTGAGGAGGCGCTGGGCGCTGCCGGTGCACGACTGAGCGACCTCGACCGCCTCGCGGTCTCGATCGGACCCGGCTCTTTTACGGGCCTGCGTGTCGGTCTCAGCATAGCGAAGGGGCTCGCCGTGGCGGCGAAGATTCCGGTCGTCGGTGTGCCGACGCTCGCAGCGTACGCGCGCGCCGTCGGACCGCGTCATGGGATGGTCGTGCCCGTGCTCGACGCGCGCAAAGGCGAGGTCTATGCCGCCGCCTACCGTTGGCAGGATGGCGAGCTGGTTTCGGTTTTCGGTCCACAAGCCTTTACTCCGGACGACCTCGCGAGGCGGTTGGACGAGCCGGCCACGCTCGTCGGGGATGGCGTGGACGCCTACGCCGAGCTTTGGGCGCGGATCCCAGCCGTTGTTGCGAGCCTTCGGCTGGCCGACTGCCCGCCTAGCGGCGCGGTGATCGCCCGCATGGGCGCCGAAACTCCGCCACGACCCATCGCCGAACTGGAGCCGCAGTACTGCCGCCTTCCAGCGGCAGCGGCGGATCGAGCCGGGCCGGCAACGCTATCCATTGGATAAGTGTGGAAAATTGACAGGGAGAGGCGGGCTGGGCTAAGCCTACGCGCACTCTCCGCGGAGTGATCGGCATGGAGAAACACGACGAAGAGCTGATTCGGACGCTGGTCGACCGGGATCCGGAGTTGAGGCGCTTCTACGAGGAGCATCTGGACCTTGAGAAGCAGCTGGCCTCTCTGCAGCACAAGCATTTTCTCACTCCGGAAGAGGACTTGGAGCGCAAGCGCATCCAGAAGCTGAAGCTGGCCGGTAAGGATCGAATCATGGAGATCCTCGGTCGCTACCGCGAAGCGTGAGCTCCGCACCGCGGAGGTAATCCTGCAGTCCCCGGCGCATCGTCGGAGGGCTCCGTCTCGCGTTGCCGCGCGCAACGCGCTAGCCAAAGTCGATGCGGCATACCATCTCCATATTGGTCGAGAACGAATTCGGCGTCCTGGCGCGCATCGCCGGCCTCTTCAGTGGACGCGGATTCAATATTGAGAGTCTGACCGTCGCCGAAACGCTCGATCCAGCCGTATCGCGGATCACCTTGGTGACCCGCGGCGACGATCAGGTGCTGGCTCAGATCAACAAGCAACTGAACAAACTGGTCAGCGTCATCGAGGTGCAGGATTTCACCCAAGCCAGCCACGTCGAGCGCGAGCTGGCCCTGATCAAGGTGACGGCCGATCAAGTCACCCGCGCCGAAATCATGCATATCGTCGACATCTTTCGCGGCAAGGTGATCGACGTCAGTCCGCAGTCCTACTTGATCGAAGTCACCGGCAGCGACGAGAAGATCACCGCCTTGTTGGAACTCCTCAAACCACTGGGGATCAAAGAGATCGCACGCACAGGCAAGGTCGCGATGCATCGCGGCATGCAACTGATGCGCGGCGCCCGCAGCACGAAGGAGCGAGTGGCATGAAGATTTTCTACGACCGCGATGCAGACATCGCGACGCTGAGCGGCAAGACAGTCGCCGTCATCGGCTACGGCAGTCAGGGACACGCACACGCCAATAACCTGCGCGATAGCGGCATCAACGTCATCATCGGCCTGCGCAAGGGCGGCAGCTCATGGCCCAAAGCCGAAGCCGCCGGCTTCAAGGTGCTCGAGCCCGGCGCGGCGGCGAAGGCCGCCGAGGTTGTCATGATGCTGGTCCCCGACGAGCTCGCCGCGGACTTGTATCAAAGCGAGATTGCGGCCGGCATGAGCGACGGCAAGTACCTGTGCTTCGCCCACGGCTTCAACATCCATTTCAAGGGTATCGTTCCGTCGCCTGGCTTGAACGTCTTCATGGTGGCGCCCAAGGGGCCAGGCCATTTGGTTCGCAGTGAGTTCCAGAAGGGCCGCGGCGTTCCGTGCTTGCTCGCCATTCATCAAGATCCGAGCGGTGATACGCGCGCGGTCGGGCTCGCCTATGCAAAGGCGATCGGCGGCACGCGAGCCGCCGTGCTCGAGACCTCATTCAAAGAGGAGACCGAAACGGATCTGTTCGGTGAGCAGTCGGTGTTGTGCGGTGGCCTCACGGAGCTGATTCGGGCCGGGTACGAGACGTTGGTCGAGGCTGGGTACAGCCCCGAGATGGCGTATTTCGAGTGCCTGCACGAGGTGAAGCTGATCGTCGACCTGATCTACGAAGGCGGCATCGCCAACATGCGTTACTCGATCAGCAATACCGCGGAGTATGGAGATATGACCCGCGGCCGGCGCGTGATCGGCGACGAGGCGCGCAGCGCGATGAAGGCGATCCTGGCAGACATCCAAAGCGGCAAGTTCGCCGACGAGTGGATGACCGAGCACCGCGTCGGGTCGCCGCATTTCCGCGAGTTGCGCAAGGAAGCCGAACATCATCCAATCGAAGGCGTCGGGCAGAAGCTGCGGTCGATGATGCCGTGGCTGGCGTCTGATCGCCTCGTCGATCGCTCGAAGAACTGAGGCCGACTGGCAACATGCCGCAGCCGATTTCACGCTTGGGCATCGAAGGCCCGCCGCCGCCGCCGCGATTGGTCGACCAGTCGCTGCGCAAGGGGGTGTACCTCCTACCGAACCTGCTGACGACCGGCGGCTTGTTCTGTGGGGTCTATTCTCTGATCGCCAGCGTGCGCGGCGACTTCTTGCTGGCCGCGATCGCGATCATGGCGGCAAACGTGTTCGACGTGCTCGACGGGCGCGTCGCGCGGTTGACGAAGACGACGTCGCGCTTCGGCATCGAGTACGACTCGCTGTGCGACTTGGTCGCCTTCGGCGTTGCGCCCGGCATCATGGTGTACCGTTGGGCGCTGGAGCCCTGGGGCACGGTGGGCTGGCTCGCGGCATCGCTCTACGTCACCTGCGGCGCGTTGCGCCTGGCGCGATTCAATGTGCTGGTCGATACGGGGCCGAAGCGGCACTTCATCGGATTGCCGATTCCGGCTGCGGCCGAGGTCCTCGCCTCGACGGTGATGCTCTACTATTTTTTCGGCGGCGACGGCGTGACGTATCGACATCTGATCGTGCTGCTCGTGGTGTACGCCTTGGCCGGCCTGATGGTGAGCAACGTCCGCTACTTCAGCTTCAAGGAAATCGACTTACACCG
>Ga0265339_10002580_pt1 | contig 12915 bp, 12 predicted proteins | sample 4CB219metaG_FD_202085 | JGI IMG/M metagenome (GOLD analysis project Ga0265339, IMG submission 202085) | Rhizosphere microbial communities from Carex aquatilis grown in University of Washington, Seatle, WA, United States - 4-CB2-19 metaG | ecosystem: Host-associated > Plants > Roots >...
CATCCGCTCAAACGCCGCCGCGTCGATCTCCTCGACGCCCTCCAAAGCGTCGGCGAAGCCGGAAAACATGACGCCGTACAACGGGCCTGTCATTCAGCGCATGGTCCCGACGCCGATCGGCGTCGTAACGCATTGAGACGAGTGGTCACTGCTGGGTCAGATTCCAGAGCTGAACTACAGATTCGAGTTTCGTCAAGGGCGCGGAACTCTTCGTCGACGGCGGCTTAGCCCAGGACTGAGCCGCAACGTCGCCAAACCTCCACAGAGTCTCGCCGAGACTGGGAGATGGTACGATGCCTCCGCGTTCTTTTTCCCCTCTGGGATTCACGCGATCGCGACGGTAGGGTCGTGGCGCGGGTCCGAGCGCACGAGGACGCGCCGGCGGCGGAGCGGAGCGGAACCGCATGGGTGCGGCGGGCTTGAATTCAGCGCTTGAGCTTCTCGCCGGAGGCGACCTCGACGCCGCCGAACGGCAAGCGCGAGCGTCGCTCGCCAAGGCGCCGCGAGACCCCGCGCTCCATCAGCTCGCAGCGGCGATCGCGTTGCGCCGCGGGCGTCACGACGACGCCGAGAGCTGGGCGCGTTCGTGTCTCGCCTTGCGGCCCGGCCATGCGCCGGCGATGATCATCGCCGGCCAGGCGGCGCTGGCTGCGGACGAATTCGCTCGCGCGCGGGATTGGTTCGCCGCCGCGTGCGAAGCGACGCCCGACCGAGCGGCGCCGGCGTTCCTGCTTTGCGTCGCTCAAATCGAATGCGGCGACCCCGCCGCTCAGGTCAGTCTCGAGCGGATTCAGGCGCTGTTCCCGCGCGAAGCGCGCGGCTGGAGCTGGATCGGGGCTTCGCTACGCAAATCTGGCAAGTTGGATGCCGCCGCCTTGGCGTTCTCCCGGGCGTTCGAGGGTTCAGGCGACCCCGCCTATGCGATTGATCAGGGCGCCGCACTGCTGACTCTCGGCCGAACCACAGAGGCGGTCGCGGTTTTCCGCGCCGCCCACTCGGCGGCGCCGGACAGTATTGCAGCGATCCTCGGGCTCGCCCAGGGCCTTCGCCGGCTCGGCGAACGGGTCGACGCGCGCGCGCTGCTGGAGAAAGGCGCGCGTGTTGATGCGAACAACGCGCAGATTCAATTCGCGCTCGGCCTGGCCTGCGACGACTTGCAGGACAGCGTCGGCGCGATCGCCGCTTATCGCCGCTGCATCGCGTTGAGCCCCGATCTGCCGGAGGCGCTGGTCAATCTTGGCGTCGCGTTGCAGCGCGCCGGCGAATGGGACGAGGCGAAAGACGTCTATCGTTCGGCGATTCGCGCCCGGCCCGACACGTTTGGCCGCATCGCCCAGGCGTTCCCCTCGACGAGCAAAGGCGAACTGTGGCTCGATCCTCGTAAGCTGCGGCGCTCACTCGGCGGTTGAGCGGGTGCGCCGCGCCCGATAGCGGGCTCGATAGACGCCAGGCTGGCTCAACAGCGCGCGCGCGGTCGAATCGTAGCGCCGAGCGTCTTCCGCCGTGAAGGGTTCGAACGCCAGATCGAGCGCCGCCCGCTCGACGGGAAAGCACTGAGCGACCGGCGTTCCGCGCGACAACACGCCCTCGAAGCCGGCGTCGACCCATTGTGCGGGAAACAATACGCCGACATCGCTGAAGCGGTCGCTGTCGACGAGCCCGGTGAGGGTCCGAAACGGCAGATCGGCGCGGTTGATCGGATGGGTGGCGAACAGCGAGTACCCCGGTTCGAGCTCGATCGTCCAGAAACTGTTGAACTTCACCAACACGGCGTCGGGATTGAAGAACGGCGTGCCGGCGGCCTGGGCGGGAACATGGAAGCTCAGCGGTGAGTTCGGATGCGTCTCAACGGAGAGCGCCGGATGGTCCCAGTCCCAGGACAGGACGCCGTCGCTTACCCGCACGTCGCACGGAAGCGGAATGACGAAGCCATGCGCCATCGCGTCGACGAACGGTGGGCACTGCTTGACGGTGCGCACCTCCTGCGCGTGCGCGTCGGAGAACGCAGCCCGCGGCATGCGGCGGAGCCAAGTCGGCAGGGCGTGGCGCGCTAGAGTCGGCCGCGCCAGTTCGTCGAGCATGGCGGGGTCGCAGCGAAAGACGATCTTCATGTTCGCGCCGCCGGGCCGGACGACGCGACGCGCGCCACGGCCTCGCGCCAACCGCGATAACGCGACTCGCGTTCCGTCGCCGGCATCGACGGCTTGAAACTGCGTTCGAGCCGCCAAGTTCGGGCAAACTCTTCCGGTCCCGGGTAGAGGCCGCCGCGCCACCCAGCGAGAAAGGCCGCGCCGAGCGCCGTCGTCTCGACCACCTCCGGCCGATCGACCGGCGCGTCGAGCATGTCGGCGAGAAACTGCATCGTCCAGTCGCTGACGCTCATGCCGCCGTCGACCCGAATCACAGCGTGCGCGCTGCGATTCTGCGCGGCGTCGCCGTCGGCCTGCATCGCTTCGATCAGGTCACGGGTCTGGAAGGCGACGCTCTCGAGCGCGGCGCGCGCAATCTCCTTGCGCGTCGCGCCGCGAGTCAGGCCGATGATCGCCGCGCGGGCCTCGCTGTCCCAATGAGGCGCTCCCAAACCGGTAAACGCCGGCACCAGATAGACGCGCTGAGCCGGGTCGGCTTTGGCCGCCAGCGCGCCGGTCTCGCTCGCTTCGCCAATAATCCCGAGGCCGTCGCGCAGCCATTGCACCGTCGAGCCGGCGGAAAAGATCGACCCCTCGAGCGCATAGGTGCGTCGGCCGTTCCACTGGTAGGCGATCGTCGTCAGGAGATTGTGACGCGAAGCGACCGGCCGTTCGCCGGTGTTCATCAGAACGAAGGCGCCGGTGCCGTAGGACGACTTCGCCATCCCGGGTCGAAAGCAGGCCTGGCCGATCAGCGCCGCCTGCTGATCGCCGGCGACGCCGCGGATCGGCAACGGCGCGCCGAAATGCTCGGCCGCCGCGACCCCGAACTCCGCTGCGCAATCCCGCACCTCCGGCAGCAGCGAGCGGGGCGCGCCGAACAGCGCCAACAACTCGTCGTCCCAATCGCCCTTATGGATATCGAACAGCAGGGTGCGCGCCGCGTTGGTGGCGTCAGTCGCGTGGGTCCGCCCGTTGGTGAGCCGCCACAGAAGAAAACTATCGACGGTCCCGAAGGCGAGTTCGCCGCGCTCGGCTTGGGCGCGCGCCCCCGGAATATTGTCGAGCAGCCAGGCGATCTTGGTCGCCGAGAAATAGGGGTCGATCAGCAGGCCGGTTCGAGCCGCGATCATCGGCTCGCAGCCGCGCGCCCGGAGTGCGGCGCACATCGGCGCGGTGCGGCGGTCCTGCCAGACGATTGCGTTGTGAATCGGCGCGCCGGTCTTGCGGCTCCACAGCAGGGTCGTTTCGCGCTGGTTGGCGATCCCCAGCCCGGCCAAAGCGGAGGGCTCGACCGCCGCCTTGCGCAAGGCCTCGCGCCCCGTGGCGACAACCGAGCGCCAAATGTCCTCGGGGTCGTGCTCGACCCAGCCCGGCTGGGGAAAGATCTGGGGGAATTCCTGTTGCGCGATGGCGATCGGCGCCGCGCCGGCGTCGAACACGATCGCCCGCGTCGAGGTCGTGCCCTGATCGATGACGAGAACGCAGCCGTTCATGGATCGTCGATTCCTCCGAAAATATCAGGGGCCGGGAGCTGCGCCCGGCCCCGTTCGCAAGCCGAACGGCCTAGCCCTTCTTCGGCGCCGGCATTTGCGCCTTCCAGGTCTTGAGCAGTTCGTCGTAATCGACCGTGACGCCCTGCGGCTTCTCGTTGGCAAGCTTGCGCTGCGGCGCCAGATTACCGTCCTTTTCGGCCTTGGCGTACCAGTATTCGGCGTCCTTCTCCTCGTTGAGCTTCGGACCGAGTTTGCCCTGTACGCCGGACTTTTCGAGCCGAGCCATAATCGCGTCCTGGTCGCGCGCCAGGCCGTCCATCGCCTGTTGCGGCGTCGCTTCGCCGGAGATCGCCTTGGAGACGTTCTGCCACCAGACCTGCGCGAGCTTGCCGTATTCGGGCACGTTGACGCCGGTCGGCGTCCACAGCTTGCGGGCCGGGCTACGATAGAACTCGACCAGGCCGCCCGTCTTGGGCGCGATCGCCGTCATCGCGTCGCTCCAAATGTCGCTTTCGCGGATCAAGTGCAGCGATGTGACGGACTTCTTCAAGGTCACCGTCTTCGAGACGCAGAATTGGGCGTAGAGCCATCCCGCCTTGACGCGCTCAAGCGGCGCGTATTTCAGCAAGGTCCAGCACCCCACGTCCTGATAGCCGAGCTTCATGCCTTCCTTCCAATAAGCGCCGTGTGGGCTCGGCGCCATGCGCCACTTCGGCGTGCCGTCGGCGTTCATCACCGGCAGCCCGGGCTCCGAAAGCGCATGAGTGAACGCGCTATACCAGAAGATCTGTTGAGCGATGTGTCCCTGCCCCGGGACGGCCCCCGCCTCGAGGAAGTCCATGCCGGCGGCCTCTGGGGGCGCGTATTTCTTCAGCCATTCGACAAACTTCGTCGTCGCATAAACCGCCGCCGGCCCGTTGGCGTCGCCGCCGCGGCTGATCGAGGAGCCGCGGGGGATGCCGTCTTCCTTGCGGATGCCCCACTCGTCGACCGGCCTGCCGTTTGGCAGACCGCGGTCCCCATTGCCGGCCATCGAAAGCCAAGCGTCGGTGAAGCGCCAACCGAGCGAGGGATCTTTCTTGCCATAGTCCATATGGCCGTAGACTTTCTGGCCGTCGATCGTCTTCACTTCGTTGGTGAAGAAGTCGGCGATGTCCTCATAGGCCGACCAGTTGACCGGCACGCCGAGGTCGTAGCCGTATTTCTTCTTGAATCCGTCCTTGAGCTCCGGGCGCTGGAACCAATCGTATCGGAACCAGTAGAGGTTGGCGAACTGCTGATCGGGAAGCTGGTAGAGTTTGCCGTCGGTGAAGGTCGCGAACGACAGCCCGATGAAGTCGTTCAGGTCGAGATTGGGATTGGTGATCTCCTTGCCGTCGTTGGCCATGAAATCGGTGAGCGAGCCGCCGACGATGTCGTTGTAGCGGGGGTGCGTGCCGATGAAATCCGAGTCGTTCATCCAGAAGTCATAGATCGGCTTGCCCGACTGAATTTCGACCTCGATCTTGTCGACGAGCTTGCCCTCGTCGAGGAGTTCGTGATTGACCTGAATGCCGGTGATCTCAGCGAAGGCCTTGGTGAGAACCTTCGACTCGTAGTCGTGAATGCTGAGAATTTCCGAGACCGTGCTCAGCTTCATGCCTTTGAACGGCGTCGCAGCCTTGATGAACCATTCCATCTCGGCCATCTGCTCGTCTTTGCTGAGCGTCGACGGCTGGAACTCGCTATCGATCCACTTCTTGGCGGCGTCGACCTGCTGTGCGTAAGTGGGCGTCGAAGTAAGAATCGCTCCCCCGCCGACTGTGGCTGCGGCGGCCGCAGTCGCGGCGACGCCTTTCAGTACGTCACGACGTTTCACGTCCATTTCCCGTCCTCCCTGGATACCCGCAGCGCACGACGCGCGGCGGGCTTATTACGGTCACGCGAACACAAACATCGCGACGCCGTAAACGACTGATGCGGCGAGCGGATACCACAGCGAGCCCCCGCCGAACCGCATCCAAAAGATGAAGATGAAACCCGATCCGATCAGGCTGACGAAGAAGCGATCGCCGCGCGTAGTCGGAAAGCGAAGGATGCCGACGCGCGGCGTCTCCGGTCGATTGACCGCCAACAGCGTCAGAACGACGAGCGCCGCGGCCACCAGGCCGAAGAACAGCGCAGTCTGCCAAGTCCAAGCCATCCACGCCAACATCGCCGCGGCTCCCTAAACGCGGCCAAGGGCGAAGCCCTTGGCGATGTGATTGCGAACAAACCAGATGACGACTGCGCCGGGGACCATCGTCAGCACGCCAGCCGCCGACAGCAGCGCCCAATCCATGCCCGCGGCCGAATAGCTGCGCGTCATCACGGCGGCGAACGGCAATGCGTTCGAGGAGGTCAGCGTGGTCGCCAGCAGTTCCTCGACCCATGAGAACATGAAGCAGAAGAACGCGGTGACGCCGACGCCATTGGCAATCAGCGGCAGGAAGATCCGAATGAAGAAGTGCGGAAACGAATAGCCGTCGATCGCCGCCGTCTCGTCGATCTCGCGCGGTACGCCGCTGACAAATCCCTCGAGAATCCAGACAGCGAGCGGAACGTTGAACAGGCAATGAGCGAGCGCGACCGCCCAGACTGTGTCGAACAATCCGACCGCGTAATAGAGTTGGAAGAACGGCATGGCGAAGACCGCCGCCGGCGCCATCAGATTGGTCAGCAGCCAGAAGAACAGATGCTTGTCGCCGACGAAATGGTAGCGATTGAACGCGTAGGCGGCTGGCAGCGCCACTGTGACCGAGATGACCGTATTGATGGCGACGTAGGTGAGCGAAACGCCGAAAGCGTTGACCCAGCTCGGATCGTTGAAAATCTCGACGTATTTCACCAGGGTCGGATGGTGCGGCCACAGCGCCAGCCCCGACACGATGTCGGTGTTGGTGCGCAGGCTCATGTTGATGAGCCAGTAGATCGGCAGCATCAGCAACACGAGATAGACTGTGAGCACGATTTTGGAGGCGTAGCCCTGGCGCATCAGGCGTCCCTCCTGCGTTCGATCTGGGTCATGATGGTGTAGAAGACCCAACACACGGTGAGCGTGATGAGGTAGTAGACGAGCGACATCGCCGCGGCGTTGCCGAGGTCCACCTGGCCAAGCGCGATCTTCACCAGATCGATCGAGAGGAAGGTGGTCGCGCTGCCGGGACCGCCACCGGTCACCACGACCGGTTCGGTGTAGATCATGAAGGTCTGCATGAAGCGCAGCAGCACCGCGATGACGAGCACCTTCTGTAGCTTGGGGAGTTCGATGTTGAGGAAGATCGCCCAGCGGCTGGCGCCGTCGATTCGCGCCGCCTGGTAGAAGGCGTCCGGGATGGCGCGCAGGCCGGCATAACTCAACAAAATGACGAGCGGCGTCCAATGCCAGACATCGATGACAACAATGGTCACCCACGCCGAAACGGCGTCCTCAGTGACATTGTAGTGCAGACCGAGCCCCGTCAGGGCCGCGCCGAACAGCCCGATGTCCGCGCGCGTGAAGATCTGCCAAATCGTCCCCACCACGTTCCACGGAATGAGCATCGGCAGCGCCATCAGGACCAGTGAGACGCCGACGGCTTTGCCCTTGCGCGGCAAGTTCAGTGCGATCACGATGCCGAGCGGGACTTCGATCGCCAGGGCGACCAAGGAGAAAGCGAGTGTTCGGAACAGGGCGTCGTTGAAACGGGCGCCAATCTCGGTCGACGGATCCAGGAGATCGCGGAACCATTGATCGCCGTTCCAGAAAAAGCTGTTGGCGCCCATGGTGTCTTGGACCGAATAGTTCACCACCGTCATCGCCGGAATAATCGAGGAGAACATCACGAACGCCAGGACCGGCAGAACGAAGAACCAGGCACGATTATTGAGCGGCTTGTGGTTCATGTCGGCGTCCCCTGGGCGAGAATGTCGTCGACGTATACGTGTGTCCGTGCGGGATCGAAGACGACGTTCGCCTCCTCGCCGACGTTCGACATTTCATTCGGGATTGTCGCGACCATATGATGAGCGCCGAGACTGACGTGCGCGAGTCGCTTGCGGCCGAGATCGGTGACGCGGCGGACTTTGACCGGGATGCCCGGCGCCGCGCTAAGCATCGCGTAGTCGGGTCGAATCCCGAGCTGGACGCGCGCGTCCTTCGGCGGCGAGGGATAGGCGCCGGCGAGCTGGATCTCGATTCCGTCGACCGAGGCTCGCGCTCCTGAAAGTTTCGCGGGCAGCAAGTTCATGCCCGGAGAGCCGATAAAATAGCCGACGAACGTGTGTTGGGGACGCTCGAAGAGATCAGCCGGCGTGCCAATCTGCACGGCCTTGCCTTCGTTCATGACGACGACCTTGTCAGCGAAGGTCAGCGCCTCGGTCTGGTCATGGGTTACGTAGATCATCAGGATGTCGCTGGCGCGGTGGACCGCCTTCAATTTGGACCTCAGCTTCCACTTCAAGGCGGGATCGATCACCGTCAGGGGTTCGTCGAACAGAATCGCGGCGACGTTGGCGCGCACGAGCCCCCGACCGAGCGAAATCTTCTGCTTGGCGTCCGCCGTGAGGCCGCGCGCCCGCCGATTGAGATCGGCGGTCAGATCGAGCATCTCGGCGATTTCGGCGACGCGCCGCTCGATCATCGGCTTGGGAAGTCGCCGATTCTTGAGCGGAAAGGCGAGGTTCTCCGCCACCGTCATCGTGTCGTAGATGACGGGAAACTGGAACACCTGCGCGATGTGGCGTTTTTCCGTCGGCAGCCGCGTGACGTCGACGTCGTCGAACAGCAGCCGCCCCTCAGAGGGGATTACAAGCCCGGAAATGATGTTGAGTAGAGTCGTCTTGCCGCAGCCAGAGGGTCCGAGCAGCGCGTAGGCGGCGCCCTTCTCCCACACATGGTGCAGCGGCTTGAGGGCGTAGTCGCGTTCCGTCTGTGCCTTGCCGCTGTAAGAGTGGGCGACGCCGTCGAGGGTAATGCGGGTCATGATGTGTCGCCCTCAAGCCGTTTTCGCGATGTAGGGAGCCGCGGAGAGCTGGCCGGCGGCGTCGAAGACGAAAGCCCGGTTGGCGTCGATCGTCACTTCGACGTTGACGCCCGGCAGCCATTCGTGGACGCCCGACACGAGGCAGACCCAAACGCCGAGGCCGACGTCGACGTGGATGAAGCTCTCTGAGCCGCCGATTTCGGTCACAGCGACTTGGCCGGGAAAACTGAGACTTGCGGGCTGGGCCTCGCCGATCGTGACCGCGTCGGCGCGGAAGCCTAAACGATAGACGCCGTCGGACAGCCGCGACACGGCGCCGACCGCGGGCAATTGCCGCCCGTTTTCGAGCGTGACGAGCGGGCCGCGTTTGTCGATCTTCAGTTCGTTGAGCGGCGGATCGGAGAAGACCCGCGCGGCCTCAATGTTGTCGGGTCGCCGGTAGACCAGCGCCGTCGGCCCAACCTGCGTCACTCGACCTTCCGACAAAGTGACGACGCTGCCGCCGAGCAGCAGCGCCTCGGTCGGTTCGGTCGTCGCATAGACCAGGATCGAGTGCGACTTGGCGAAGATGCGGGGCAATTCCTCGCGCAGTTCCTCGCGCAGCTTATAGTCGAGATTGGCAAGCGGCTCGTCGAGCAGCACCAGCTCGGCCCGCTTGACGAGCGCCCGGGCGATCGCGGTGCGCTGCTGCTGGCCGCCCGACAATTGCGCCGGCAAGCGGTCGAGCAGATTTTCGAGCCGCATAAGTCGAGCGGCGTCCTTGACGCGCGATTCGACCTCTGAGCGCGCAACGCCGGCGACACGAAGCGGCGAAGCGATGTTTTCATAAACCGACAGCGACGGATAATTGACGAACTGCTGGTAGACCATCGCCACGGAACGGCGACGCACCGGGACGCCGGTGACGTCGGCGCCGTTGTCGAGCAGCCGTCCTGCCGTCGGACGGTCGAGTCCTGCCATCAAGCGCATCAGCGTGCTCTTGCCGGCAAGCGTCGGCCCGAGCAGGACGTGCATCGCTCCCCGCTCCAGGGTTAGCGATGCTTCGCGGATCAGCGCCTTTTCGCCCACGTACAGTGAGATCTTGTCGAGAACAAACGTCACGCGCGCAAACTCCCTCGCGTCATTGAGCCGCCTGAGGCGATTGTTGCATGACCTTGAGAAACGAATCGATCTCCGCGATCTCGGTCGGCGAAAGCCGCAAGCCAAGTTTGCTGCGCCGCCAGACGATGTCTTCGGTCGCGCGCGCCCACTCCTGGCGGACGAGATAGCGAACCTCGGCCTCGGTCAGGCCGGCTCCGAAACGCCGACCGAGGTCCGCGTACGATTTCGCCTCGCCGAGCACCGCGCCAACCCGCGCGCCATACGCGCGAACCAACCGGCGCGCCGTCGCCTGGTCGAGAAAAGGATAACGCGCGTTCGTCTGCCCGACCTCGTCCTCGAAGCCGTCGACCGGAAACTCTCCGCCGGGCAGCGGTTCGCGCGCGGTCCAACCTGCGGCGCGGCGCGGCGCGGGCAGATAGCGCGCAAGCATCGCCAGCGCCGATTCAGCGAGCCGCCTGTAAGTGGTGATCTTGCCGCCGAATATCGTAACCAGCGGCGGCTCGCCATCGCGCGCGTCGAGTTTGAGGACGTAATCTCGTGTGGCGGCTTGGGCCTCGGAGGCGCCGTCGTCATACAGCGGCCGCACGCCCGAATAGGACCACTTCACGAGGTCGGCGGTCACCGGCGTCTTGAAATAGTCGCTCGCCGCCGCGCAGAGATAGGCGATCTCGGCGTCCGAAGCGGTCGCGTCGTCGGGATCGCCGAGGTAGTCCTCGTCGGTCGTCCCGATCAGGGTGAACTCGCCCTCGAACGGGATCGAGAAGAAGACGCGACCGTCGGAATTCTGGAAGATGTAGCAGCGATCGTGCGCATAGAGGCGGGGCGTCACGATATGGCTGCCCTTGACGAGGCGCACCCCCGCCGAGGCGGGCGTTTGCAGCACCGTTTCCATTACTTCGCCGGCCCATGGCCCACCCGCGTTTACGACGGTACGCGCGCGGATCTGTCGGACATCGCCGGTTCCCTCGTCTCTCAGCGTGAGGGTCCAGACTCCCTTCTCGCGCGTCCCACTCAGGCAGCGCATGCGCGTCGCAATCGTCGCGCCAAGTTCGGCGGCGGCGCGCGCGTTCAGAACGACCAGCCGCGCGTCATCGACCCAGCAATCCGAATATTCAAATCCGAGGGTGAATTGCGACTTCAAGGGTTCGCCGACGGGGTCTCGGGCAAGGCGCAAGGTCCGCGTCGGCGGCAGAAGCTTGCGGCCGCCAAGGTGATCGTAAAGGAACAGGCCCAGGCGCAACAACCACACGGGGCGCAAGCCGCGATGGTGAGGCAGAACGAATCTCAGAGGCCAAATGATGTGTGGCGCAATCCGCCACAACGTCTCGCGCTCAAGCAAGGCCTCGCGCACCAGGCGAAATTGATAATATTCGAGATAACGCAGGCCGCCGTGAATGAGCTTGGTCGAGGCGCTCGATGTTGCTGAGGCGAGATCTCCCTTTTCGCAGAGGAAAACCGACCATCCTCGTCCCGCCGCGTCGCGCGCGATGCCGCAACCGTTGATGCCGCCGCCGACGATCGCGACATCAAATGGCGGGGCGCTGTTTTCGCTCGCCATTGCCGGCATCGTTCTCCCTCCGTGCCCGAGGATGCTTGGAGGCATTCGCCTTCCCTTCGGGGCAAGCGAACTTAGAACGAACATAATGAAATAATCAAGCGCGCATAACGAAAATGAAAAGGCGCATCCGTAACGCGTTCACGCGTCCGTCGTGTTTCCTTCGTCGGGTCCCCCCGTCTCAATGACTTCGACCTCCCAAGCCTCGCACATCGCCGCGATTGCTGGCGACGGCAGCCGGTCTGTGATGAACACATTGATTTCAGAGAGTGTTCCGATCCGGACTGGGGCGGCGCGCGAGAACTTGCTGCTGTCCGCAACAAGGAGGATTTTCCGCGCATGCTCGATGATCGCTCGCGATATCTCCACTTCGCGGATGTCGAAATCGAGCAGCGTCCCCTTCGAATCGATCGCCGATGTTCCAATGACGGCGAAATCAACGCGAAATTGTTCGATTTGGGACACCGTGACCGCCCCAACGATGCCGCCATCGCTGCGACGCACGGTGCCGCCCGTCAGGAAGACCTCGATCGACTCTTTGCCGTAGAGTTCGTTGGCGACGTGCATGTTGTTGGTGATGACCAACAGGCCGCTATGGCCTACCAACGCCTTTGCAACTTCCTCCGTCGTTGTGCCGATGTTGATGAAGAGGGACGCGTTGTCCGGAATGTATCGCGCGGCGGCTTCGCCAATCAGCCGTTTTTGCGGCTGGGCAACGAGTTGTCGCGCTTCGTAAGCGAGATTTTCGACACCAGAGGCGACGATTGCGCCGCCGTGAACGCGCACCACGCGGCGCGCCTCGCTCAGCTCATTCAAGTCGCGACGGATCGTCTGCAACGTCACTCCGAAATGCGCCGCGAGTTCCTCCACCGCGACGCGCCCTGACTTTCGCAGCAGGGTGACGATTTCCGTTTGACGATAGCTGGACGCCCGGGACGGCGAGAGAGACATCAGCTTCTCCTGCGTCTCAGACGCTAAGATTGAACGCAATCGAAATGCGCAGGCCCGTGCCGCGGTAAGGCCGCACTTGGTGAAAGAGCCACGATGGAAACATGAACAGCAAACCTGGACGGGGCCGGATCGTTTCGGCGGCTCCGACCGAAAGGCCGTCTTCGCTGGCAAACTTGAGGGTCGGTGCGTACATCCCGGGCCCTGCTCCGCGCGGATCAAGCATCTCGAATTCGCCGCCGAGCGTCGGATCGGTCGCGCAGCCGCCGTCTTCGACATAATAGGCGCCGGACCAGAAGGCGCCGGGATGGTAATGGCAGATGTTGGCGTCGCCCGGCCCATTGACGTTCGCCCAGGCCATGACGCTCCAGTTCGGCCGAACCGCAGCGCCGTTGCGGTCCGCCGTCAGTCGATTGGCCAATTCCTTTGCCATCTCGAGGATTTCGACTACCGGATCGCCGGCCCAGACCAAGATTTCGCGGTCCGAATGCCAGCCCCCCGCGTTTGACGCTTGAACGGAGGGTGTCTCCTGGCGCTTCTTGAGAATAACCTTGGTCAAGGCGGCGTTTCGCTCGGCAGCGTTGGGAACCTCGAGCGCAGCGACCGGCGTCGCGAACAGGCCGCGCACGGCGACGTTCATAGGAATCTTCATCGGCGTCCCTTCGGCCCAGCTTTACCGCGTCCGCCGCGGGGCGTTCGGCGTC
>Ga0265339_10002584_pt1 | contig 12911 bp, 7 predicted proteins | sample 4CB219metaG_FD_202085 | JGI IMG/M metagenome (GOLD analysis project Ga0265339, IMG submission 202085) | Rhizosphere microbial communities from Carex aquatilis grown in University of Washington, Seatle, WA, United States - 4-CB2-19 metaG | ecosystem: Host-associated > Plants > Roots > Rhizosphere...
AACCGCGTGCCTGCCGGCGCCAGGGCCGGTATCATCCCCACCACCAGTACGACGGCGGTATCCTTGTCGCGGATAATCCGCTCGGGCGAGAGCTGCCCCGTGCCGGTCGAGTACCAGCCCACGCCCATACGGGCAAGCTCGGTCTTGAGATAATTCTCGATGGCCGGCGGCACGGAGGTGCAGCCGCGGTCGCCCAGTCCGATAACCAGGCCATAGCCGCTGACCTTGGCATTCATGGCGCCGCTGAGGGTAGCGAATTGCCCGACGGTGTCGCGACGGGCCAGGGGAACCACAACCGGACCGGTGCTGCCGGGCTGGGAAGCAACAACCTTCTTCTTTGCGAAAGCGTCACAGCCACTTACACAGGCAAGACACAACATGGCAACAATAAGGGCGTTCGTGCGGGGCATGATGGCACTACCTCACTACATTATGCAACAGGCAGGTCGACTCAGGATAATCCGCTCGGACGTATGGATGAAGACCGATAAGCGGATAGTGTAACGACTTGGCGGGATGAATCAACTCGAAAGAGAACAGCGTTGACTCGTTAACTCGTTAACTGGTTGACTGGACGCCCGCCAGTACCACGGCTTGCACAGGGTGCATTAGCGTTCTGGGGGAGAAGATTCGAACTGGCGGTATTGTTTCCTGCGGTTGAGGCCAAAGGCCTCTTGCAGCCAAGCCCAGGGCAGAGCGTCGCGTTGTTTGCGATGCGTCGCCCTGGGTTTGCGGTGGTCGCAAGGCAAGCCCTGCAAGGGCGCTGCAGATCCAGGCAGCGCCCGCAGCGCCCCTTTTGGGGCTTGGGTGTGAATGTGAAATCCCAGGGCGGCGCGGCGGCAAAGAAGCCTGCCGCCGCTTTGCCCTGGGCTTGCCTACACGAGCCCTTCGGGCTCAAGATTATTGTCGACGGACTTATTATGATTCCCTCCATTGGCAACGTTCTTCCACAAAACGTTAATGCAGCAAACGGCACATCTCCAGTTGACTGATCAACAAATGGACACTACGTTAGCGGCATTAGTTCTTTGACTCGTCAGTTTTCTCTGAGTTCTCTGTGTCCTCGGTGGCTGTCGTTTTGGGAAACCAGCGGAGCGTTTGACATGGCCAAGGTTGGAATAATAGGCGGCAGCGGGCTAGGCGATGCGTTGTGCGTTGACGTCAAGGGCGCGGTGCGCCATGAGGTCGAGACGCCCTTTGGCTCGCCCAGCGACGTGATCATCGAGACCCAGTGGGGCTCGACTTCGGTCTTCCTGCTCAATCGCCACGGCGTTGGGCACCTGATCGGCCCGACGGATGTGAACTACCGGGCCAACCTTTACGCCCTCAAGGCCCTGGGCTGCACGCACATCATAGCCTCCGGCGCGGTGGGCAGCCTGCGTGAGGAGATACGCCCCAAGGACCTGGTTATCCCCGACCAGATTATCGATAAGACTTTCCGCCGGGTGCCAACGTTCTTCGACAACGAGATGGCCGTCCACGTCGAGCTGGCGGTCCCGTTCTGCCCGGTGCTGAGTAAGCACCTTATGAACTGCGCCGCCGCAGTGCAGCCCACGCGCGTGCACGATGGCGGGACGTACGTGTGCATGGAAGGGCCGGGCTTCTCCACGCGGGCAGAGAGCGAGATGCACCGTTCGTGGGGCGCGTCGCTGATCGGCATGACGGCGGCGCCGGAATTCAAGCTGGCTCGCGAGGCTGAGCTCTCGTACGCCCTGGTCTGCCTGCCCAGCGATTATGACTGCTGGCGTCCAACGCCCGCGGAGCTGTCCAAGCAGGAACTGCTCAAGGAGATCATCGGCAACCTCACGCAGGCCACCGCTAACGCAATCGCCCTGATCAAGGAGGCGATCCGGCGTTTCGAAGAGGTCGCCGCCATCCCCTCGCCGGCCCACAGCGCACTGGAAATGGCCATCTGGAGCCGCCGCGACCTGATCCCACCGGCCAGCAGAGAGCACCTTGGGGTGCTCGTAGAAAAGTACCTGGGGTAGTAAGGCTGGAGGCTTGAGGCTGGAGACCGTAGGCGCCGCGATCTTGGCGTTTCTAACAAACGGGCTCTGACTTTTTGCTCTGTTCTTTCCCGCCGACGAAAAGCGCAAAGAGGCAGAGCCCGACCCAACGATTCGGGCCCTGCTAAAGTCGGCTCCCTTTACCCTACGCTTCCACCAGTCCGTCCTTGAGGTGGACGACTTGGCCCAGGCGATTTGCCAACTGCGTGTCGTGCGTGGCCAGCAGGATCGTGGCGCCTTGGCGGCGGTTAAGGTCAAGGACAAGGTCGATCAGTTCAGTGGCGTTGTGGCTGTCGAGGCAACTGGTGGGCTCGTCCATGAGCACCAGAGCCGGCTCATGCGCCAGTGCCCTAAGGACGGCAATTCTCTGCTGTTCGCCCCCCGAGAGTTCCACTGGGTTTGCCGTGGCTTTTTCAGAAAGTCCAGCCGCCTCCAGCAACTGCTCTACGCGTGCGGTTCGCCGCCGCCTGGGCCAGCCGTTGAGCACCAGCGGCAGCTCGATATTCTGCCATGCGGTCATGCCTGTGAGCAAATTGAACGCCTGAAATACAAAGCCCATCGATCGCCGCCGCAGCATTGATAACCGCGACTGGTTTAGCCCTGTCAGCGACTGGCCCAGCAACTCGACCGCGCCGGAGGTCGGCCTCTCCAGGCCGGCGGCCACGTTCAGGAGAGTTGTCTTGCCGCTGCCGGAGGTGCCCACCAGTGCCGCCGTCTGGCCGCGCTCGAGCGACAGGCTCACGCCGGCCAATGCCTGGCATCGCGACTGGCCGCGCTCGAAGACCATCACTACCTCGTGTAAGTGCAGTGCGGTCATGTGTACCTCAACGCGGAGGCCACCTGCAGCCGCCCGGCCCGCCAAGCAGGCGCCAAGGCGGCCAGGACACCGGCAACCACAACGACCACCAGCGGCAGGCCCACCGCACGTAGCGTCAGTTCCGGAAAGATGACGCTGGAACCGGAAAACAGCGGGTTCATGTCCGTCAAGGCCGACACGTCCAGCCCGCCAACCTGTCGCAGCACGCTGACCACTGCCGCGCCAAGGGCAACGCCAAGGGCAGCCCCCAGCAGCGTCAACAGTGCAGCATCTCCAACCACAAGCAGGACAACGCCGCCAGGTCGCACGCCAAGTGCCTTGAGAATGCCCAGCTCTCGCGTCCGCTGACTGACAGAGACGTACATCGTGTTGGAGATCCCCAAGGCCAGGATCGCCGCCACCAGGAAGACCACCGCGTTGCCAGCGGCACGCTCCACGCCCAGCAGTTGCACCAGGTCGGGCATCATCTGCTGCCATGTCTGCACGCGGCCTGACGATGGTATCAGCGGGGCCAGGTCGTCCCGCACGCGATCGGCCGGCGTGCCGTCGGCCAGGAAGACCGACGCCTCCTGGCTTTCGGCGGGGCAGTCGCCCAGCCGGCCGTAGGAGAGCAGGCGGTCCATCTCGCCGATGCCCGTGGCAAAGATACCGCAGACGCGGAACCGTCGCTCCTTGAGATCGCCGCCGCGGAAGCTGACCCAGTCGCCCACGCCTGCCATCAGGATGTCGGCGGCCGGCTTGCCAAGCAGGATGTCATTACTCCCGGCCACGTACGACCCGCTCAGCAGCTTGCGGGGGACGAGTGTCTTGGCGGCCTCCGCCTCCGGACGGACGCCGTACAGGATGGTAATGGTGTGAAGGATGGGCAGCTTTTCGTTGGTGAACATGCCCGTGGAGCGGCTGCGGAGCAGCACGTCCTGGACTCCCGGGATTGCCCGTGCGGCGGCGGGCACGTTTTCGATTGTCGCGTGGTCGATGCCCCAGGAGGCCTGCACGTGGCCGGCCTGGACGCTGACGGCGTTGCGGACCATTGCCTGACCGACGCCCGACAGCAGCGCCAGGGCCACTACCATCGCCGCCGACGACAGGAAAATGGCGGTAAAGGTGATCCGCACCCGCCCAAGTCGATGCAAGAAACGCATCGCCACCATCAGCCAGAATGTAAATGTGTCCTTCATGAGGAAAGCCAACCGCCTTGCGGATCATCATGCCATGCCGCTTACGGCCATGGCAAGCAAAACGTGCTGGTGTTCAGTGCTCTGCAGGGCGAGGCTTTGGGCTTCTTGAATACAACGGATTCGTCCAGCAAGGCCAAGGCGAGCGGCGTGTCGCCTTGAGTTAGGTTCACGAACCCCCTACGGCCAGAAACGGCATCTCCAGAGACTCGGCCACACCAATAAACAGCCATTTACCCCTTGACGCGTAGGGGTTTACGGATAGGATAGACCCAATGGGACGGGGTGGCGCGTTCGGGGGTCCCGGGGATCCCCATTGCAATCCGCAAACGGCCGCTAATCCAAGAACAACCCTTTTGTGCTGAGGGTCTTGGCCGGGGTTGATTCTTGCCGTCTCTCCCTTTTGCTCAAAGGAGAGAACTCATGCGCTTATGTTGCCGATTCATTGTCATTGGTCTATCTCTGGCTGCTGCAGCATGTTGTATCGCAGAGCCTCTGCGTATAGTCACTACGGGCGACAGCATTACCACTGGCTATAGCCCAGATAGGCTCAAGGCGCAGTTCAACCTTGTGTGGCCTGACGCGACAGTGCTCAGCGTTGCCGAGGGCGGCTGCGACTCGCGCCGCTACCTCGGCCAGACGCCAGACCCGTACACGCTGCAGCCCCGGCACTTCGACCAGGAGGTGCTTGCGCAGGATCCCGACGTGATCGTCCTCATGCTGGGCACAAACGACGCATTTCGCTCGTCGGATCCCACGGCCTTCGGGACCTACTGCACGAACGTCAGCGGCGTGCTGGATAGTTTCTTTGCCTTCCGCAACTCCCGCGGCAAGGTGCCGACCATCATCGTCTGCACGCCGCTGCCACTAATCGCCCAGACTGACCCCGATCACGCCCGGGCGGAGCCTTTCCTTGAGCAGCAGATCAACCCCTGGCTGCGGCAGAAGGTGGCGACGGCGCCGGGGTTGTACCTGCTTGACATCAACCAGTTGATCCAGCAGCAGAATGGATACCAAAGCTGGTACAACGATGGCACGCATCTTTGGGGATCCAATGCGATAGGCTATCAATGGTTGGCGGGGCAGGTCCGTGACAAGGTAATCGCCATCGAAACCTCTCGGCCGGGAGATGCGAACATAGACGGCCGCGTGGACTTCAGCGACTATCTGGTCCTCGAGTCGCACTTTGGTGGACCTGGCGGCCGATCGCAGGGTGACTTCAATCAAGATGGGACCGTGGATTTCTCGGACTATCTGGCGATGGAGAGTAACTTCGGTAATTCGGCAGCCAACGTACCGGAGCCCGGCGTGCTGCTCATGCTTGGAACTGGGGTCATGATGCTGCTGGGCAAGAGAAGCCCCCGTGTTGGACTGGCAACCACTTAAGGTGGTTTCCCATTCCATCACCAATCGGCGCTCCGCTTAGCGTTGGCCTGCTGGTATAATCTTGGCCAATGTTCCGCATGGGGCAATTCTTGTCTAGTTGGCCGTTCCGCCGCAAGCGGTTCTGGCGATATGTCTCGCCGCGCCGGCGGGGCCTTGGGCTCGTATTGCTGGCGGCGCTGATGGCGACGACCTACCTGTACTGGTATTACACCAACGACCGCCGCGTCACAGACATGACCGAGCAATATCTCCAGAGCGTGCTCGGAGGCAAGGTTCGCGTCGAGAACGCTCACTTTGGCCTATTCAGCGGCCTGGAGATCCGCGGCGTGCGTTTGTGGCTGCCCAAGTCGGACCAGGCGCCAGGCAGTTCCAACGAGCCATTCTTTCATGCCAGGGTGGTGGAAGTCCGGCATAAGCCCTGGTCGTTGCTGGCGGGCCAGTTTGTGCCCACGCAGGTCTTCTGCTCCAACGGCGGGCTGACCATTCAGCAGGACGAGCGGACCGGCAAGATGGACGTGGAGTGCTTGGCCAAGCTATGGCATCCCGCTGGCGGCGAGCCAGTCGGCGGGCCACCCGAAGAATTGCCGGCCATCAACTTCCGCAACTGCACAGTGCGGACGGTCACGCAGCAGGCGGGGCTGCGTCAGACGGTCGAGCGGCGGCTGGACGTGTCGCTGGTCTCGCCCTCGCCGGCGGTGTACCGTATCGCGTGGGAATTCCCCCGCGATGATGGCGTGTCAGTCATTCTTAATTTCGTCGACGTCAACCTTCGCACGGGGCAGATTCTGCCCTCTGGCAAGATCAACATTGAAGAGACGGCGGCCGTCCTGCCGCAGAAGTACCGCGACTGGTGCCGCCGCTACGGCCTCAAGGGGGAGATTCGCTTTGGTCCGGGCCAAGGTAGTGGCGCGTCGTCACAGCCTGCGACCAGGGCAGCGTTGCCGGCAGCGGGCACGTACCGGTGCGAACTGGTGGATGGCTCGATGCAGTTGCCAGTCGAACAGGGAGGGCTGGCTGTGGACCACGTGAACGGTGTCGTGGTCATGTCGGCCGATCGCATAGAATTTGAGTCTCTTCGCGGGCGGCTCCGCCAGGCGGGCAACGCAGAGTTTACCCTCAAGGGTCACTACGACGGCTACACAGCGGCCAGTCCGTTCGCGCTGGAACTGACGGCAAAGGACGTGGCCATGCCCGCGCGTTCTGGTGTGTCGGGCCCGCTGGCGGATGCGATTGTGCAGTTGGAGCACGAGATTAGCCCGCAGGGCGGGCTTTTCCAGGTAAACGCGACCCTGCAGCGTAAGGCCGGCGGGAATGTGCAGTACGCCGCCGACATTGGCGTGTCAGGCCTGTCGTTGGCTGTTCGACACTTTCCCTACAGGGTGCAGGAAGTGGCCGGCCGTGTGTTGGTCGACCCCGAAGGCGTTCACCTGCGGGGCATCACGGCCCGGCGGGGCGCGTCGACGTTCAAAGTCTGGGGCGATGTGCTGGGCTACATGGCGTATCCGCCGCTGGATATCAGCGTGGAAGGGACCGATGTGGCCGCCGACGATGGGCTCGCCAAGGCCGTCGAGTACATCGCGCCGCACGTGTGGGCGTCGCTGTCTCCCGTTGGCGTTGGCGGTGCGACCGTGCGAATTGTCCGCCTGCCGGGACGCCGCGAACATACCGTGGAAGTCAGCATAAGGCTGGACGGGCGGATGTCGACGACATATCGCGGGTTCGACTATCGCCTGCGGGATCTGGCCGGCGAGGTGCACGTTCTGGACAACGATATCACGATCCACCGGGTCGCGGGCCGGCACGGGCAAGCCCGCGTTCGGCTGGACGGCAAGCTGATGGACGTCGGGACTCAGACGCAGCAAGTGGACCTGTCGGTCGAGGCATGGGACGTTCCGGTGGATGCCGACATGACCAGTGCGATCGACGGCGGGATGCTCTCTTCGCGTGGCATGGACGTCTTGCATACGGTACGAAATGATTCCTCCGATGCCAATCGCGCCTCGGATGCCCATGCGCTCTCAGCGCCAAGCTCTTGCGCAGTGGCAAGCCCAGGGGTGTCTGATGTTTTGGGTGCTGTTGCCTCGCAGCCTGCCACGCAAAGTGTGGGCGCGGCGCAGGAAACGATTGCAAAGCTTGGCTTGGGCGGACAGCTGGGGCACGTGACTGGCCGCGTCACCAAGCCCGCCGACGGCGACTTGGGCTATGACTTCACGGCGGACCTCACCGGCGGTCGACTGATGCCGGAGGACTTCGCCTACGAGTTGAAGGACTGCTCGGCCTCGGTGCATGTCACGCCGGAGCGTGTGGTGTTTGAACACCTTGTGGGCCGGCATGGTTCGACAAAGGTGGAGGGTAGCGGGTTTGCACTGCTGCGGCGGGAGCCCATTGGGTTATCGCTTGACCTGGCCGCCAAGGGCATGGCCTTTGACAAGTCGCTGAGTTCGGCATTATCCAGGTATAAGAATGCTGCCGCTTTGGTGGGCAAGCTCTCGCCGGTAGGACAGGCGGATATCGAGTTGGCCCTACGCAGCCATCTTGTGGACACGCCGGCCTTGGACTACACGATCACGCTGCATCCGCGGCAGATGCAGTTGACGTACGCGGACTTCCCCTATGCGTTTGGCAATGTCACGGGGACCGTTGTCGCCAAGCCAGGGCGGATCGAGATTGACCAACTGCTATCGCAGACGGGCAAGGCCAGCGCCGAGCTCAAGGGGACGGTCTTGCTGGCGGGTCCTCGGGTGGAGGCACAGTTGGCGGCCAAGGTCCGCAACATGCCCATTGACGCCGCCCTGCTCAAGGCCGCCCCGGGCGATCTTCAGGCACTGGCCAAGTATCTCTCGCCGGCAGGCACGTGCAGCATGGACCTGCCCAAACTGCATCTGCTCCGCGAACCTGATCCCATCGACGCCATGGAAGACGATCTATCGGGCCCCGCCAGTGCCGGCGACGAGCGGGCGCTGTGGTCCTGCCAGGGCACGGCGGAGTTCACCGGGGCCGTGTTGAACATAGGGCAGGACCCAAAGACACTTTCGGGCAAGTTTACAGGCACGGCCGCCCACGGTGATAGTGGGCTGCAGATCGACGCGGCCGTGGAACTGGACGCCCTGAACGTTGGTCCGCGGACGATGACGGACCTGCACGGGCGGATCGTAAAGACGCCTGCGCGGCCGGTCGTGCGGATCGAACAGGTTGCAGCCAAGCTCTACAGCGGGCTGATTGCCGGCGAGGCGGAGATTCGCCTTGGCGACGTGCCGGAGTACGCGATTCTCGTCGAGGTTGACGATGTCGATCTATCGCAGCTGGTCAATGCCGGCGTGAAGGATCCTGCCAAGCAGATTGGCATCGCCGGGCGGCTTGGCGGCAGCGTGGCGTATTCGCTTCGCCCAATGGCCAAGGGACGACGAGGCGTGCAGGAGGCTGCCGGCAGCCTGCAGATCACCAAGGCGAAGATGGGCAAGCTGCCGGTGATGCTGGACCTGCTGCACTTTTTGTACCTGTCGCTGCCGGGGGACAGTGCGTTTACCGAAGGGGAGATGACCTATCACCTCAAGGATGTCGGCCCACGCGAGGGCCCCAAAGACGAGCGGCTGGTGCTCAACGAGATCCACTTCAAGGGCCCCGGCCTGTCGCTGCTGGGTTCGGGCACCGTGCGGATGAAGAACGAGCGGCTGAGCCTGACGTTCCTGACGGCCCCCGCCAACAAGCTGCCAGGCCTGGAACTGCTGCAGGGTGTGCTTCAGCGGATCAGTCGCGAGATCACCGAGGTCCGCGTGACCGGCACGCTCACCAAGCCCCTGTTCAGCACTCGATCGCTGCAGAGCGTCGATGGCGTCCTGCGGATGCTGCTTAATCCGGAGTCTGCGGACTGACGTTGGCAGAGCGCGATGGTGTTCTTCGATGGCGGGGGCGCTGAGCCCGCCTCGTCACGCTGTGATATAGCACTTTTCACGTCCGAGCCCTTTAAAACGCATTTTGGCGATTTTGGGCTCGAAATCGGAAAAGTCGGAGTTTAAAAACGTTCATAAGTCCTTTGTTTTCGCGAAAGTCCGACAAAAACGCTTGTAATCGACGGCCCAGCCGTGTGTTAAGGCCGCCTCAGGAACCACGGCCCTAGCCCCGTAGAGACACGCGGTTTTCGCGGAGGTCCTGAGGGGCCACGAAAACAGAAAGTGGCAAAAACGATCTTCAACGTGGAGGCATTTGACGCGGTTCGTCACTGCTTAACCTGCCTTGGACATAAAAGCGGGACTCTGCCTTCCTGCTCTTTGCGACCGCGAAAACCCGAAAAAAAGGAGCAAAGAGGCAGAGCCCAAGTTCGTGTCTTGGCGCGATCGAACATCGCCGACGGGCTTGCTCTTCGCAGCAGCTTGGCATCGGAAGCGTCTGGCATAGTTGCCGCCCCTGCGGCATCGGCCCAACAAAAAACCTCAGGGACCATTTCGTGATGATCCCTGAGGTCTTGTTCTATACCCGGCGAGGAACTCCTCAACCGCTTAGTTTGGCAGATTGTGGAAGTGCGGGCGAAGTGGAGTTTCGGTTCCGCTGCTCGTCCCGCTGCGGGTTGCGCCGCCAGTGTTGCTGCTGGGACGGTGCGTGGTGCCGGCCGGGCGGGTAGTTGTGCTGGCTGGTCTGCTGGTCGCACTGTCGGCGGCTACGGTTGCCTCATCCGGCAGATTGATCGTCTGGCCGCGTTTGATATTTGAAGACAGGCCTGGGTTGGCCTTGATCAGCAGGTCCTTCTTCGCCCCGTTGCCGAGCACCTTCTTGGCGATGCTCCACAGGGTGTCGCCATCGGCGACAATGTACTTCTTGCCCGTGCTGCCGCCAGTGACGGCGCCGCCCATGCTGCTGCCCGTGTCAGTGCCCGCGCCGGCGGCCGGCGTATCCTTCTTCGGGGCTGGCGGAACCTTCAGCACCGTACCTACCCGCAGCGAACGGGCGTCGACGCCCTTGTTGGCCTCTTCCAGCAACTTGTGCAATGACCCATTGCCGTACACTTCAGGCTTGGCAGCGATCGTCCAGAAGCTGTCGTTTTCCTTCACCACGTACGTGCGGGTCTCGCTGCTGCTGCCAGCGTTATTGGCCGCATTGTTGCCGCCGGCGTTGTTGCCAGTGGCGTTATTGGCAGTGTTGTTGCCCAGAGTGAAGTTGCCCCACGGGCTGTTGTTGGAGGCATTGTTGTGGGTCGCATTGCTGGCATTACTGGCATTGCCCCAGGACGTTGACGTGTTGCCGGCGTTGTTGGCCGTATTCGCGGCGTTGGACGTATTGCCGGCCGTCGCGTCTGTCCACAGCCCCCCGGTGTTGCCGGTATTGGAGGGTGCATTATTGGTATTGCCCATGCCCCAGACGTCATTGGAGACATGATTGCCCGGACGATTGCTATCGTACGAGATGCCCGAGCTGCTGCTATTATTTGCGGTGGCTACGCGATTATCCGCCTGATTGTCGGCCTTCTTGCCGGGGCCAAAAGCGAGATAGCACACCACGACAGCGGCCAGTAGAATACCAACTCCAATGCCAATCTTCACTTCCGTGCGCATGACACGCTCCTATTGGGGGTGCAACATGGGGAATTGCAATCCATTGGTGCCCATTGTGCGCGCGGGGCCGATAATGTTCAAACAAATTCACCCTGGACTAAGGTAGCGCGATCCACGGATTGGGCGGTATTGCTTCTTACTCCGGCTTTGCACCGGGGAATAGCTTGTCGATCTCGTCCTTGCTGGACTGCACCAGCCGCGAGCCTTGGGAGAGTTGGTTCACGACCACCAGGCCCGTGGCGGAGTCGATCCAGTACGCGTCGGCGCCCTGGTCCTCCGCTCGCTGCACATCCACGCGGGCGGCCTTGACCTTCTTGTCGCCGACCGCGATCTCCTGCGAGTCTTCCATCTTTACGGTGAAGACATCCAGCTTGGGGTTGTTGGGCGCGTTGATCGCAAAGGACATTGTCGCGGGCTTGGCCTGGTCCACCAATAGTGGCATGGCCTGCTGAAACGCCAGCGGCAGATATGTGTTCTGGGGAACTTCCTTGGTGACCGATCTGAGCACGCCCTTGGCATTGGGGCGACGGCAGGTGAGAATGCCGCCGGCCAGCGTATCTTGTTCCATTATCGCCCAGTCGTTGGCTGTCCTCATCCGCGCGGTTGTGGACTCTGTTGACCGATCAAATGACGCCTGGGACCCCACCGAGACCGCAACCGCCTGCGGGCCTGTCATCTGCACGAACGAGTTGGATGTGAAACCTTCCTTGGTTATCTCGAACGTCACGACCGCCCAGCCGACGGTCTTGCCGCCTTCGACCACCTGGTACCACTGCTGGGCCGCGGGCTTGAGCCGCTTTTCGATCTGTTCCTTGGTCAGGTCCTTCAGCCAGGCCGCACCGGCCTGGAGGTTCTTTTCACGCTGGGCCAGGGCCTCCTTTGGGTCGATCAGCGTCAGCGTGTCCAGCACGGTGGTCAGGGACTTGTCCATCTCCGGGCCGCCGTCAGCGGGACCGGTGATCCGCCAGGTGAGGTAGTGGTCGCCCGCGGCCACCCACACCTGCCGCTGCCACCACTTCTTCTTGTTCGCGGTGGCCTTGCCCTTGATGTCTATAGCGTCCGCGCCGGCGACCTTGACCACCTCGGCCGATTCGATCTCGAACTGTTCCTTGTCCTTGAGCGTCGTCTGGAGCGTCTCCAACTGGTCCTTGATGCCCACGCTCTTATCCAGCGGCACGCGGTTGACCGCCAGCGTCCAGGCAATGGCCCGGCTCCTGGGCGCACGGCTGTTCCAGGTCACCAGTTGCGTGGCCGAGCGGATGTTGGTCCGGTCCAGCCCCTGCGGCAGCCTGACTGAAAAGCCGTTGTACAGGTCGATATAGTTGGCCACCGGCTGCGTGGTCGGTTGGGTGTCCTGGGCCAGTGCGGACAGGGCGGTGCACGCGGCAATCATTGTGAGAACGGCATATCGAGACATCGGCTCTCCAGGCAAGTTAATCAGTTACTCAGTTGATCAGTTCATCGGTTACGGCGGGCGCGGGTGCGCCCCATCTATACATAGTGTCGCTTTGGAATAATCGGCGCGCAGGGAAGAAAACGGTTAAGCGATTTGTCGCGCCTGGGGGTTTCCCCTGGCGCAAGGTTTCCCAGGCGTAAGGTTTCCCCTGCGCAAGAAAACGCCCACCGAACGCTTTCGGTGGGCGATGATGTCAAATCATTCGAAGATCATTCTTTCGCGCGGACGATATCGGCACCCAGGCCTCGGAGCTTGACCTCGATGCTCTCGTAGCCGCGGTCGATGTGGTAGACACGGTTAATGGTGGTCTGGCCGCGGGCGACCAGGCCGGCCATCACCAGCGCCGCCGACGCACGCAGGTCGCTGGCCATTACCGGCGCCCCGATGAGCTTCTTTACGCCCGTGACGATGGCGGTGGGGCCTTCCTTGCGGATGTCGGCACCCATTCGCATCAACTCGGCTACGTGCATGAAGCGGTCGGGGAAGATCTTCTCGGTGATCGCACTATTGCCGTCGGCAAGGCAC
>Ga0265339_10002585_pt1 | contig 12911 bp, 7 predicted proteins | sample 4CB219metaG_FD_202085 | JGI IMG/M metagenome (GOLD analysis project Ga0265339, IMG submission 202085) | Rhizosphere microbial communities from Carex aquatilis grown in University of Washington, Seatle, WA, United States - 4-CB2-19 metaG | ecosystem: Host-associated > Plants > Roots > Rhizosphere...
CCCTGGAACGTCGCGCCGATACGGTCAGCGAGGTGATGGGCGATCAGGCGGTCGGCGGTTTCGCGCTCGGCCTTCATCGCCCTCCGCTCGGTGGCGGAGATTTGCGCGGCGACCTCGCTTAAGGATTCCAGTGTCTCGGTCTCCGGCAATGCACCTTCGCCGAGGGCGAATCCCCGGATCAAGGCGCGGTGCACGATCAGGTCCGCGTATCGCCTGATCGGGGAGGTGAAATGGGCGTAGCGGCGCAAATTGAGGCCGAAATGACCGTAGTTTTCGGCCGAGTATTCGGCTTGCGCCTGCGAGCGCAACACCACCTCGTTGACGAGCGTTTCGTAATCCCGCCCCGCAACCTGCGCCAGCACGCGATTGAACAATGATGGACGCAAAGGACCGCCCTTCGAAAAAGGCAGATCGAGCGTTCTCAGGAACTCCTGCAGCGCCTGAACCTTCTCAAGGCTCGGCTCGTCATGCACCCGATAGATAAGCGGCAAGGCCTTCTTTTCAAGCGTTTCGGCCGCGGCCACGTTGGCCAGGATCATGAACTCCTCGATCAGCCGATGCGCCTCCAGCCGCTCGGGGACAATCACGCGATCGACCGTGCCGTCAGGTTTGAGCAGGATCTTGCGTTCGGGAATATCGAGATCGAGCGGGTCGCGTTCCTCGCGCGCACGCTTGACTGCGTCATAGGCTGCATAAAGCGGCTTCAGGATGGGAACGACCAGCGGGCCGGTGGTATCGTCGGGACGCCCGTCAACGGCCGCCTGCACCTGGGCGTAATTGAGTTTCGCAGCCGAGCGCATCAAGACGCGATGAAAGCTGTGCGAGCGCTTGCGACCGTCGGCCCCGATCACCAGGCGCACCGCAAGCGCGCCGCGCGGCTCGCCCGGCACCAGCGAGCATAGATCGTTGGAGATGCGCTCGGGCAGCATCGGCACCACGCGGTCCGGAAAATACACGGAATTGCCACGCAACAACGCATCACGATCGAGGCCCGAGCCCGGCCGTACGTAGAAGGCGACGTCGGCGATCGCGACGTTGACGATGTAGCCGCCCTTGTTGCCGGGATCGGAATCGGCTTCCGCATGCACGGCGTCGTCGTGATCCTTGGCGTCCGGCGGGTCGATGGTGACGAGCGGCACGTCGCGCCAGTCCTCGCGGCCGCTTAGCGTCGCCGGCCTCGCTCCTTCGGCCTCGCGCAACGCGTCCTTCGAGAACTCCACCGGAATTTCATGGGCGTGAATGGCAATCAGGCTGATCGCCTTTTCCGAGGCGATCGATCCCAGCCGGTCTTTCACCCTGCCGGAAGCGAGCCCGAAAGCGCGGGTGCGGATCAGGTCGACACTGACCAGTTCGCCATCCTGCGCGCCCATGCTGTCGGCTTGGGCGATATTCAATTCGCGGCCGGCCTGTTTCCTGTCGACGGGAATGAGCCGCCCGCCGCCATCCGGGAGCTTGCGGAACAGGCCGAGCACGCGGGTTTTGGCGTGATCGACGATCTTGATGACGCGCCCGCGATAGGCGGGGCCTTCGTCCTCATGCGATGGCTCGATCCGCAACAGTGCGCGATCGCCGACCCCGGCCGTCGCCGCGGGTCGCGCCCGGCGCGGAACGTGAATGCGGATTTTCGGCGGCTCGCCGCTCTCGACCTCGTCCCATTCGGTCGGCGTCGCGATCAGTTCGCCGTCGCGATCACGGCCGGTGATGTCGGCCATCACGGTGGCCGGCAGCATCTCGGTCTCGCTGACCTTCTTGCCGCGCTTTGCAATCGTACCCGCGTCGGTAAGCTCGCGCAGGATTCGCTTCAGCTCGGCGCGGTCGGCGTTTTTCAGGCCGAACTCGCGCGCGATCTCGCGGGTCCCGACCTTTCCGGGATATTTTCGGATGAAGGCGACAATGGCGTCTCGGTCCGGAAAGCCATTGTCAGGTTTCTTCTTCACCTTGATCAGCGAGCCTTTCCGGCGCTTTTCTTCGCGGCCGACTTGGATGCCGGCGCGGGTTTCGCGGCGGACGTCTTGGCGGCACTAGCCACCGGTGCACGCGCCTTGCTGGTGGCTTCGGGCTTCGGCTTGGCGGCCGCCTTCTTCACGGCTGCCTTTTTAGCGGGCTTCGACGGCGTCTCCGCCTCGGGCTTCTTTGCGTCAGTCTTTGTTTCGGTCTTCTTTGTTTCAGCCTTCTTTGTTCCAGCCTTGGCGGACTTCGCCTTTCCACGTTTGGCGGACTTGCCGCCGCCTTTGGCCGCGCGCTCGTCGATCAGCGCGATCGCTTCCTCTAGCGTCACGCTGTCCTTGTCCTTATCGCTCGGTATCGTGGCATTGACGCCACCGGCGCTCACATAGGGGCCATAGCGGCCGTCCTTGACGGCGACGGGTCCGAGAGACGGATGGTCGCCGAGCACCTTGCCGGGATCGGCGCCGAAGCGCCGTCTGCCCGGGCCCTTGGCGATCTTTTCCGCGATCAACGTCACGGCGCGGTTGAGCCCGATGTCGAAGACTTCGTCGCCGGCCTCCAGGCTCGCATAGGTCTTGTCATGGCGCACGAACGGCCCGAAGCGGCCGATGCCGGCCGTGATCGGCAGACCCGTTTCCGGGTGCCTGCCGATCTCACGCGGCAGCGACAGCAGTTTCAGCGCGAGGTTGAGCTCGATGTCGGTCGGCGAAGAGTTCTTGGGAATGCCGGCGCGCTTCGGCTTGTCCCCTTCCGGGTAATCCTTCTGCTCGCCGAGCTGGATGTAGGGCCCGAACCGTCCGACCTTCACGGCGACATCGAGCCCGGTTTCCGGATCCTTGCCGAGGATGCGGTCGGCGCTGGCCGCGCTGTCGGCCGCAAGCTGGCGGGTATAGCGGCATTCCGGATAATTCGAGCAACCGACGAAGGCGCCGAATTTTCCGGCCTTCAGGTTGAGCCGGCCGGTGCCGCAGGTCGGGCATTGGCGGGGATCGCCGCCGTCCGTTCGCGGCGGATAGATGTGCGGACCCAGCATTTCGTCGAGCACGTCCAGCACTTCGGCAACCCGCAGGTCCTTGATGTCGTCGACTGCGCCGATGAAGTCTCGCCAGAAATCCTTCAGGACCTGCTGCCAGGAGATTTCATTGTTGGAGATGCGGTCGAGCTGCTCCTCCAGGTCGGCGGTGAAGTCGTACTCGACGTAGCGGCGGAAGAAGTTCTCCAGGAACGCGATGACGACGCGGCCCTTGTCCTCACCGTAAAGGCGCTTCTTCTCCAGTCTGACATAACCGCGGTCCTTCAAAACCTGCAGGATCGAGGCATAGGTCGAGGGACGGCCGATGCCGAGCTCTTCCATGCGCTTGACCAGCGAGGCTTCGGAAAAACGCGGCGGCGGCTCGGTAAAATGCTGGGTGACGGCGAGGCTCTGCCGCTTCAGGCGTTCGCCTTCGCTCATGGCGGGGAGGCGGCGGCCGTCTTCGTCTTCCTCGTCGTCGTGGCCCTCCTGATAGAGAGCGAGGAAACCGTCGAACTTGATCACCTGGCCGGTGGCGCGCAGCTCCAGCACCCGGGAACCGGCTTTTGCCGTGATGTCGACGGTGGTGCGCTCCAGTTCAGCGGATTCCATCTGGCTGGCGATGGCGCGCTTCCAGATCAATTCATAGAGCCTGGCCTGATCGGCATCGAGCCGTCGGCGCAGGCCGTCGGGACGCCGCGACAGATCGGTCGGGCGGATGGCTTCGTGCGCTTCCTGCGCGTTCTTGGCCTTGGTCTGGTACTGGCGCGGCCCGTCCGGAACGTAGGCATTGCCGTAGTCCTCGCCGATGACCTTGCGCGCCTGCGTAATGGCCTCCTCGGCGATCTGCACGCCGTCGGTTCGCATATAGGTGATGAGACCGGTGGTCTCGCCGCCGATATCGATACCCTCATAGAGCCGCTGCGCGATCCTCATGGTATGCGCCGGCGCAAAGCCGAGCTTGCGGCTGGCTTCCTGTTGCAGGGTCGAGGTGGTGAAGGGGGCCTGCGGATTGCGGCGCGCGGGCTTGGCGTCGACCGTGGTCACTACGAAGCTGGCAGCCTCGATCGCCTTCCTGAAATCCTCGGCCTCCGCGCCGGAGCCGATGTCGAGCCGCTGGATCTTTTTGCCGTCGGCGCCGACCAGCCGCGCCTCGAACGCTTCGCCGCGCGGCGTGGTCAAGGTCGCGACCAGCGACCAGTATTCCCGCGGCACGAATTTTTCGATCTCGAGCTCGCGGTCGCAAACCAGCCGTAGAGCCACCGACTGCACGCGTCCGGCCGAACGGGCGCCGGGCAGTTTGCGCCACAACACCGGCGAGAGCGTGAATCCGACCAGATAGTCCAGCGCGCGGCGCGCCATGTAGGCGTCCACCAGCGCGTCATCGATCTGGCGCGGATGCTTCATGGCTTCCGAGATCGCCTGCTTGGTGATGGCGTTGAACACCACGCGCTCGATCTTCTGGCTCTTGATCGCGCGCTTTTCCTTCAATATCTCCAGCACGTGCCAGGAGATGGCCTCGCCCTCGCGATCGGGGTCGGTGGCCAGGATCAGCCGTTCGGCACCCTTCAGCGACTTGGCAATATCGTTGAGCCGGCCGGCCGCCTTCGGGTCGATCTCCCAAATCATCTTGAAATTATGGTCTGGATCGACCGATCCGTTCTTGGCGGGAAGGTCGCGGACATGGCCGAAAGAGGCCAGAACCTCGTAGGACGAGCCCAAATATTTATTGATCGTCTTGGCTTTCGCCGGCGACTCCACAATGACGATATTCATGTAATTCCAGTAACTTATGGGAGAGTTCCGGGGTGGTTTCGCGAGATTCGCGCTTCACCCGTCCGGAGCGAACATGGGTGTAGCCGGCTCCTCTGTCAAATCGACAGATGTTGAGAGGAGGGTCGGAGGCTCCAGATCGAGAACCAAAAAGGTTATACAATACCGTTCTAGGGTTGCGGTTTAACGGTATTATGATCTGGCTAACCGGGTAACGGGGGCGTACCTAGATCAACGATACCAGCCCGCCGCCATGACGCTCGAGCTTGCCGGCGAGGTCGAGTTCGAGCAGCACCGTGCGCACCAGGGCCGGCGGCAGGGCAGCCATCCGGATCAAGTCGTCGATCGAAACGGGGCTCGGTCCAAGCAGGCCGATGATGCGCGCACGATCGCTTGCCAGTGGATCGCCTTCGAGGGGCTCGCTGTCTGGCTCGTTTGCCGGAAGCGCGATCGGCCGCTCCATGATCGGCCCGACCGCCTGGATGATATCCGAGGCATCCGTGACCAGCGTTGCACCCTGCTTGATCAGGTCGTTGGTGCCGGCCGCACGCGGATCGAGCGGCGAACCCGGCACGGCGAACACCTCGCGCCCCTGTTCGGCCGCCATTCGTGCGGTGATCAGCGAACCCGAGCGGTGCGCGGCTTCCACCACCACGACGCCGAGTGAAGCGCCCGAGATGAGCCGGTTCCGGCGGGGAAAATCGCGCGCCCGCGGCTCATGGCCGAGCGGCATTTCGGAAATTGCCGCGCCTTGCGATTCGATGATCGCGGCCAGCAGGTCGGTGTGCTCAGGCGGATAGATCCTGTCATGTCCGCCGGCCAGCACCGCGACCGTACCGCTTGAAATGCTGGCACGATGCGCCGATTGGTCGATGCCGCGCGCCAGCCCCGAGATGATCGCAAAGCCTGCCTCGCCGAGACCGCGCGCCAGCTGGCTTGCGAATTTCAACCCGGCGGCGGAGGCGTTGCGGGAACCTACGATCGCGATCATCGGCCGCATCAGCGTCGGGGCAACGCCGCGAATGGCCAGCAAGGGAGGTGCGTCGTCGAGCGTCGCCAGCCGCGGCGGATAGCCGTCCTCACCCGGCGCCTTTAGGCTGACGCCCAGTTTCCTGCATGCGGCAAGCTCAGCATGCGCATCCGCTGCGCTGCAAATGCGCCCAGCTCGCGCGGCACCGCCGCGGCGCGCAAGCTCGGGCAGGCGCTCAAGCGCGGCTCGCGCGCTGCCGAAATAATTGATGAGGGAGCGGAAGGTGCGGGGGCCGACATTCTCGGAACGGATCAGCCTCAGGCGATCGGCCCGCTCGGCGTCGGTGAGTTCTGCTGTTGCGTCGATAGCGTCCACGCTGGTTTTCCCCCGAGCGCAGCATGGAACAACCTGAGCGCGCGGGGAAGGGGGACCGGTCCGACATCACGGGCGGCGCGACGGCGTTGGTGGCACGGCTTCTGAGTGGCTGTCGCGCCGGCTAGCCGTGGATGCCCATTATTTCGGGCCGATCATGCCAGCGCGGGTTGCGCGATGGCGGCTGCGGCGGCTTTCTGCTGCTGCCCCGGACTCCCCGGCGGCGTTTGCCGCAGCCAGCGATCGGCGGCGTTTCGCCCGCTCCGGTGCAGATGGGTGATGAAGCTGTGCCCGAGATCGACCGCGCTGCGCTGGGCCAGCCCATCGATCTCGTCCTCCGCCGCGATCCGGCATATCCGCGGCGAAGCGGACGCAGGGGAGGCGCGGCGCGCCCATTCGATGGCGGCGATTTCGGCATTGAGTGCGGAATTGGCCGTGATCTGGTCGAGGCGGCGATCAATCGCGGCCATGGTGATGGGGACGTAGCCATCGCGTGACGGCACGGCCTGGACAACGAGCACGTCCGCGGCCTCGGATGCCCCGATCAGGCCGATCAGCGGGGGGTTGGCGGCGTAACCGCCGTCCCAGTAGGCCTCGCCTTCGATATCGACGGCACAATGCGGAAGCGGTGGACGGCTCGAGGCCAGCAAGACGTCGGCGGTGATGTCCTGGTTGCGAAACATCCGCAGGCCTCCGTCGCGAACGCGCGTCGCCGCGATCAGAAGCTTGGGACAGGAGCTGTGGCGCAGCGCCGGGAAATTGATGTGCCTGGCCAGTGTCTGGCGGAGCGGATCGAGATCGAGCGGATCGAAACCTCCGGACCGCAAGGTCGCACCGAATGCTACCGAGCTTCCGGCCGGCGAGAATCCGCCAAGCAGCATCAGCGAACGGAAGGAGGCTTCCTGCACCATCAGCTGCCAGAATTGGGCGAGACGCTTGCGCGCGCGCTCCCTTCCGCCTTCAACCAAGCCGCATGCCACGATCGCTGCATTGAGTGCGCCGGCGCTGGCGCCGCTGATCGCCTCGAAACGGCAGTCCGGCTCTTCCAGCAGCCGCTCCAGCACGCCCCAGGTAAAGGCTGCGAACGTGCCGCCGCCCTGCAAGGCCAGCGACAGTTTTTGCGGCGGCCAGGAGCGAGCCCGCGCGACGCTTGCGTTGTCCGCGGGCCTTATCGTCGTGACACGCTTGTCGCTTGAGCTGAGGGATTTGAAGGCAGCCAGCACTTCGGATGCCGCCAGCACGCGTATGGTCGCAGGCTTCTCTGAAACCTTGCAGTTTCCATTGGGTTGGGCTGACGCCGCAGCACCGAGATCCGTCGCCCAGATATCGGTGGCGTACAGCAGGGCGCTCGCCGCCGTTCGAAGCGAGCCAGCCGCAGGCTGCGCGGTGCTATTTGGCTCCAGCCCCGGATGCGCGCCTGATGAATCGTTTTCGTTCATCTCAGGCAACCACGTCACCAACCACCCCGCGCAAAGCATGGCAGGCGTTTGGATTCGTCACCAGAGCCGAGGTGAGTTGCGAACAGGAATTGGTTAATGGTGCAGCTTTGCGGCGACAACGCGTGTGCCGCACGGCGAGGGAGCCCTATCTCTCGCCGATTCGCCCTTCCGTGCCGGCCTGCAATCGCCTGATGTTCTCGCGATGCATGTAGAACAACAGCAGCGTCAGCACCGCAAACAGCGCAGCCAGCGCGGGGTGCCCGAACCACCACAGAAAGAGTGGAGTGAGGAGACTCGCGACCAATGCCGAAAGCGAAGAATAGCGGAAGCTGAAGGCTGTCGCGAGCCAGATGAGGCAGAACGTCACCGCAGCAGGCCAGAACAGTCCGAGCAACACGCCGATATAGACCGCGACTCCCTTGCCGCCGCGAAATTTCAGCCAGACCGGAAACAGGTGGCCCAGGAAGGCGCCGGCCCCAGCCAGCATTGCCGCATTCGGTCCGCTGACATGGCCCGCGATCACGACTGCGAGCGTGCCCTTCAGCATGTCCAGGAGCAGCGTCGCCGCAGCCAGCCCCTTGCGTCCTGTGCGCAGCACATTGGTGGCGCCGATATTGCCGGAGCCGATCGAGCGAAGGTCGGGCGTGCCTGCGAACTTGGTCAGGACCAGCCCGAACGGGATCGAGCCAAGCAAATAGCCGATGACGAAGGCGGCGGGCAGGAAGGCTTCAGGTCCCATCGGCGGTGCCCCATCCCCATATGTCTTGCGCGTCAAACATGCTCATAGACCGTTCGGCCGCCGACGATTGTGCGCATCACCCGGCCCGAGAACCGCGACTCGTCGAACGGCGTATTCTTGCATGGCGACTTCAGATCGGCGGGATCGAGCACCCATGGCGTGTCGGGATCGATCACGATGACGTCCGCGGGCGCGCCGGGGCGCAAGCTTCCGCCGGGCAGGCCGAGCAGTTCGGCCGGGCGCGTCGACATCGCACGAATCAGTGTTTTCCAATCCATCTCGTCGTTGTGAACCAGGCGCAATGCTGCCGGCAGCATGGTTTGCAGGCCGACGGCGCCGGAGGCAGCTTCCGCGAACGGCAGGCGCTTGACCTCGACGTCCTGCGGATTGTGGTCGGACATGATGACGTCGATGAGGCCCGAGGCAATTGCTTCGACCAGGGCCCGGCGGTCGGATTCGGTGCGCAATGGCGGCGACAGCTTCAGAAAGGTGCGGTAGGGGCCGATGTCGTTCTCATTCAAGGTCACATGATTGATCGAGACGGAGGCGCTGACCGCAAGCCCGGCATCGCGGGCGCGCTTCAATATCTCCAGCGAGGCGATGCAGCTTAACGATGCCGCATGGTAACGCCCGCCGGTCAGCGCCACCAGCCGCATGTCGCGTTCCAGCATCACGGCTTCGGCGGCGTCGGGGATGCCCATCAGCCCCAGCCGCGCGGCGAACTCGCCTTCGTTCATGACACCTTCGCCGACCAGATCGGGATCTTCGGTGTGATGCACGATCAGTGCGTCGAAATCCCGTGCGTAGGTCAATGCCCGCCGCATCACCAGCGCATTGGTGACGCTCTTGTCGCCGTCGCTGAAGGCGACCGCGCCCGCGGCCTTCAACAGCCCGATCTCGGTCATCTCTTCGCCGCGCAAGCCTTTTGTCAGCGCCGCCATTGGCTGGATGTTGACGATTGCGGTGTCGCGGGCACGGCGCAGCACGAAATCCACCGTCGCCGAATTGTCGATCACCGGCTCGGTGTCGGGCTGGCAGATGATGGTCGTGATGCCGCCGGTCGCCGCCGCCTGGCTCGCCGACGCAAAGGTTTCGCGGTGGCTGAAACCGGGCTCGCCGACAAAGGCACGCATGTCGATGAGGCCCGGCGCCACGATCTTGCCGCCGCAATTGACGATATCGGTGCCCTCGGGCACGCCGGCGGCGCCGATGCCGCGCTTGGCTTCGCGAATGACGCCGTCGGCGATCAGGACGTCTCCGGGGCCGTCGAGATCTCGCGATGGGTCGACGACGCGCGCGTTGGCGAGCAGGATCGGGCGGCGGTCGGTCAGCATGGGTCTAGTGTCCCGGCTCTAACGTTCGCATGTCCCCAGCGGCGCACTAGGCGTTCGGCAGGTTGCGGGCGAGCGCTTCCAGCACCGCCATCCGCACTGCCACTCCCATTTCGACCTGTTCGCGGATCACGGATTGGGCGCCGTCCGCCACGATCGAATCGATCTCGACGCCGCGGTTCATCGGCCCTGGATGCATCACCAGCGCATCGGGCTTGGCGTAAGAGAGCTTCTTCTGGTCAAGACCGAAATAGTAGAAATACTCGCTCGATGACGGCACGAACGAGCCGTTCATGCGCTCGCGCTGCAGCCGCAGCATCATCACGATGTCGGCGCCTTCGAGGCCCTCGCGCATGTCGCGCGCGACCTCGACTCCCATCCGTTCAATGCCGGTCGGCAGCAGGGTCGAGGGCGCGACCACGCGCACGCGCGCGCCCATGGTGTTGAGCAGCAGGATGTTTGAACGCGCAACCCGCGAATGCAGGACGTCGCCGCAGATCGCGATCACTAGGCCTTCGATGCGACCCTTGTTGCGCCGGATGGTGAGCGCGTCGAGCAGCGCCTGGGTCGGGTGCTCGTGAGCCCCGTCGCCGGCGTTGATGACGGAACCGTCGACCTTGCGCGCCAGAAGTTCCACCGCGCCCGAGGCGTGATGCCGCACCACCAGGATGTCCGGATGCATGGCGTTCAGCGTCACCGCAGTGTCGATCAGGGTTTCGCCCTTGCGCATCGAGGAGGACGAGACCGACATGTTCATGACGTCGGCGCCCAGCCGCTTGCCCGCGATCTCGAACGAGGACTGGGTGCGGGTCGAGGCCTCGAAGAACAGGTTGATCTGGGTGCGGCCGCGCAAGGAGGTGCGCTTTTTGTCGATCTGCCGGTTGAGCTCGACATATTCCTCGGAGAGGTCGAGGAGCCCTGTAATGTCGGCAGCGGAAAGGCCCTCGATTCCCAGCAGATGCCGGTGACCAAGGACGAAGGTTGATTTCGATAGCGATGCCATTAAAGCCAGAGCTATAGGCGGGGACGGTTGAGGTAGCAAGGGCGAAAGGAGGCCCGGAGAGTTATCCCCCGGTCAGTCCCGGTCAGGGTAAATGAGCCTTTGGCGGGCTGCACCGGCTTTCCGTCGCCATTCCGGGCTTGACCATTCGTCCACGTCCTTGCGCTCGACGGCGCCGGCCCGGCGCTCCCGGCGCAACGAAATTGACCGCCATCATGGCCCGGCAAGCCTTTGTGAACTATGCAACGGAGTGGCGGCACTTTTCGCTGCCGGGCGTGGGCGCGCCGGCCTATGATTTCCCGATAACGGCGCGCCGCAATTGACTCCCAGGAACCGTCCATGACCCAGCCTGCATTCGTAACCCACGAAGTCTTCAACCAGTCCCCGCCGTTCGAGGATGTCGACCTCTATATGCTGGATCGGCCGCTCAAGGAGGCGGTGGCGGCCAATGGCGGGGCGGGAGCGGAAAAGGAATTGTCCGATTTCGGGCGGCAGTGGGGGTCTTCCGCGATGGCGACGCGCGGCCGGCTGGCCAACGAGAACACGCCGAAACTGAGGACCTTCGATGCGCGCGGCAACCGCCGCGACGAGGTCGAATTCCATCCCGCCTATCATGAGGTGATGGCGCACAGCGCGCATGCCGGCGTGCACAATTCGACCTGGACCGCGGACGGCAAGCCCGTCGGTGGCGCCGCGGAGGTCGTACGCGCGGCAAAGTTCTACATGGCCTCGCAGGTCGAGAGCGGCCATCTTTGCCCGATCACCATGACGCGGGCCTCGGTTGCGGCGCTGACGGCACAGCCGGATCTGCTTGCGAAGGTGATGCCGCAGATCGCCACGCGCAGCTACGACCCGAGCTTTGCGCCGTGGTGGACCAAGCGCGGCATGACGCTCGGCATGGGCATGACCGAGAAGCAGGGCGGCACCGACGTTCGCTCCAACATGACGCGCGCCGAGCGCGCTCGCGACGGCTATCGGATCACCGGGCACAAATGGTTCATGTCGGCACCGATGTGCGACGCTTTCCTGGTGCTGGCCCAGGCCGAGAAGGGCCTGACCTGTTTCTTCATGCCGCGCTTTGCGCCGGATGGATCGATCAATGCGATCCAGTTCCAGCGGCTGAAGGACAAGCTCGGCAATCGCTCCAACGCGTCGTCCGAGGTGGAGTTCGTCGGCGCTTACGCAGAACGCGTCGGCGAGGAGGGCAAGGGCATCCGCACCATCATCCAGATGGTGCAGCTGACGCGGCAGGATTGTGCGATCGGGTCCGCCGGCCTGATGCGCTCGGGACTGGCGCATGCGCTCAATCATGCCCGCCATCGCAGCGTGTTCCAGCGACATCTTGCCGACCAGCCGATGATGCAGTCGGTGCTCGCCGACATGGCGCTGCATATGGAGGCGACGTCCGCGCTGGTCATGCGGCTGTGCCGCGCGTTCGACCGGATGCCGAACGATCCCGGCGAAGCCGCCTATATGCGGTTGCTGACGCCGGCGATCAAATACTGGATCTGCAAGAGCGCGCCGCCCTTCCTGTACGAGGCGATGGAATGCCTCGGCGGCAATGGCTACGTCGAAGACGGCATCCTGGCGCGGCACTACCGGGAATCGCCTGTCAACGCGATCTGGGAAGGCTCGGGCAACGTGATGTGCCTGGACGTGCTCAGGGCCCTGGCGCGCGAGGCGGAGGCTGCGGTCGTCGTCCTGCAGGGCCTTGCGGACGAGAGCAAGGGATTGCCGGGCACGGAAGATGCGGTGGCGTTTTTGGGCAAGGCATTCCGGCGGCCGGACAGCGAGCGGCTGGCGCGGCTTGCGGTTGAAAGGCTCGCGCTGCTCGCCGCGAGCGCCGCGCTCAACAAGGTGTCGCCGCATCAGGCGGAACTGTTCGCGGCAACCCGTCTCGCGACCGGCCATGCCGGCATGTATGGTGCCGTCGAACTCGCAGGCAAGGATATCGCAAGCCTGCTGGAACGGGCGCTGCCTTGAAAGCCGGTTGAATGGATTTGCCAGATCCCGAGAATTTCCCGGTCACGCCACCCCCCGGGCCAGGTAGCCCGCGCATGCGGGAGTTCTGGCGCACCACGCTGTGGGGCCTGTTCGTCTTTGCCGCGTTGTTTTTCGGCCAGATCTCTGTCGTCATCTATTTCGTGCTGCGTCAGAAGGAGGCCATCGACCTTGGCAGCGCGATCAGGGCCGCCGCCTCCAGCGGCGCAACGATCTCGCTGTCGGTCATCACCGGCTTGCCGGCCGTCCTTGCGGCACTGTGGATTGCGATCCGCGTGATGCGCAAGCCGTTCGGCGAATATCTCGGGCTGCGCTGGACCTCCTGGC
>Ga0265339_10002586_pt1 | contig 12910 bp, 8 predicted proteins | sample 4CB219metaG_FD_202085 | JGI IMG/M metagenome (GOLD analysis project Ga0265339, IMG submission 202085) | Rhizosphere microbial communities from Carex aquatilis grown in University of Washington, Seatle, WA, United States - 4-CB2-19 metaG | ecosystem: Host-associated > Plants > Roots > Rhizosphere...
TTGCGGTCTTTTCCGCATGGAATTTCCCGCCTTCACGCCACCAGGTCCAGATCGAGCCTTCCAGATTGGTCGTATCGACCACGACGCCGACAAAGCCATGCTCGCGCACCGGATCGTGAGCGGGGCGCACTTCCAGCGCCATCTGATGGTTCGCGCCGAGATCGACGGTCTGAACGTTGCGTCGGGCTCGCAGATCCCAGAAGTGGAGCCTGTGGCCGTATTTGTTCGCGAGCAGATCTTCCGGAACGATGCCGTTCTCGAACTGCGGCGGCAGCGCCCACTCGCTCGTCACCATGTAGTCGCGCGGCAGGTTCCACCAGAAATCATAGTGCAGGTTCTGAGGACCGCGATCGATCTCCCAGCGTCCGAGAACATCGAATGTGTCGCAGTCCATGATGAAGACGCCGGGGGGCCCGTCGGTTCCGTTCTTGCCGCCGCCGCCCAGCGTGCTGACATAGATGCCGTCCGGCCCGCAGTGGACTGTGTGCGGCCGCGAGTAGCCGGTCTTATTGAAGATTTCCTCGGGCTCGATGATCTTGTGAATTTTCGCCTGGGTCGGATCGGGCTTGGTATCCACCACATAAATGCGGGACGACCTTATTCCGGGTATGACGAGGTAGCGCCGCTCGACGAACGCGTGCCCGGCAAGCGGCGACAACGCGGACGAGCAGGCGTTCCAGCCGAAATGATGAAACTCGTCGCCCTTGTTCGGCATCGTCACCGTATGGATGATTTGACTGTAATTTGGGGAACCCGGCTTGACGTCGATTACGGCAAGCGCGTCGGGTTTTGTGCGGTCCGCACTGAGCAGCAAGGTGTAGGCGAAGCTCTCCGGCGGCGCTTCCATCGCGAGCTTGGGCGATGCGTGAAACGTGGGATCCGGTCTCATCGTCATGGTACTGCCTCCCAGTTTGTAAAGGCTTGCGCCAACATGCTCGGGATACCCGAACGGGAAACGGCTTGACGTGTGTCGATTGACGGGCTCCGCAAGGCCAGTGATCCGATTCTAACATTCGCTTGCAGCGAATATGTCTTGCGAATGTTAGCGCTGACGGTCGCACAATACGCCATCGCGCGGCTTCGGGGAACATGCAAGCTGTCGCGGGTGCGGCGCGTTGCCGATTCTGGCCCGAAGCGGAATCGGTCGAGCCAGTTCTGTTGTCTCAGGTGCTCGGCAAAATAGCGGGCCGGCCCGGAAGGCCGTCGCTGCCCCATGGAACTTTGACCCCGATCAATGCAGCTATCGGCGCTGCCCCTACGCTGACGCGGTCAACAGCGGAGCGGGTCGATGCGCGCGCTTTGCCTTGGTATAGCGACAGCGTTGTTTGCGACGACGGACTCGGCCTTTGCCGAGAGCAAGTGGTTGGAAAGCGGACACCTTGAGGTGCCGCAGATCATGGCCCTCTGCGGACAGGTCAGCGGCGTTCGGTTGCTAGGTCGTATGCAGATGATTGCAGCCGGCAATGATCGTTGGCGGCGCCTGTCGCGACAAGAACTGGTTATCGAAACCACGATCATGGGCGTGCCGCCGCTCGATCCCGGCCGCTGCTACGTCATCGCACGCGCCGGTCGAGCCGACGAAAGGGAGCGCCGCGCTTTCGAAGTTCGCGACTTCGTTGTCGATACCGAACGGACATCGGTCTTCGTCATTGGCCGCGCCTACGACGCGCCGCCAGACGAGCTACACTCCGACCGCTGATTTCAAATGAGTCCGCGCCCTCAGCAGGGCGGCAGGCTCGCGTACTCGGGCCGGAAGTTCGCCATCAATGGCGGCGACCCGGCATAGGCTCACGTCTGCGGTCGAGGGTGTCCGCGTCGTGCGCCGGAACGGAGCGATTTTTCACATTTATCCCGTCCGGCGAGAGAACTTTTCGATTTTTGGCGAGGCGCCGCTGGATTAACATGCTGTGAGGTCCCAGGTCCCGAAAGCACCGCCATGGCCATCGAACCCGTTCGCCTTGACCTGTTGTCGGCGCTCGCCCGCAAGGTGCTGTGGCTGTCATCCTGGACCATTCATCATGCCAATCACATCCGCCCCAACAAGGATGGATTGAAAGTCGGCGGCCACCAGGCTTCTTCCGCTTCGCTGGTCACCATCATGTCGGCCTTGTATTTCTCGGTGCTGCGCCCCGAAGACCGTGTTGCCGTGAAGCCGCATGCGAGTCCGGTGTTTCACGCCATCCAGTATCTGTTCGGACGGCAGAGCCGCGACAAGCTGGAAAATTTCCGCGGCTTCAAGGGAGCGCAGTCCTATCCGTCGCGCACCAAGGATACCGACGACGTCGATTTCTCCACCGGCTCTGTCGGCCTCGGCGTCGCGCAAACGCTGTTCTCCTCGCTGGTGCAGGACTACGTCAGGGCGCATGGCTGGATGAAGGACCGCCGTGAGGGGCGGATGATCGCGCTGGTCGGCGATGCCGAGATGGACGAGGGCAACATCTTCGAGGCGCTGCTCGAGGGCTGGAAGCACGGCCTTCGCAATACCTGGTGGGTGGTCGACTACAACCGCCAGAGTCTCGATGCCGTGGTACGCGAAGGGCTGTGGGAGAAGTTCGAAACCATGTTCCGCAATTTCGGCTGGGATGTGGTGATCGTGAAATACGGCACCCTGATGCGGCATGCCTTTGCCGAGCCCGGCGGCGAAGCCCTGAGGCGCTGGATCGACAATTGCCCGAACGCGCTCTATTCGGCGCTGTGCTTCCAGGGTGGCGCCGCCTTCCGCAAGCATCTTCAGGACGAGATCGGCGATCAGGGCGCGGTCTCGGATCTGATCGGCCGTCGTAACGATGACGAACTGCTGGCGCTGATGTCCAATCTCGGCGGCCACGACATGGCGAGCATGATCGAGGCGTTCGAGGCCGTCGATCACGACCGCCCGGTCTGTTTCATTGCCTATACCATCAAGGGCATCGGGCTGCCGTTCCAGGGCCACAAGGACAACCACGCGGGATTGATGACGGTCGCACAGATGGAGAGATGGCGCGCCAGCCAGAACATCCGGCCGGGCCATGAATGGGACAGGTTCGAGGGGCTCTCGCAGGATGTTTCCGAGCTTGAGTCGTTTCTTGCGCGCGCGCCGTTCAACCGCGAACTCCAGCGCCGGCTGAGCGCGCCGGTAATCGATGTGCCAAGGGAATTTTCGTTCAAGCCGTCGCCGCAGATGTCGACCCAGCAGGGCTTTGGGCTCCTGCTCAACGAAATCGCGCGTGATGATAGCGAGCTCGCGTCGCGCATCGTCACGGCCTCGCCCGACGTGACCGTGTCGACCAATCTGGGCGCCTGGGTCAATCGCCGCGGCCTGTTCGCGCGCGCCGAGAAGGCCGATCTGTTCCGCAGCGAGAAGATTCCCTCGACCTTCCACTGGGACGCTTCGCCCAGCGGGCAGCACATCGAACTCGGCATCGCCGAGATGAACCTGTTCATCCTGCTCTCGGCGCTCGGGTTGTCGCACCAGATCAACGGCGAGCGGTTGCTGCCGGTCGGGACGCTGTACGACCCCTTCATCGAACGCGCCCTCGATGCTCTCAACTACGCCTGCTACCAGGACGCGCGCTTCATGCTGGCGGCGACGCCCTCGGGCGTCACGCTGGCGCCGGAGGGCGGCGCGCACCAGTCGATCGCAACACCCTTGATCGGGATGGCGCAGGACGGTCTCGCGGCTTTCGAGCCGGCTTTTGTCGACGAGCTCGCCGTCATCATGGCGTTCGGTTTCCGCCACATGCAAAGCGAGGGCGGCGAGGGCGGTTCGGTCTATCTGCGGCTGTCGACGCGCACGATCGACCAGCCGCAGCGGGCGCTCGGGGCGAACCTGCAGAACGCAATCATCGATGGGGCCTACTGGCTGCGCCAGCCCGGGCCGAATGCCGAAGTCGTGATCGCCTATGCCGGCGCGGTCGCGCCGGAAGCGATTGAGGCAACCGGTTTCATCGGCGAAAGCCGCCGGGATGTCGGGCTGTTGGCGATCACCTCGGTCGATCGGCTGCATTCCGGCTGGACCGCTGCGCGAAAACTGCGGCGCGACCGTCGCGGCGCACCCCACTTGAGTCATGTCGAGCGGTTGCTGGCGGGGCTGCCGCGCGATTGCGGCATCGTCACCGTGATCGACGGACATCCGGCGGCGTTGGGCTGGCTCGGCAGCGTCTGCGGCCATCGGGTGGAAGCGCTTGGGGTCGAGCGCTTCGGGGAGACCGGCACCATCGACGACCTGTATCGGCGTCATGGCATTGACGCCAACGCCATCATCGATGCCGCCGAAAGCCTGACCTCCGGCGCGCCGGTCCTGCATCGCAAAATGGCGGTGTAGGTCTGACCCTCCCCTGGAGGGGGAGGGTCGATGTGAGCGGAAGCGAACATCGGGGTGGGGTGAAATCACAAGGCAAAGTGTCACCCCACCCCGTCTCACATTTCGCTGCGCTTATGTGAGCCGACCCTCTCCCTCCAGGGGAGGGTGAACAAAGCGCCCGACCTTGATTTCCAAAGTATCCAGCGTCCGCCGCATCGCAGGTCCCGCATATGGCGGGTTCAATTTGGGAGGCTTTCGTGCGAGGATGGCTGCCGAACGCCTCCTCCCCCGTATTTTCTCTGCAAATCAAGAGGTTAACGATGGTCAATCGCATGCAATTCTACATCGACGGCGCCTGGGTCGATCCCGTCGTCAAGAAGTCCGTCTCCGTCGTGAATCCCGCGACCGAAGAGGCGATGTATGAGGTGGCGCTGGGCTCCAAGGCCGATGTCGACAAGGCGGTGGCCGCCGCCCGCCGCGCCTTCGAAACCTACTCGCGGACCAGCCGCGAGGAGCGCGTCGCGCTGCTCTCGAAGATCATCGAAATCTACAAGGGGCGCATGAAGGAAATCGGCGCCGCCGTGTCCGACGAGATGGGCGCCCCGTTGCCGATGGCCGAAAGGCTGCAGGCCGGCGCCGGCCTCGGGCACCTCATGTCCACCCTTGAGGTTCTCAAGAACTACCACTTCGAGGAGCCGCTCGGCACGGCCGTGGTGCTGCGTGAGCCGGTCGGCGTGGTCGGCATGATCACGCCCTGGAACTGGCCGCTGAACCAGATCACCTGCAAGGTCGCGCCTGCGCTTGCCGCCGGCTGCACCATGATCCTGAAGCCGTCGGAATTCACCCCGACCTGCGCGCTGATCTTTGCGGAAATCCTGCACGAGGCCGGCGTGCCCAAAGGCGTGTTCAACCTGATCAACGGCCTCGGCCCCGAGGTCGGCGCCGCCATGAGTGAGCACCCTGACATCGACATGATCTCGTTCACCGGCTCGACCCGCGCCGGCATCGATGTCGCGAGGCGCGCCGCGCCGACGGTCAAGCGCGTTAGCCAGGAACTCGGCGGCAAGTCGCCGAACATCATTCTCGACGATGCCGACCTCACCAAGGCTGTCACCGGCGGGGTGATGCACATGTTCAACAATTCCGGCCAGTCCTGCAACGCGCCGTCCCGGATGATCGTGCCGCTGTCGAAGATGAAGGAAGTGGCAGCGATCGCCAAAGGCGTCGCCGACAAGACCAAGGCCGGCGATCCGCGCGCCGAGGGCACCACGATCGGTCCCGTCGTCAACCGCACCCAATGGGACAAGATCCAGGCGCTGATCAAGAAGGGCATCGACGAAGGCGCGACCCTGGTCGCCGGCGGTCCGGGCCTGCCCGAAGGCGTCAACAAGGGCTTCTATGTCCGCCCGACCATCTTCGCCGACGTCACCAACGACATGACGATCGCGCGCGAGGAGATATTCGGACCGGTGCTCACCATCCTCGGCGCCAAGGATGAGGCGGACGCGGTGAAGATCGCCAACGACACGCCCTATGGTCTGGCTGGCTATGTGTCCGCCGGCACGGTCGAGCGCGCCCGCAAGGTTGGACGGCAAATCCGCGCCGGCAACGTGAACCTGCAGGGCGTACCGAACGATCGCACTGCGCCGTTCGGCGGCTACAAGCAGTCCGGCAACGGCCGCGAATGGGGCAAGTATGGTCTCGAGGAGTATCTCGAGGTGAAGGCGGTCGCCGGCTTCAACGCGGCGTAGGCCTTATCCGTCATCGCGAGGAGCGTGAGCGACGAAGCGATCCAGTTCTTGTATGGAATACTGGATTGCTTCGCTTTCGCTCGCAATGACATGGACTTATCCCCCCAACGCCCCCTGCGTGTTGACATAAAGCGCGTAGATCGACTGGCTTGCGGCCATGAATAGCCGGTTTCGCTTCGAGCCGCCGAAGCAGACGTTGGCGCAGCGCTCGGGTAGGGCGATGCGGCCGATCATGGTGCCGTTGGGCGCGAACACCACCACGCCGTCGAGTTCGGGATCGCCCATGCCCCAGCCGCACCAGAGATTGCCGTCGATGTCGCAGCGCATGCCGTCGGGCGTGCCGGGCCCGGCATCGATCAGCACGCGCTTGTTGAGGAGCTTGTCGCCGCTTGGGGCGACGTCACAGGCAAGGATCTTGCGGTTCGGCACGCCGCGGGATTCCACGATGTACAGGATCTTCTCGTCGGGCGAGAAGCACAGCCCGTTCGGACCCAGCACGCCTTCGGCGACGATGGTGGCTTCGCCGGTGCGCCCGTCGATGCGATAGACATTGGCGTCGATCTCGGACTCGGCCTTGTAGCCCTCGTAATTGCCGAGCAGCCCGAATACCGGGTCGGTGAACCAGATCGAGCCGTCGGATTTCACCACCACGTCGTTCGGCGAGTTCAGCCGCTTGCCGTCGAAGGAATCCATCAGCACGGTGATCGAGCCGTCATATTCGGTGCGCACCACGCGGCGGCCGCCGTGTTCGCAGGTGATCAGCCGACCCTGGCGGTCGCGGGTGTTGCCGTTGGCGAAATTCGACGGTTTGCGGAAAATGCTGACGGCGCCGGTTTCCTCTTCCCATTTGATGATGCGCTGGTTGGGGATGTCGCTGCACAACAGATAGCGCCCGTCGCCGAACCAGACCGGACCTTCCGCCCAGCGCAGGCCGGTGGCCAGCCGCTCCACCGCCGACAATTTCAGCCAGTATTTCTCAAACCGCTGGTCGAGCGCGTGGATCGCGGGATCCGGATAGTAGCTCGCCGGTCGCCAGCCCTGGCTGTGAGAAGATGCGTCGGACATTTGCCGTTCTCGTTGTTGCGTTTCCCCAAGTGCGGTGGATTTGACATTCGCCTCGGTGCTTCCTCGGGCCGCGAGGGGCGAATGTCAAATCCAAAGCCGCGCTGTATTTGTAATTTTGCTCGTGTCCCTTTGGTTCTAACATTCGTAGGAGTGCTCGCGGCAACGCAGTACGAATGTTAGAACCGGGACACGAGTTAGTCTGCTATCATTGTCGGCCAGCGACCGCAAACCGGGAACGAGGGGAAGAAATGCCGCGCATATTGATGACTGGCGCTGCCGGGGGGATCGGCACCTCCTTGCGCAAATTGCTGCCGCCGCTCTATCCGGACCTCTTGCTCAGCGACGTGAAGAAGCCTGCCGATCTTCTCGCCGGCGAGAAGTTCAAGGCCGCGGAGCTGTCCGACCCGCGGGAGGTTGAGACGATCTGCGAGGGCATCGACGGCATCCTGCATTTCGGCGGCTATTCGGTCGAAGGCCCCTGGGACGATATCCTGCAGTCCAATATCATCGGCTGCTACAACCTGTTCGAGGCCGCGCGCAAAAAAGGCGCCAAGCGCGTGGTGTTTGCCTCGTCGAACCACGCGGTTGGCTTCTATCCCAGGCATCACCGGATCGGCACCGACGTGACCACGCGTCCCGACAGCCGCTACGGCGTCAGCAAGGCGTTCGGGGAAGCGGTGGGCGCGCTCTATGCCGACAAGCACGGCATCAAGGTGACATGCCTGCGCATCGGCAATTTCGGCGACAGGCCGATCGATCACCGCAGGCTGTCGATCTGGCTCAAGCCGGAAGACATGGTGCAGCTGTGCCGGATCGGGCTCGAACATCCCGATATCCATTTCGATATCCTCTATGGTGCCTCCTACAATGAGCGCACCTGGTGGGACAATCACCGCGCCTATGACCTCGGCTACCGCCCGACCGGCCGCGCCGAGGATTTCCGCGAGCACGCCATGGCCGAGCAGGCCAAGCTGCCGCCCGATCCCGTCAGCGATTTCTACCAGGGCGGCGCGTTCTGCGGCATGGAGTTCACTGGCGACAAAAGCAAGATCATCGACTGGAAGTGATGGTTGCGTAAGAGGGAATTGAAATGACCGACGGGCTTCGCAAGGGACTGACGAGCTATGGGGATGCGGGCTTCTCGCTGTTCCTGCGCAAGGCGTTCATCAAGGCGATGGGCTATTCCGACGACGCGCTCGATCGTCCGATCGTCGGGATCACCAACACCTACAGCGATTATAATCCCTGTCACGGCAACGTGCCGCAGATCATCGAGGCAGCGAAGCGCGGCGTGATGCTGAGCGGCGCCATGCCGATGGTGTTCCCAACCATCTCGATTCACGAGAGTTTCGCTTATCCGACCTCGATGTACCTGCGCAACCTGATGGCGATGGATACCGAGGAGATGATCCGGGCCCAGCCGATGGACGCAGTCGTCGTGATCGGCGGCTGCGACAAGACCCTGCCGGCGCAGATCATGGCCGCGGTGTCCGCCGACTTGCCGACCGTGGTCATTCCGGTGGGGCCGATGGTGGTCGGCCATCACAAGGGCGAGGTGCTGGGGGCCTGCACGGACTGCCGCAGGCTGTGGGCGAAATATCGTGCCGGCGAAATCGACGATGTCGAGATCGAGACCGTCAACGGGCGGCTGGCGCCGTCTGTCGGCACCTGCATGGTGATGGGCACGGCCTCCACCATGGCCTGCATCACCGAAGCGCTTGGATTGTCGCTGCCGATGAGCGCGACAATCCCCGCGCCGCATGCCGAGCGCTTTCGGCTGGCGGAGGCCAGCGGCAAGGTCGCCGCCGCCATGGCCGCGGCCAAGGGCCCGCGGCCGAGCGAGTTGTTGACGAAAGCTGCGTTCCGCAATGCACAGATCGTGCTCCAGGCGATCGGCGGCTCGACCAACGGCCTCATCCATCTGACCGCGATCGCCAACCGCACCGCGTATGGTATCGACCTCGAAGCCTTCGACAGGCTCGGCCGCGAGGTGCCGGTGCTGATCGACCTGAAGCCTTCAGGCGAGCACTATATGGAGCATTTCCATCACGCCGGGGGCGTGCCGAAATTGCTGGCGCAGCTCGGCGACCTCGTCGACCTCGATGCGAAAACCGTCACCGGCCAAAGCCTGCGCGATGTCGTCGCCAAGGCGGAGGAGGTGCCGGGGCAGGATGCGATCCGCCCGCGTACAAATCCGATCAAGCCGGAAGGGTCGCTGGCAATCCTGCACGGCAATCTCGCCCCGCGCGGGGCGGTGATCAAACATGCGGCTGCGACCCCCAAATTGCTGCAGCACACGGGGCGCGCGGTGGTGTTCGACTCCGTCGAGGACATGACGCTTCGGGTCGACGATCCCGCCCTCGACGTTACTGCCGACGATGTGCTGGTGCTGCGCAATGCCGGGCCGAAGGGCGCGCCGGGCATGCCGGAGGCGGGCTATCTTCCGATCCCGAAGAAACTGGCACGTGCCGGCGTCAAGGACATGGTGCGGATTTCGGACGCGCGGATGAGCGGTACCGCCTTCGGCACCATCGTCCTGCACATGACGCCGGAATCCGCGGTTGGCGGTCCCCTGGCGCTGGTGAAGAACGGCGACATGATCCGGCTCGACGTGGCCCGCCGCAGCATCGACCTGCTGGTCGATCCGGCGGAACTGGAAAAACGCCGCGCGGCATTGCCGCCCGCAAAGACCCCGGAATGGGCCGGGCGCGGCTACGCGCATCTCTTCAACGAAACCATCCTGCAGGCCGACGAAGGTTGCGACTTCGATTTCATGCGGGGCAGGGGCAAATAACAGCTACGATTTCTCGACCCCTCCCCAGGGCCGTGCCGGATGCTCGATTGACAATCCGGCAAACGCGATGGGATGATCGCGAAAAATCAAAACATGGGAGGGAGACGATGAATGGTCTTGTGAAGATCATCCGCGGACTGACCTTCGTCGCTGCGCTCGCGTTCGCAGCAAGCGCCGACGCACAGGAAGTCAAGCACTACCGCTTCGCCCACGATCAGCAGCTCAACTCGGGCTACAGCGTCGCCTATGACATATTCTCCGCAAGGCTCAAGGAATTGAGCAAGGGCACCATGCTCGTGGATCAATACCCGGGCGCGCAGCTCGGGCAGGAACCGCAGATCCTGCAGCTGGTCAAATCCGGCGACATCGATTTCGCCATTGTCTCATCGGCGAATACCTCGACGATTTCGCCGCAGGCCGGCGTCATGTCGCTGCACTTTCTGTTCCGCAACGAGGACCACATCATCAAGTCGCTGGGCGACGAGAAGGTCTTTGCGGCGATCCGGGACATGATCGACGACACGGTGCAGGGCATTCATGCGATCGGGCTCGGCACCCAGGGCCTCCGATACATGTACGGCAGGAAGGAGGTGCACAAGGTCGACGACATCAAGGGCTACAAGGTCCGGGTGCAGGCGACCGCAACCGAGGACACCATGTTCCCCGCCTATGGTGCGCAGACCGTGCATATGCCGTTCGGCAGCGTCTACACCTCGCTGCAGACCGGCGTGGTCGATTTCGCCGAAAACGGCCTCAATGTCTATCTCATCAACAGGCACTACGAGGTGGCGCCGGTCATATCGCTGACCGAGCACGAAGCCAACAACGCCATCCTCTGGATCAGCGACAAGCTCTGGCAGAGCCTGTCGCCCGAACAGAAGCAGTGGGTCCTGGCTGCGGCGCGGGATGTCAGCGTCCAGGAGCCGAAGCGCGCCTTCGATCTCGAACACACGGCCGCGACCAAGCTGGAGAAGATGGGTGTCAAGGTCGTGAAGGACGTCGACAAGACCGGTTTTCAGAAGATCGCATATCCCTATCTCGACAAGCTTGCCAATGAACTCGGCCCGCATGCGGAGAAGATCAAGGACCTCATTCGCGGGATCAATTAGCCCGACGCACAGATGGCCGGAAAAGGCCTGGCCGTGACGGGAAGAACAGGTGCGGTGACGGAGCCGGCAAGCGATGGCCATGGCCGACAAGCTGGTGTTGCGGCGGCAGCGTCATCTGAAATGGCAGGCGCTCGACAGGCTCGAACTGACCCTGATGCTGCTGTGCGGCGCGCTGTGCTTCGGCTTCTCGACGTCGGTGACCGCCGACATCGTGACGCGAACAATAGGCCATCCCTGGCTGTGGCTTCAGGAAGTCACCTCGACGCTGTTCATCTACGCGATTTTCCTGGGCGCGGCGGTTGCCACCCGCCGCAACGATCACCTGTATCTCACTGCGATCTCGGAATCCATGCACGGCACGCCGCGCCTGATTATCGAGGTCGCGGTGCGCACGGTGGTGCTTGCGGTCGCGTTCTGCCTGATCTGGTTCGGCTATCTCAACTATCTCCGCGGCTTCGGCAGTTTCCGCCTGCCGTCGGGCACGCCGATCGCCTCGCTCTATGCGGTGATTCCGTTATCCGGCGTGCTGATCGCATTGTTTACGATCGAGCAGCTCGTCAACGGCTTCGTGAACGGCTTCGACCATCCCGAGTCCGCGGCAGAGGATACAGGGCTAAATGGCCTCGATGTCGGGACCGATCGGAGCGCGCGGCCGTGAGTGCGCCCATCATCCTGGCGCTGATGTCGGTCTGCTTCCTGTTGTTCGGCTATCTCGGAGTACCCGTGCCGTTCGCGTTGATGGCCGGCGTGTTCGTGGGCGCTGCGCTCGCCGACGTCTCGCTGGCCGCAATCGTGCAAAAGATCTTTGACGGCGTCGATTCCGAAGCCCTGCTGGCAATTCCCTTCTTCCTGCTGGTTGGCGAACTCATGAGCTCGGCCAACGTCGTCGTGCGTATCGCCAATCTGTCGGTGTCGCTGGTCGGCCATATCAGGGGCGGGCTGTCGCAGGTCGTCGTCGTCTTCAGCATGTTCTTTTCGGAAATGTCCGGGTCGACCACGGCGGATGTGGCGGTCATGAGCCGCGCGCTCGGCAATCCGATGCGGCGCGAGGGTTATGAGTCCGCCTTCATCGCGGCGATCATCGCGTCCGCCTCGACCATCGCCGCGCTGGTGCCGCCGAGCATCACGGCCGTGGTCTATGGCGCGGTCGGCAATGTCTCGATCGCAGGCCTGTTCATGGCCGGCGTGGTGCCGGGCTTCATGATCGGCATCGGGTTGATGATCTATTGCTATTTCTTCGGTCCCTCCGGCCTGCGCAAGCCCCGCGCGCCGTTGCGGCAGGTGGTGTTTGCCGCCGCCGATGCCGCGCTGCCCTTGATGATCCCGGTGATCCTGTTGGGCGGCATCCTGACCGGCTGGTTCACGCCGACGGAAGCGGGCGTCGTCGCGGTGGTCTGGATCATCATGGTCGTTATCCCCGCGCTCAATCGCGGCCACCTGAAGAAGATTCCTTACGACTTCTGCCTCGCCGGACTGATCTTCTCGCTCCCGCTGATCACGATCGGCGCGGCCAATGCGTTCGGCTGGATGCTGGCCTATTTGCGCGGCGCCATCGTGATCGCCGACTGGATCACCACCATCGCCGGCAACGATCCGCATTACATCATGCTGCTGATGGTGCTGCTGTTCACTGTGATCGGCGATTTCATCGAGCCGGTGCCGACCATCATCATTTTCATGCCGCTGGTGAATGCGCTCACCCAGGCCGGCGACATCAACGGCGTGCATATGGGCGTGGTGCTGATCGCGACGCTGGCGTTCGGACTGATCACGCCGCCTTACGGGCTGGTGCTGTTGATGGCCTCGAAGTTCGTCGGCGTCAGCTTCGGCAAGGCGTTGCGCGCGGCGCTGCCGATCTATGTGGTGTTCCTGGTGACGATCACCTTCACCATCTATTTTCCGCAGGTCG
>Ga0265339_10002587_pt1 | contig 12907 bp, 13 predicted proteins | sample 4CB219metaG_FD_202085 | JGI IMG/M metagenome (GOLD analysis project Ga0265339, IMG submission 202085) | Rhizosphere microbial communities from Carex aquatilis grown in University of Washington, Seatle, WA, United States - 4-CB2-19 metaG | ecosystem: Host-associated > Plants > Roots >...
GGGTTCGGCGCACCGATCCCGGGTTTACCCGAGATCGGCATAATGATGCGCAGGTCGGCTATAGCCGACCTGCGTGCGCCGCCCCGGAACGACGCGGAGGAGTCTCACTCCTCGTCTTCGCCGCCGAGCTTGCCGAGGTGGGTGAAGGCGAAGCCCTTGTCGTATTTCAAGCCATAGCCCAGCAAATGATCGAAGCCGATATGGGCGAGCCAGATCAGGGCGATCTGGGAGGCCAGCGGGACATGCGACAGCACGCCGTAAATGCCGAGCGCCAGCGGGCCGATGATGGTGTGGACAGCGTTGTAGACGATGGCGCCGACGCGGGGACCGCCGAAATAACCAGCAAATGACAAATCCGGCGCCAGAAACAGGCCGGCATAAAGCCACCACGACGCACCGGTATTTTGGTAGAGCGTCGTTGCTGCGGCCAGCAACACAGCGCCCTCGAGCCGCAGCAGGATCAGCGGTTGGCCGGTAACGGCAGGCGGGGTGCGCTGGCGGGCCATGATTGCTCGTGGGCGGTGAGGGGTGGCGCATCTGCGGTGGATCGTCCGTTCCTACCAACATTGCTCGGGCGCGCAAAGCACCTTCCACCGGCGGATTCCGCCGCTGGCACCAAACGTGCTATTTGGCTCAGGTGCCGGGGCGGAGCGGATCATGAAAGACATCCTGGAAAAGCTGGAAGTGCGGCGCGAAAACGCGCGGCTCGGTGGGGGCAGGGCGCGCATCGATGCCCAGCACAAGCGCGGCAAGCTGACCGCGCGCGAGCGGGTCGAGCTGCTGATGGACAAGGATTCGTTCGAGGAATTCGACATGTTCGTCGAACATCGCTCCCACGAGTTCGGGATGGAAAAGACCAAGATTCCGGGCGACGGGGTGGTCACCGGTTGGGGCACCGTCAACGGCCGGACCGTGTTCGTGTTCGCCAAGGATTTTACCGTGTTCGGCGGTGCGCTGTCGGAAACCCACGCCCAGAAGATCACCAAGGTGCAGGACATGGCGATGAAGGCGCGGGCGCCGATCATCGGCCTGTTCGATGCCGGCGGCGCGCGCATCCAGGAAGGCGTCGCGGCGCTCGGCGGCTACGGCGAGGTATTCAAGCGCAACGTGATCGCGTCGGGGGTGGTGCCGCAGATCTCGGTGATCATGGGCCCGTGCGCGGGCGGCGACGTCTATTCGCCAGCCATGACCGATTTCATCTTCATGGTGAAAGACACCAGCTACATGTTCGTCACCGGTCCGGATGTGGTGAAGACCGTGACCAACGAAGTGGTGACCGCCGAGCAGCTTGGCGGCGCGTCGGTGCACGCGACCAAGTCCTCGATTGCCGACGGCGCCTACGACAACGACGTCGAATGCCTGCTGCAGATGCGGCGGCTGATCGATTTTCTGCCGCCCAACAGCGTCGCCGGGGTGCCGGAATGGCCGTCGTTCGACGACATCGAGCGGGAAGACAAATCGCTCGACACCCTGGTGCCGGACAATCCCAACAAGCCCTATGACATGAAGGAGCTGATTTCGAAGGTGGTGGACGAGGGCGATTTCTTCGAAATCCAGGCCGCGTTCGCCAAGAACATGGTGACCGGGTTCGGGCGGCTGTCCGGCCGCACCGTAGGGTTGGTCGCCAACCAGCCGATGGTGCTCGCCGGCGTGCTCGACAGCGATGCGTCGCGCAAGGCCGCGCGCTTCGTGCGGTTCTGCGATGCCTTCGAGATCCCGATCGTGACCTTCGTCGACGTGCCGGGATTTTTGCCCGGCACCGACCAGGAATATGGCGGGCTGATCAAGCACGGCGCCAAGCTGTTGTTCGCCTACAGCCAGGCGAGCGTGCCGCTGGTGACGGTGATCACCCGCAAGGCGTTCGGCGGCGCCTATGACGTGATGGCCTCGAAGCATGTCGGCGCCGACGTCAATTATGCGTGGCCGACGGCGCAGATCGCTGTCATGGGCGCCAAGGGCGCGGTCGAAATCATTTTCCGCCAGGACATCGGCGACAAGGACAAGATCGCGGCGCGCACCAAGGAATACGAGGACCGCTTCCTGTCGCCCTTCGTTGCCGCCGAGCGCGGCTATGTCGACGAAGTGATCATGCCGCATTCGACCAGGCGGCGGATCATCCGTGCGCTCGCCATGCTGCGCGGCAAGCAGGTCGAGATGCCGGCACGCAAGCACGACAATTTGCCGTTGTGAGTTGGCGAACCTGCGGTGTCGTTGTTTCCAAGCGGACGCTTGTGTCCGTGTTGGTCATCGGGGCGTTCGCTCTCCTTGTGGTGCTGGCGTTCCTTCCACTTCATGCGGTCGGCGAGGCCAAGAGCCCCGACGGTGCGTTCGTCGCGGTGGTCAAGGCGCCGATCATCTATCGATATCTTTCGGTGATGCCCGGCCAAGCCGGTGATCGTCCCGGCTCCATCACGATCTACCGCGACGGCCGATCATGCGGTGCGGCGCCGGTGGACATGGTTTCAATGATCGACGATCTGCGCTGGGACCTTGCAAAATCGCCGCGGGAGGTTTCGTTGGTCGCGACGGCGCGGTGGAATCTCGATGCCTGTACCGTCGAGGTCGATGCCCGCTAATATCGCTTTGATTGCATTCGTAAATCATAATCGGACAACAACCTGCCGGATTCCTCGCAATTGCACAGGTTTCGTTAACTCAACCTCAAACCAGACCTGTCACATTATGGGGCTTGGATCACCCAAGACGTGTACCCCATGGCCGTGTCATGACCGTGATGTCCGTACCAGATGCCGTGCTTGCGGCGCGAGCGGCGCAGCAGAGCGAGATCGTCCGCAAGCATCAGGAGCGGGCGGCGCAGCTGCGCGACCGGCGCACGCACGAGCACCGGCTGCACGTGTTCGCGGCGGCGACGACGGTGGTGTTGCTGGCGGCCTTGCTTGCTAGCGGATTTTACGCCGGGTTCATCTCGGTGTCGTCGGTCGTGCCGGCGGCCGGCAACGCAGCGCCGGGTTCGTTCGCCGCGACCAAGACCGGCAAGCTGCTGATCCCGACCGATGCCGGCTGGTGCAAGACGCTCAACTTCGACAACACGACCGGTTTATTCAGCAATACACAGATGGTGGATTGCGAAGAATTCAACAACAAGGCGGCCGCGGCGCCGAAGGCTGAGCGCGGAAATTACGACTCGTTCAAGGATGCCTTCCATCGGCGCTGAACGGTCGCGCAATCTCGCGGCAAGCCGGCATTCACTTCGCTGAATTGCGCTTTAGTAGACCACAACGCTGCGGATCGATTCACCGGCATGCATCAGATCGAAACCCTCGTTGATATCGGCGAGCGGCAGGATGTGGGTGATCATCGGGTCGATCTCGATTTTGCCGTTCATGTACCAGTCGACGATTTTCGGGACGTCGGTGCGCCCGCGCGCGCCGCCAAATGCGGTTCCCCGCCAGGTCCGGCCGGTGACCAGCTGAAACGGCCGGGTGGAAATCTCGGCGCCGGCCGGCGCCACGCCGATGATGATGGACTGCCCCCAGCCGCGATGGCTGGCTTCGAGCGCCTGTCGCATCACTGTGACATTGCCGGTGCAGTCGAAGGTGTAGTCGGCGCCGCCGATCTGGTCGGCGCCGCTCTTGGTGAGATTGACGAGATGGGCAACGAGATCGGCGCCGACTTCCCTGGCGTTGACGAAATGAGTCATGCCGAAGCGCTCGCCCCATGCCTTCTTGTTGTTGTTGATGTCGACGCCGATGATCATGTCGGCACCCACCAGCCGCAACCCCTGGATCACGTTGAGGCCGATGCCGCCAAGACCGAACACCACGCACTTGGCGCCGGGTTCCACCTTGGCGGTGTTGATCACCGCGCCGATGCCGGTGGTGACGCCACAGCCGATATAGCAAACCTTGTCGAACGGCGCGTCGTCGCGAATTTTCGCAACCGCAATCTCGGGCAGGACGGTGAAGTTCGCGAAGGTCGAGCAGCCCATGTAATGATGGATCTTGCGGCCATCGAGCGAGAAGCGCGACGAGCCGTCCGGCATCACGCCCTGGCCCTGGGTGGCGCGGATGGCGGTGCACAGATTGGTCTTGCGCGACAGGCAGGACGGACATTGCCGGCATTCCGGCGTGTACAGCGGAATGACGTGATCGCCCTTCTTGACCGAGGTGACGTCGGCGCCGACGTCGACAACGATCCCGGCGCCCTCGTGCCCGAGGATGGCCGGAAACAGACCTTCCGGATCGGCGCCCGAGCGGGTGAACTCGTCGGTGTGGCAGATGCCGGTGGCCTTGATCTCGACGAGAACCTCGCCGGCGCGCGGCCCCTCGAGCTGGACGGTTGCGATCTCCAAGAGCTTGCCGGCCTCGAACGCGACCGCTGCTTTCACATCCATGGTTGAACTCCCATCCGGGGCTTGCGCTGGAAGCCGCTTCTAGATCCTGGGCCGTCAAAGAGGAAGTCCGATTTGGGTCGCAATCCGCTGATTGACTTCGGTCCGGGTGGATTCTTTCAGGCGCTCCGGGTGGCGGACAGGCGCCGGGTGCGGGGTCAGCGATTACGGTCGGAGTGGCAAGAATCTGAGTTCCGGGCGCTAGAATGCCACCAGCAAGTTTATCGCTTCGGGGGGCTGTTTTGGACCTGATTTTTTCTACATCGGGCAGCCGCGACAGCGGGGGCATTGCCATTGCTTTCCGCACCATTGCGTTCGCGGGGTTGGATCGACATAACCCGCCGGTGCCGTCGTCACGGACGAGGCAATCGGTCATTGGGGCGGGCAGGTCGATGGATATGATTCGGGTGATGCAGGAGCGCCGCAGCGCCGGGCAGCAAGAGTTGCGCGTGCGCGGTCAGCTCGTCGCTTGGCTTTTGGGTCTGGCATTTCTGCTGTCGTTGTCGAGCCAAGGGCGGGCTGAACCGATCACGCTGCGGGTCGGGCATTTCCCCAACATCACCCACGTGCAGGCTCTGGTCGCTCATAACCTGTCGCGGCAGGGCAAGGGTTGGTTCGAGCAGCGGCTGGGGCCCGATGTCAAAGTCGATTGGTTTGTCTACAATGCCGGACCGAGTGCGATGGAGGCGATCTTCGCGAAATCCGTCGACCTGACCTATGTGGGACCGAGCCCGGCGATCAATGCCTATGTGAAATCGCGCGGCGCCGAAGTGCGCATCATCGCCGGTGCTGCGAATGGCGGTGCGGCTCTGGTGGTGCAGCCGGATCTGCCGCTCGCCTCGCCGCAGGATTTCAAGGGCCGCAAGATCGCCACGCCGCAACTCGGCAATACCCAGGACGTGTCGGCGCGGGCATGGCTGACCGACGGCGGCCTGAAAATCACCATGGCCGGCGGCGACGCCCAGGTGGTGCCGACGGAAAATCCGGATCAGCTTTTGCTGTTCAAGACCAAGCAGCTTGATGCGGCGTGGACGGTGGAACCGTGGGTGTCGCGCCTGGAATTGGAGGCGGGCGGCAAGGTTCTGGTCGACGAGCGCGATGCGATCACCACGGTGCTGGTGTCGAGCGCACTGGCGCTGCAGACCCAGCGCGATCTCGTGCGCAAGTTCGTGGCCGCGCATGTCGAACTGACCGCATGGATCAAAGCCAATCCGGCCGAGGCGCAAAAGCTCGCCCGCGACGAACTCGGCGCGGAGACGCGCACCACCATCTCCCCGGACTTGGTTGAACATGCGTGGGGTCGTATTGTGCTGACGACCGAGGTATCGCCGGAAGCGCTGGCGCTGTTTCTCAAGCGTGCGCAGGCGGTGGGCTTCCTGCGCGATACCGCGGATTTGGCGCGCCTGTCCGAGGTGCCGTAATGATCAACGCATGAAGGCTGACTCCGCGACGACGTTGCCGGGCAAGGTGGTGGTGGAGGGCGTCACCAAATGGTTCCGCACCCCGCGCACGACCGTGCAGGCGCTCAACGAGATTTCGCTCACGGTCGGGGAGGGCGAATTCGTCTGTCTCGTCGGCCCGAGCGGCTGCGGAAAATCGACCCTGCTCGACATCATCGCCGGCCTGACCAAGGCCGATGCCGGACGGGTGGTGGTCGACGATCACGTGGTCGACGGGCCGGGACGACATCGCCTCGTGATGTTTCAGGAACCGGCGCTGTTTCCCTGGCTCAACGTGTTTCAGAACGTGATGTTCGGCCTCAAGTTGAAGCCGGGGCTCACGCACGAGCAGCGCCGCCAGATCGCCCACGATCATCTCAAGCTCGTAGGCCTGGAGAAATTCGTCGACGCCAACGTGCACGAATTGTCCGGCGGCATGAAGCAGCGTGCGGCGTTGGCGCGCTCGCTCGCGCCCGATCCGCAGATCCTGCTGATGGACGAGCCGATGGCGGCACTCGATGCGCTGACGCGCGAACAGCTTTATGCCGACATCCAGCGCATCTGGGAAAGCCGGCGCAAAACCATTATTCTGGTCACCCACAACGTGCGCGAGGCCGTCTGCCTCGGTGATCGTGTCGTGCTGATGTCGGGAAGTCCCGGCCACGTGCGCGAGGAATTCGAGATCGCGCTGCCGCGGCCGCGCGACATCAACAGCGTCGAACTGGCGCAATATGCGCAGCGCATCACCGCGGCTTTGAAGGGCTACATGTCCGCGGAGGTCGCCGAATGAAGCGCTTTGTCGTCGCCGTCGTTTTTTTCGTTGCCCTGATCGCAATCTGGCAGGCCGCGGTGTCGTCCGGCCGCTGGTCGCCGGTGCTGCTGCCGTCCCCGCTCAGCGTACTCGATTATCTCCGGGATGCGGCGCGCGACGGAACCTTGTGGGACTCAAGCCTGGTGACGATGCGGCGGCTGGCGGTCGGCTACGTCATCGGGGTGGTGCTCGGCCTGCCGCTGGGGCTGCTCACCGCGACCTCGCAATACGCCCAGGATACGCTCGGTTCGCTCGCGCTCGGCCTGCAGACCCTGCCCAGCGTTTGCTGGGTGCCGCTCGCGCTGCTGTGGTTCGGCCAGAGCGAGGGGGCGATGTTGTTCGTGGTGGTGATGGGGACGATGTGGTCGGTGGTGATCGCGACCGAGACCGGCGCCAAGACCATTCCGCCGATCTATGCGCGCGCCGCGCGCACGATGGGATCGGAGGGATTGCACAAGTGGACCCGCGTCATTCTTCCGGCCTCGCTGCCGTTTCTGGTCAGCGGCATGAAGCAGGGATGGGCGTTCGCCTGGCGCTCGCTGATGGCGGCGGAGATTTTCGTGACCATCCTGAGCGGCTTCGGGCTTGGACAATTGCTGCATTACGGACGCGAACTCAACGCCATGGATCAGGTGATCGGCGTGATGCTGGTGATCGTCGTGATCGGGCTCGCGGCCGACAAATTGATTTTTGCGCCTTGGGAAAATTATCTGCATGAGCGCTGGGGCACCGGGCTTCCCGGTGCGTGAAAATAATCCTGTCCGCGGGACTTCCGCGCCATCGGCCATCACGACTTCGTCATGCCGACGCCACCGCTGCGGCGGTTCGCTTCACAATGGCACCCCTTTTGCTTAGTATGAAGCCGTGGCTGCCGGGGGCTCAACCTCAACAAAGAGGAGTTCCTGCAAATGTGCGACTACAGCCTGCTCCATGTTAAGTCGCGCCCTGCTCAGGTTGGCGACAAGCTGACGACACGTAACTTCGGAACCGGCACCAGAGGGTTTGCGGCGCCGGAAGACGTGACCACGGCGGTTTGCATTCTTCCGGGAACGGAGCTTGCGTTTTCCCGGGAAGTGACCTGCACGTCCCATCGGCTGGTTGGATGGGGAACCAAGAAGATCAACCACGCGACGGCGATCTTTCGCCAGGTCCACAAGGAAACCCCGCACGTTCATCACGATGCGCTCGAGTTTCCGGACGGAGAAATGATTCTCCTGACCGACTTGACCGAAGGTCAGGATGCGACCGTGCTGCAATTGCCGGCACAGCCCACGACTGCGGCCGAGGCCGCGGCTCAAACCCGGGTTGCGACCGTCGGTTGATGCTGGCGTCCCCGTTGCCTGCTGAATTGCGGTTCAGGCCGACGGGTTAGTGCGCAAGGCGGCGAGCAGAAACGGTGCGCCAAACCATTGCGCGATCGTTTGACTGAACGAAGAGCTAACGAAGCTGTTGAATCGAGAGTCTGATCCGAGCGATCGACTCGGGTCAGGCTTTCGACACTGAGATCTCATTTCAAACGCGCAGCAAGCGCGCGCGGGACGCGGCTCTATCGGCGGCGGCGAGACCTGCTAGACCCCCGAATTCGTCCCGCGATGTTGATCGCGGACTGATTTTAGCGCCACGCGCGGACAAGGCGGGGCAGACGCCGCCTGCGATCCCGCAGTAGAACTTGCGCTCAGTATCGGCTATGACGCGGGCGGAGCTGCCCGGTGCCCAAACCGGCAGCCACCTGCACCGATCCTAGGCGATCATTGTGGGCGATGCGCTCGTAGCTCAGCTGGATAGAGCATCAGACTTCGAATCTGAGGGTCGGGAGTTCGAATCTCTCCGAGCGCGCCAGCTTCCGTCGGTCCGTTCCGGACCCATGGGTTATGCGGATTGAGCAACCCAAGCGAACGTCTATTCGTTGCGAAGATTCGGAGTAGGCGTGCGCAATTACGCGAGGTGCGCAGCGAGGCTTGGCGCAGGCAACGACGCAACGCTGCGCGCGCTGCTCAAGGGCAGAGCGAGACGACTGGCGTTTCGAGCGCTGGCAAAATGTGCCGCCATCAGGCGGTCGATGGATCTCTCATTGATGAGCTTTTTGCGCCGGGCCGCCCGAAAGATGGCAACGCCTAAAAAAGCGACATTGAACGCAAACCCTAGGATTACAACGGAAATAAGCACGCTGATCATTCGATCATCCCTGCGTTCGAGGAATACCCGAGTGAGAACGCATAAAGCGGTATTATGTTCCGTATATAGCGCAATCGCCCTGTTGCGGTCCTCACACGACCTTCAGGCGCAGCGCCGACCAGTCCTCGTCGATGGCGATCTGCGACCGGGATTGAACAAAGGACAAGTGTTGTCCCTCATCTTCAAGCTCGGGTGCTGACCTTTCGATATTGTGTCATCCATTGATACACGAATTTTTGACATCTGTATCATTGAGTGATACAAGCCACCCGTGATCAGAAGCTTTCGGGATAGGATCACCGAATCCGTCTTCAACGGCGAGAGTCCGAAGGGCTTTCCGGCCGATCTGGTCAAGATGGCGCGCCGCAAATTGCGTTACCCTAATGCAGCGAGCGGTCTCGGCGACTTGAGGTCGCCTCCAGGAAATCGTCTTGAAGCGTTGGCTGGTCATCGCAAGGGGCAACACTCGATCAGGATCAACGACCAATTCCGGGTGTGCTTTGTTTGGATGGCGGAAGGCCCGGCGGAGGTCGAGATCGTGGATTACCACTAGAAGAGGACGCGACGATGGCCAAGAAGCTCAAGCCCATGCATCCCGGTGAGGTTCTGCGCGAGGAGTTCCTCGTTCCACTGACAATGTCGGCGGGCACTCTTGCCAAGGCGTGCGGCTTGCCTCGCACACGGATCGAGCGGATCGCCGGCGAACAGAGCGGCATTACCGCCGATACGGCGCTTCGGCTTGCCAAAGCACTCGGCACGACGGCACAGCTTTGGCTCAATTTGCAGAATGACTATGACGTTGAGATCGCGAAGCGCGATCTCGGCAAGATTCTCGATCGGATCGAGACCGTAAACAAGCCGAGGGCGGCTTGAGCGGCGGTGCCTGTGCGGCTTCGTGACAGCTGGAGGAGCATTCCGTTTATTGTGCGAGCTTCAGGTGGTTGACCAATCGTCGTCTTGATCACCCCGGGCGCCGTTTGCCATCCGAGTTGGTCTCATGAAGATTGAATACTTGTCGGATCACGTCGCGCACGTGCCAACGGTCGCGGCCTGGCAGCAGGCGCAGTTCGGCTACCTCACACCGGCGATGAATCTCGATCAGCGAACCGAACGGCTTCGGCGGTCTTTGCAAAAGGACGCCCTGCCGATGGCGCTCATTGCATTGGAGGATGGTGAAACGCCGGCGGGATCGGCGGGCATTCTCACCGCGACGATCACGCTCGCGCATCTGACACCGTGGTTGTCCTCGGTGTATGTCCCGGAAAATTTCCGCGGCCAGGGGATTGCCTCCGCGCTCAGCGTGCGCGCGGTCGCGGAGGCGGCAAGGCTCGGATTTGAGCAGATGTACCTGTTCACGCCGCACAGTGAATCGCTCTATGCGCGGCTAGGTTGGAAGACCTTCGCGCGGACCGCGCATAACGGCTTGCCGATCACGCTGATGCAGCGGGACACCGGGACACTGTAGCTGCGCACTGATTGGCGACGATGGCGTCAAGATCCGCCGCTCGCTTCAATCTCGCTTCAATAAGGCGGCGTCTTTCTGGCGCGCTGCAACTTCGCTGCTTCGGTCCACCACAGCAGATCATCCGCGAAACGGACAAAGGCGCCGTCGAGTGCCTTGCCGGCGTCGCCTTGCGGTTTGCCTTCGGCGGTCAAGGTCTGGGCGATCGGCCCAACCGCGAGCGCGCTCGAGATGACGATCATGCCCATCTCGGACAAGGTGCCGTGCCACTGAAGCGCCGATCGCGCCCCCGAAAACCGGCCGGCGGAATAGCTCGCGATCGCCGCCGGTCGCCAGAACCATTCTTCGAGGAAATGATCCGTCAGGTTCTTCAGCCCGGGCTGGATGCCCCAGTTGTATTCACCGGTCACGAACACGAATGCATCAGCCGCACGGATCTTGGATGCGAGCGTTTCCAATGCGTCCGGTGCCGAACCGGGGGGATACTCCTTATACATGCGGTCGAGCATGGGGAGCCCGATGGCCTTGGCGTCGATGAGTTCAACATCGCTGCCGCGGGCCAGCAATCCGGAGACGAGATAGTCGGCGAGACGAATGCCCATGCGATCCGAGCGGTATGATCCGTAGAGGACAAGAATGCGATCAGCCATGGATTGCTCCCGACGACGTGACATCGATCGTATCGCGCTGGACCTTCGTCTAATCGCACTGTCACCGCAACGCCCAGCTTGGCACAAGTGAGCGTCCCTACTGTAGTTGGCAGAAATGGTGGGGTATACGTCATTGCTGCCAGACCCCGGCCGCGGCACAATCCACCCCATGACCCGCTCGTCTCCGCGCACGCGACGCCGACCGCCAACTGACCCGCAGGCCCCGGCCCGCCGGGTCGGCTTCGTGATTTTTCCCGCGCTTCAGGTGCTGGATCTCACCGGACCCTTTGCCGTGTTCCATAACGCCAATCGAGCGATGGCGCAGCAACGGGGCGCCGAAAATCCGGCCTACCGGACCGAGATCATCGCGGTGCGCGCCGGCCGCGTCGACAGCTGGCAGGGGCTTGGCGTGTTTGCCGACCGCGGCGTTGCCGACGCGAGCCAGCCGATCGACACGCTGATTGTGGTCGGTGGTTCCGGCAGCACGGCGGCGGCGCAGGACCGTGCGCTGATGGCGTGGCTGCGCGCGACGGCGCCGCACGTGCGCCGGATCTGCTCGGTGTGCACCGGGGCGTTCGTGCTTGCGGCCGCCGGGTTGCTCGACGGCCGTCGCGCCACCACGCATTGGGCGTCGTGTGCGCGGCTCGCCGCGGATCATCCGACGGTCACGGTCGAGCCCGACGCCATCTATGTGCGCGACGGCAATGTTTCCTCATCCGCCGGGGTCACCGCCGGCATGGACCTCGCGCTCGCGCTGGTCGAGGAGGATTTCGGCCATGCGTGCGCGATGACGGCGGCGCGCTGGCTGGTGATGTTCGCGCGCCGGCCCGGCGGCCAGTCGCAGTTCAGCACCCATCTCGCGGCGCAGTCGGCCGAACACGAGCCGGTTCGCGTGTTGCAGGAATGGATCCTCGCGCATCTCGGCGCCGACGTGTCGGTCGCGGCGCTGGCGGCGCGCGCCGCGATGAGCCCGCGCAATTTCGCCCGCGTCTTCACCCGCGAGGCCGGCGTCACGCCCGGCGACTTCGTCGAAGCCGCGCGGATCGATGCCGCGCGCCGCGCCTTGGAAGAAACCCGCGCCTCGATCGAACAGGTGGCGCATCGCTGCGGGTTCGGCACGGCGGAGCACATGCGGCGCGCGTTCCAGCGTCGGCTGCGCGTCAGCCCGCAGGACTATCGCGATCGCTTCCGCGCCCCGGCCGCGGCGTCGCGGCGCGGTGCTTCCGGTCATCCGCGCGCCCCCGACCGCGCCGCGAGCCTGGTGCCCGACTGACCGGCGCTGGCCCGCATCCCGCAACAGTCCTGCCCCAAAGCTCGGAGGTTCTGCCGTCATGGCGATCCCGTCCCGCGATGTTCTTGTTCTCGCCGTCGGCCAGGCGTTGAGCAGCACGGTGGTGTCGCTGCTGACCTCGGTCTCCAGCCTTGCTGGTGCGTTGCTCGCGCCGGTGCCCGCGCTCAGCACCGTGCCGGTGACGGCGACGGTGCTCGGCACCCTGGCGATGATCTACCCGGCGTCCTTGATCATGGGCAGGCTCGGCCGCCGCGGCGGCTTTATGGTGAAGGCCGCGGTCGGTGTGCTCGGGGGCGTGGTCTGTGTCATCGGCCTCGCTGCCGCGAGCTTCGCGATCCTGGTGGCCGGGACCTTTTTGCTCGGCCTTTTCAGCGCCTTCAGCCAGTATTATCGCTTCGCCGCGATCGATGCGGCGCGGACGCCCGAGGAGCGCACGTCGGCGGTCGCCACCGTGACCGGGGCCGGGGTCATCGGCGGCATCGCCGGTCCGTTCCTCGGCGGCAGTCTTTCCGATACCGCGCTGCCGTATGCGGGCGCGTTCGCCGCGCTGTCGGTGGTGTGCATCCTGCTCGCCGCCTCGCAGGCGCTGCTGTCGGCCGACCTCGGGCGTGATGACGCCGCGACCACGAAAGCCGGCGAGTCATCGGGGTTCCGCATGAGCGCCGGTTTCGTCCGCGCCAGTGCGATCTGCGCCATCGGGTTCGCGGTGATGACACTGACCATGAACG
>Ga0265339_10002588_pt1 | contig 12907 bp, 13 predicted proteins | sample 4CB219metaG_FD_202085 | JGI IMG/M metagenome (GOLD analysis project Ga0265339, IMG submission 202085) | Rhizosphere microbial communities from Carex aquatilis grown in University of Washington, Seatle, WA, United States - 4-CB2-19 metaG | ecosystem: Host-associated > Plants > Roots >...
GCGCCGATCCCGTCCCCACGGGCCTCGCCAACGAGGGCTACGGCGCCGAGGCGCGCTGGACGGTCTCGCTCACGGCCGGACACTCGTATCGCGTCCAGGTGCTCGTGCACGACGGCGACCAGAACAAGGGGGGCGGCGACTCGGGCGAGGCCTGCGCGCTCTTTTGCGCGGGCAGCAGCTCAATGGGCACGGGAGGCGAGGGCGGCGAGCCGCCGCCTCCTCCTCCGCCCCCAGCCGTGTGCCCCCCCAACGTCGCCGCGTGCGGTCCTGGCGGCATCGAGCCCACGAGCTGTCCGGCGGGCACGGTCTGTGCGAACGGCTGCTGCCTGACCGACATCATCGTCATGTAGATGCGTAACCACCCCTCTCAACGGCTGGCAGTGCTTGGTAGCCAGACGGCGATCATCCACCGGCCCGTGCAGATGGAAGATCGGGGCGAGGCGCCCCTCGGACGTTGGCGGAAAATCGTCGCCTTCGTCGTCGGAGCGACGGCCGCGATGAGCCTCAACGTGTTCCTCGGACCGAGGTCTGCGGCATCACGATCGTCGGCGACCTCTCGCCAGACTGATCTCGCGAGCTCGTCTCAGGCGGTCACGCCCTCGACCGTCACCACGGCGCCCGAGCGGTCCGTGGTGCCGAGCGGCGTCGAAGCGAGTCCCTCGCCGGGCACCCGGGACTCCGCTGGCGCGCCTGCGGGCCCTCGCCCGTTCAAGCGGGCGAAGGAACACAAGGCGAGCCGCTCGACGAAGCGGCACCCCGTCAAACGCCGAGGGACCTCCAGACGCTGAGGTTCGGCCGCGCTGTATTTCGTACGGGAGAGCGACGTCGACCCACATGTCGTTGCCCCGAACAATCGACGAAGCCGTTACACGGCCTCGACTCTTCGTCAGGCACGATATGGACATGATGCTGCATTTAATGTTTGCGGGGCAGGGGCAGGAAACGAGATCTCCCAAAGGCCTTTGTGGGTCGACCGTGGCGGGTCTTTCTTTCGGCAGAATTCCTGGCGACAGAGGACGAAGGCTGCACCTTTGCCCCGTTTGCAGATCGCTTGCGTTGAAGGTCGCTGCCACCGGCAACGAAACGGTGTGTTCTGTGGGCGCGTCGCACGGCTGAAGGCGCTGTCACGCGGCCATCGCGAGCCATTGACGGGGGCTCTTCACGGCCTCTCGAACTGCTCTTGTTCGGAGATCGCCGCAGCCTCCTCACGACACTCGGTCAGAAGTAAGTCGCGGTCGGGCCCCCGCATGTCGAAGGTTCGGCCGCCCTTCTCCGTGGCCGTGATGTGGTAGCCGCCCGCCGACTCCTCAATCTCGAACGACCATCCCGGAAGCTCCGCGAATTCCTTCTTCATGGCAGGCCCCTCCTGGCGGTCGATCTAGCACGCGCGCGGACAGGCTAGCGGCACCGAGCGCGTCGACGAGAACGTGTTCGCCATATGCGCGACGCCCGGCCGATGCCGCGGGCGGAGATCGAGGTGCAGCGGGCTGCTCGGGCCTCATCGCCGCGCGGGCCGTGAGAGTCGTGCGAGAATCGCGGCCGTGGGCACTTGGGGCGTGGGCCTCTATTCGAGCGACGACGCGATGGATCTGCGGTCGTCGCTCGCGGCGGTGTGCCGGCTACCCTACGACGGCGACCAACTCGTCGAGTTGCTGTCCGAGCTCAATCCGGACGCGAGTGATCCGACGCAGGAGGGACATACGACGTTCTGGCTGGTCGTCGCCGATCAGTTTCGCAAGCGCGGCATCCGATCCGAGGCGCGTGGGCGCGCGCTGGAGATCATCAGCAAGGGCACAGACCTCGCGGTGCTCACCAAGCTGGGGATGGGAGCATCCGACCTTCGGAAGCGGCAGCGGGTGCTCGATGAGCTCGCCGGGGAGCTCCGGTCACCGTCGGTGGACAAGCCGCGCAAGACGTTGAAGAAGCCGCAGCCGATCCTGTTCGGCGCCGGTGAGGTCCTCGCTTTTCGGATCGATCAGAGAGGCAACTGTTACAACCCGTTCGAGAGGGATCCGGTGTTCGCGAACTTCAAGCCGGTGGGGTGGGATGGGTGCTTGATCCTCGCGAGCGGGCTCGCGCTCGAGTACCTCGCGTGGTACCAGGTCGCGAGGACGCGCGCGCCCTGGAAAGAGCGCCCCACGCTCGAGGAGGTGATGGGCCGCATCGACTCGGAGGCGTGGAAGGTCGGCACGATCTCGAAGAGCCACGCCGCGCGCGTGGGCCTCGAGCGGCTCGGGATCACGGCGCCGCCGAAGGTAGCTGCGCCGTCGAGGAAGCACACCGTCTGGATCACCGCGCAGGACATCAGCGCCGCGGATCATTTGAGTCGTTGGAGGGACCCGAAAGTCCCCATCGAGCTCGAGTCGCCTCCCTAGAACGCCAGCATCAACCCGCCGCTCCACGTCGTGTCCCCGACGTGCAGCGCCGTCCCCGAGCCGAAGCCGTCGATGCTGTAGCGCGTGCCCTCGAAGAACAGCGCCGTCTGGTTGATCCCGGACTCCTTGTCCATCGTGCGCGACGCTTCGGGATCGAGGAAGGACAGGTCGAGCGAGACGCCGAGGCCGGCGTGCCAGCCGAAGGTGCGGCCGTCGGCGGCGGGCTTGGAGGTGTCGGCCATTTGCCAGAGGGTGCAGTCGAGGCCGAGCTTCGCGTAGGGGACGAGCGGTGAGCCGTAGCGTTCGCGGAGGGTCTCGGCGCGGTAGACGAGGGCGGCGGAGAGGGGGATGAGGCGGAGGCCGGTCTGGTCGCCGGAGGGGGTCTTGAGGTCGGCGGCGAGGGCGGCGCCGGTGGCGCGGAAGTAGCCGGCGCCGAGGCCCACGGCCCAGGTGCCGCCGAGGCGGCGCACGAAGACGCGGTCGATCTCGAGCTGGGTCATCAGGCGGTTCGAGGTGCCGAAGATGTCCTGGTAGGGGTGGGCCACGGAGCCACGCGCGGAGAACTCGGCGTCGACGTCGGGCTTGTAGGGGCCGAAGCGCAGCTCGAAGTTCCAGTGTTGCGGCGAGGGCGCGGACGCGGGGTCGGAGCTCGCGGTCAGCGACTGCGGGAAGCGTGGATCCGGCACGTAGTCGGACGCGCGGGCGCTCGCGAAGGGCAGCGAGGCGGCGACGAGCGTGAGCACGCCCGCGCGCGTGCGGCGGCGGCGCGCGAACGCGAGCACGAGCGCGGCCACCAGCGCCGCGAGCGCGCCCATGCCGGGGCGCGACGCTCCCGCGACGGAGCAGCCAGCCTGCGCGGTGCCGCCTTGTTGCTGGTAGACGTCCTGGAAACCGAACGTCGGGCCGGGCGTGCCCTGGGCGGCCGGTGAGGGCGCGCTCGGCGTCTGGTCGACGCCGACGGTGACGACGGCGATGTCGTAGGTCTGGCCGTTGGTGAGACCGTGGATCCGCGTGGAGTTCGTGCCGACGGCGACGAGGCCGGAGCAAACGAGCATGGGATCGAACGAGGCGAACGAGCCGGTGCCGCCGTCGGGCATCGCGGCGGGGCAGAGCGTGTAGCTCGCGGCCGGGGGCGTCGCGACCCCGGGGGAGCACAGCACCTGATAGCCCTGCACGGTCGACGTGTCGCCGGGCGGTGTCCACGAGACGAGCAGGCCCTCGTCGGCGCCCACGGCCTTCACGGCCGTCGGGGGCGTCGGGCCCGCGCCGCCCAGCGTGAGGGCGAGCGACGGTTCGGAGGTGAGGCGCGTGCCGTCGAGGCGCACGACGGCCCAGAGGCGCGTCGACGACGTGGCCGACGCCGCGCAGCTCGTCCGGCCCGCGGCCGAGAAGATCGCCGCGGTGCCGAGGGACTGGGTGTTGGTGGCGGAGGACGACGAGAAGGTCAACGTGGGGCCCACGGACGTGCAGGGCGTCGTCGCGGTCGCGAGGTCGCAGTCGTCGCCGATCTCGAGCTGCGCGTCGAGGGTGTGCGACGAGAGGGCGCTGGCGGCCGCGTCGTCGAGCGTGAGCGTCGCCACGACGTTCGTCGGGCAGGCGCAGCGCGCGAGGCTGAAGTAGGTCGCGAGCGCGTTCGCGTCGAGGGCGGTGGTGTGACCGGACGCGTCCTCGCTCGACAGCGTCAGCGCGAAGTCCGTCGACGAGAGGCTCACGGTGTCGGTGCTCTGGGCGTCGGCGCGCGCGCCGCTCAGCAGCGCACCCGAGAACGTGAGGATCGCGGCCGCTCGCGCTTTCCGAGTCATGCGCGCGGACAGTGCAACGCCGAGGCCACTCGGGGAGCCGCGCCAGGAAGACTCTCCGCTCGATCGCCCGTGCGCGTGCGCACGCCTGGTGCTGCCGTTTTGTCGCTTCATCTCGTTCTGGCCTGCAAGTTCGTCGCGCGCGTCGTGCGCACTAGGGGCTGCCCGGTAGTGGTCGCGCGCGCCGGCAAAATACCGCGTCCCAATCGACTCAGGGGTGGTGGGTGGTGGCCTAGTCTGGGCGGGCGGTGGCGCCGGCGGCGCGGAGGCGTGAGCGGGAGCGGCGGTGCGACGGGCGCCGCCGGCGCGACGGGTTCGGCGGGCGCGTGGCGGACCATCGCCCGCGCCGTCTCCGACGGGTCCTCGCATGTTCATGCGATGGCGAAGCGAGTCCGGATGCTGGACGATGCGCACCGGTCGTAGGTCTCGTTCACTCACTCGGAGGTCGCCGAATGCGTCGTTGTTTCCAGCTCTCGTCTGCTCTGTTCCTCGCCGTGGCGTTGTGCGTGGCTGGTTGCGGAGGCAGCTCCGGCAATGGCGGGAGCGCGGGCAAGGGCGGGAGCGGCGGCAAGGGCGGAACGGGCGGCGCGAGCGCGGGCTCGGGTGGTTCGGCCGCGGGCTCGGGCGGCTCGGCCGCGGCCGCCGGCTCGGGTGGCTCGGCCGCGGGCTCAGGCGGTTCGGCCGCGGGCTCGGGCGGTTCGGCCGCGGGCGCGGGTGGCTCGGCCGCGGGCGCGGACGGCGGCATGGCCGGCGCCGACGCCTCGACGAGCGACGCGAAGGACGGCGCCGCGGGCACGGACGGCTCGACCAGCGACACGAACGACGCCGGCACGCAGACCGAGGTCGGTGGCGACACCAGCGAGGCGGGCGCCGACGCTCCGCTCGCCTGCGCGGCGCAGCCCGATCCGACGCCCGCGCCGGCGTTCACCACCACCGCCGGCACCGGCACCTTCCCGACCGGCTCGGGCGGAACGGTCGTGAGCGGCACGTACTACGAGACCGGCTTCGTCAACTACCAGGGCGCCGGCGGCCAGAGCCGCCACGGCATCATGGTCATCGACACCGCCGCGGGGACCTTCCGCGTCGTCGAGGGCGCCGTCGGCGCCAACCCCAGCGTCACGCTCGCGACGATCGCCGTGCCGACCACGGGGACGAACCTCGACCTCTCGCCGTGCGGCCAACCCACCGTTCACGTCACCACGCTCGGGTTCACGTACGCGACCGGGACCCTCACGATCTACAACCCGGGCCAGAACGTCACCACTTGGACGAAGCAGTAGCGCGCGGCTCAGTCCCCGTCCGCGCTCGCGTCGCCTCCATCGATCGCGCCCCCGTCGGGCGCGATCACGCGCGCGTGCAGCGCGATCGTCTTCGTCGTCGTGCAGCCGGGCGCGAGAAAGAGGCCGGCCGTCCAGACCCACGTGGCGGTGTAGTCGCCCGGGGCGTGCGCGGCGAAGCGCACCTTCGCGATCGCGATCGAGCCACCCTTGGTCGGGTCGAAGTGGAAGAAGCCGCTCGAGATCGAGGCAGGAGCGGCGGGCGCCTGCGCGAACTCGCTGATGGCGGTTGCGGCCGCGCTGACGGATTGATCGGGCAGGACATCGCCGAAGTCGATGGAGGTCCGGTCGAGGGTGAACGTCGGCGAGACGACCTCGGCATGAAGGTTGACCTGGCCGGTCGGGAACGAGCCGTCTTCCGCGCTCACCGTCGCAACCGCGTCGAAGGTGGCACCCGGGCCGACCGTGTCCGGGAGGCCCAGCACCGCCGTGGCCAGCAACGGGCTGTTGCTCTGACAGGCCACGAAGGTGGAGCTCCGGGGACCGAAGACCTGATCGCCGGTCAGCGAGATTGACCAGAGCGCCGAGCCGTCGTCCTCCACGTCGACGGTCGCGAGCGGAAGCGCCGTGCTCGTGGTGCACGGGATGCGCACGTCGACGTCGGGGCCGATCAGGCCGCGGACATGCGTCGAGCGCCTGTTGGAGCAGGACGTCAGCAAGGTCGTGAGGTCGAGAAGTCCGCCATCGGTGGCGCCGCCGCCGTCGGCGGTCTGGGGGGCGGCCGAGCGGCAGCTCGCCGCGCCGAAGAGGAGCGCCGCGACCAGGAGCGCGCGAGCTCTCATCCGCCCCCGTCGCCCGCGCCCGCGTCGGGCGCGACCACGCGCGCGTGCAGCGCGACCGTCTTCGTCGTCGCGCAGCCTGCTGGCGTTTCGACGCCGGCCGTCCAGAGCCACGTCGCGGTGTAGTCGCCCACGTCGTGCGCGGCGAAGGTCAATTGTGCGGTCCCGGGAGCGTTCGACCCCGGGAATTCCTTCACGGACTGGGTGAAGCGGAAGGCGACGCTCGTGACGGAGGTCGGCGTGGCGACCGCTTGCGGGAAGGCACTGTTGGCCGTGACCTCGGCGACGACCATCTGGTCGGGGAGGACGTCACCGAAGTCGACGGACGTCTGGCTGAGCGTGAACTGCGGCGCGACGACCTGGGCGTGGATGTTGACCTTCCCAGTCGGGAACGACCCGTCGTCGGAGCGGACCGTGGCGACGGCGTCGAAGGTGGTGCCAGGGCCCGAGGTGTTCGGCACGCCGAGCAACACGGTGGCCAGCGTCGGGCTGGTGCTCTGGCAGGTCACGAACGGGGAGCGCTGGAAGCTGAAGGCGGGGTCGCCGGTCAGCGAGATTGACCAGAGCGTCGAGCCGTCTCCTTCCACGTCGACGGACGCGACCGGAATGTCCACGGTGCAGTAGCACGGGAGGTGCACGTTCACGTCGGGGCCGACATTGCCTCGGACCAGAGTGGCGCGCTGGGGCAGGCATGACGTCCCCAGGCCCACGAGGTCAAGGAGGCCGCCATCGGTGTCGGCGCCGCCGTCGGCGCGCTTCGGCGCGGGCGAGCGGCAGCTCGTCGCGCCGAGCGCGAGCGCCGCGACGAGGAGGGCGCGAGCCGTCATGAGCTGGCGTCGCCCGCAGCCATACGCGTGATTGTAGGAGAACGCTGACATCCGGCGCAGGGAACTTTTTCGCGGGCGGAGGTCCTTCCGGAGGGTCGTGCGTTGTAGCTGGTCGCGTCCGTTCTTGGAGGGAGGAACCAATCTCGATCCCGTCGAGGCCATGCACGGCGAGCTCGCCCTGCGCGACGAAGCGGCGAGCGAGGCCGCGGGCTCAGCGGTTCGCCGGTAGCGCGCGCACCACCTCGCGCAGCTCGTCGGGGACCCGGCGCCCGAGGATCTCGCGCACGTCCGCCGCCCCGTACCGCGCCGAGAAGTGGCTGAACACGACGTCCGTCCGCGGCAGGAGCGCGGCGCGCTCGACGAGCTCGTCGAGGTGGATGTGTCCCATCTCGCGCGCGTCGGCCTTCGGGACGAGGTCGTCGAGGAAGCTGGCCTCGATGACGAGGCACTCGGTGTGCTGGAGCTCGGGCGTGCGCTCGAGGACCTCGACGCGCGTGTCGCCCGTGAAGGACAGGCGCGCCACCTCGTGCGGGTCGTCGATGGCGACGCCCTGGCGGCGGAGCTCGCCCAGCCGCTCGCCCGGCACGTCGCGGAGCTCGGGGCGCAGGCGGCGGCGCGTCTCCCACACCGTGTAGCCCTGGCTGGGGACGCGGTGGAACGTCTCGAACGCGCGGACGACGCGGCCCTTGCCGAGCGCGTGCTCCTCGCCCGGCGCGAGCGGGACGATGCGCCGCGGGATCACCTGGCCGTCCAGCGCGCCGGCCGCGTTGAAGAGCGCCTCGACGTCGCCGGCGATCGCGCGCGGCACGACGTACACGCCCGGGGTCATACCGAGCAGCGCGCGGCGCGCCGCGTGGTTCGCGACGGCGCCGATGTGGTCGAGGTGCCCGTGGCTGACGAGCACCACCGGCTGGCTCACGGCCGAGCGCGGGCACGCCCCCAGGTCGAGCAGCAGGTGCAGCCCCGGGACCTCGATGCACGTCTCCACCCCCGCGACGCTGATCCCGGACAGTTCGACTGGCTCCATGGCGTCGCAATTTAGCCGATCGATTTTTGATGATCGATTCGTGGGGTGTCGGCCATGCTGACGGGCATGACCCTTCGAGGCTACTCATCGGCCGCCGAACAGAGAGAACTTCCTTCGTCCGGAGGAGAAACGCACGCGCCCGCGCAGGTTCGTGCGGACAGCGGACGAAGGCGCTCCTCGTTCCTTCCGGGGACGCGACCCTCGACCGTCGGGGCCAGGCAGGCGTTGAGATCCCTGACCGAGCAGCTCGACCTCATCGAGATGCTGACGGCGGTCGGCCCCGAGGTGCGGGAGAAAGGGACGCTTCAGGAGGCGTTGCGCGCGCTCGGAGGCATGGAGGACGAGCTCGCCGTGCGCCTGGCGGAGCTCGTGAGGGCCTGCGGCGAAGGGCCATGACCGTGCCGCTGCTCGAAGAGCCCGGCGTGGGCTCTCGGTAGCCGCGACATCGAGATGAGCGTGAGGAGGAGGACGGCGCTGCCCAGGATCAGCATCGCGCGCCGCACGCCGCGACGCCGCATCTGGGACGTTCCGCCGAGGAAGAAGAGCGACAGCGCGAACAGCACCGTGTGTAGCACATAGCCGTCGCTGTGCTGGTTGGCGGCGTTCGAGGCCTCGATGTCGACGTGGGCCTGGTCGTCGAGCCGGGCCACCTTGTCGAGCTCGGGGAGACGGTATTCGGGCAGGACGAACGGGTTGGGGAGGACGGCGGGACGCGTGGCCTTCATCGCGATCCAGGCCTCGAGCGCGGGCTTGAAGTCCGGGCGCGCGTGGTCGCGCAGGAAGGTCGCGAGCACCTTGTCGCCGCGCAGATCGGCCGCGGCGTATTCGAGGTACGTCCCGACGTCGACCATCAATTCGCGGTTGACGATAGACATCTCGCGCGAGGAGGCGAACTGCGCGACGCTGGAAGCAGAGAGTGATCTCGTCTGCTCGCCGTTCCAGAGCGAGGACTGGTAGGCGCACCATGCCGACGCGACGGTCGCCGCGGCGAGCAAGACCCACGAGGTGACCTCGAGGCCGTCTCGTGCCTCCGCTTCGGTCGCCATGCGCACAGCCTGGGGAGCACGGCGGCCCGGTGCCAGAGGGACCGCTGCCTGATTCCTGCGCAGGTCAGTCGGCGTCGGCCGTGGCGTCACGCGCGCCGCCGTCGGGCGCGCCGCCGTCGGGCGCGACGACGCGCGCGTGCAGCGCCAGCGACTTCTTGGTCTGGCACTGGGACGGCGTGCTGGCGCCCGCCGAAAATTCCAGCGTCGTCGAGTAGTCGCCGACGTCGCGCCCGACGAAGCTCACCAGCCACTGCCGCGTGTTGTTCATGATCCCCCTGGCGAGGTCCGGGCCGTATCCGAAGGGTGGTGGCGTGTCGACGGCCGTGACGAGCTGCGCCGTGATGTTCACGGGGACCGCGTCGTGGTCGACGATCGTGAGCATGCGCGTGGCGCCTTGGTCGGGGAGGACGTCGCCGAAGTCGATCGAGGTGGGTTGGAGGTCGAACATCGGGGCCGTGACGTCGGCGTGCACGTGGACCTGGCCGTCGGCGAACGAGCCGTCGCTGGCGTGGACCGTGACGACGGCGTCGAAGGCGTCGCCGGGGACCGCACCCGGCGGGACCAGCAGCTGGACTCGGGCCACCGTCGGGCTGTTGGCCTGGCAGGTCAGAAAGGCGTCTTGAGGGAGGACGAACGCCGGATCTCCGATGAGGCTCGTCGTCCAGCTCGTCGAGCCGTCTCCCTCCTCGTCGACGCTCGCGACGCCTGCCGCCGCCATCGTGCCGCAGAGGACGCGCAAGTTCACGTCCGGGCCGATGTTCGCCCTCGGCATCGACACGCCCGAGCCGCAGATCGGGTGCGGCGGAAGATCGACCTGCTTCGAATCGGGGATCGAGCGGCACGCCGCCAGCGCCGCGAGCACGGCCGCGAGCGCCCAGCGAGGGCCGCTACGGGATGATGAGCGGCAGCGCAACGTCGCTCGCGCCTCCGTCGCGGTTCGCATCGGGCGGACCCCCGTCGGGATCGCCGACGACGTGCGCGCGAAGCCTGATGGTCTGTGTCCAGAGGCACGCCGGCGGGAACGTGAGCGCCGGAGAGGGCGTCGCCGTCCAGACGATCGGGACGTCGTAGTCGCCCGGGGGAGGGGAATCGAGAGACAGCGTCCACTCCGTCACGTTTTGCGGAGGCGGGGGCGCTTTCACGACGGCGTTCGACATCGAGAAGGGCCCAAGATCCCCCGCGGCAGGGGCGATCGCCACGGGTGAGGGGCTCGCGTTGTTGAAGCGGAGCGTCCTCGTCTGCGGCTGCCAGGCAGGCACGTCGCCGAAGTCGACCAGGGAGGGCGCCGTCACGTTGGGCGCGACGACCTCGCCGTGGAGCGCGACCTTCGTCGTGGGAAAGGTGCCGTGGTCGGCGCTGATGGTCGCGACCGCGTCGTAGGTGTCGCCCGGCACGGCGTCGAACGCAGGCTGCAGGTCGACGAAGGCCACCGACACGCCCCCGTTGTTGCAGGTCACGAAGGTCGCGGCCTCGAGGGAGAAGTTGTCGTCGCCGTCGAGCGACACCGTCCAGGGCGTCTCGCCCGGGCCCGGCTCGTCGACGCTCGCGATCGCGCCGCGCGAGCCGGCGCGGCAGAGCACGCGCAGCGTGAGGTCGGGCCCGATGTTCGCGAGCGGCATGTCCGCGTCGGGCGCGTCGCAGAGGGGGCCCGGGAACTCGGTGACATGAGTGGGCCCGCCCGCGCCGCCGCAGGCGACGAGCGCGCTGCACGCGAGGGCGAGCCATGCCGCGCGCAGGCTAGATGGTGAGCGAAGAGGGCGCATCGTCCCCCGTGCCTCCGTCGCGGCTCGCGTCCGGCCCGCCATCGGTGTCCGCGAAGACGTGCGCGTGCAACGTGATCGTCTGAGTCCAGACGCAGCCGGGCGGGAAATCGACCAGCTTGCCCGCGGGCTCACCCGTGAAGGTCACCGTCTCCGTGTAGTCACCGGGCGGCGTCTGGAACACCTTCACGTCCCAGATCGTCGTGTTCCCGTCGGTGGATCTGGAGTGCAGCGTGAGCCCGAACGGAGACGCGTACGTGGCTTCGGGGCTGATCACCACCGGCGCGGGGCTCTTGTTCACGACGCGCAGGGGCAGGACCGTGGGGACCGACGCGGGCACCTCTCCGAAGTCGAGGGACGAGGGCGCGGTGACCTTGGGCGCGACGACCTCGCCGTGGACCTTCACGGTGCCGGTGGGGAAGGCGCGTTGGTTCGACTCGATCGTCGCGACGGCGTCGTAGGTGTCACCCGGCTTCGCTTCGGGCGGGACCTGCAGGTCGACGAAGGCCACCGTGACGTCGTCGCTGCAGGTCACGAAGCTCGACTGTTCGAGCGTGAGCTGAGGCGAGCCGGCGAGCGACGCCGTCCAGGTCGCCGATCCCGAGCCCGGCACGTCGATGCTCGCGATCGCGCCGCGCGAGGCGCCCCCGCAGAGCACCTGCAGGTCGAGGTCGGGCCCGAGGTTCGCGAGCGGCGTGCTGTGGCCGCCGATGGGCCCCGCGCACGGGCTCGGTCCTTCGGAGCCCTGACCGTACCCGTTGCACGCCGTGAGCGCGCCGCACGCGAGCGCGAGCGGCGCGAGCGCGCCTCGGAGTCTCCCTGCCACGCCGCCATTGTACCCCGCTCGCCGCGCGGGCGTCCGCGGGCCGGCCGCGAGATCGTTTAGACGTCGACGACGAACCGGTGCTCGAAGGCGCGCTGGCTCTCGACCTCCTTGGGATAGCCGAGCGGGTTCGCGACGACGCGCGTCGCGCCGAGGCGGTAGTCGCAGCGCGTGTGGGTGTGGCCGTGGATCCAGAGCTTGGGGCGGCGCGCCTCGATCTGCGGCGTCATGTCGCACAAGAAGAACGCGTTGAGCGGCGAGCCCACGAAGCGCGGCCAGACGCTGCCGGGCGCCGGCAGGTGGTGGGTGAGCACGACGTCTCCGGGCGCGAGCTCGTCCTCGACGACGCGCTCGAACGAGGCGTTCTGCTCGTACACCCACGGCTCGAAGCCGCGGATGACGGTGAAGTCGCTCATGAGGCCGCGCAGCTTCGTGGCCTCGGGGTTGTTGCGGAACCACATCGTGCCCACGAGGAAGCGCTGCCCCTCGATGACGGCGACGCGGTTGTCGGGCACGACGACGCCGGGCACGTCGGCCTCGAGCCGCGCGAGGTTGCGCGCCGCCTCGGCCGGCCATGTCTTGTAGTACTCGTGGTTGCCGGGCACGTAGAGGACGTGCGGGTACTTGTCGGCCAGCGGCGCGAAGGTCCGCACGAGCCCCTCGTAGTCGCCCGCGCTCGTGATGTCTCCCGCGAGCACGAGCACGTCGACGCCCGTCGCGTCGAGCGCCGCGAGGAACCCCGCGCCGCGGTCGGCGTGCATCTCGAGGTGCAAGTCCGACATGATCTGTAGCTTCATTCGTGGTCATACTATCTTGGCGCGCACCCAGGAGGCTTTCATGTCGTTCCACCAACTTTCGGCGAAGACGATCGACGGGGCCGAGCAGAGCCTCGGCGACTACAAGGGGAAGGTTCTGCTGGTCGTGAACACGGCGTCGGAGTGCGGCTCGACCCCGCAGTACGCGGGCCTCGAGGGGCTGTGGCGCCACTACCGCGACCGCGGGCTCGTCGTGCTGGGCTTCCCGTCGAACGACTTCGGCGGGCAGGAGCCGGGCAGCGAGGCCGACATCAAGACGTTCTGCGAGACGAAGTACCACGTGAGCTTCCCGCTCTTCGCGAAGAGCCAGGTCACCGGC
>Ga0265339_10002590_pt1 | contig 12903 bp, 12 predicted proteins | sample 4CB219metaG_FD_202085 | JGI IMG/M metagenome (GOLD analysis project Ga0265339, IMG submission 202085) | Rhizosphere microbial communities from Carex aquatilis grown in University of Washington, Seatle, WA, United States - 4-CB2-19 metaG | ecosystem: Host-associated > Plants > Roots >...
ATGAGAAGACCGAGCGCGGCATTGAACTTGAAGATTGGCTGCGCTAAGCGGCGCACGCGATTGCAGGTTCAAGTCCTCTGCACCGGATCAAACTTTTTACATTTCCCTGACAACTTGGCCCTCCCAGTCGGAAAGAATTCTTTTGTCTGAGCGATCAGACCAAATTCTGGCCTCAAGGTGGAATTCAAAGTGTCCAGCTTGCGAAGATTCTCCTGCCTACTGCTTCTTTTTTCTGCGGCGCCCACAATCTGCTTCTCCCAAACCTATAGCGTCACCGACCTCGGAACGATTTCTGGCTATGACTACAGCGTCGGTCAGGCCATCAACACCAGCGGACAGATCACCGGTGCCTCTGGCAAGTCCGGCAGCAATCTCGCCGACATCGTCTTATACAGCGACGGCAAGATGACGAGCCTTGGCACTTTGGGTGGCGCCACTGGGATCGGGAACGGGATCAATACATCCGGCCAGATCGCGGGATACTCCACGATCGCTAACGGAACCTATCACGCGTTCCTCTCGAGCGGCGGCACTTTGACCGACATCGGCGACCTCGGAGGTGGTTCGGCTGTGGCTTACGGAATTAACGACGCGGGACAGGTTGTCGGCTCCGCCGTAACGTCGAATGGCGCGAACCATCCCTTCCTCTACAGCAACGGACAGATGACGGATTTGGGAACGCTCGGATCTCCCGACAATGTGAGTTGGTGGAATGTCGCGCAAGGCATCAACAGCTCCGGGGTAATCGCGGGTACTTCGTATGATTCGCAGGGGAATTTCTTTGGCTTCGTCTGGAAAAAGGGCAAGATGACAAAGATTGGAACTCTCGGCGGACTGTGGAGCCAGGGTTATGCCATCAACAAAAAAGGTCAAGTCACCGGCGTTGCGTACACAACGAATGGCAGCGCCCACGCGTTTCGCATGACGCCCAAGGGAAAGCTGAAAGACTTGGGAGTGATCGATGGCCCCAACAGCACGGTCTGGGGCTTGGGAATTAACGACGCAGGAGTGGTGGTGGGGAGATCTACTTTTTCCAATACTTATCACGCCTTTGTTTACGGCGGCGGAAAAATGAAAGATCTGAATAAACTGATTCCGGCTAAGTCAGGGTGGGTCTTGATCGAAGCTGCCAGCGTCAACAATGCCGGACAGATCGTTGGTAGCGGCACCCACAACGGCCAGCAACGCGCGTTCCTATTGACGCCTAGTAAGTAAGACAAAAATAGGTCGTCAAGAAAGCAAGGGCTTTGAAGGTTGCGCGGCCAGACGCTCTTGCTCGGCCGCAAACCGTGAACGCGCTTCGATGTGCTTCTTGCGAAAGTGAGTTGCGGCTCGTTGGCTCCAGGCACGTACGAAGTAGTAGTTCAACACGCACCCGATAGCTGAACTCGCAACCGGAATCAGTCGCCCCGCCCATTTCTCGACCACTTCAGTACTGGCGCGCGCCGCAATGCGTTGGATCACCTTAGGCACAAAACGATTGACAACTTCTTTCTCCAGCAACTCGCGGCTGATGTCGACTCCGGCGGCGCTGGCAGCGGCGATCCATAACTCAGCGATCTCGTCATCCGTGTTCATTTCAAATCCGTAGATGAGGCTGAGCTTCTGGATCGTGCGCATGGTGATGGCGGAGAGGATTCCCAGGTCCGGCATGATGGTGATGATGCCGCCTAGCCCGAATCCCGCGCCTTCGGCCGCTGCCAGTTTCATGCCACTGCGGATCACGGACTCGGCAACATCGTCGAGCCTGGACATCTCCACTGAATAGACGCCTTGAAAAGTCACAATGGGCAAACCATACGCGGCACGCAATTGAAAGAGGAACCGCTCAGGATCGACTCGGACCGTCTCGTACGCTCGCGTCAGACCAGTACGAAATGCGGACTCGGTGCGACGTCGCAACCACGATTTCTTTTCGTCTGCCATCTCAGATGCCTAAGTCTATCAGCCGGTCTAACACAGCCCACCGTGTGCTAGCATCAAGTCTTCGAATGCCAACAGGAAAATTGCAAATAATTCCGCTCGGCGGGATGGGCGAGTTCGGTATGAACTGCATGGCCATCCGCTACGGCGATGACATTATCGTTGTCGATGCCGGCCTGATGTTCCCCGAAACCGAACTGCTGGGAGTCGACATCGTTGTCCCTGATATTTCCTACCTCCTCGAAAATCGGAAACATGTCCGCGGCATCATTCTTACGCACGGGCACGAGGACCACATTGGTGCTCTACCCTGGGTTCTCAGCGAACTAAATGTTCCGGTCTGGGGCACGGAGTTCACTCTGGCTTATGTGGAAGACAAGCTCGACGAACACCAACTTCTCGACGATGCCGACCTGCGCGAGATTCGCCCAGGAGAACGCTTCAAAGTCGGCCCCTTCACCATTCATGCCCTGCAGGTCACGCACAGTTTGGTCGACTGCGTCGCCTTTGCGATCCACACCCCTCTCGGCGTGGTCTTGCACACCGGGGACTTCAAGGTTGACCCCACCCCGACCGATAACCGGCTCTTCGACCTGCACGGATTCGCCGAGTACGGCAAAGAAGGCGTCCTTGCCCTGCTGCAGGATTCCACCAACGTCGAGCGCAAGGGTTACACGCCCAGCGAGCGCGCGGTTCATCGCAAGTTCGAAGAGATCTTTGTTCGAACCAAGCGGCGCTTATTTATCTCCTGCTTCTCCTCTTCGATTCACCGCATCAAGCTGACCGTCGACATGGCACGCGACCACGGCCGCAAGATTTGTTTCATCGGCCGGTCCATGAACAATTCTTCCGAAATTGCCGAGGACCTTGGCTACATCCAGATCCCAGAGGGAATGCTGATCCATCCCGGCGAGATGAAGAATTTTGCTCCCGAGAAAGTGTGCGTTTTGATCAGCGGGACGCAGGGCGAACCGATGTCAGCGCTTTCCCGTGCAGCGGTGGACAATCACAAGCACGCGAAGATCGAGAAGGGTGATACGGTCGTCCTGTCGTCGCGCATCATTCCCGGCAACGAAAAGGCTATCTACCGGATGGTGGACCACATCTTCCGCCGCGAAGCGTTTGTGATCTATGACGATGGCTCCTACCCGCCAGTCCACGTCAGCGGACATGCCAGCCAGGAAGAGTTGAAGCTCATCATCAACCTGGTGCGGCCTAAATATTTCATCCCGATTCACGGGGAATATCGTCAACTGAAGCTTCACGCCGAGCTTGCCGGATCGATGCGCGGTTCCGTCGGCAGCGTCATGCTCATCGAGAGTGGAGACGTGCTTGAAATCGACGAACAGGGAGCACGTAAAGCCGGCCGCGTAAACGTTGGGCGGGTGTGTATCGATTCTGGTTCGCGCACGGACGTCGTCGAAGACCTCGTCATCAAAGATCGCCGCCATCTCAGCGAAGACGGGTTCGTGATGCCGATCGTCGCCATCAGCAAGCTCACGGGACGAGTCCAGGCCTCCCCCGAGATCGTCACCCGCGGATTTGCGCCAGGGGAAAACGGCGTGATTGAGCGCGCCCGGGAGATTGTCATCGAAACGCTTGACGCTTCCAGTGACGAAGAGAAAGCGGATTACGGTCTGATCAAGGAAAAGATACGGACCGAGTTGAAGCGGTACATCTCACGGCAAACGCAGCGCCGCCCGCTCATCATGCCCGTGATCTTGGAAATTTAGTGCCGATCGTGACAGACGGTCTCTGAAACTCAAGCACGCCCAGGGCGACGACCGGTATTCAATGACAGACGAAGAGTTTGGCGCCTTAGTGGAAGCGGCCTATAAGACATTGCCAGAGAATGTCCGTAGTCTGGAAGACTTCCCCGGCATCAGCATCCTGAACGAACCTCCAGAGAGTGTCTTGAAGCAGCAGAATCACCCGCCCGGCACCGAACTTCTCGGCTGTTTCAGTGGCTTGGCCAGAACGAAACAAAGCTGGTCGGTCGTGGAACACGCTCCCCGTTTGATTTTCCTGTTTAAGGGTCCGATTGAACGCTGCAGCCGAGGCAACCTACCGGAGGAAATCAAGCGCGTGGTGTGGCACGAAGTTGCTCACTGGCTCGGTCATTCCTCCGAAGAGGAAGTGCGGGCGCTGGGACTATAATTTTCCGGAACGTGGTCAAAATCTCGTATTAACATCCGAAGACTTTCACAAATGGTTTCTCTCTCTGACATCCTGGCCGCCCAAGCCCTGCTCGCTGGCGTCGCAGTCCGCACCCCACTCTTCGATTGGACGGGACCTACTGCCCAACGCAGGCTCTTTCTCAAACTGGAAAACCTTCAACCCATTGGCGCCTTCAAGTTGCGAGGCGCGTACAACAAAATCGCCTCTCTGAACAATGAAGAACGGAATCGCGGAGTCATCGGCTATTCCAGCGGCAACCATGCCCAAGGTGTGGCTTACGCGGCCCGAGCCTTGGGCGTGAAAGCAATCATTGTGATGCCCGCCAACGCTCCGAAGAACAAACTGGAAGCCACCGCTGCTCTCGGTGCTACAGTTGTCACCGTCGGCCCCAGCAGCGAAGAACGCCGTCTGCGTGCTGAACAGCTCGCTGCCGAACACGGCTATATCATTGTCCCGCCCTACCACGACGAGAAAATCATCGCCGGCCAGGGTACTGTCGGCCTGGAAATTATGGAGGACTTCCCCGAAGTCGAGACTGTGCTTGTTCCGGTGGGTGGCGGCGGACTCATCAGCGGGCTTTCGGCAGCCATCAAGCTAACCAACCCCCACATCAAAGTCATTGGCGTGGAACCTGAGCTTGCCGCGGATGCGCAGGCTAGCCTCCGCGCCGGCCACATTGTCACCTTCCCGGCAGAACAGGTATCGCAGACTTTGGCCGACGGGTTGCGCACGCAAAGCATTGGGGAGATGAACTTCGAACACATCCGCGCCTACGTTGACGAGATTGTTACCGTCACAGAGGACGAAATCAGCAAGGCGATGCGGGCGCTCAGCCGCAATCCAAAGACGGTCGCGGAACCCAGTGGTGCCACCTCCGTTGCAGCGTTTTTATTTCACGCTTCCGAGCTTCCCCAAACCGCGAACAACGTCGCCGTCATCAGCGGCGGAAATATCGACCCGCAAACGCTGGCGGATATTCGCAAGGCTTAGTTTCGTTCCGGCTGCCCAAGGTGCGAATGTACAATGCAGGGTTTCCACCTTGGGGGCTTTTTGAACCGCTGGCTCGAACAGTTCTTCGAACTCTCTCACCATCAGACGACCGTTCGGCGCGAAATTGTCGCCGGACTGACAACGTTCTTCACGATGTCCTATATCGTCGCGGTCAATCCCGCCATTCTTAAGACGGCGGGAATGCCAGTCGGCGCCTCCCTGACCGCGACAATTCTCACCGCCATCTTTGGAACCCTCCTCATGGGCTTCTATGCGAACCGGCCGTTCGCGATCGGCCCGTACATGGGCGAGAACGCCTTCATCGCGTTCACCGTAGTTCACGTTCTTGGATACACGTGGCAAAGCGCGCTCGGCGCCGTTTTCGTCGCGGGAGTTCTGTTCACCCTCATGACGCTGTTCCGCCTTCGCCAGTGGATGGTCGATGCCATCCCAGCCACATTGCGCTACAGCTATGCGGTGGGCATCGGATTGTTTCTGACGTTCATCGGCCTGAATCAGACTGGCATTGTCACGCTGGGGTTCCCCGGCGCACCCGTGCGACCGGGACATCTAACCTCTGCTTCCGTTCTGCTTGCGATCTTTGGTTTCCTGTTGATTACTGTGCTTACAATTCGTCGCTTCCCCGCGGCGATTCTGACCAGCATTCTCGTGACGGCGCTTCTCAGCTTCGTCACAAAAGTTTCGCCTGCGCCCACCGGTTGGATCAGTCTTCCACCCAGTCTGCAACCAGTTCTCTTCCAGTTTGACTTGCACAGTCTCCTCAGCTGGGGATTCTTCCCTGTCGTCCTGACCATTCTCATCATGGCTTTCGTAGACACGATGGGCACACTGATTGGAGTTTCAGCGCGCGCGGGTTTCCTCGACAAGGATGGCAACCTGCCTCAGATCGAACGCCCCATGATGGCCGATGCACTGGCGACAACGTTCGCGGCCGTGATCGGGACCACCACGTCGGGCGCGTATATCGAATCGGCCACCGGAGTCGAGGCCGGGGGGCGAACAGGATTGACGTCGGTCATTACAGCGCTGTGTTTCATGGGAACCCTATTTTTCGCGCCCTTTATCTCGGCCATTCCGCCTCAGGCGTACGGGCCGGCGCTGATCTTTGTCGGACTGCTGATGCTTACCCCGATCACGCGTATCCCGTTTGACGACCTAAGCGAACTGGTTCCTGCCTTCGGTGTTATCGCGCTGATGGCTTTTACCTACAACGTGGGAATTGGTATGACGGCAGGGTTTGTCCTTTATCCGTTCTGCAAGCTGGTTTCGGGACGTTTGCGCGAAGTGCGGCCTGCACTGTGGGCTTTGACGGCCCTGTCGCTCTTGTTTTTTATTTTTTATCCTTACTCCTGACATGGACGCTGGGGGAATTTCAATGATGGGCGGACGATTGTGATTCGTTTTGGAATCGCGGGATTCGGCTTACACGCGGTGCGGCGGCTGATGCCGGGGTTTGAGCTGGCGCAGAATTGCAAGGTCGTCGCGCTTTCCCGGCGAGACATGAATAAAGCACGCGAGGCCGCGCGTGAGTATGGAATTCCTCACGTTTTCGGTTCGACCGAAGAACTCTGCCGCTGCCCCGAAGTCGACGCGGTCCTGGTGACTACTCCCAACGCGTGTCATTTGTCGGATGTGACCGTGGCAGTAGCCGCCCGCAAGCCGATACTCTGCGAAAAACCAATGGGCATGAATGCCGCCGAATGCCGCCAGATGTTGGAGGCCGCCCGGTCCGCCGGCGTCCTTCTTGGCATCGCCCAGGTCTTTCGCTTTGAAGAAAGTACTACCCGGTTCCGGCAGCGAATCGCAGCCGGCGATATCGGCCGCCCGCTTTTTGCACGCGCGGAGTTCTCGTATCCCGGGATCGGTCATGCTCGAACCTGGCTCTACACCCGTTCGATTGCCGGGGGAGGGCCGATCGCCGACGTCGGTGTCCACTGCATTGATGCGTTGCGCTATGTATTACAGGACGAGGTGCGCCGGGTTTCCGTGATTGGCCGTTCTGATGAACAGTCCGGCGATGTCGAGTCCGTGGCGATCCTGAGCCTCGAATTTATGGGTGGTGCTCTCGCCTCAGTTCTTGTCTCTACAAGAGCTCAATACCGGACTCCCTTGGAGGTTGTCGGCGATGCAGGAGTGTTGCGCGCCGATGATGCTCTGAATGTCGAGCGGCCCATAAGGTTGGAGCTTTGGCACACAGGCCGTCTGGTTGCCGAGGAGACTGTTTCGAACCATCTTGCCTATGCGAAACAGGTCGACGCATTTGCCTTGGCCGTCGAGGGTCGCGGTGCATTCCCGATTCCTGGAGTGGAGGGCCTGAAAAACCAACTGGTACTCGACGCAGCCTACCGGAGTCTGTCCTCACGAAAGACGGAAGAGGTACACGACTTAGATGAGAGTCGAGCAGTGGGGCCAGACCGCTCGATCGAGAAGCCTGACAGCGCGAAACCGCGCCACAAATAAGAAGCGCCCCGGATTCAAAGAATCACGGGACGCCCGAACAGCCCTCCCCCAGAACTGCTCAAACGCAGGGTACGTCAGCTCTTCTGGAAGCGGAATTCCACCATTGAGCCTGTCCGATGGCACCAAAGAGCCACTTGCCATAGCTGTAAACTTTGGTAACATCAGGCACTCGGGGACGGATGTTCCCTGTTCGCGTGGGTTCCGGATTCTGTCTCTCTTATGAGAGATCCCTGTCGGATCTGGCTTCCGATCTCCCATTACTTGGCGGGGGAAAGTTCTGGTTGTGAGGATGCTACGGTTGGGATTGGAGAAGGCCAGTGTTGCAAGTGTGCAGGGGATTGCAACCCGCGGTGTTTGGCAACCGCGATTTTATCCTGTAAGCAATTGAAAAATATAGGATAAAACAAAGTTAACTGTTTGGTACTAAAACTGCACTAAAAGCCATAGGCGACCTATACCTTGGATTGAGCAACTAAAGCGAAACCAAGAGGTAGGGAATGATTTGGGAGGGAACTAAAATGAGGCGAGTGGTACTTCTTGCATTACTGGCATTGGCTCTGCCGATGGCCGCATGGGCGGACGGAATTGATCTGATCAACCAATACGGTTCGATTTCGGCCTCAAACGCAGGCATCTCTTCAACGCAGTCGCAATTGAAGGGCTTTAACGGAATTCATGCTCCGGCGGGACATTCGCTGGGCTCGGTTAGCTTCACAACCGGCGCTCTGTTGAGCGGTTCCCTGGCAGCTGGCGGCACGTTCTCAGCGACAGGATCTTCGTTCCTGGTCACCGGCAACGGCAAGTACGGAGTGCCCAAAGGCACGATTTTCTCGGGTAGCTTCGTCGGTCCGATTAGCTGGGTTCTGGTCAGCGGTTCGGGGCACAAGACCCTGACCTATAGCCTCACCGGCGCGATCCAGGGCATGTTGTACACAGGCCGGATGGTGACGGGGACGACCACTCAGACGATCTACTCCACCGCGGGCCAACTGGCTCAGGGCATCGGCCACATTCGTGGTGGCGACACCCACCTGACCGCTCCGGAACCTGGAACCTTGGGTCTCCTGGGAACTGGCTTGGTTGGGATCGCAGGTATGTTCCGTCGCAAGAAGACTGTCTAATCGCCGGTCTTTAACACGTTCGCTCCATAAACACTCACTCATTGCCCCGCCGAAAGGCGGGGCTTTTGATTTTCGGCGAGAACTCCATCGAGCGACAGAGCCCTAGGTCCCCGTCAATCCCCTCGCGTCCCCGCTTCGCGTGCGGCAGTTCTCTCCGAACACTCCCGACCCCTCGGTTACCCACGTAACGGCCTGTCAGGGCTTTGAAGTTGACCTTGCCTTTCCATAAACCTACAGTCAGGCGCAGGGGGTTGTATGAAGGATATCCATGAGGTTTTGCGCCGCAAGCAGGCGCAGTACACGCAACTAGGCAAGCAGATCGAAATGTTGCAGCAGGCCGCCGAGAAACTGCGGGAAGTTGCGCCCTTACTGGCTGAAAACGAAGCCGAGGACGACAGCGCCGTGCTGGCAGAAGTCGAAGACGACAACAGCAATGCGATGGCGGCCAAGGCCAGCGCTCAATCCTCACCTGCCGCGTCGAAATCCGGGCGTAGTGTAACTCCGCGCTGGCCGTAGAGCGCTGAGCGAGGCGGGAGGGACGATTCGATGATACTGCAGGCACTGCTGGTGTCGAAGGATGACCAGACTGCGGAAACACTGATCCAGGTGTTGGCGCAGTTTGGTGTGGCGGTTGCTCGGTCGAACGCGGCCGACGTCGCTGTGGCTCGACTCACCGAGGAGCGTTTCGACCAGGTAATCGTTGACTTTGACGATCCGGAAACCGCTTCTGTGATGCTGGAGAGCTGCCGTCGTCTCGCTGGCCCCGACCGTAATCCGCCCGTCACCGTTGCGGTCCTGGCAGATGCCACACAGATTCGCGCCATACTCGGCGCCGGGGCTCACTTCATCCTCACCAAGCCGGTGAGCGCCGAACAGGCTCAAACGACGTTACGCGCTGCGACTGCGATTTTGAAGCGCGAAAGACGGCAATCGTTGCGGGTGGCAATCCAAGCACCCGTTTCGATCCGTCCTGACGAAGACACCTCCGTAGAAGGAATTCTGCTCGACCTGAGTACGGGCGGAATGGATGTGCTGGCCGCCAAACCGTTTGCCTCCGCCGCTCTGGTGCGCGTCTCGTTTGACCTTCCCGATAACGCGGGGGTCATCGAAGCCGAAGCTGAAGTTGCCTGGAGCACTCCAAACGGCCAGACTGGATTTCGTTTTCTTGACATGGACTCCAAGGTTCGCGAAGAGCTGGGACTGTGGCTAGCGGCGCATTCTCAGGACGCATTGCCGGAAGAGCCGGACGCCGTGAGCCAATGCAAACTCACGGATCTGAGTTTGGGCGGCTGCTACGTGGAGACGGAATCGCCATTTCCACAATCTTCCGCCGTTGACCTCTGCTTGCGCGCGGCAGGAATGGAGATTCACACGCAGGGATTGGTCCGCGTTATGCATCCCGGGCGCGGTATGGGCATTGAATTCCCGGCGCGCACGGAAGAGCAGCGCAAGAGTGTCGGCGAGTTTATTGAATTCCTGACCAGCCAGCCGGGCGCACAGCCCCAATTGGAAACCTCTCCACGATCACTCGTGGCCAGCGCCGTCGATCTCAGCCAGAACACAACCGTGGAGACCGATGCGGAAGATCCGCTGCTGGAATTGCTGCGCTCGGGAGGATCCATGGATGAAGAACAGTTTCTCGACGAACTTTCCCGCCAACGCACACCGGCGGACGTCCGACAATAGGTTCCGCGGTCCAGCGACAATCCAAATTTTCGCAGGATCTCTTGTTCGCCTGACTCCCACTGGCGTCTTGGTTCCAAATTCCAGTACTTCCGTACACCCGGAATTTCCGATGCAATAGAATTGCATTGCGCGTCCGGCAGACCTCAGCTCGCCGCTGCGGCCAGCCTGACGAAGCCATCACTCCAGGCTCGAGTCTTTGTCCCGACGCTCACTCTCGCATTTCCTCGTTCTCGCTGGCGTCTGTTGCCTCTCGATCGCCCCTTTCTTCTGGTATGGCAATCCCTCGGGCCACGACTTTGAGTTTCACATGTTCTCGTGGATGGACGTTCTGAACCAATGGAAACAAGGCGTCTTATATCCGCGGTGGGCGGCCTTGGCGCACTGGGGCTATGGCGAAGCGCGATTCCTGTTTTATCCACCGGCATCCTGGACGCTTGGCGCGGCGCTCGGGGCGCTTCTGCCCTGGAAGGTGGTCCCTGGGGCGTACTGTTGGCTGGTGCTGACGGCGGCGGGAGCATCCATGTATCGGTTGGTTCGACAGTGGCTCAACCCGTCTGATGCGCTCTTTGCCGCTGTCTTCTACGCGCTGAATCCTTACCACTTGCTCATCGTTTATTGGCGCAGCGCCTACGCCGAGCTACTAGCATCCATCCTGCTTCCCCTTCTGCTGCTGTGTCTGGGCCGCCTTAAAGATGGCGGGTGGCATCCGACTCTTTGGCTGAGCCTCATCCTCGCTGCCGCCTGGCTCACGAACGCTCCGGCGGCCGTAATGATTCACTATTCGGCAGCTGGGCTGGCATTCTTCCTTGCCTTACAGGAACGATCGGCACGCCCGCTCGTTCGGGTGGCAATCGCCGTACTGCTGGGCGCGGGCCTGGCGTCGTTTTACCTGGTTCCTGCGATCTATGAACAGCGCTGGGTCAACATCGCCGAGGTGTTGGCTCCCGGTGTACGGCCGCAAGACAATTTCCTGTTCACCATGACCTCGGATCCCGATCACAACCGGTTCAACCTGCTGGTATCGTTCCTGGCTCTGGCAGAGATTGCCGCGCTCGCCCTCGCCATCTCTTTTTCTCGCCGAACCAGCCTCGAGCCACGGCGCTGGAAGCTCGTCTCCACCTGGGGCGTGGCGATCGCCTTTGTCATGTTTCCGGCAAGCATTCCCTTTTGGAAGTTTTTGCCGGAGTTCCGTTTCGTGCAACTTCCCTTCCGCTGGCTGCTATGCCTGAACGTTGCGTTAGCCCTTCTCCTGGCGGCTGCCACAAATCGTCCCGCGCTGCGTCGCTCAGCAAAGCGTCCGTGGATTATGCGCGCAGCGGTGTTCGTGGTTTTGACTGTCGCGCTCATCCTGATCGGCCAGCGCACACAGCCGCCATGGTGGGACAGTTCGAAGGACATCGCCGATATGATTCAGGCTATCTCCAGCGGCGCCGGCTACGAAGGAACTGACGAGTATGTGCCGGCGGGAGCGGACCCGTACGATGTGAAAAAGTCCTTACCTCAAGTGAGCGACGAGAGTGGCGCGGCCCCCAACTCCAAATTGCTGGAGTGGGCGGCTACTGAAAAACGCTTTGTGGTCCATGCCCGCGAAACTCAAAATATCACCGTGCGCCTGTTCAACTATCCCGCGTGGGAAGTTTCTGTAAATGGCCGCCGGGTCGATACCCAAACCTCCGAAGATACCGGTCTGATGGTGATTCCCGTCTCTGCGGGCGAAAATGACATTCGCATCCGTTTCAAGCGCACCATCGACCGAACCTTGGGAGGAATCGTCTCGATGTTCAGCCTGATTCTTCTTTGTGTAATCTGGAGAGCGGCTGGTCATCCTGAGCTTGCAAAAATCCACGCATGAGTCCTTCTAAAGTCCTGATCGCCACCTCCAACCCCGGGAAGCTGCGCGAGTTCTCTGGAATCGCCTCCGCATACGGAGTCACTATCGCGGAAATCCCAGGCTTCTCTTCCCTCCCGCCGGTTGTAGAAGACGGCGCCACCTTCGAGGCAAACGCCCGCAAGAAGGCGGAAGAATACAGCCGCGCCGCCCCCGGTGAGATCGTCGTGGCCGACGACTCCGGCCTGGAGCTCGACTTCCTGGGGGGCGCGCCGGGAGTACATTCCGCCCGCTATGCCGCCGAAGATCCGCAGAGTGCCGAATCCAATAGCGATGATGAGGACAACAAGGCCCGCGTCTTGCGAGAACTGAAGGGCGTTGCCACGCAAAAGCGCACCGCTCGCTTCGTTTGCGTGCTGGCAGCAGCGCGCGATGGAAGAACAATCGAAACCTTCCTCGGCACCGCCGACGGCCTCATCCTCGAGGAAGAACGTGGTCACAACGGCTTCGGATACGACCCGCTGTTTTATTTCCCGAAAATCGGTAAGACATTCGCCGAACTGAGCGGTCTTGAGAAAGCGCAATACAGCCACCGCGGCGCCGCGTTCAAGTTATTTCTTGCGTGGTACGTGCAGCATCGCGATGGCTTGACTCGCCATAGTTCGGACCGCATATAATAAAAGGTTTTCACACCTG
>Ga0265339_10002600_pt1 | contig 12881 bp, 11 predicted proteins | sample 4CB219metaG_FD_202085 | JGI IMG/M metagenome (GOLD analysis project Ga0265339, IMG submission 202085) | Rhizosphere microbial communities from Carex aquatilis grown in University of Washington, Seatle, WA, United States - 4-CB2-19 metaG | ecosystem: Host-associated > Plants > Roots >...
AATGGAGGTGAACTCGACCGCGCCACCCGGTACGTCGTCGAAAACCCCGCCAAAGCTGGCTTGAAAAACTGGACTTGGGTTTGGAGCGCGGACGAGGACGTCCGCGCCACAGCCGGCCGGGAGGCCGGCGCTACAACTTCGTAACTTCTCGACGGCCTGCAACAGGGGCTGGCAATTTGCAACAGGGGCTGGCAACTGCCTGAGTGGATGCGCAGCGGGGCTGCATCCCCAGGGTCTATACTTGCCGGTGTTTGGAACTCAAGTTACGGAGGCAAGTTATGTCTTCACCCGCAATTGCATTTGCCCATGAGAATCATGCGCGATTTTTGAATGAGCTGAAGGATCTGCTGAGGATCCCGTCGATATCCACACTGCCTGAGCACGCGGGCGATTGCCGCAAGGCCGCGGAGATGCTGGCTGCCGAGCTGCGGCGCATCGGTTTTGATAACGTTCACCTGAAGGAAGGCGAGGGGCATCCACTGGTTTACGGCGAGTGGCTGAAGGCGGCGGGCAAGCCGACTGTGCTGGTCTACGGGCACTACGATGTGCAGCCTGTGGACCCGATTGATGAGTGGCACACGCCGCCGTTTGAGCCCACGGAGCGTGACGGCAATATCTACGCGCGCGGCGCGGTGGACGATAAGGGCCAGGTGTGGATGCAGATGAAGGCGCTGGAGAGCCTGCTGGCCACGGGCGGGTTGCCGCTGAACGTGAGGGTGCTGTTTGAGGGCGAGGAAGAGGTAGGCGGCGAGGCGATTGCGAGTTACGTGGCCTCAAAGGCTCCGGACCTGAAGGCGGATTTTGCGCTGGTGTGCGATACGGAGCTGTTTGCGCCGGATCTGCCGACCTTGTGCGTGGGACTGCGCGGGATGATTTACACCGAGATTGAGGTGAAGGGCGCGAAGACCGATTTGCACTCGGGGATGTACGGGGGCGCGGCGCCGAATCCGTTTATGGCGCTGATTCACATCATTGCCAAGCTGAAGGACGAGAACGGGCACATTCTGATCCCGGGGTTCTACGACGACGTGCAGGCGCCGAGCAAGGAAGAGCTGGAGGCGTGGAATAATCTGCCGTTTGACGAGGAGCATTATCGCAAGACGGAAGTAGGATCGAGCGTGCTGGTGGGCGAAGAAGGCTACAACGTGATGGAGCGGACCTGGGCGCGGCCGACGGTGGAAGTGCACGGGATACCGGGAGGGTTTACGGGCGCGGGGGCGAAGACGGTGATTCCGGCGAAGGCGCTGGCCAAGGTTTCAATGCGGCTGGTGCCGAATATGATGCCGGCGAAGAGTTTTGAGCAGTACAAGAGCTACGTGGAGAAGCTGACGCCGAAGGGAGTGGAAGTGACGGTGCGGCTGATCCACCAGGGCGATCCGTGCATTGTGGCGGTGAACAACCCGTACATTCAGGCGAGCGTGCGGGCGATGCATGAGGTGTGGGGCAAGGACACGGTGTTTATCCGGTCGGGCGGGTCGATTCCGATTGTGGGCGACTTTGACCGGTACCTTGGGCTGCCGAGCGTGATGATGGGCTTCGGGCTGCCGGATGACAATCTGCACGCGCCCAACGAGAAGTTCAACCTGAAGAACTTCAGGCTGGGGATCGATTCGCTGATCCGGTTCCTGGAGGAGGCCGGGGGTTGAGCTGTTACAGGTGTCAGGGGACAGGTTACAGGTGTCAGGGGACAAGCGCCTGGTGAGCAGTGGGGACGTTTCCGTGAGGCACTGCCGGTCCGCCTCGAACGTAGCGGGATTTGTGCTGGCCGGCGGGCGCTCCAGCCGCATGGGGGAAGAGAAGGCCCTGGTGGAACTCCAGGGCCGGCCGCTGATTGCGCACGCGCTCGATGTGCTGCGTGGGGCGGGGCTGGAGCCGCGGATTGCGGGCGCGCGCGCGGAATTGAGCGCGTTTGCGCCGGTTATTGCGGACGAGCAGGTGGACCGTGGGCCGCTGGGCGGCGTGTGTTCCGCGCTGGGGCAGACGGCGGAGGAGTGGGCCGTGTTTGTGTCCGTCGATATGCCGCTGATGGCGCCGGAGCTGGTGGGGTATCTGATGAGGGACGCGCGGTTGACGGGAGCGGCTGTCACGCTGGCGGCGGTGAACGGATTTGCGGAGACGTTTCCGGCGGTGGTGCGGAGGGAGACTCTTGCGGCGCTGCGGGAACGGCTGGAGCGGGGAGACGGCGGCTGCTTTGCTGCATTTGAGGCGGCGGCGCGCCCGGAGAAGATGCGGGTGCTGGCGGCGGAGGTGCTGGCGCAGACCGGGCAGGTGGCGGATGCGCGGGGACTTTGGCCGTGGCAGTGGTTTTTGAATGTGAACCGGAGCGAGGATCTGGAGAGGGCGGCGGCGGTTGGGAGAGGGAATGCGCGAGGGAGTTCAGTCGCGGTAGTGCGCACGGCCGGGATCGAATAGTCTGAAGGAGCGAGATGGCGGAACCCACAGCAAATCAACCGAGCTGCGCTGTCCCAGGCGGGGGCGCGGATGGCGATGCCATCATCGTGTTCCGCGATGTGAACATTTCATTTGGCGGGCCGCCGGTGCTGGAGGACGTGAGCTTCTACGTGCAGCGTGGCAAGACGCTCTGCATTCTGGGGCGGAGCGGGGTGGGGAAGTCAGTTTCGCTGCGGTTGCTGATGGGGTTCCTGAAGCCGGATTCGGGATCGATCTGCGTGGAAGGGCAGGAATTGACGGAGCTGGATGAGGCTGGCCTGCAGGAGATCCGCAAGCGCGTGACCATGGTGTTCCAGAACGGGGCGCTGTTCGATTCCCTGACAGTGAGGGAGAACGTTGCTTTTCCCCTGCGCGAGCGGGGCGGCCTGAAAGAGGATCAATATCTCCAGGTGGTGGAACGCCTGCTGCTGCTGGTGGGGGCTGAGGACGTGGCGGACCAGTTGCCAGCGAGCTTGTCTACAGGACGGCGAAGAGCGGTGGCGATTGCGCGGGCGCTGGCGGCGCAACCGGATGTGGTGCTCTATGACGAACCGACCACGATGGTGGATCCGATCATCGCGCGGCGGCTGGGCGGAATCATCCAGCGGCTCAAGCATCAGCTAGGCTATACCAGCATTGTGGTGACGCACGACATGCGCTTTGCCGAGCGGCTGGCGGACCAGGTGCTTTTCCTGAACCAGGGGCGGGCAAAGTTTTTTGGGCCTCTCAAGGATTTTGTTTCTTCAAAGGATCCGGATATTGTGCAGTTTCTGACCCTGGACGAGTACAAGTTACCAACGAACTAGCGGAACGTCAGCGCGTAATCAGGTTACGCAAAGATTTTCCTTGCCAACGGCGCGGCTGCGCGCAATCCTGAATAGGTCCGACAGATTGATGCATGAACGAAACCCGGCGGGCAGTTGAAGGCTCGACCGGAACCCAAGCAACACTGTTCAGGACAATAGCGTATCTATTTATTCCGGCGCACCGCTTTCCCTTCACGGGATTTCAGGTTCAAGCCTGGTTCAGTTGCCTCAAATTTCATTTGACTCGAGGGCGGAATCCTCGGGGCACTTCATGATCAATGGACGCATCCCAGCAGGGCATTTCCCGCTCCGGGTGCGGTTACAAACTGAGGCTTACGGGAAAAATGATGGCGACCTCGAATTCATGGCACAGAGCGGGAACTCGGGTTTCCGGGGCGAACTGGGCGGCTGTTGGTGCGGAAAGCGCCGGGATAGCGGGCAAGCGCGCCTTTGATGTGGCGCTCTCAATTGCGGGCCTGGTGGTGGGACTGCCGGTGCTTGCGCTGTGCGCCGCGGCGGTGAGTCTGGAGTCGCGAGGGCCGGTGATGAGCCGGACGAAGTGCTGGGGCCGCGGAGCGCGGAGTTTTGCGCGGCTGCGGCTGCGCACGTGCGACGATGCGGGCCGGATGACATGGACCGGGCGAGTGCTCAGCCGCCTGGGCATTGACGGGCTGCCGCAACTGGCGAACGTGCTGCGTGGCGAGATGAGCATTGTGGGACCGGCGCCGGTTCCAGCGGGCGACCGCGACGAGGCCAGTGTGAGGCATCTGCGGCGGTTTGAAGTGCAGCCGGGCATGACGGGAATGTGGGGGCTGGGTTCTTGCCTGGAGAACGCGCCGATGGGGTATTTTTCGCCTGAGGGATACTACCGTTCGAATTGGAGCGCATGGCTCGACCTGGCGATTGTGGCGCGGGCGCTGGGACTTCCCACCCATGCGCGATGAAGCCGCGGAGGGATGGGGCACAGCATTGGCTGAGTTGGTCACGGCTTCCGGCGGCGATTAAACTGGAAGAGTGAAGATCGCGCTAGCCCAGATCGATCCCACGATCGGGGATTTTACCGGAAACCTCAACAAGATCATCGCTGCGAGCCGCCGCGCCGCGGACCTGGGCGCGCGGATTGCCGTTTTCTCCGAGCTGTCGATCTGCGGTTATCCTCCGGCCGATTTCCTGGAAAAGCCGAGTTTTCTGGCGCGTTGCCGCACTGCCGTGGATGAGCTGGCGGCGGCCACGCGGGACCTGCCCTTGGCGGTGCTGGCGGGCGCTGCATTACCCGCGCCGAGCGGCAGCGGCAAACCTGCCGTGAATGCGGCCGTGCTGCTGGACAAGGGGCAGGTACTGCTGGAGCAGCACAAGCGGCTGTTGCCGTTCTACGACGTTTTCGACGACCAGCGTTATTTTCAGCCGGGGCGCTCGCAGAGAGTGATTGAGCTCGACGGGCTGCGCATCGCCGTCAGCATCTGCGAGGACGCCTGGAACGACAAGAATTTCTGGCCGCGGCGGCTCTATTCCATCGATCCGATGGAGGAGCTGATGGCGCAACGGCCGGACATTCACCTGAATCTGTCCGCCTCGCCGTTCTGGCACGGCAAGCGGGCGATCCGGCGCGAGATGCTGGCGGCGATTGCGCAAAGGGACGGCATTCCGGTGGTGATGTCGAACCAGATGGCGGGGATGGACAGCCTGATCTTCGATGGCTCCTCGCTGGCGCTGAATGGCCGCGGAGAGCTAGTGGCGCAGGCGGCGTCGTTTGCCGAGGACCTGGTAGTGGTAGATCCGTTTACGGCTCCGCCGATTGCAGAACCCGCCGAAGACGACACAGAAGCCGCGTGGCAGGCGCTGGTGCTGGGCACGCGCGATTACGTGCGCAAATGCGGCTTCAGCAAGGTGCTGGTGGCGCTGAGCGGGGGGATTGATTCGGCGCTGGTGGCGGCGATTGCCACCGAGGCGCTGGGCGCGGAGAATGTGCTTGGCGTGGGCATGCCGAGTCCCTATTCGTCGCAAGGCTCGGTGGATGACAGCGTGCGCCTGGCCGCGAACCTCGGAATTCGATTTGAGCAGATTGGGATCAGCGGCCTGTTTGAGGAATACACGCGGACGCTGGCGCCGATGTTTGCGGGCAGGGCGCCGGACATTACCGAGGAGAATATCCAGTCGCGCATCCGCGGGAACCTGCTGATGGCGCTGAGCAACAAGCTGGGCGCGCTGGTGCTGACCACGGGCAACAAGAGCGAGATGGCGGTGGGCTACTGCACGCTGTATGGCGATATGGTGGGCGCGCTGGCGGTGATCGGAGACCTGGTGAAGACGCGCGTCTACGCAATCAGCCGGTGGCTGAACCGGGAGCGGGAGACGATACCGCTGGCGATCCTGGAGAAGGCGCCGTCGGCGGAGCTTCGGCCGGGGCAGAAGGATACGGATTCGCTGCCTCCTTACGAAGTTCTGGACCCGATCCTGGAGGCGTATGTGGAGCGCTATGAGACGCCGGAGGAGATTGCGCGCAAGCACGGTTTTCCGGTGGCGCTCGTCCAACAGGTAGTTCGCCTGGTGGAGCGGTCAGAGTACAAGCGGCAGCAGGCCGCGCCGGTGCTGAAGGTGACGTCGAAGGCTTTTGGCATGGGGCGGCGGTTTCCCATCGCCGTCAAGGTGCAGGAGTAGGGGAATAGGGGATAGGGACCAGGGAATAGGGATTAGGGATTAGGGATTAGGGAACTCGGAGACAGAGACCTAGGGGGCTTAGGTAATAATGGAAAGGACACGCCAAGGAGAAACTGTATTGATTCGTAACATTGGCCGAATTGCCAGCGTTGGCCTGCTGGCCGCAACCACCGTAGCGGTGCAGGCAGGCGCGCAGCAGCAAGTTCCCCGGGCGCCGCAGGAACCCATTACCATCAACACGCAGGCGCCGGCAGCTCCGGCCCCAACCGCGGCACCGACTTTTCCCAAGATCGATCCGAGGAACTTCACCGCGACTTCGCCGACCAAGGAAGAGGTGAACGCATTTCTCCAGTCAAGCTGGGGATATGACGAGAACCGGATTTGGGAAGTGGCCGCCATCCTCAAATCGCCAGTGGCCGGCCTGAGCAAAGTGGTGATCTATATCGGAGACAAGACCGGCAAGGAGAAGCCCTCAGGCTTTCTGTTCTGGGCGCTTCCCGACGGCAAGCACATCATCACCGGGGAAGACGTTTATCCTTTCGGCCCCAATCCTTATGCCGATAATCGCGCTGTTCTTCAGCAGCGGGCAGATGGTCCGTACAAGGGCTCGGCTGAGAAGACCCTGGAGCTGGTTGAGTTTGCCGACTTCGAGTGCCCGCACTGCAAAGAAGCCCAGGCCAACATGGACAAGCTGGCGGTGGACTTTCCCAAGGCGCGCATTGTGTTCCAGAACTATCCGCTGGAGCGGATCCATCCCCAGGCCAAGCGGGCCGCGGAATACGGCGCCTGCGTTGCCAAGATGAGCGGCAGCACCGCGTTCTTCCAGTTTGCCGACGCGGTGTTTGAGGGCCAGGAGGGCCTGGCCACGGCCGATGGCGCCACGCTGACGCTGAACAGCGCCGTGACCAAGGTGGGGCTTGATCCCGCGAAGGTTTCCGCTTGCGCCGGCGAGGCTGCGACTGCGACCGATGTGGAGAAATCAGTCAAGTTGGCCGAGGACCTGAACATCAACCAGACGCCGACGCTGATGGTGAACGGCCGCCAGGTGCCGATTGGCGGCATTGCCTATGACATGCTGAAGAAGATTGTGGAGTACCAGGAAAAGCTGGACGGCATTTCGCAGTAGGGCGGTACAAGCGATCAGCCCTTTCGTCATCGGAGTTGGTTCACGCAATCCGATGCCGGAAGGGCTTTCTGCTGCGCGCAGATCCCATCAGCGCGTGGAGTTTGACCGTTCGACCGGCATCATGGGCCCCTGGAACAGTCCGAACGGCCTGCGCACCACGTGCGGCGTGAGAATAATGAGCAGCGTGGAGCTGTTCTGGTCAGTGGTTTTTTCGGTGATGTCGTTGAGGCCGGGAATCTCGCTGAGGCCGGGTATGCCGCTGATGGCGCGAGTCTCGCTTTTGTCCAGTTCGCCGGCGATAACTATGGCCTGGTCATCGGGCATGATGACATCGCAGGCATAGGAGCGATTGGCCAGCACCGGCACTCCGTTCACGGACGAACCGGCCAGCGCAGAGATCTTGATGTCAAGGTTCAGCGCCACCCGGCCGGAGCGCAGGATGCGCGGACGCGCCTTCAGAACCAGGCCCAGGTCCTGGTATTGAATCTGCGGGACAGTCGGTATCTGGCCCGAAATCGACGACAGGAGGGAATTCAGGCTGCCGGAAGTTCCCGGCAGGTTGAGTCCGGGGATATTCAAGCTCTTTCCCGTGCTGGACAAGGACGAAGTTGTGATGGGATAGCGTGTGCCGCTCTTCATGGTGCCGTCTTCGTTGTCGGCCAGACGCAGTTGGAAGTCTTCCAGCTCGCGCGATTCCGATGAGTTCAGGTTCAAGTCGAATGTGGCTGGGGCCGGTGAAATGCCGGAGAGCGTCAGTCCGCCGCCGAAGAGGATGATGCCGCTGTTGAAGATCGAGCCGGATATCTGCCCCGAAGCCAACAGAATGCCCAGGATGGTGAGCGTGTCGCCCGGGGCGGCCAGGCCGGATGCGATGATCTGTTGCACCAGGGCGGCGTTCTGACTGAGGATCGCCTGCTCCTCAGAGTAGACGTTGAAGGCCGAGAATGACTGCGGAAGCTGAGTGCCGGTGTTCAGCGTGTGGTTGTGGGCGAGCGAGATGATGCGAACGTCGATGAGCACCTGCGGGCGGCCTTCAGAGAGCTGGCGATAGGTGGCATTGAACGCCTTCAGATCCCGTTCCGGCGCCTCCAGGGTCATGGTTCCCGCGCTGGCGTTGACCGCGGTGTGGCGCACGTCGAAGATGGTGCGCGCGATGTTGCCCATGTCGGTCATCTCGGTCTGGCTCATCCCCGAGAGATAGAAGGTTTCCACGGCGTTGTGCATGTACTCCTGGCGCATTTCGCGGGTGTCGCGAGCCACCACCACGCGGTGCGGATCGAAGGGCGCGGCGAAGGTGCCGGTGACCATGCCCAGAACCTTCGTGGCCTGGGCAAAATCCACGTCGTCCACGTCGAGGCGAACAATGTTGTTGCGCACGCCGCCGTCCACTGTGGGATCGATGCCGTACGCCTTGTAGATTTTTTCGATCAGCTGTATCGCCGGTGCGCGGATATGGAAGCTTTGCACGCCCGCCGTCGGTTCCAGCTCAATGGAGGACGCCAGTTCGGGCATGTTGATGTTGCCGCTGAGCTCCGCCGCGTTCACGGCTGGCTCGGCCAGCTCCCGCAGGTGCCGGGCTACGCTGGCGTCGCCGGGATCAATGGTGAGCGCGCGCTGGAGGGCTGCTTGCGCGCCGGCGGTATCGCCATGGGTGCGGTCGCGCGCGGCTTTTTGAATGAGAGCGGTGACGGCGTGGCTGCGCGCCACCTCAAGAGCCATCGCATAATCGGGATTGGCGGGGTCCAACCCTGCGGCCTCCTCGTAGTCCTTGACGGCCTCCTCGAAGAGCTCGTTTTTGTAGAGCGTGGCCGCGGCCATGAAGAGCCTGGCGGCGCGCCGGCGATCGGATTCCCTGGACAGCTTCAGCGGACTTGGCCGGCCGGGAGTGGAGTCCGGAGCAGGAGGCGTGGCTGCTTGGGCGATTGGCGGATTCTGCGCCGCTGGGGCTAGCGACTGGGCAGGCGCCTGCAGTGCTGCATAGAGCAGGCAGGCCGCCGCCAGACGCGATGCATTGCTGGATGGGGTCACAGCGCACCCTCCCGGTTAGCCGCATCGGCGGCAAGCAGCTCGGCCAGCGAGGCGGCGCAAGCCTCCGGTTTATGCTCAAGCAATTCGTCAAAGCTGGAGCGGCCCGTAGCCACGGCAATCACGGGAAGGGAATTGGCATGCGCGGCTTCAATGTCACGGGGTGTGTCGCCCACCACGCATACGCGAGCCTGGGCGCCGGCCAGTTCGCGAGCTTTGCCTGCGGCGTGAGCAATCAGCTCGGTGCGGTCAGGGAAGCGGTCGCTGAATCCGCCAAAACGGAACCATTCGCGCAGGCCGGCCTGCTCAATCTTCATCCAGCCGATGAGCTCAAGGTTGCCGGTGGCGACGCCGAGCAGCGCGCCGCGGCCGGCCAGGTGGCGCAGCGCGTCCTCCACCCCCGGCATCAGCATCAGGTCCATGGCGTGGCGCTGCTCGGCCACCGTGGCGCACATGGCATCGAGGATTGTCCCGGTCTGCGCCTCCACGATCTCAGCGGGCACGCCGGCCTGCCGGCAGGCTTCGCGCAGAATGGCGGTATCAGTGTTGCCCTGCAGGGCGATGCCCGCCAGCGTGACCTCGAACCCGGTGACCCGCTGCACGCTGGAGGCGAAAGAATTCACGTGGATGCGATCGCGGCTGCGCAGCAGCGTCCCGTCAATATCGAACAGATACGCATCCTGCGCATCCCAGACAAAGCCGGGCGCGAGGGCTACATGAAATCGCCGGATTGGCTCGTGGATACTGCTCTCCATGTCCTCAAGTGCGCTTCAGCCCTGGCGAAGGCCCTGGCGAATCGCGCTGTATACAGGACGTTCACTGCGGGGCGGACGCTTGAGGCCGGCGCGCACTTCGGCGAGGCTCAGGCCCAGTTCCGACATGGCCCGGCTGAGCGTGTTGCGGTGCATACCCAATTCATCCGCTGCCTTGCACTGGTTGCCTCGATTCGCAATCAGAACTTCGCGTAAATATTGTTTTTTGAACTCGCGAACGGCTTCGTCAAAGCGAACGCCGCTGGAATGCATTTGCGTGACCAGGCTGTCCAGTTCTCGTTTCAACGCCCCACCTCGTGATCTTCTTAGATTGCCACAAACTACCCGCTGCGTCTGGCCCAAAATTCTGTTCTCAATCTTGCCCTGGTTGCCCCGGATGCATCCAGCTCGGCGATTCGGCTTCCCAGTCCCGCAGACCCGCACGGATGCTATCGCCCAACTCCGTCGGAGTAATATTGGCGCTCACATGGCACGCTCCGAAAAACATGCGTGGAAGGCGAGCCTCCGCAATCCAGTGGACCTGGGGAAAGAATGCCACTATGACCAGGATGCCGAGTACGACGAACAACACTCCCTGAAAGAAACCAAACACCGCCCCGGCGAGTCCATCCAGCCATCCCAATCCCAGCAGGCGCAACGTCTTGGCCAGCAGGTTGCCGATGATCCCGATCAGGGCCATCACCAAAAGCGCAATGAGTAGAAATCCAATTGTATTCGCAACCGCCGGGATTTTTACAAGAGGGAAAATAATCGCGGCCGCCTTCTTGTAATTCCATGCCGCAAGCACCAGCCCCAGAATAAGCCCGCCCAGCGAACAGACGGATCGGAAAAACCCCTGCATCAATCCGCCCAGAACCGCGCAGATGAGGATGATGACGATCACCCAATCGACCAGTGTCATGGTTTGAGTCTCCCCTTGCTTCTCGAAATCAGAGGGTTAGATGCTTTCCGGTAAGGAGACGGAAAGCTTCCATGTACTTGGCCTGAGTATGCTCTACCACCTTCGCAGGAAGCGAAGGCGCGGGAGCCTGTTTGTTCCAGTGGATGGACTCCAGGTAATCGCGCACGAACTGCTTGTCAAACGAGGGCTGCGGGCCGCCTGGCTCCCACAGCTTTCGATCCCAGAAGCGCGACGAGTCCGGAGTCAGCACTTCGTCGGCCAGGACAATCTGTTCACCCACGCGGCCAAACTCGAACTTGGTGTCGGCCAGGATGAGGCCACGCGCCTCTGCGTGCTCGGCGGCTCTGGCATAAATCGCCATAGTCAGCCGCCGCAGCTCGGCCGCGTCCGCCGCACCCACAATCGTCTCCATCTGCTCCAACGGGATATTCTCGTCGTGCGCCCCGTCCTGGCTCTTGGTTGCGGGCGTAAAGATGGGCTGAGGCAGCCGCGATCCGTCCTGAAGCCCGGCCGGCAGCGCGATGCCGCACACGGTTCCCTGCGCCTGGTACTCCTTCCAGCCTGAGCCGGCCAGGTATCCACGCGCCACGCACTCCACCGGGAACATGGCAGCGCGCTTCACCAGCATGGACCGTCCCACGAGCTGGCTGCGATAGGGCTGCAACGACGCTGGAAATTGGGACACGTCGGCGGTGATCAGGTGGTTGGGAACAAGGTCCTGGAAAAGATCGAACCAGAACAGCGAAATCTGGGTCAGGATCTTGCCCTTTCCAGGGATACCGCTGCCCAGGACGTGGTCAAAGGCGGAAATCCGGTCGCTGGCAACCAGAAGTAGCGCGCCATTGACATCATACAAATCGCGCACCTTGCCGCGGCCCAGCAGAGGTGTCGATCCCAGATCGGTTTTAAGGAGTGCGGTCACAGGAAGGCCTTCCAAATATGGAAACTGAATCTCGATTCTCGTGCTGTAGCCCTGCTTTGTCAACGTGCGCCACAGCGGTTTTTGAGGCGTTTTGTTTTCCACATTTGGACAAACCAAGTAGTGTGACGACCGTCACGGACCGGAATCTCCGGTTACGCGAAACTTCAATTGTCAACATGGTTCGAGAGACCAGTAAGCAAGGCCTCTCTAGAGCCGGGCGACACGAGGCAGCCGTGGAAAGGGGAAGCCGCAGCTCACCTCGTTTTGTACAGGGATCGCCAGTAGCCGCGCACTACCGACCTCCAGTGCCGGCTACTGGTCCCCCGTTCGTTATCTTGTGACACGCAAGCGCCTCCGAGGCGACGAGTTCCTTCGGAGGCGATTTTTCTGCGTGCTACACACCCTGATCACAACTTCAGGCTTCAAACAACGCGGCGCACGCCCGGCAGCCGTACCAGCGGATCAGCGGCCAGCCACGTCGCAGCGCAGGCAAGCGCCCCCGTGACGCAGAACTTGACCAGCGCGGGCGCCACCCATCCATGCAGAAGCAGCGACACGCCGACCAGCACGGGAGGATGGATGATGTACACCGCGTACGCGCGCCGGTTTACCCAGGACCAGAACGCGGAAGGCTGGTTCATCCATTTGCGTGCCAGCAGCAGCCAGCCCACGATGAATCCCCAGGCCACCAGCGGCTCCCACATGGCGTAAAGCACCGCGGTCCAGGAGAAGCCGGTGACAAAATTCCCTTTTCCGCCGTAGATGATGTTGGACGCGATCGCTCCGGCGGGCATGAGCGGCCACGCCAGGATGGCAATCCAGAAGATGCCATGTCCGTTCTTCCATTCAAGCTGCTGCAGCCAGTCATAGCGCCAGGCGGCGATGCCCGCGGCAAACAGCACGATGTAGGGAGCGAAATACGCCAAAAGAAAGTTGGCGTGGACCACTCCGACGGGAGATACCTGGCGAATGAGCAGCGCGGCCACCCCGGATGCCAGGGCGGCAAATAAGAGCGTGAGAGTTGAAGGAAAAGGCCGGGGAGTGCGCTGCGCGCCTTTGAGCGGCGCACCGGCTACAGCTCGCCATGCGCAGTACGCCAGGCTGAAGATCAGCAGGGCCTCAACGAACCACAACGGCCCGGGAATGATAATTGCGTGTCGCAGCAGGTAAGGAAACACCTCCCAGAACCGGCCTGTATCGCCCCAGTGCGCCAGCGCCGCGGTGAACGGTCCCAGCACCA
>Ga0265339_10002601_pt1 | contig 12877 bp, 12 predicted proteins | sample 4CB219metaG_FD_202085 | JGI IMG/M metagenome (GOLD analysis project Ga0265339, IMG submission 202085) | Rhizosphere microbial communities from Carex aquatilis grown in University of Washington, Seatle, WA, United States - 4-CB2-19 metaG | ecosystem: Host-associated > Plants > Roots >...
CACCGCGGTGCGGCTGCCGCTCTGCCGGTGCCCTCTCTGCCGCAGCGATTCGATCGTCTCCTCGACCCAGTCGGACATGTACCGAAGAATAGCGCAGATAAAGAGAATGATTATCGCTATAGTTGGCGGCCCGTTGCGCGGACACCTCCTCATCGTCCCCGTACTCCTCGTCGCCCTCGCCGCCGCCTGCGCCGGACGGACGCAGGCCGCCGGTGGGCCGCTCCAGGTCGTCGCGGCCGAGAACTTCTGGGGCAGCATCGCCGCCCAGCTCGGCGGCAAGCGCGTCCGCGTCACGAGCGTCATCACCAATCCCGCCACCGACCCGCACGACTACGAACCCACCGCCGTCGACGCCCGCACGATCGCGGGCGCGCAGATGGTGATCGAGAACGGGATCGGCTACGACCCGTGGGCCGCGAAGCTCGTCGCCGCCAATCCCGTGCACGGTCGCGTCGTCCTCGACGTCGGCAAGGTCGTGGGCGTATCCGACGGAGGGAACCCGCACCGTTGGTACTCGCCCACGAACGTCCAGCAGGTCATCTCGGCGATCGTCGCCGACTACACGACGCTCGACCCGAAGGACGCGGCGTACTTCCGGGCGCAGAAGGCGCAGTTCGAGACGAAGGGGCTCGCGCAGTACACGCAGCTCATCGCCGTGATCAGGCGCAAGTACCGCGGCATCCCGGTCGGCGCGTCGGAGAGCATCTTCGCGCCGCTCGCGCAGGTGCTGGGCCTCCGTCTCGTCACGCCTCCCTCGTTCCTGAATGCGATCAGCGAGGGAACGGAGCCGACCGCGGCCGACAAGACGACGATCGACCGCCAGATCGTGCACCGGCAGATCAGAGTGTGGGTCTACAACAGCCAGAACAGCACGCCCGACGTCGCGCGGCTCACCGCGGCGGCGCGCAAGAACGGCATCCCGGTGACGACCGTCACCGAGACGCTCTCGCCCGCGTCGGCGACCTTCCAGGCCTGGCAGGCGCGACAGCTGAAGGCACTCCTCGTCGCGCTCGCGTCGGGCGTGCACCGGTGACCGAGTCGCGCGTCGCAGTCGAGCTGGACCACGCGGCCGTCGAGGTGGACGGACGCACCATCTGGCAGGACGTCTCGCTCGCCGCGCACGACGGCGACTTCGTCGCAGTCCTCGGCCCGAACGGCTCCGGCAAGTCGACGCTCGTCAAGGCCATCCTCGGGCTCCTGCCGCTCACGGCCGGCCGGGCGTCGGTGCTCGGCGAGAGCCCGGGCGGCGCCAACGCCGCGATCGGCTACCTGCCGCAGCGGCGGAACTTCGACGAGAGCACGCATGTCCGCGGCGTCGACCTCGTGCGCCTCGGCCTCGACGGCGCGCGCTGGGGCATCCCGTTGCCGGGACGGGCGAGCCGGGAGACGTCCGCGCGTGTGCGCAAGGTGATCGAGCTCGTCGGCGCGAGCGCGTTCGCCGGCAAGCCGATCGGCGAGCTCTCCGGCGGCGAGCAGCAGCGCCTCCTCATCGCGCAGGCGCTCGCGCGGCGGCCCCGGCTGCTCCTGCTCGACGAGCCGCTCGACAGCCTCGACCTGCCGAACCAGACGGCCGTCGCCGCCCTCGTGCGCCGCATCTGCCGGGACGAGCACGTCGCCGTCCTCCTCGTCGCGCACGACATCAACCCGATCATCGGCTACCTCGACCGCGTCGTGTACCTCGCCGGCGGCACCGCCGTCGAGGGCCGGCCGGAGGACGTCATCACGAGCGAGACGCTCAGCCGCCTGTACGGCGTTCCGATCGAGGTGCTGCGCTCGTCCGACGGCCGCCTCGTCGTCGTCGGGCAGCCGGAGGCACCGTTCGTGCACGGCGACAGGCACGGCCATGCTCACTGACGTCTTCACCGGGCTGTCGTGGAACCCGGTGAGCGACGTGCAGCAGATGCTCGCGTACCCGTTCATGGTGAACGCGCTCGAGGCCGGGACGATCGTCGCCGTGATGGCCGGCGTCACCGGCTGGTTCATGGTGCTGCGCCGCCAGACGTTTGCCGGGCATGCCCTGTCGGTCACCGCCTTCACGGGCGCGTCCGCAGCCGCGCTCGCGGGCGCGCCGCTCGCGCTCGGATACTTCGGCTTCTGCGGCGCGGGCGCCATCGCGTTCGCGGGCGCGACGGGGCCGAAGCGCAGCTACAGCTCCGAGTCGGCGGCGATCGGCTCGTTCCAGTCGCTCGCGCTCGGGCTCGGCTTCCTCTTCGTGAGCCTGTACCACGGGGTCCTGAACGGGCTCGACTCGCTCCTGTTCGGGACGTTCCTCGGCATCACGAGCGCGCAAGTCGTCGTCCTGCTCGCCGTCGCCGCGGTCGCGATCGCTCTTGTCGGCCTCGCCGCACGGCCATTGTTGTTTGCCTCCGTCGATCCCGACGTCGCGCGCGCCCGCGGGGTCCCGGTGGGCCTGCTCGGATTCGCGTTCCTCCTCGTCCTCGGCATGTCGGTGGCGGAGACGAGCCAGATCACCGGCGCGCTGCTCGTGTTCGCGCTGCTCGTCACCCCGGCCGCGACCGCGCACCGGCTCACCGCGCGACCGCTGCTGGGCGTCGTCCTGTCGGTCGTTCTCGCACTCGCCGTGACGTGGGTCGGCCTGACGCTCGCGTTCTTCTCGATCTACCCCGTCGGTTTCTTCGTGACCACGATCTCCTTCGCGCTGTACGTGATCGCGCGCCTCGTCCGCTGATGTTCGCGCAGGAGTTCATGCGCAACGCGCTGATCGCCGGGAGCTTCGTCGGGCTCGCGTGCGGCGTCGTCGGCTACTTCGTCGTCCTGCGCGCGCAGGTGTTCGCCGGCGACGCGCTCAGCCACGTCGCTTTCACGGGCGCGCTCGCCGCGGCGGCGTTCGGCGCCGACGTGCGCGTCGGCCTGTTCGCAGCGACGATCCTCGGCGGGCTCGTCATGGGCGCGCTCGGCGACCGCGCCCGCGCCGACGACGTGGTCATCGGGACGCTCTTCGCGTGGTCGCTCGGCCTCGGCGTGCTCTTCCTGTCCATCTTCACGACGCGTAACAGCGCGGGAAACGGGACGGCCGGCATTCGCGTCCTGTTCGGCTCGATCTTCGGGCTCAGCGCGTCCGACGTGCGGACGTCGGTCGTGCTCGCGCTCGTGGCGGTCGCCCTCCTCCTCGCCGTCGCCCGGCCGCTCCTGTTCGCGACGCTCGACGCCGCGGTGGCCGCGGCGCAGGGCGTGCCCGTGCGTGCGCTCGGCCTGCTCTTCCTCGCGCTCGTCGGGCTCGTTGCCGCGCAGGCGACGCAAGCCGTCGGCGCGCTCCTCCTCCTCGGCCTGCTGGCCGCGCCCGCCGGCGCCGCACACCGGCTCACCGCCCGGCCGTACCGCGGCCTCGCGCTCTCGACGGCGTTCGCCGTCGGGTCGGTCTGGCTCGGGCTCGGGCTCGCCTACGCGTTCCCGACGCTGCCGCCGAGCACGATGATCGTCTCGGCCGCGGCGGGCGTCTACGTCCTCGCACTGCTGGCGTCGAGCCGCCCCGCGTGGCCGAGCCGGATCCTCGCCACCGACCGATGAGTCTTGCGTGGAAGGGGAGTCTGAATGCGAGACTCACGTCGACCACACCGCGGAGGAGAGACGACATGCCGAAGACCCTGCTTCTCGTCGGAACCCGGAAGGGCGCCTTCCTGCTCGAGAGCGACGCCGGCCGGCGCGACTGGAGCATGCGCGGGCCGTTCTGCGAAGGCTGGCCCGTGTACCACGCGATTCACGACGGCTCGACGGGGACGATCTACGCCGCAGCCGCGAGCGAGTGGCACGGCTCCGCCGTCTGGCGGAGCAAGGACCTCGGCGAGACGTGGACGCTCTCGAGCGAGGGGATCGGCTACCCCGACGACGGCGCGCGCAAGGTGTCGAAGGTTTCGACGCTCGCCGCCCGCAACGGACGGGTGCTCGTCGGCGTCGAGGCGCCCGGCATCTTCGAGAGCAAGGACGGCGGTGACACGTTCTCGCTGCTGACCACGCTCGCGGGGCAGCCCGGCAGCGAGATGTGGGACGACCCGAAGAACCAGCCTCCCGGCCATCTCGGCATCTCCGCGATCGCGCTCGACAAGGAGGACGACTCGCGCTTCTGGGCGATCGTGCAGGGCATCGGCCTGTTCGAGACGACCGACGACGGGAGCTCGTGGACGCCGCGCAACCGCGGGCTGCGCGCCGACTGGCCGCGGCCGCACGAGGAGGTCGGCTTCTGCGTGCACAAGGTCGTGCGAGCCGACGGCGCGCGCCTGTACCAGCAGAACCACGTCGGCATGCATCGCAGCGACGACGACGGCCACACGTGGACGGAGATCACCGAGGGCCTCCCGACGGAGTTCGGCTTCGCTGCTGCGGCGCATCCGCACGACCGAGACACGTTCTACGTCGTCCCGCTCGATCCGGGTCACGGCCGGACCATGCCCGACGGCCACGCCACCGTCTGGCAGACGAAGGACGGCGGCTCGAGCTGGAAGCCGCTGCGCAACGGCCTTCCGCAGGAGGACGCATGGCTCGGCGTGCTCCGCGAGGCGATGGCGATCGACACGTACGACACGCCGGGGCTGTACTTCGGCACGAGCACGGGCCAGGTGTTCGCGAGCGCGGACGAGGGCGACAGCTGGAGCGAGATCGCGAGCTACCTGCCGCCGATCTCCTCCGTCGAGGTGGCAGTGATCGACTGATGGCCGACGTCCATCTCCCAGGGACGCTGATCCCCCTCTTCGCCGGGCTGACGCGCCGGCTCGACGTCGACGCGGACACCGTCGACGGGGCGATCGCAGAGCTCGAGCGGCAGTGGCCGGGACTGCGCGACCGGCTGTGCGAGGCAGGCCCGAGCCTGCGCACGCACATCCACGTCTACGTCGACCGGGAGCGCGCGACGCTCGACACGCAGCTCGAGCCGCGCTCCCGCGTCGACGTCATCGCCGCGATCAGCGGGGGCTGAGCAGCCGGAGCGTCTTCGGCGTCGCGAACCAGCGGAGCACGGCCGCGTCGCCGGCGAGGTCGAGGCGGATGACCGCGCCCTTCTTCAGGTCGAGCGCGACCGCGACCGCGTCGCCGGCGAGCAGGAGCGACACGAGCTCGGAGAGGTGCGGCTCGTGCCCGACGACCGCGACGGAGTCCCGCTCCGACAGCGCGCGGATCGGCGCGAGCGCCTCTGCGGGAGAGCGCTCGGCCTCGAGCTGCTCGCACGCCTCGGGCTTCGGCCACCGGGCCTCCTCCCGGAGGATCTCGGCCGTCCGCCACGCGCGGACGTACGGGCTCGACAGCACGACGTCGACATTCGGCACGATCGCCCGGAGCCCGCGCGCCGCCCGCCGGAAGCTCGTCTCGCCGTCCGGCGCGAGCGGCCGTTGGGCGTCGTCCGGCCAGCGCTCGTCGTCGCGGTCCTCCGCAATCGCATGCCGGACGACGTAGAGCGCGGTCACGACAGCACGCGCGCGAGGAGCTCGTGCGCCTGGAGCATCCACATGTGACCGCCCGCGAGCGTCAGCTCGCGGTACTCGCCGCCGATCGCGTCCGCGAGCGCTCGCGCGTGGCCGCCGGTGACGAGCGTGTCCGTCGAGCAGCCCACGACGAGCACCGGGATCCCGGCGGCGCGCACACGCGCGCACTCACGGCGAAGATCGAGGCCGCGAACCTCGCCCGCAAGTGCGAGCGCGGCCCGCGGCGCACGCGCCACGGCCGCGAGGGCACGCGCCGCCACACCACGCGGATATGCGCCGCGGCCGACCTGGCGGACGAAGTCGCCGAGGCTCGCCCCAATCGGCTTCTGCAACGGCAGGCCGGCGGGCGCGACGAGCACGAGGCGCTCGACGAGCTCGGGCAACTCCGCCGCCGCGAGAATCGCGAGCGCCGCGCCCATCGAGTGCCCGCCGAGCGGCGAGCGGCCTCGGCGGCGCAGCTCGGCGCGCAGCCAGCGGCGATACTCCGCGAGCGAGCCGCCGGAGGCGGCGAAGCTCGGCGGTTCGAGACCCCGCCAGTCCGCCGGCAGGCCGGGCTCGTACAGCTCGACGGGCGCTCCCCAGCCGGGAAGGAACAGCGCGGACATCCGGCCATCCTAGAACCGGGGTCAAGCGGCGGCGCGCTCCGTGGCTGCTTCGAGGCCGAGGACGCGCCGGTAGACGACCGCGAGCTGCCCGATCGCCGACTCCCATGTGCGCGCCCGCGCGGCCGCCAGGCCGGCGGCGCCGAGGGCGGCGCGGCGGGCCGGGCTCTCCGCGAGCTCGAGCAGCGCGGCCGCGAGCGCGCCCGGCTCGTCCGGCGGCACGAGCAGGCCGCTGCGGCGGTCGGCGACGAGCTCGAGCGCACCGCCGGCCGCTGCGGCGACGACCGGCAGGCCGGACGCGCCGGCCTCGAGGATGACCTGGCCGAACGTGTCGGTCGTGCTCGGGAAGCAGAACACGTCGGCGCTCGCGTACAGCTCGGCGAGCTCCTCTCCGCGTGCCTCTCCGACGAAGACGGTGCCCGCGGGCGAAGTGCGCTCCAGCTCCCGCCGCGCCGGCCCGTCGCCGACGACGACGAGTCGCGCCTCGGGCCGCACACGGGACACGCGTGCGAATGCGTCGAGCAGCACGCCGAGCCGCTTCTCGTGCGACAGCCGTCCGACGGAGAGGACGAGCATGCGGCCGTCCGCGTCGAGCAGCCGGGCGCGCAAGCCCTCGTCGCGCCGATCGGGCGAGAACAGTCCCGTGTCGACGCCTCGCCCCCACACGCCGACGTCCGCGAGCCCGCGCGCCTCGAGCGCCTCCGCAACGCCGCGCGTCGGCGCGAGCACGGTCGCACACCGGCCGTAGAACCAGTCGACGTAGACCTCGATCGCCTCCGCGACGAGGAGGTCGCGTGTGAGGTGCAGCGCGTACGGCCCGAGCTCGGTGTGGTAGGAACCGACCACCGGGACACCGAGCAGCCGGGCCACGGCGAGCCCGCAGAAGCCGACGGGCCCGGGCGTGGCGACGTGGATGACGTCAGGCCGCTGCTCCTCGATGCACGCGAGCACGTCGGTCGGCAACGGAAAGCGCAGGTCGAGCGACTCGTACGTCGGCAGTGGCAGCGACCAGTCGGGCGGCAGCGCGACCGTGCCCGGTCTCGCGTCGTCGTGCGAGGCGACGACGACAGCTCCGGTGTACGTCCCCTCCGCCGCGGCGTCGGCGAGGCGCCGCATCGTGCCGGCGACGCCGTTCACCTCGGAGAACGTGTCGGTGAAGAGGAGCGCGCGCGGCGCGCGGGGGATGGACCCGCGGCCGGCGAAGAACTCCGCCTCGATCGCGCCGAGCCCGCTCCGCGACTCCGCGTGGTGACGGGCGGTGGCGAGATACGGGAGCTGCAGTCCGGCGGCGAACGCGAGCGCGCCGAGCCGGCGTCCCGCGCCCGGAAGCTCCGCGAGGGAGACGCCGCCCGCGCGTGCGCGCTCGCCGAGCAGGCGCACGAAGCGCGCGCTCTGGTCGGCGATCTCGCGATGACGCTCCGCCGCGTCGTCGGCGTCGCGGTCGAAGAGCTGCTCGACCTGCGCGCCGATCGTGTCCGGAAGCTCGGCGCCGGCGATGCGGTAGGCGTTCGCGAAGAGCGCGGCGACGGCGTGCGCGAGCTTCGCCGTCGACCCGTGCGCGCCGCCGACGGATCCCTCGCCGCGCGCGATCCCGGCGAGGAACTCGTCGACCGTCCCGGCGCGGCACGCCGTCCACGTTGTGGCGATGTCGAGGGCGCCGTGGTCATCCGATCCGCCGGTGAGCGCGATGCAGCCGCCGTGCGACGGCTCGAGCCCGTGCTTGTCGGCGAGCGCTGCGAGGAACGCCGGCGTCACCGCTGCCGCGAGCCTGCACGCGAGCTCGTTCGACTCGCGTGAGCGGGCGCCGTTCCGTCCCTCCCACACCGCGAACAGGAGCATCATCCGTTCAACGTGCGACGCCGTCAGCGGCGGCCCCATCCGGTAGAGCGGGTGGGCGAGCGCGTGCGCGAGGCCGCGCTCACGGAGAAAGGCGACGAGCTCGTACACGGAGGGCCGGTACGGCTGCAGGTCGCGGTGGTCCTCCTCGCCGAGGTTCCAGACGAGCACGTGCAGCGGCACGTCGTCCTCGGGGAATCGCGTCGTCACCTCGACCGACAGGAACGTGTCGGGCTCGTGCGCGATTCGGAGCGCGCCCTCGACCGTGTTGTGATCGCTGATCGTCACATACGACATCCCGCGCGCCTTGCAGACGCGGTACACGCGCTCGGGCTGCGTGTACGACTCACCGAGGCGCGCGCGCCGGAGCGCGTAGTTCCCGCTGTCCGTCGAGTGGATCGAGTGGACGTGCAGGTCGCAGCGAGTCACTACCCATGGTGTAGACCGGCGCGACGGCAGTTCCTGCACGCGACACCACCCTGCAACCGGGCGGTCACCGCATCGTCGCCGCTCAGCCTCCCGCGAGCAGGAGCAACGAGAGCCGGAGCCTCTCGAGCGCGTTCTCACGTACGGGAGTCCCCTGATGGCGCCCGCGAAAAGCAGGATGGAACGGCGCCCGTCCCGCGCCGATGCATCCGGTATGCGGCCTTCCGCCTGGAGGTGGTACCTCGCCGCGGCGGCAGCCGCCTCTCTTGCCGCCGGCGTCGTGCCCCACCGCGCCGCCGACACGATCCTCGTCGCCGTCATCGCGTCCGCGCTCGTCGCCGGCGCGGCGGGGGTACGCGCCTACCGCCCGGAGCGGCTGAAGCTGTGGCTGCTGCTCGGGTCGACCTGGGTGTGGTGGGCCGCCGCCGCCAGCGGCGCGTTCACGGGCGGGCCCGGCTCATCGACGGGCGCCCTCGTCTCGATCGAGTTCCTGCCTGCGTACGCCTTCCTCGTCGCCGCGGCAGTGAGCCTCCTGCGTGCGACGGGGCACGTGCCGCTCGGCCGGGCAGACACGACCATCGCGCTGCTCGCGCTCACCGCGGTCGTCTGGCCGCTCGCGCTCGAGCCGAACATCCAGCACCCCGGCAGCCTCGACCACGTGGGGGTGGCTGCCACCGTGGCGGCCGACCTCGTCGTGCTGGCCCTGCTGCTCCGTATCTCCTTCACCCCGACCGTGCGCCTCACCGCGTTCCGCCTCGTGCTCGTCGCAATGGCAGTCACGACGGTCGGCGACGTCGTCAACGGGAGCCCCGCACTCGCGGGGCCGGTCGCCGTACGGGCCGTTCACGCGATCTACGCACTCGCCTTCGCACTCGGCGGAGCGGCCGCGCTCCACCGGTCGATGCGCGACATCCCGCTGGCGGCATCGCCGGCGTCCGATCCGTCGCACCGGCGGAGCGTCGCCATCCTCTCGGCCGCGCTCTTGTCGCCGTTCGCAGGGACGGCACTCAACGTGTACGTCGAGCACGAAGCCGACTTGAAGCTCTTCCTCGCGTTCGGGGCGGTCATCGCGGTCGTCGCGCTGGCGAAGATGAGCCGTCTCTTCCGCCGGATCGATGCGCTGCGGGCGGCGGCCGAAGCCTCCGAGCAGAAGTTCCGGATGGTCTTCGACTCGGCAGGCATCGGGATGTCGATCGGCGCGGGCGGGATGCTGACCGAGACGAACGAGGCGTACCGGCGCATGCTCGACTACACGGCCGAGGAGATGAAGGAGATGCACTACACGCAGATCACGCATCCCGAGGACGTGGACCTCGACACGGCCATCGCCGCCGAGGTCGCGGCCGGGATCCAGTCGAGCTACAGCGTCGAGAAGCGCTGCGTCAGACGGGACGGCGAGATCGTGTGGGTGAACGTCACCGTCACGAGCGCGGAGGACGGCAGCTTCGGAATCGGGTTGATCGAGGACATCTCCGCGCGCCGGCGGCTCGAGCAGGAGCGCAAGGCGCTCCTGGCGCGGACGGTCGAGGTCGCCGAAGTCGAGCGGATGGCCCTCGCGGCCGACCTGCACGACGGCCCGATCCAGCACCTCACCGCGGTGACGCTCACGCTCGACCTGCTGGCGAACAAGCTCGCGCGCGGGGAGACCGCGGGCGCGACGGCCCTCGCGCAACGGCTCCGCGAGTCGATCGCGGCCGAGATGCACTCGCTGCGGCGGCTCATGACCGAGCTCCGTCCGCCCATCCTCGACGAGGGCGGCCTCGAAGCGGCGCTGCGCGACTGCGCGGACGCGGCTCTCGACGGCGCGGACGTCGGGTTCACGCTCCAGTCGAACCTCGACGGCTACCGGCTCGCGCCCGAGATCGAGACGTCGATCTACCGCGTCGTGCGGGAAGCGCTCACGAACGTCCGCAACCACGCGGGCAGATGCGAGGCGAGAGTGGCGGTGAACGTGGGAGCCCGGACGATCGTGCTGACGGTGGCCGACGACGGTGTCGGCTTCACCGGAAACGGCAGCCGCGGCCACTACGGCCTCGTGACGATGCGCGAGCGCATCGAGAGCATGGACGGCACGTGGCAGCTCCACGCGGCGCCCGGGAAGGGGACGACGATCCGCGCGGTGCTACCGCGGAGGCTGCGCACCGGCGAGAACGAGGCCGCGCTCGCCGCCGCGGCGGCAACGGACTAGGCGAGGAGACCGCGCTTCAGGCCGCCGTCGCCACGGCCGGCCTCCACGGCAGCGTGGCTTCGACCGTCGTGCACCGCGCTCATATGCCCCTCACGTCGCTTCCGCGCGGATACCGGGCAGAAACGCCGCGTGTAACTCGCAGAGCGAGACTTACGGATTACCCATCGGCAGTCCGCGGGAGAAACGGCGCCGGAATTGCGGCGTCACGCGCTCGAACCGGATGCGGCTCGTGCCGCGCGCGTGCCGGGCCGAGACCTTCATCCCCGTGGGCAGCGTCGTCTTCGCGTCGAGCGCCAGGGCGACGTGCGTCCCTTTCAGCGCGAATCCGAGCGTTCCGTTCGACAGCGTGAGGTCACGCCGCTGCTGCGCGAGCGTCTCGATCCGCCGCTCGAGGAAGCGCGTGCACCCGCCGAGCTCGAGGAGCACGAGGGGCGCGACCGCGCGCTCGGCCGCCGTGCCTCCCGACACCGTGAGCGTGTGCGGCGGGATGTCGAGCACGACGAGGCCGTCGTCGAGACGGAGCACCGCACCGCGCCGGCTCCGGCCGGCGACAACGAACCAGTCCTGCAGGCACCGCCCGTGGACGGTCGGCCCGCCGTTCACCGAGAAGGTGCTGTCGACGAGCCGGTAGCGGCTGAGCCACGTCGCCGCGCGGAGCGCCGAGAAGGTCGCGGAGTCGGGCTCGCTCAGCGCGACGCGCTGGACGAGCAGGCCCGTTGCGAGCGCGGCCGCAGCGACCGACAGCGCGACCCCGAGCGTCACCCAAACGGGGCCTAGAAGCCGCCTGCGGGGCGTACTAGGTTCGCCCGGTGAGGGCGACTGCGGCTGTGGTCTTCTCAGCGTGCGCATTTTTGGTCGGGCTCGTCTCGCGGTCACGGATAGCGGAGCGGCAACGTCAGGATCGCCGCCGCCAGGAGCGGGACCGACAGGCCGAGGATCAGACGGTGCGCACGCGGATTGCGGCCAAGTGCGCCCAGTCCCCAGAACGCAGCCGGGGCGAGCAGGCCGAAGCGGCCGACCGAGTCGAACGAGCCGCTGAAGAGCGGCAGGACGACGATCGCGGCTCCGGAGACGACCCACGGCCACGGCACGCGGGCGCGCCGGGCGGCGGCGAGCAGCCCGAGATAGACGACGACGGCGACGACGTCGCGTGTGACCCACGCGTCGTGCGAGAACGACCCGCCGAGCCCCTTGATCGCCGTGACGACGCCGAGCGGCGAGAAGTGCCTCCCCCACGACTGTTGCGCCTGGCTCCACGCCATCGGGTCGCCGAGGACGGTCCAGAGGTAGAGCGAGAACGAGCCGATCGCGGCGGCCGGCGCGACGATCGCCCCGAGCGCGAGCCCGCGGCCCACCGGCGTCAGCGTCGCCCGCTGCCTCCACGCGATCGCGAGCAGCGGAAGCGCGACGAACAACCCTTCCGGCCGGGCGAGCGCCGCGGCCCCGGCGCACGCGGCCGCGATCCCCCAACGCCCGCGCAGCGCAGCGAGCGCCGCGACCGCGATGAGGGCGAGGACGATGCTCTCCGGATACTCCATCGAGAACGCGTATCCGAACGGAAACACGGCCAGGTACGCAGTCGAGCGGCGCGCCATCGTCTCGCCGAGCAGGTCGTGCGTCAGCGCGTGGAAGGCGACGAGTGCGGCGAAGAAGCCGAGGTTCGCGATGAGGAGACCGGATGCCGAGTACCCGAGCCCGAGCGCGTGGCCGCCGCGCATGAGCGCCGGGAACAGCGGGAAGAACGCCGGGTCGCTCTGGCGGCCGGGGACGAGGAGGTATCCGCTCGACGCGACCATGCGGTACCAGCGGCCGTCCCAGGCCTCGAGCGGGCCGAGCGCGTGCGCGTGCTCGACGTTGCGGATCCAGCCGGCCGGCCCGACGCGGTGCACGACGACCGCGGTGGCGAGGATGACGGCGCGGCCCGCGACCCACCAGCCCGCGATCCACGCGAGCACGCCGAGGCGGCTCGCCGAAAATGGGCGCGCGGCTGCAACGGGGAGATGCTCGGCGTGCTCGAGCGTCGCCAACGCCCTTCATTCTTGTCGCGCGACGGCCCAGCGAAACGTCGGTTTACGGGACTTTTACGTTGCGCGATGTGTCTGCGCGGGCTCGCGCTGGTACTGCTTCAGTCGTGCGACGGCTCGCCATCGCTGCGTCCCTCTTCGCTGCGCTCGTCGCCGCGACGCTCGCGTTCCTCGCGCCGCGCGCGCCGGCGAGCTCGCCGAAGCAGCGGTCGACCGCCTTCTACCTCCAGACGGCCGAGCAGGGCCTCGCGCTCGTGCGCAAGCACTGGTGGAACGCCGATGCTGCTTGGTACGACGACACGTACAACGGCCAGCCGGCGTCGATGCCGCTCGCCCGCCTCTGGAGCGCGTATCCGTTGTTCGAGACGT
>Ga0265339_10002603_pt1 | contig 12872 bp, 10 predicted proteins | sample 4CB219metaG_FD_202085 | JGI IMG/M metagenome (GOLD analysis project Ga0265339, IMG submission 202085) | Rhizosphere microbial communities from Carex aquatilis grown in University of Washington, Seatle, WA, United States - 4-CB2-19 metaG | ecosystem: Host-associated > Plants > Roots >...
GAAGGGGCGATCGTCGGCGGCGCCGATCACGATGTCGGCCTTGGTGGCGCGGATCTTCGACTTCAGATCGGCCTCGAACCCCGACATCACCGACAGCGCGATGGTCGGCGCGCCGGTGCCGAGGAAGACGCCGAAGATCGAGATCGCCGTGAAGACCGTGAACGACGCGAACAGCCCGCCCAGGATCGTGAGCAAAAGGCCGAGGCCAATCGCGCCCACCGCCGCGCCCTTGAGCCAGTCGAGGTAGGGCAACCCCTCGGACCGCATCTCCAGCCACGGCCCGATGTGCAGCACGCGATCGATCGCCGCCGGCCCGAAGCGCGCCAGCAGGAGCCAGCCGATGCCGACCGCCAGCAAGACCAGGCCGACGACCATCGTGCGCGGCGAGCGCCGCGACGGCTCCTCGCGCAGATGGCGCCAGGCAACGAACCATTCGAATCCGCCGGTAGCCACCTGCGATCCTATTCGTTCGGGGCGTCCGAGGGCGCGCGCTCGGCGGCCGGGCGCATCAGCGGGAACAAGATCACGTCGCGGATCGACGGCTGATCGGTGAGCAGCATGACCAACCGGTCGATGCCGATCCCCTCGCCTGCCGTCGGCGGCAGCCCGTACTCGAGCGCGCGGCAGTAGTCCTCGTCGTAGTCCATGGTCTCCTCGCGCCCCTGCGCTTTGGCGTCGACCTGGCGCTGGAAGCGCGCGCGCTGATCGGCCGGGTCGTTGAGCTCGGAGAACGCGTTGGCGTGCTCGCGCCCGACGATGAACAGCTCGAAGCGGTCGACGCGCCCCTGATCCTGGTCATTCCGGCGCGACAGCGGCGACGTCTCGGCCGGGTAGTCGGTGACGAAGGCCGGGCGGTCGGCGGGCAGCGCCTTTTCACCGGCGTAGTCGAAGAGGGCGCCGATGCGCTCGCCGTGGTTGTCGGACTTGCGCAGCACCGCCGCCAGCTCGTCCTTGCGCTCGCCGATCCCGGTCGCGGCGATCCAGCGCGACAGTGCGACCTCGTCGTCGAGCATCGCGCGCTCGAGCCCGCGCGGCAAGAGCTCGGCGCCGACCGCGGTGATGATCGCGTCCTTCATCGGGATGCGCGGCCAGGGCGACGCCAGGCTGACCGACTGCCCGCCGTAGGTGATGGTCTCGCCGCCCGCGACCTCGCGCGCGAGCTCGCGGAAGAGCTCCTCGGTCAGCGCCATCAAATCCTCGTAGGTCGCGTAGGCCTGGTAGAACTCGAGCATCGTGAACTCGGGGTTGTGCTGGCGCGACAGCCCCTCGTTGCGAAAGTTGCGCCCGATTTCATAGACGCGCTCGAAGCTGCCGACGACCAGGCGCTTGAGATAAAGCTCGGGCGCGATGCGCATGTAGAGATCGAGATCCAGCGCGTTGTGGTGGGTCTCGAAGGGCCGCGCCGCCGCGCCGCCGAGGATCGAGTGCATCATCGGCGTCTCGACCTCCATGAAGCCGCGCGCGTCGAGGAAGCGGCGGATCGAACGCACGATGGCGGTGCGCTTGCGGAAGACCTCGCGCACGTCGGGGTTCACCACCAGGTCGACGTAGCGCTGGCGATAGCGGATCTCGACGTCCTGCAGCCCGTGCCACTTCTCGGGCAGGGGACGCGTCGCCTTGGTCAGGATCACGGCCTTGTCGGCCAGGATCGTCAGCTCGCCCGTGCGCGTGAACATCACGCCGCCGACCGCGCCCACGAAGTCGCCGCGTTCGACCTTTTGCCACAGCTCGTAGGCGGCGTCGCCGACCTGGTCCTTTTTCACATAGAGCTGGATCTCCCCGGCGCGGTCGAGGATCTTCACGAAGGTCGCCTTGCCGAACCCACGGTGCGCGACAATGCGGCCCGAGACCGCGAACTTCTCGTCCGAGAGCAGGGCCGGTGGAGCGCCCTTGTCAGCCTTATCCTTGGGGGCCTCGGCGGGCGGGGTGACCCCGGCAAACCGGCTCAGGACCTCCGCGGTGGTGTGGGTCGGCACGAAGCCGTTTGCGTAGGGATTCGCGCCCAAGGCGCGGATCTCGGCGACCTTTTTCTCTCGTTCAGCAATTAGCTCTTGTTCGTCCGCCATCGTCTATCCACGGGCTATCAACATGCTTGATCTCTGCAAATAACCGAGATCAAAAAGAATTCCCAACTTTATCCACAATGTATCCCAAATGTGCACGTTTGGTTACGAAGCTAGAGATCATCCTCCTCAGGCACACCCTTGACGGGAGCGGCCGAGGGGTCGCCTGCCAGTTGCAGGAGCTGGGCGATCATGAACTGGTCGAGGTCGCCATCGAGAACCGAGTCCACGTTGCTGACCTTGAGCCCGGTGCGGTGGTCGGAAACCAGCCGGTAGGGCGCGAGCACGTAGGACCGGATCTGGCTGCCCCACTCGATCGCCTTTTTCTGGGCGTGGATGCCGCCCATCTTGTCTTCCATCCTCTTCTGCTCGATCTCGAATAGCTTCGAGCGGAGGATGCGCATCGCGGTGCCGCGGTTCTTGTGTTGCGAGCGCTCCTGCTGGCAGTGCACGGCGATTCCGGTCGGGATGTGCGTGATGCGCACCGCGGACTCGGTCTTGTTGACGTGCTGGCCGCCGGCGCCCGATGACCGCATCACGTCGATTCGCAGGTCCTTGTCGTCGATCTCGACCTTCACCGTCTCGTCGATGTCGGGGTAGACGAAGACGCTGGCGAACGAGGTATGCCGCCGCGCCTGCGCGTCGTAGGGCGAGATGCGGACCAGACGGTGCACGCCGGCCTCGGCGCGCAGGTAGCCGTACGCCCAGTCGCCGCTGATGCCCAGCGTGGCGCTCTTGATGCCGGCCTCGTCGCCGGGCTGCAGGTCGAGGATCTCGCAGCCGAAGCCGCGCAGCGCCGCCCAGCGGGTGTACATCCGCTGCAGCATCTCGGCCCAATCCTGCGATTCGGTACCGCCCGCGCCGGCGTTGATGCTCACCAGCGCGCCCTGCCGGTCGTAGGGACCAGAGAGCATGCGGGCGAACTCCATCTTGCCGACCACAGACTCCGCGACGTCGAGCATGCGCGTCGCCTCGCCCGCGGTCCCTTCGTCCTTGGCCTCATCGGCCAGGTCAACCAGGATGCGCGCCTCTTCGGCCGCCTTGAGCTGCGCGTCGAAGCCGTCGACCGTCGATTTCAGCTGCGCCTGCTCGCGCAGCAAGGCTTGAGCTTTCTCGGCGGCCGTCCAGAAGTTCGGACTGCCCGCCTCCGCGTCCAGTTCCGCTATGCGATCTCTTTTGCCGGCGATGTCAAAGATGCCCCCGGAGAATCTCCAGGCGGCTCTCCAGCTTGCTGATGCGTTCGCGAATCGGCGACAGCTCCATCATGGTGCGCGCAGCTTAGCACGGGCAGCGCGCGCACCAAGGCGCCGTCGAAGTGGACCTGGACGTGGACGTCCACGTTCAGATCACCGCAGCGAATCGCGGAGGTAGTTCTCCTTCAACCGAACGTACTTCTGCGCAGCCGCCCGGTGAAACGCTTCGTCCTCGGCGGTCAGCTTGCGCACCACCCTGGCGGGCGTGCCCAGCACCAGGCTGTAGGGCGGGATGATCTTCCGCTGAGGGACCAGCGCACCGGCGCCCACGACCGAGCCGTGGCCGATCACCGCCTCGTCGAGGATCGTCGACTGCATACCGATGAGGCAGCCGTCCTCGACGCGGCACGCGTGCAGCATCGCGCGGTGACCGACGACCACCTCCTCGCCCACGGTACACGGCGTGTCGTCGGCGACATGGATGACCGTGCCGTCCTGGATGTTCGTGCGCGCACCAATCGCGACCGGGGCCACGTCGCCGCGCAGGACCGCGCCCCACCAGATCGAGCTCCCCTCGCCGAGCGTCACGTCGCCGACCAGCGCCGCGCCTGGCGCCACCATCACGCCCTCGCCGACCGACGGCAGGAGGCCGAGGTAGCGATCGATGTGCGCGCGCGGGAACCGCTCCCGCAGGGCGCGCACGGCGGCGTCGAGCCGCTCGGCATCGGGATGGGGACCGGCGACCACGCTGACGGACGTCGTAACTATCGCCATGGGCGGAAATCTACCTCTAGTGCGCGTCGAGGCGGTAAACCAGGAACTGTTCGTCGCCTTGGCGAGGAGCTGGACGCGGTCAACCGCTCGGATCACGCGGGTGGGAGCTGCTAGGCTCTTCGGGGTGAAGGACGATACCCGAGGCCCGGTCATGGAACCGACGATCGTCGTCGGCGACGTGCATGGCTGCCTGGACGAGCTGCAGCGCCTGCTGGCCACCTGCGGTTTCCAGCGCGGCGATCGTCTGGTGCTGGCGGGAGATCTGGTCGCCAAGGGTCCCGATTCGCAGGGCGTGGTCCAGCTGGCGCGCGAAGAGGGCGCGATCGCGGTCGTGGGCAACCACGACGACCACGTCCTGCGCGCGCGCGCGGCCGCACGCGGCACGCTCCCGCCGCCCGCGAAGCCGGTGCGCGCCGAGCACCAGGCGGTGGCCGATGCGCTCGGCCCCGAGGACTGGGCCTATCTCGAAGCACTGCCGACATTCCTGCGCCTCGGCTACGAAGGCGCGCGCGCGACGGCGATCGAAAGCGACGCCGGTGCCAGGGAGGCGCCCCCTCACGCCGACGGCGACGGCGAGACGATCGTCATCCACGCGGGCGCCGTCCCCGGCGTTCCGTTCGAGCAGCAGACGCGCGAGCACCTGACGACGATGCGAAGCATCGACCACGACGGCCACCCAACGAAGAGGATCGAAGGACGCCCCTGGGCGGCGGTCTGGCCCGGTCCCGAGAAGATCGTATTCGGGCACGACGCGATCCGCGGACTGCAGCGCCACCGCTTTGCGACCGGCCTCGACACCGGGTGCGTCTATGGACGGCGCCTGACCGCGCTTCTGCTGCCGGAGCGGCGGCTGGTCTCGGTCGAAGCGCGCCGCGCCTACGCCGCGCTCTGATGAGCAGCGACGCCGGCCAGCGGATGGTCCTCACCGCGATGGCGCGGAATCCGGAATCGTGCGACCGTGCTCACATGCGTGCCCTGGCTCGTGGATGGATACTGGGAGTCGCCATGCTGGCAGGCGCTCTGGGGTGCGGTGGGGGCACGAACCCGACCAGCGACTTCTGCCAGCAATCGAGCACGGCCATGTGCCATCGCGCCTACGCCTGCACGCCGGCGGCGATGCAAGATGACAACTTTCACAACATTTGGGGTCCGTCAGAAGCGACGTGCGCCTCGGGGCTCGCGCAGCTCTGCACGACCGAGTGCTCGGGCAAGGCGGTCGACGACGCTGCGAAGACCCAGTGCTATTCCGACATCAACACGCAAGCCTGCTCCACCGTCTCCGACGGGACGCTCGGCAACAGCTGCGCCGCCGTCTGCGTCGATGCTCCGGCCGGTGCGGGCGGCAATGGGGGCGGGGCGGGCGGATCCTCCGGCGGGACGCTCTCCGATCCGATCGTCTTCTGCAAGATGACGTTCGACGCCGCCTGCACGCGCGCCTTCCAATGCATCCCCGCCGCGATGCAGGACGCAGACTTCACGGACAGCTACGGCTCCTCCGTGACCAGCTGCAAGGCGATGTTCGAAGCGGCCTGCGTCGACCCCACGACCAATTGCCCCACGTACAATCAAACGCTGGGCGCCAGTTGCATCTCGGCGGTGAACAGCAGCGCATGCACCGATCTGTTCTTCAGTAACCAGCTCGTGTTCCCCGGCAGCTGCTCGGCGGCCTGTGGTATGTAGCGGCACGTGGGTCCGATTCGCGGGGCGCGGGCGGCGCTGATCGCAGCGTTTGTCGTTGTGTGCGCAGGGCTGGCGATCTCGCCTGGCGCCGGGTGCCGGTCCCCCGTCGCGCCGGGCGCCACGCCGGTCCTCATCGACGCCCGCGACGCCACCGCACCGGCGCACACCGAATCGGTGTCGCTCGTCGCGGGCGGCGTGACGCGACACCTGCTCGTCCATCTACCGAGCGGCAGCGCGAATACGCCGCGGGCGCTGGTGCTGAACCTGCACGGCTCGGGTGGGAACGCCGCCCAGCAGGAGGCCTCGATCGGGATGGATCCGATCGCCGAGGCCAACCAGTTCATCGTCGCCTACCCCGACGCCGCGATCACTCTCGGCAGCGGCTTCGCCTGGAACGTGCCGGGCCAGCCGCTGCTCGGCGGCGGCGCCGTGCCGGCTGACGCCGCCGACGACGTGGCGTTCTTCGCGCAGGCGATCACGTTCCTCGAGCAGCGCTACGCCATCGACGCGCACCGGATCTTCGTGACCGGCATGTCGGGCGGCGCGCGCATGACCAGCCAGCTCGGCTGCGATCTCGCCGGCACCGTTGCGGCGATCGCGCCGGTGGCCGGCCTGCGCTTTCCCACGCCCTGCGCCGGCACGCGCGCGGTGGCGGTGGTCGCGTTCCACGGCACCGCCGACACGGTCAATCCGTATGACGGCAATGGCGAAGCCTACTGGACGTACAGCGTGCCCAGCGCCCAGCAGCAGTGGGGCGCGCACGACGGCTGCGGAGCGACCCCCACGTCATCGCCCGCCGCCGACAACGTCACGCTCACCACCTACGGCGATTGCGCCGCCGGCGCCGCCGTCGCGCTCTACACCATCGCCGGCGCCGGCCACGAATGGCCGGGCGCGCCCGGGCAGACGCCCGCGATCGACGCGAGCACGACCATGTGGTCGTTCTTTAGGTCACACCCGGGGGGGTTTGGGGACCCCTCTGGGGGTCCCCATTAAAATAATCAGGCGCTGATCAGGCGCAGCTGGCGCAGGCGCGCGGGCTGCTCGTCGGCGATCGGATAGCGGCCGGAGAAGCAGGCGTCGCAGAAACCTTCGGAGCCGACCGGGCCCGACTGCAACACCGGCAGGCCCTTGCGCGGTCCATCCGCAGCCCCCACACCGGGACGCCACCCCTCGACCGACTGGTAGAGCCCATCGAGCGAGAGGTACCCGATCGAGTCGGCGCCCACGAAGTCGCGGATCTGGTCGACGGTCTGGTTGGCGCCGATCAGCTCTTCGGTGGTCGGCGTGTCGATGCCGTAGCGGCACGGGCCGATCGTCGGCGGGGAGCTGATGCGCAGGTGCACCTCGCGCGCGCCCGCAGAGCGGATCATCCCCACGATCTTGCGCGACGTCGTGCCGCGCACGATCGAATCGTCGACAACGACGATACGGTTGCCCTTCAGCACCTCGCGCACGGGGCTCAGCTTCAGCTTCACGCCGAAGTGGCGGATCTGCTGCGACGGCTCGATGAACGTGCGGCCCATGAAATGCGACCGCATCAATCCCTGGTCATAGGGGATACCGCTCTCGCGCGAATAGCCGATCGCCGCCGCCATGCCCGAGTCGGGCACGGGAATGACCACGTCGGCCGGGACCGCGTGCTCCATCGCCAGCCGGCGCCCCATGCGCTCGCGCGCGCGGTAGACCGATCGCCCGTCGATCGTCGAGTCGGGGCGCGCGAAATAGATCCATTCGAAGACGCACCGGTGCGCCACCTGGGAGCCGAACGGGCGCACGCTCTGCACGCCGGACTCGTTGATGATCACCATCTCGCCCGGCTCGAGGTCGCGCACGTACTCCGCTCCGATGAGCTCGAATGCGCAGGTCTCCGACGACACGACCCACACGTCTTTGTCCTTGGCTCGGGCTTTCCCCAACGCCAGCGGGCGAAATCCCATCGGATCGCGTACCGCGACCAGGGTGTCCTCCGAGAGGAAGACCAGCGAGTAGGCGCCGCGCACCTGGCGAAGGGCGTCGGCGGCGCGCGCGGGCAGCGCTGCTTCGCGCGACTTGGCGATGAGGTGAACGATGACCTCGGTGTCCGACGTGGTCTGGAAGATCGAGCCTTCCGACTCGAGCCGCTCGCGCAGCTCGACCGCATTGACCAGGTTGCCGTTGTGCCCGACGGCAACCGACCCACCAGCGTAGTCGACCGCGATAGGCTGCGCGTTCTTCAGGGTGGAATCGCCGGCCGTCGAATAGCGCACATGGCCGATGGCCGCGAAGCCGCCCAGGTGGGCCAGCCGGTCGGCGGTGAAGATGTCGCCGACGTGGCCCATCTCCCGCACCCAGCGCAGCTTTTCACCGTCGGTCGATACGATTCCGGCCGACTCCTGGCCGCGGTGCTGGAGCGCATGTAGGCCCAGATAAGCTAGGTTGGCGGCTTCGGAGTGACCATAAATTCCTACGACCCCGCACATTTCGGGGCGAAGGCTAGCACAAGGTCAGCTGCCGACGACCAGAATCACGCGCTCGAGGTCATCCACGGGAATAACCGAAGTGGTCGCCGCATTGAATGGTGCGCCGATTTTCGGGCATACTGCGCGCCGACAAATCCATGCGAGGCCCCCCTTTGCCATGATTGAAGTCAAAGATCTGACCAAGTACTACGGCGAACACGCTGCGATTCACGACCTGACCTTCAACATCGAGCGCGGTGAGGTCATCGGGTTTCTCGGGCTCAACGGAGCGGGAAAATCCACGACGCTCAAGATCCTGGGATGCGTCCTGCTGCCGACCGCCGGCGACGTACGCGTCGATGGGATCGACATCGCCAAGGCGCCCCACGAGATCCGGCGCCGCATCGGCTTTCTGCCCGATTCGCCGCCGCTCTACAACGAGATGACCGTGGGACGGTACCTCAACTTCGCGGCGCAGCTGCGCGGCGTCCCCGCGGGCGAGACGGCGGCGCGCGTCGCCGAGGCCGAGGAGAAGACCGCCACGCGCCATGTTCACGAGGAGCTCATCAGCAGCCTGTCGCACGGCTTCCGACAGCGCGTCGGCGTCGCCCAGGCGCTGGTTCACAACCCCAAGCTCTTGATCCTCGACGAGCCGACCAGCGGCCTCGACCCGCTGCAGATCATCGAGATGCGCTCGCTGATCCGCAACCTGCGCGGCGCGCACACGATTCTATTGTCCAGCCACATCCTGTCGGAGATCAGCCAGACCTGCGATCGCCTGCTGGTGATTCAAGACGGCGAGATCGTCGCTCAGGGCACCGAGCAGGAGCTGGCGTTGCGCATGGGCGCGGGTGGGACGGTCGAGGTCGAGGTCGCGAGCGCCGCCGGACGCCGCGTGGTCGACCTGGCCGGCACGGTGCCCGGCGTTACGGGCGTCACCATCGTGCGCGAAGCCGACGGCGTCGTGCTGGTGCGCATGCAGGCGACCGCCGACCTGCGGCCCAAGATCGCGCGCGTGCTGGTCAACGGCGGGCTCGACCTGCTGCGCATCGACCGCGGCGCGGCCCAGCTGGAGTCGATCTTCCTTCAGCTGACCAAGACCCACACCGGGGAGCTCCCGCAATGAAATCCACGTTCCTGATCATGCGCCGCGAGCTGGCGGCCTACCTCCGCTCGATGACCGGATACATCATCGCCGCGGCGGTCCTGATCGTCGACGGCCTGCTGTTCAACGCCTTCGCGCTCGGCGGCGGCGAGAAGCTGTCGTCGGAAGTGCTCAGCATGTTCTTCTACTTCTCGAGCGGCACGACGATCATCGCCAGCGTCTTCATCTCGATGCGCCTCTTCGCCGAGGAACGGCAGACCGGCACGCTGGTGCTACTGACGTCCTCGCCGGTGCACGACTGGGAGATCGTGATCGGCAAGTTCCTCTCGGCGCTGATCTTCCTGTCGCTGCTCACCGCGGCGACGGTGTTCATGCCGCTGCTGATCTTCGTCAACGGCAAGATCTCGCTCGGCCACATGGCGGCCGGCTACCTCGGCCTGTTCCTGCTCGGCAGCGCGACGCTCGCCATCGGGACGTTCGGGTCGGCGCTGGCGCGCACGCAGGTGCTGGCGGCGATCTTCTCCGGCTGCATCGTGGTGGCGATGATCGTCTCCTGGATGCTGGCCAAGGTCACCGAAGCCCCGCTCAACGACATGTTCACGGCGCTGGCGCTGCACGGCCGCCACTTCCCTCCCTTCCAGGCGGGCGCGGTTCACCTGCGCGACGTCGGCTACTACTTGATGGTTACTTACGTCGCCCTGTTCAGCGCGACCCGAGTCATGGAGGCCCGCCGATGGCGATGACACAAACTTCCAACGTCGGACGTCCGATGGGCAGCGCCCGCTGGTCGGCGATCTATGCCCTCGGCATGGCCTCGATCTTCATCGGCGAGCGCGCCATCGGCACCGGCAAGCCGCGGCTGGTGATGACCGTCATCGGCCTCTTGCTGGTGATCCTGTCGATGGTGGGCCGCGTGCTGCGCGCGCAAAAAGCCAACCCGGATCGCCGCCAGGTCGAGCACTCGCTGCTGCGGCTCTATGCGCTCGGCCTGCTCTCGGTGATCGTCTACTTCGTCCAGTCGGACGTGCCGACCCTGCGCGGCGGCAAGCCGCTCGAGCACGAATGGCCCAAGCTGGCGACGGCGCTCGGCGCTCTCTGGCCGGCCATCTGGATCACGGCGGCGTGGCCGATCGCGCTTGTCGAGCTGGCCTACGCCAACATGGCGCGAGCCCCGCACCTAGAGGTGCGTCGTATCCGCGATGCGCTGTTGTCGGGCCTGGGGATCGCGTTCGCGCTGATCTTCGCGTTCAGCGTCGCGTGGGTCACGTCGGAGCGCGACAAGAAGGTCGACCTGGCCTACTTCCGCACCACCCGGCCCGGCGAGGCGACGCGCAAGATCGTGCGCGCGCTCGACCAGCCGGTCGAGGTGGCAACGTTCTTCCCGGCCGGCAACGAGGTACGCGAGGAGCTCGCCAACTACTTCGTCGACCTGTCCAAAGAATCCAGCCAGCTCACGTTCCATCAGTACGACTACGACATCGATCCGCAGAAGGCGCACGAGCTGACCGTGACCACCAACGGCACGGTGGTGGTCTCGCGCAATGCGCGCAAGGAGATGATCCAGGTCCCGGTGCAGTTCGAGACGGCGCGCAATGCGCTGAAGACGCTCGACAAGGAAGTGCAGCAGCGCCTGCTGACCGTGGTCAAGCCGAAGCGCGTGGTGCTGTTCACGCAGGGCCACAACGAGCGCTGGTTCGAGCACGGGACCAGCGATGCTGATCAGCGCGCGGGCCTGCGCGACCTGCGCGAGCTCATGCGCGACCAGGGCTACGAGGTGCGGTCGTTCGGCGCCGCCGACGGCCTCATGACCGATGCGCCCAAGGACGCGACGCTGGTGATGGTCATCGGCCCGCAGAAGCCCTTCGAGCCCGAGGAGATCGGCACACTGACCCGCTTCTTCGATGGCGGCGGCAAGCTGTTCATCGCGCTCGACCCGGAGAACGGCATCGACCTGCACGAGTTGCTCGGCCCGCTGGGCGTGAAGCTACACATGATCCAGCTCGCCAACGAGCAGGCGTTCGGGCGGCGCACGCACCAGGACTCTGACCACGCCAACATCGTCACGGCGAGCTTCTCGTCGCACCCGACGATGTCGACGCTGCTCAAGCTGGGGTCGCGCGCGCCGCTGATCCTGCCGGGCTCGGGCTGGGTCGAGTCGATGAAGCTCACCAAGCCGAACGGCGTCGCGCTCGACACGCCGCTGCGCGCGCAGCCGGCGACGTTCGAAGACAAAAACGGCAACTTCAAAAAGGACCCGGGCGAGGAGCAGCGGGCGTTCGAGCTCGCCGCCGCGGTGACCAAGGGCACCGCGCGCATGTTCGTGATCGGCGACTCCGATTTCATCTCCGACGCCGCGATCCGCGTCGCGGGCAACGGCCTGCTGGCGCTCGATACTGTGCGCTGGCTGGCCGGAGACGAGGCCTACTCGGGCCAGACCAACGTCGAGACCGACGTGCCGATCACCCACACGCGAAAGCAGGACGTCGCCTGGTTCTACTCGTCGATCTTCCTGATGCCGGTGCTGGTGCTGGTGCTCGGCTACCTCGTCACCCGCCGCCGGCGTGGCCAGAAAAAGGCCGCGCCCATCGTTTCCAGCCCGTCCAACCAAGGAGTCACGTCGTGACCGGCAAAGCCGCCGCACTGCAGGGGGGCCTGGCAGCCCTCGGTCTCATCACCGCCCACCTGACCTGGCAGCGCGAGCCCGAGCGGGCGCCGGGTGAGGTCACCGTCATCGACGCCGGGAAGAACGACCTCGGCAAAGTCCACTACGAGGACGAGACCTCGTCGCTCGATTTCGAGCGCAAGAGCGGAGGACCCGAGGCTGGCGTCTGGGTGCACATGGTCGAGAAGCCCAAGGCGCCGCCGGCCCCGCCGCCGGCCGACCCGAAGAAGACGGCGAGCGACACTTCGGAGCCGACCCCTCCGCAGCCGCCGACTCCGCCCACCGCCCCGCCGCGCGAGGTGCGTGGCAGCGACGTCGCCACGAAGCTGATGGATCAGATGGCGCCGCTGCGCTCGCCGCGCGCGTTCGGGATCCTCGATCCGGCCAAGCTCAAGGAGCTGGGCTTCGAGGGCTCGAAGAAGAAGCTCACGATCACCGCCAAGGGCGACACCCGCGAGTACACGATCGGGCAGCCGCCCGGCAACGGCATCCTCGAGGCGTTCATGCGCGACAACCGTGACGGCCGCGTGTACTTGATGCCGCACGGTGTGCTCGGCGACCTGACCGCGTCGACCCGCCTGGTCGACAAGAAGCTGCACGGCTTCGAGCCGACCGATTTCGATCGGATCGTCATCACGATGGGTGGCAAGAGCCGCGAGCTGGCGCAGACCCATCGCGAGAGCATCCAGACCGCGCAGCTGTCGTCGCCGAAGTCGCCCGACAAGCCCGATCAGATGGCCAAGAACTGGCACGACCTTCTCTGGCGGTCGTTCGCGATGGACGTGCTGGGCGCGGGCGAGGTTCCCAAGGAAGGTACGCCAGCGCCGGCGGGCAAGGTCGAGTACTTCGACGGCAAGAAGTCGCTGGGGTACATCGAGCTCGCGGCACCGCCGGAGCATTCGAACCAGCAGACCGACTCCCAGGGCAATCGCACGACGATCTATGCGCGTACGG
>Ga0265339_10002606_pt1 | contig 12869 bp, 12 predicted proteins | sample 4CB219metaG_FD_202085 | JGI IMG/M metagenome (GOLD analysis project Ga0265339, IMG submission 202085) | Rhizosphere microbial communities from Carex aquatilis grown in University of Washington, Seatle, WA, United States - 4-CB2-19 metaG | ecosystem: Host-associated > Plants > Roots >...
TGGGGCTCGGCCTGCAGGCGGCGCCACGCGAGGTACGACAGCGCCCAGAGGACGGCCGTGCCGACCGGCCAACCCCACGCCGCGGGGCCGTCTCCCACCGAGAGGTGGGCGGCGATCGCCGAAGCGAGGTCGAAGGCGAAGCCGGCGTAGACCCACTCCTTGAGCCGCGCCGGCGCCGGCGCGACCAGCAGGACGAGGCCGAGGAGCTTGATCCAAGACAGCTGCACCCGGAAGTAGTCGGGGAAGCCGAGGTGAGTGAACGCCGCCGCGACCTGCGGCAGGCGCAGCTGGGCGTAGGCGGTGAACCCCATCTGCAGGATGAAGAGGGCGGTGACGATCCAGTACGCGACGACGATCTTCTTCGAACGCATGTGAGCCTCCTTTTCCTTCAAGCCTTGGGGGCGCCCCAGCTGGGGAGCTCGACGCCGAACTGCTGCGCGTACTCGGCGTTGAGCCGCTGCCACCCGGCGAGCTTCATGACCGGCGGGCCGACCAGGCGCCCGATCGGCTGACCTGCGAGGAAGCGGCCCAGCACATCGAAGCAGACGTGCCAGCCGGCCGCGCCCATCGAGATGAAGCGGCGGTCGATGTTGTGCCAGAGGCGCAGGCGCGTGCCGCCGCCGCCCAGGGGCTCGAGCTCCCAGCGGAGATCCTGTCCGCCCCAGTTGAGCTCGAGCGCCTTCTCGGCATCGGCCCGCTTGATCTGCGACTCCGTCACGAGCGGCGTGGGGGCGCCCACCGTCGTGAGCTTCGCCGTGCCCACGGCGCCGAGGCTCCGGTCGGCGTCGAAGGGCGCCCACTCGCGCAGCTGCTCGGGGTCCGTGAGCGCCTTCCAGACCCTCGCGGGCGGGTGGGAGAGGTCGCGTACGAGGACGAGCGTCCACTTGTCTCCGTCTTTCTCGATCTGGGCGCCCGAGGCGGCGCCCGGCGTGTAGGACTCGGCGGGGTTCATGGTTTCTTCCTTTCTTTCGAGCGGCTCTCCGTCTTCTTCTCCAATTTGGCGACGCGATCCAGGTGCCGCTCGAGCGCGTCGACGTGCTTCGACCAGAATCGGCGAAAGGGCGCGAGCCACGCGTCGAGCTCCATGAGGGGCTCCGGCCGCAGCTGGTAGAAGCGCTGCTGCGCCTCGATCCGCGACTCGACGAACCCGGCCTCCTTGAGCACGCGGAGGTGCTTGGACACGGACGGCTGCGAGAGCCCGAGCTCGACCTCGAGCTCGCGAACGGACCGCTCGGACGACAGCAGCAGGCCCAGGATGGCCCGCCTGTTCGGCTCCGCGACGACGGCGAACGATGACTCCACGAGGAGACATATAGCGCCGTGGTTATATGCCCGTCAAGGAATATTATCGGTCAGGAATGTTCGCTCCCGCCTCGCTTCGCTGCTCAGACGCCGCCGTCGGCGCCGCTGACGACGGTGACGGGGTTCGTGACGACGCGCGGGGTGCCGTCGGGCACGACGCCGTCGCCGAGACGACCGTCCGTGGCGGTGCCCCAGCACTGGACCGACCCGGTTCGGAGCACCGCGCACGAGACGTCGCCCGTGACGGCCACCGACGCGGCGGGGCCGGTGAGGCCCGACACGAGCTTCGGGCCCGCCAGACCCTCGCGCCAGCACGAGACGCCTCCGTCGCGGAGCACGGCGCAGGTCTCGTACCCGCCCGCCGCGAGAGCGATGACGCCCGAGAGCCCGGAGACGACGGTCGGGACCATGGTCGACGCGTCGACGCCCCAGCAAGACACTGTGCTGTCTTCGAGCAACGCGCAGACGTGGAACTCGCCCGCGGCGAGGAACTGGACACCCGCGAGGCCGGACACCGGCGTCGGCGCGCTCGTCGCGGTCGTGCCCGGCTGGCCGAGCGGTCCGACGCCCAGGCAGCTGACGGTGCCGTCGTCGAGCGCGAAGCAGCCGAAGGTACCGCCGAGCGCCATCGTGCGGACGTGCGCGAGACCGGGGACCTGCGTCGGCGGGATGCTCAGGGCCGTGGCGTCGCCCAGGCCGAGGGCATCCTCGCCCCAGCACTGCACCGTGCCGTCGCTCATCAACGCGCACGTGTAGATCAGGCCGCGGGAGTCGCCAGGCGTGGCGAGCGCCGTGACGATGGGGCCGAGACCGGCGACCGCCGTCGGCGTGGAGACCGACACGTGGCGGCCAGGCGGCACGGACGCGTCGGCGTCGGTCGGGGCGTCGCCGATCTGGTTCCACAGGTCGTTCCCCCAGCACGCGACCGCGCCGTCGCCGACGAGCCCGCACGTGTAGCCGGCTCCCGCCACGACCATCGTCAGGCCGGAGAGGTTCGAAACCTCGATCGCCGACGGGACCGCGAACACGGACTGCCCGTCACCGAGCTGGCCGAAGACATCCTCGCCCCAGCAGTGCGCCCGGCCGCCCTCGACGAGCGCGCAGGCGTGCGTGCTCGAGAGCGAGAGGGCGCGCACGTCGGTGAGCGGCGGAAGGTGAGCGCCGCTCGAGCCGCCGCCGCAGCCCCCGAGGACGCACGCGACCACGCTCGCGATGCCGACCGATCTCATGGCTCGACGATAGCGCAGCCGCGGCCGGGGCCTGCGGCAAGAAGTCGCAGCGCCTACCCGCGGACGATCGACGTGAGCGCCCCGACGGCGCGCTCGCAGGCGGCGCGATCGACGTCGAGGTGCGTGACGAGGCGCAGGCGGCGCTCGGCGAAGGCGAGGCACTGTACGCCGCGCGTCGCGAGGCGCGCCACGAGCTCCTTCGCCGTCGGCAGCTGCGGGGCGAGGTCGACCATGACGATGTTGCTGGGCGGCGCGTCGTCGACGACGAGGCCGGGCACGGGCGCGAGGCGCTCGGCGAGGAAGCGGGCGTTGGCGTGGTCCTCGGCGAGGCGCGAGACGTTGTGGTCCAGCGCCCACAGCGCGGCCGCCGCGAGGATCCCCGACTGCCGCATGCCGCCGCCGAACATGCGACGGAAGCGCAGCGCGCGGGCCATGAGCGGCTTCGAGCCCGCGAGGATCGAGCCCACGGGCGCGCCGAGGCCCTTCGAGAAGCACATCGAGACGGTGTCGAAGCCGCCGGCGAGGACGTTGGGCGGCACGCCCAGCACGGCGACGGCGTTCATGAGGCGCGCGCCGTCGAGGTGGAGGCGCATGTTCAGCTTCTTCGACGTCGCGACGACCGCGTCGACCTCGGCGCGCGGCCACACGACGCCGCCCGAGCGGTTGTGCGTGTTCTCGACGCACACGAGACGCGTCGGCGGGATCGTCGGATTGCCCTCGACGTACGCGGCCGCGACGTCCGCCGCCGAGAAGCGGCCCGCGCGCCCGATGGAGCGGATCTGCACGCCCGCGATCGCGCCCGCGGCGCCCGACTCGTACCACATGAGGTGCGCGCCCTCGCAGGCGAGCACGTCGTCGCCCGGCTCGCAGTGGACCTTGAGCGCGATCTGGTTCGCCATCGTGCCCGAGGGCACGTACAGCGCCGCCTCCTGGCCCAGCAGCTCGGCGGCGCGCTCCTGCAGCCGCAGCACCGTCGGGTCGTCGCCCAGCACGGCGTCGCCCACCTCGGCGGCCGCCATGGCGGCGCGCATGCCGGGCGAGGGGCGCGTCACGGTGTCGCTGCGCAGATCCACCATCGCGTCGGCCATCTCAGGCTCCTTCGGGGCTGGGGCCGTCGGCCGCCTCGACGGCGAGGTTGGACTCGCGGACGACGTCGGCCAGCGACGTGCGCGCGCCGCGCGCGGAGAGCGCGGGCAGCGCCACGAGGCCGATGGCGATGTACCAGAGCGACTGCACGCCGTGGACGACGATGCCGTAGGCGAGGCCCGTCGACTGGACGACGGTTTGCGGCAGGTAGGCCGCGAGCCCCCAGGTGATGGCCAGCTCGAACTGGCCGACGAGGCCGGGGGAGTTCGGCGCCGTGAGGACGAGCCCCGTGATGGCCATGGTCGCGAACGCGGCGCCGACCGAGATGGGCAGGCCCATGTTGCGCGCGAGCATCCACATGCCGAGGCCGTTGACGGCCCAGTAGACGAGGGACTGCGCGAGGAAGATGCCGAAGTTGCGGTGGTCGGCGAGGACGTTGAAGCCCGAGATGAGCGCCCGCAGCTTGTGCGCGAGCTGGTCGGCGCGCCGGGGCGCGAGGCGGCGCAGCAGCGACACGCGCAGCGTGAACTCGATGGTCTGCTCCGTCCACACGCGCGCCAGCGCGAGGAAGGTCGTCGCGGCGACGAAGAGGAGCAGCGACAGCCAGGCCGCAACCCGGAGGCTGCGCGGGTAGTGCTCGCCCGACGACGCGAGGTAGCTCCCGAAGAAGAGGATCGAGATCAGCAGGCCATCGACGATGCGCTCGACGGCGACGGTGCCGAGGATGGCGGTCATGCTGCCGCCGCGCTCGCGCTTGACGAAGTACGGGCGCACGAACTCGCCGAGGCGGAAGGGCAGGGCGAGGATCGCCATCCAGCCCACCGACGAGACGAGCATGAGGCGCTTGAACGGCAGCGAGACGCCCACGGGCCGCAGCAGGAACTCCCAGCGCCACGAACGAAAGAGGTGCGTCACCGCGATCGTCACGAGGTAGAGAGCGATCGCGCCCGGCGAGAGCGCGCGCAGCGCGTGCATGACGGCGCGCGGGTTCATGCCCCTCACGCAGAGGTAGACGCAGACGCCGCCCACGGCGAGCGACAGCGCGATCTTGATGGCCGTTCCGCGGCTCACGAGACGGACCTAGGCGCGCGGCGCATCGGGGAGCTCGCCGGCGAGCAGGCGCCGGGGGGTCTCGTCGAGCATCTGGTCGAGGACCGCCTGCCCGCGCTGTTTCTTGATCCAGGCCATGCCGGCCGCGACCGAGGCCTGGTCCTCGGGGCGGTGGATGTCGGAGGCCGCGCCGTGCGCGAGGCCGTCGAGGACGAGCTTGCGCGCCGTCTTGAGCTCGGCCTTGCCGTGCGCGCCGTCGAGGGCGCCGAGATCGATGAGCATGACCGCGTGCCGGCCGAGCCGCTCGGCGAGCGACGGATCGCGCTGCACGGCCGCGTAGCGCTCGGGGTGCGCCATGACGGGCACGTACCCGCTGGTCCGGATCTCGAAGAGCTCGTGCTCGATCGCCACGGGCATCATCTGCGTGTTCACCTCGAAGAGGAACGCCGGGGTCGCGTCGTACGTCGGGACGGCGTGGGCGCGCAGGCGGTCGTGGAACACGGTGTCCCAGAAGTTCTCGGCCGCGAGGCCCAGCGTGGGGGCTCCCGGGCCGGCGGCGACCGCCCCCTTGACGGTGGCGAAGGCCGCGTCGATCTTCGCGCGCTCGGGCATGAACATGCCGTCCCGCTGATGGGGCGTCGCGTAGAGGTGGGTGAACCCCAGGGCGGCGATGGCCCGCATCATCTGCAGGGACATCTCCAGGCTCGTCGCGCCGTCGTCGAGGGCCGGCAGGTAGTGGGAGTGGAGATCGACGTAATGAGCCACGAGGAGGAGGGCGCGACGATAGCTTGTCGGACCCCGAGGCGCCACCCGCGTGTGGGTGCGGACCCGACCGGGGAGCATCCCGGGCTTTCCTTCCGCGCATTAGGGGCTAGTGTGAAGGTTTCTGGTGAGTTAGTATTTCACAACTTACCGGAATTTTTCTTGCTTTCGCATTTGCGCCCAGCGGTTTAAGAAGTAGGAGCGAATCACGATGAGCGAGAAAGTCGTTCTCCCGAAGTTCAACCTCCCCGGCACCGAGACCTCTCCGTGGGTCAAGGTCCTGATCGGCGGCGGCGCCGCTCTCGCGCTGGCGACGCTCATCCTGGGAGGGGCCCTCTGGCACCAGCACTCGCAGCAGATCGCCGCCGAGGAGAAAGCGAAGGCCGAGGCTGCGGCGAAGGTCGCCGAGGCCCAGGCGGCCGCTGACGAGGCGAAGGCGAAGGCGGCCGAGGCGAAGGCCAAGCTCGAGGCTGCGAAGGTCGCGGCGGCCGCCTCCAAGAAGTCGGGCTCCGCGCCGGCCAAGGCCGAGGGCGCCGACTCGGCGACGGCGGTGGCCGCGAAGGACGACCACAAGAAGTCCTCGTCTCACCATCACTCGTCCTCTCACGCGTCGTCGTCGCACGGCAAGGTCGTCGCCGCCAAGAGCGGCGGCGAGAGCCCGAAGCCGTCGGCCGCAACGAAGAAGAAGAACGACGACGCTATCGACAAGCTGCTGGCGCAGTTCAAGTAGGCCGCGCGTCGCGCTTCTGACGCGGAAAATCCCGTCCCCCGAGATCGAAAGACGCCGCTGCGCGTTTGAATCTCGGGGGATTCTCGTGTTTACTATTCTGAGCCGCTCACCGCGAGCGCCGTAGGAAAGGGCAACAATGTCCGAGCGTCGTGAGAACTCCGTCCTCTTTTCGTTGAAAGAGCTCCGCAACATCGAGGACGGGCGCGTCAAGAAGGAGAAGGAAGACGCCCAGGCCCGCGTCGACGCCGAGCGCGCCGCGAAGGCCGCGGCCGAGCGCGCCGTCCGCGAGGCGGAAGAGCGTCGCATCCGCGAGGAAGAGGATCGCGTCCGCCGCGTCGAGGACGAGAAGCTGGCGCGCGAGCGCGAGGAGCAGATGCGCCTCCAGGAGGCCGAGCGCCGCGCCCGCGTCGAGGGTGAGGTGCGCTTGCACGAGGAGCGCATGCGCCTCGAGGTGCAGGCCAAGCACCAGCAGAAGTCTCCGCTGAAGGCCATCCTGGGCGTGGCCGGCGTGCTGGTCATCATCGGCGGCGGCCTCGGCTACAAGATGTTCAGCGACCACCAGGCCGAGCTCGCGGCGGCCCGCGCGGAGAACGATCGCATCGCGGCCGAGGGCAAGGCGAAGCAGGTCGAGCTCGAGGCGAAGTTCAACGCGCTCCAGAAGGAGACGGACGACAAGCTCGCGAAGGCGAACACGGACGCCGAGAAGGCCCAGATCCGCGCCGAGGCGGCCCAGCGCCGCGCCGAGCTCCAGGCGGGCAAGACGACGCACGCGAAGGCGGCGGCGCCAAAGGACAGCAAGCCGCCGACGGCCGACCAGATCCGCCACATCGGCAAGAAGAGCGTCAGCGACAACCCGCTCGACGGCCTGTGAGACCGGACACCGGGCGCCTGGCGTCCGGTGTGCGCGTCACGCGTCTCCGCGCGAGGCGTGTGATACAAATGCGTCGATGAGCATCGGCGAGGAGCTCTTCGAGCAGAACCGCAAGCGCCTGCTGGCGCTGCTGACCAAGCTCTCGTACGAGCAGCGCGAGGTCACGCTCGCCTCGGGCGCGAAGAGCAACTTCTACATCGACTGCAAGCAGACGGTGCTCACGGCCGAGGGGCACTTCCTCGTGGCCGCGTGCATCTCGCGCTTGCTCGCGGAGAAGCTGCCCGAGGTCGAGGCGATCGGCGGCGTGACGATGGGCGCGGACCCCCTCGCCTCGGCGGTGTCGACGCTCAGCTTCGTGCAGGGCCGGCCGCTGCCCGCCTTCTACGTGCGCAAGGAGCCGAAGGGCCACGGCACGGGGCAATGGATCGAGGGCACGAAGTCGCTGCGGCAGGGCATGAAGGTGGCGATCCTCGAGGACGTCGTGACGTCGGGCGGCTCGGCGCTCAAGGCCATCGCGCGCGTGCGCGAGCACGGGCTGGTCGTAGCCGCCGTGATCGGCCTCGTCGACCGCGAGGAGGGGGGGCGCGAGACGCTCGAGAAGGAGGCGCCTCTCCACACGCTGTTCCGCCGGCGCGACTTCCCGTCATGAGGCGGCTCGGGCGGGGGTTGGCGATGTTGGCGGCGTGCGCGTCGCTCGCGGCGTGCCAGACGAAGGAGGTGCGCGTCGACTTCTCGGAGACGCCGCGCGACTACGTCGGCAAGGACTACGCGCGCGTGTACGAGCGCTGGACGCGCCACCAGGAGGTCTTCCTCGACGCGGACGTCGCGCTCGAGGTGTGGGCCACGTACAAGAGCTGGGACTTCCGCGAGGCGTACATCGAGCGCTACGCCGAGATCTACTCGCTGTCCGAGGGCGACGAGAAGACGCTGCGCGACTCGCAGCGGAAGATCGTCGGCGAGGCCTACGAGTTCCACGTCACGGCGCAGTCGTCGAACTACAAATGGAACGATCTCGAGAAGGGGAGCTCACCCTGGCGCGCCGCGCTCGTCGACGCCCTCGGCCACGAGCTCACGCCCGAGTACATCAAGGTCGTGAAGCTGCCCGACGCCTACGAGTCCGAGTTCTTCCCCAAGCGCACGCCCTTCACGAAGACCTACGCCGTGCGCTTCGCCGTTCCCGCCGACGCGGGCGAATTCGCCGGCACGAAGTCCGGCGCCATCACGCTGCGCATCTCGAGCCCGATCGGCCGCGTCGAGCTCGAGTGGAAGGGAAGCTAGCGCTCTAGCGGCGCTTCTTGCCGCCGCCGCCGCCGGGACGGCGGGTGCCGCTGCGGTCGAGGTCGTCGAAGGACTCGACGTCCTCCTGCTTGTAGAGGTCGGCCTCGCGCGCGAAGAAGTCGGCCTCGACGGCGTCGAAGGCCGTGCTCGGCGTGAGGCGCGTCTGCGGCAGGATCTTGCGCAGCTTGTTCTTCGAGTCGGGGCCGTTCAGCGCGTCCAGCGACGGGCGCTCGCCGCTCTTGCGCAGCGACGGCGGCGGGGTGCGCCGCGAGCCGTCGGGAGGCGGCGTGCGACGGAGGTTCTCCGGGGGCGGCGTGCGGCGCGAGCCGTCGGGCGGCGGTGTCCGGCGCAGATTCTCGCGCGGCGCGGGCACGGTGTAGGCAGGGGGCGGCTCGAACGACGCGGGCGCCGGGCCGCGGGCCGCGGCGAGCGTCGGATTGCGCGCCGTGATGGGCGGGCGAGCGGTCGGGGCCATGGGCGAGGCGGGCGGCAGCTCGTCGAGCTTGAACTGAACGGTGGGGGCCTGAGCGAGGGCCGCGAGCGAGGCCGGCGTCGGCGCGGCCTTGCGGCTCGAGAGCTCGCCGGCGGCGGCGACCTTCTTCTGCGTGAGCGGAATCGGCCCCACGGGCGTGGCGGCGCGCGACACCTCGGGCGGCGGCGCGAACACGGCGGCGGCAGGCGCGGCCGGGCTCGCGACCGGACCCGAGCCGGTGCCGACCGTCTTGAGGCGGCGGCTCGTGCGGCGGCGATCGCCGACGATGCCCCGCCCATCCGGCACGACCGCCCATTCCTCGAGCATCGAATGGGCCTCGGCCTCGTCCACGGCGGGCACGCCGCTGGACTTCACGGCCAGAACGCCCGCGTCGAGCAGGCGCTTGACGACGCGGAGGGTGTCGAAGACGCGGAAGGGGCTGTCCTCGATGACGTCCGACAGCGTGCGCTGTCCGTCGAAGAGGCGCAGCGCGGGACCGAGCTGCGCCGGCTGCAGGCCCGAGGTGCCGGGGTCGCGATCGCCCGCCGGCACGTACACGCAGCGGGCCGCGCCGAGATCGCGCGCGGCGTGCGCGAAGTCGCGCAGGAAGCGCTCGCACTCGTCCAGCAGCTCCTGCGCCGACATGTGCAGGTTCGAGCGCTTCGGCACGGCGCGGAACTTGAGCGAGAGCGCCGCCTCTTCCCACAAGAGGAGCTGGTGCAACGCGGGCAGGCCCTGCAGGCCGGCGATGTGGACGGCCATGACGGCGCCGTCGGCGACGCGCAGCTCGGCGCGCTTGTTGCCGCGCGAGATCAGGATGATGCCGGAGCGGCCCGTCACGGCGAGCGCGCGCAGCAGATAGAAGAGGCCGTGGTACTCGGAGAGGCGCGCCTGCACCTCGACCTCGGGCTGGGGCGCGTTCGGCACCGCGTGCGAGAGCGTGAGCAGGCGGCTCACGTTCACGACGTCGCGCACGAACAGCGGCGTCGCGACGAAGTCGTTCGTCCCGGCGGCGAGCGCCGCCTGACGCAGGCCCGGATCGCCGAGGGCCACGATCGGCACGCGGCGCACGGGCGCGCCGCGCTTGATGCCGGTGATGACCTCGAGGCCGATCTTCTCGGGCGTCCGCAGCGAGATGACGGCGAGCTGCGGTGACGTGGTGCGCAGCAGGTCGCCCGCGAGCTTGGGATCGGACGTGCCGGCGACGGTGCAGCCCTCGCGCTCGAAGCCGTAGGTGAGGGTCTCGAGGCCGCGGGGATCCGGATCGACGAGCAACAGGGTGGAGAGCTGGTTCATGAGGGAATCAGGCCCGGGACAGTATAGGTCGATGCAGCCCGTGATTGTTGACGGAAGCGTCGACGCTCGGCCCCATTCTGAAGACGTAAGTGTGGGCGGTTCCCGGGCGGCGTCAAAATATCGTTGAACGCCGGCGCCGACGTTGACGCGGCGAGGGTCGGCCGCTAGCCTTCCGCGCGCGGCGCCCGCAGAACGCCCGTAACACCCCAAGATGTCCGACGGAGAACACGTAGAGGCGGGCGAGCGCCCGCCGACCATCGAAGACCTGGTCGGGTACTTTCGGGCGGGCGTGAAGCCGCGGACGGCGTTCCGCGTCGGCGTCGAGCAGGAGAAGATCGCCGTGCGCGCGGACGGCGCTGTCGTCCCGTACGAGGGGCCGAACGGGATCGAGGCGCTGCTCGGCGCGCTCGGCCAGCGTGGGTTCGTCGCCCTCCTCGAGGCCGGGCACCCCATCGGCCTGTCGCGCGGGGGCGACCGGATCACGGTCGAGCCGGGCGGGCAGGTGGAGCTCTCGGGCGCGGCGCTGCCCACGGCCGCCGCGTGCGCCGCCGTCGTGCGCTCGCACGTCGCCGAGGTGCGCGACGCGGCGGCGCCGCTGGGCATTCGCTTCATCGGCGTCGGCATGCGCCCCTTCGGGACCATCGACGAGGTGTCGTGGCTGCCCAAGCCCCGCTACGCCGTCATGCGCAATTACTTCCCCGAGCAGGGACGCCAGAGCCGCCTCGCGCACTACATGATGAAGCAGACGGCCACGGTGCAGGCCAACTTCGACTACATCGACGAGGCCGACGCGACGGCGAAGATGCGCACGGCCTTCGGCGTGACGTCGATCGTGACGGCGCTCTGCGCGGCGTCGCCCATCAGCGAGGGGCGGCCCAACGGGTTCAAGAGCCGGCGCGCCGCGATCTGGCTCGAGACCGACGAGGACCGCGCGGGGATCTTGCCCTTCGCGTTCCGGCCGGGGTTCTCGTTCCGCGACTACGCCGAGTGGGCGCTCGACGTCCCGATGTTCTTCGTCGTGCGTGGGGGAACGTACCGCCCGGCGCACGCGCTGACCTTCCGCCGCTTCGTCGCCGAGGGCTTCGAGGGCGAGAAGGCGACGATGCGCGACTGGGAGGTGCACCTGTCGACGCTGTTCCCCGAGGTGCGCCTCAAGCGCTACATCGAGGTGCGCGGCGCCGACGCCGGGCCGCTGCCCATGGCGGGCGCCGTGGCGGCGCTGTGGCGCGGGCTGCTCGACGACCCCGAGGCGTGCGCGGCGGCGTGGACCCTCGTCGCCGGTGCCACGCTCGCCGAGCGCGAGGCGCTGCGGCGGGCCGTCCCGCGCGAGGGCCTCGCGGCGCGCTTCGGCGGCCGCTCCGTGCGCGACCTCGCCGTCGAGTTCCTCGCGCTCGCGCGCGCCGGCCTCGACCGCCTCTCGGGCGGCGCCGCCGACGCCGCGCTCCTCGCCCCCCTCGAGGCCTACGCCTCCGCCAGCCGCTCCCCCGCCGACGACCTCCTCGCCGACTACGAGGCCGCCAAGGGCGACCCGAGCAAGCTCGTCACGAAGTGGGAGCTGATTCCGTAGCTAGTGTTTGAGGTGCCGCCCGGATTTGAACCGGGGAATGAGGGTTTTGCAGACCCTTGCCTTACCACTTGGCCACGGCACCGGAATTTCGAGAGCGATCTGATTACCACGGGCGGGCCTGAACGCGCCAGCCGGAGGTGAGGCGTCACTAGATCGTTTCGGTGGCCGGCACGGCGCCCGACGGCGCGACCGGGGCGCCGAGGCGGAGGTAGCGGGATGCCATGTCGAACTCGAAGAACGAGAACATGCGCGTGTCGAGCACCTTCTGCCAGAGCTGGTGCGCGTCCTCCGGCTTGCCCTCGCCGAGGCGGCGCATGGCCTCGTAGAAGTAGATCTCCGCGCGCTTGCCGACCGTGTCGGCGGCGGCGAGGGCCTGCTCGTAGGTGATCCGGCCGGTCTCGAAGCGGGCGAGGACGTGCGTCCAGGCCGCGCCGCGGCGCGGACGCAGGTCGCCGTGGCGCTCGTCCAGCGTGCGCAGGTACGCCTCTGCCACGGGGTCGGGCGTGTGGTTCGTGCGCCGCGTGAGGTCGTAGATCCACAGCGACGTGTAGACGCGCACGTACTCCGAGACGGCGCGAGACGGCCGCGTGAGCGCGCGGCGGTAGATCGACACGGCCGCGTCGGTCTCGCCGTTCTGCACGAGGAACGCGACGGTGTCGATGTACGACTGGTCGCGGTCACCGTCCTGATCGAGCGCCTCCTCGAAGGCCTGCATCCCCTCGGCGTGGCGGCCGAGGAGGTACAGGATCTTGCCCACCTCGATCTCCGCCTCGGCGGCCGCCGACGCGGTCTTGCGGCGCCGGTGCTCCATCAGCAGCCGCTCCCAGTCGACGAGGGCGGCGCGCCACGCTACCTCGGCGTCGTCGCGCTTGCCCGCGACGTCGGAGGCGTCGCCGAGCAGCCGCTCGAGGCGCGCGTGCCCCTCGACGGAGCCGATGGTCTCCTGCTGGTTGGTCTTCCCCTCCTCGACGCGCATGGCCTCGAGGCCCTCGCGCAGGATCTGGACGGCGCGCTGCGGGTCGCCGCGCTTGAGCGCGAGGTTCGACAGCTCGGTCGTGATCTCGGCGGTGGGCTCGCCCTCGTCGCGCGCGCGCAGGAACGCCGGCTCGGCGCGCTCGATCTGCCCCGTGTTCACGTAGCTGCGGCCCACCTCGTAGTCGATGTCGGCGTCGCGCAGCTTGAGCTCGGTGTTCTTGAAGCGCTGGCGCGCGCGCGCGAACTGCTGG
>Ga0265339_10002609_pt1 | contig 12863 bp, 10 predicted proteins | sample 4CB219metaG_FD_202085 | JGI IMG/M metagenome (GOLD analysis project Ga0265339, IMG submission 202085) | Rhizosphere microbial communities from Carex aquatilis grown in University of Washington, Seatle, WA, United States - 4-CB2-19 metaG | ecosystem: Host-associated > Plants > Roots >...
TCCCGATTCCAATAATTCAGTCGGTACTGAACCAATAACTGCAGCAGCACGGTGGTAATCAGCAATGCGACCAGAGCCCAAGCGCGCCAAGCCGACGGGCCGCGCCAGAATCCGGAAGCGCTTTGCCAGAAACGGGAGAGGAGGCGTTTCTCATCGGGTGCAAGATACGACTTCAAAGGCATCGGTTTGCTCAGGAAATGCATGCCGAAATTAAAAAACACGCATGCGGGATTTATTACGTTGATCTACGTCAACGCATGATTCAGGTGGTCTGACATTTTTCCAAGTATGGAGGAGGCCAGGCTATGACCATGAATCGTAACATCCTCTACGTCATCATTGGGGTGCTGGCTGTGGCGATGGTGATCTTCGCCTATCAACTCCACCAGGAGCGGCAGAAAACCACAGGCATCGAAATCAACGTCGGCAAAAGCGGTATTTCCATCGAGAAGAAATAATTCGGTGTTTGTCTCAATAAAGCGCTTCGTCTTGGGTTTAGATTGCATACTTAAAGAGTAGCATTTGCATCGTTAAAGATTAGCAGGAAACCATCCATGCCGGCAGGTGATGGCTCCAGCAGTTCGGCCGGCGCGGATCGGACGCTCGCGCCGGAGTACCCGCCGATTGCTGCGTTGCGGCGCGATTTCATTTGGGGCGTATCGACTTCGAGCTTTCAGATCGAGGGCGCGACGCGCGAAGACGGCCGCGGACCCAGCATCTGGGACACGCGCTGCCAAAGGGGCGAAATCGCCAACCACGATACCGGCGACGTCGCCTGCGACCACTACCACCGCTATCCGGATGACGTCGCGCTGATGCAGCGGCTCGGCATTCAGGCCTACCGCTTTTCCGTCGCCTGGCCGCGTGTCCTGCCGCAAGGGCGCGGGGCGCCGAACGAGCCCGGGCTCGCGTTCTATGACCGGCTGATCGATGCGATTCTCGCTGCCGGCATCGAACCGTGGCTGTGCCTCTATCACTGGGACCTGCCGCAGGCGCTCGACGATCTCGGTGGCTGGGCCAACAGAGATTCTGCCAAATGGTTCGCCGATTATGTCGCGCTGGTCGCCGCCCGCTACGGCGACCGCGTCAAGCGCTTCGCGACCTTCAACGAGCCGTCGATCTTCACGTTGTTCGGGCAGGCGACTGGCGGCGGCGCGGGCGTCGACACGTTGCACCGGTCCATCCACCACGTGAACCTTGCCCACGGCGCGGCGGTTGACGCGGTGCGCGCCCGCGTGCCCGGAAGTTTGATCGGCGCCATCCACAACTATCAGCCCTGTCTGCCGTCGACGGCGGCTGACGCGCAGGCGGCGCGGATCTGCGAGACATATTGGAATCGCGCGTTTCCTGATCCGCAGTGTCTCGGCACGTATCCGGAACTCATGCGGGCGGCGATGGCGCCGCATATGCAGGCCGGCGATCTCGAGCGCATTCACCGGCCGATCGATTGGTTCGGCCTCAACCACTATGGCGCGACCTACGTGAAGGCACAGGCGAACGCGCGCCTCGGCTGGGACTTTGGCGAGAAGCCGCCCGGCCTTGCCTTGACGCCGATCGGATGGCCGATCGATCCGCAGGCCTTTCGCGACACGCTGCTCACTGTCGCCAGGGATTACGCGCTGCCGGTCTATGTGCTGGAAAACGGTTTCGGCGGCTTCGACAAGCCCGATTCGACCGGAACTGTGGTCGATAATGATCGCATCGCGTTCCTGCGTGCCTATATCGGGGGGATGAACGAGGCGGCATCTGCCGGCGCGGATATTCGTGGCTACTTTGTGTGGTCGCTGCTCGATAATTTCGAGTGGGAATCCGGCTATGGCGTGCGGTTTGGCCTCACCTACGTGGATTATCCGACGCTCAAGCGCACCCCGAAATCGTCGTTTCATTGGTACCGCGATCTGATCAAGGCAGCTAGGTCATGAACCATGCGCCTGCTCGCGGCTCAATCGAGCCCACCGTTCTTGCCGACGTCGGCGGCACCAATGTGCGCTTCGCGATTCTGGCCGGCGACCGGCTGGGCCCAATCGAGCACATGGCGGTTTGCGATCACCCACGCTTTGCCGGCGCGCTGGCCGCGTTCCTGGCGCGTCAAACCGGCGGCGCCGCAATCCGTCGCGCGGTCCTTGGCGTAGCCGGCGTCGTCGAAGGCGATCGCTGCGCCCTCACCAATAACCCTTGGGTGGTCGATGCGGCCGAGCTTCGGGCGCGCTTTGGATGCACCGACGTTCACATCATCAACGACTTCGAGGCCGTTGCCTGGTCCCTGCCGTATCTCGCGCGCGGCGACATCCGCAAGATCGGCGGCCGCGAGCCCGTGGCGCAAGCGCCGATGGTCGTCCTGGGGCCCGGCACCGGCCTCGGCATTGCGGCCTACTTGCCGGGCGAAAAAGGCGGGGCGGTGCTCCGCAGTGAAGGCGGCCATGTCACCATGCCCGGCGGTTCGCCACGGGAAGACCGCATCATTGAGAATTTGCGGCAACAGTTCGGGCACGTGTCGGCCGAACGCGTGTTGTCCGGGCAGGGCCTCGAAAATCTCTATCATGCCATTGCGTCGATCGACGCGTTGACGGTGCCAGAACGCAGCGCCGCCGAGATCACCCAGGCGGCGCTCGCCGAAAGCTGTGCCGCGAGCCGCGCCGCTCTCGATGTGTTCTGCGCGATGCTCGGCACGATAACGGGCAATTTTGCTCTAAGCTTCGGCGCGCAAGGCGGCGTCTTTATTGCGGGCGGGATCTCTTCTCACATACGCGACTACCTGCCGCGCTCGCAGTTTCGGCCGCGGTTCGAGGCCAAGGGACGGATGCGGCAGTATGTCGAGGCGATTCCGACCTATCTGATCCTGCGCGACGATCCGGCCTTCATCGGCCTGCGGTCGCTTGCCGCACAATCTGCCTCTGGAAGCTGAGGTCGACGGGCGATGGCGGATATCATCACCTTGACGCCAAATCCCGCGATTGATTTATCGACCACGGTCGACCGCATTGTGCCGATACACAAGATGCGTTGCGCCGCGCCGAAGCGCGATCCGGGCGGCGGGGGAATCAACGTCGCCCGCGTCGTCAAGAGGTTCGGCGGCGACGTCGAAGCCATCTTGCCCGTCGGCGGTTTCACCGGCCAACTCCTTCGCCGGCTGATCGATGACGAGAACATTCCAAATCGCGTTGTCGAGGTCGAAGCGGACACGCGCGAAGATTTTTCCGTTGCCGAATTGACCACGGAAAAACAGTACCGGTTTATTTTGCCAGGGCCGCCGCTGCGCGAAGTCGAATGGCGGGCCTGCCTTGACGCGCTGGCCGAAACCTCGCCTCGGCCGAAATTCGTGGTGGGCAGCGGCAGCTTGCCGCCCGGCGTGCCGGATGATTTCTACGCACAGGCGTCGGATATCGCGCGCAAGCTGGGCGCCAGGTTCGTCGTCGACACGTCCGGCGCGGCCCTCGCCGCGGCGGTCGATCACGGCGTTTACATGATCAAGCCGAACCTGCGTGAGCTGCGCGATCTCGCCGGCCTCGAACTTCTCACTCGGCAGGATTGGATCAACGCGGCGCGCCAGTACGTCCACGCCGGAAAGGTCCAGATTGTTGCGCTGTCGCTCGGCCACCTCGGTGCGCTGCTCGTAACCCAGACCCAAGCTTTGCATGCGCATCCGCTGCCGATCAATCCGGTCAGCGCGGTCGGCGCCGGAGACAGTTTTCTCGGCGCCATGATTTTCAGTCTGGCCAGGGACGACAAACTTGCCGACGCATTTCGCCTTGGTACCGCCGCCGGCGCGGCGGCGCTCATCCACAAGGGGACCGAGCTCTGCCAGCCGGCGGATGCCTACCGCCTTTGTGCCGGGGCAACGGTGGAGGCCGTCTGATGTCGCTACCGGGCGCCGGGAAAGGCGCATTCGTTCCATGCTAAGATTGTGCAGGAATGATATGAGCCAGCTGACCAGAGCTCACCCATACAAGTGTCTCCTCATGGCGGTTGGCGCCGTTATTGATTAAACAAGCGAGCAGGTTATGACGAAAACTCCGGATTCTTTTGCGCTCCCGGCAAAGCTCTCGTCGGGCATGGGACGCGTCTGGGATTATTGGGACGGTCTGAAGCGCGGCGGTAATGAAATCCCGTTCTGGGATGACGTGAAATTGTCGTCGCTGGCCGGACTGGAGGGGCATCTCTTGCTGATCGATGCATTCGAGGCACCGCAACGGTTTCGTGTGAATACCGTCGGCAAGGATATCCGCGACTGGTATGGCGCCGATATCGTCGGCAAATTCGCGGATGAGATCGAAGCCAAGGGCCCGCTTGCTCACTTCGCCGCGCAGGCCAGCGCCACCGCCATCGAGCCTACTTACTATCATAACGGGTTTACGCGACTGCTGTTGCCGCTATGGGGCAATGGATATGTCTCGATGCTGCTCGGGGCGGTCGAGCGCGCGTGACTTGAGCGACCACAAGGTCGGCGGCGACAAGGATGGTTTGTATCGTTGAGCCGTCGGCGATCAAAACGCCAACACCGTAGGCCACACCGCCTGCACGGACGGCTCGGTCTGCGTCCTGGCGGCCTCCTTGCAGTCTTTCGACATCTGCCGGAATTTTTTAGCGGTGTCTTCGTCCCAGCATTGCGAGGCGATTTTTTCACAAAGCTGCGCCTGCGCCAGCAGGCACTCCGCCATGTGCTGCCGCTCGAAGTCCGATGCGGGTTTGTCCATCATGCCGCCACCTGTGGCACACGTGACGGCGGGCAGAAATCCAGATTTTCAACTTAAGGAGATGTACGGACGGTATCTGTGTGACCTCCATTGTCACCGAACTGGCGCGGTATTTCACTATCAAGCGCGGCGTCACGTTGACTCTGGTCAATCGTTAACCGAGCGGGCGCGTGTATCGAGTAAAGGCACATCATGTCCATCCGTAACCTCGACCGCATGTTCGCCCCGCGCTCTATCGCGGTGATCGGCGCGACCGACAAGCCGCATTCGATCGGCGTCGCGCTGATGGGCAACCTGATGAGCGCCGGCTTCAGCGGCCGGATCATGCCGGTCAATCCGCACGCGCAGACGGTGCATGGCATCGCGGCTTATGCCGATATTACCGCGATGCCGTCGACGCCGGACCTGGCCGTCATCGCGACGCCGCCAGACGCCATCCCCGGCATCATCGGTGAGCTCGGCGCGCGCGGCACCAGGGCTGCGGTCGTGCTCACCGCCGGCTTTGCGGAAGGCGAGGTCGCCAAGGGCCGCGAACGTGCCGATCAGCTGCTTGCCGCGGCGCGACCGCACCTCCTGCGCATCGTCGGGCCGAACTGCCTCGGCATCGCCGTCCCCGGGATTGGCCTCAACGCCACTTTCGCGCCGGCAGCGCCATTGCCCGGCAGCATCGCTTTCCTCACGCAATCGGGCGCCATGGCGACTACCGTGCTTGACTGGGCGCTGCCGCGCCGCATCGGCTTCTCCGCCATCGTCTCGATGGGCGACATGGCCGACGTCGATTTCGGCGATCTGCTCGACTATTTCACGCTCGACGCCGCGACCCACGCGATCCTGATCTACGCCGAAGGCGTGACGCAGGCGCGCAAGTTCATGTCGGCGGCGCGCAAAGCCGCGCGTGTCAAACCGGTGATCGTGGTCAAGAGCGGCCGCGCCGAAGAGGGCGCGCGTGCCGCGAGCTCGCATACCGGCGCGCTGGCTGGCGCTGACGTCGTCTACGACGCGGCTTTCCGCCGCGCCGGCATGCTGCGCGTCAACGAGGTCGAGGAGTTGTTCGACGCGGCGGCGACGCTGGCGCGGATGACGCCGCGGCGCGGCAATCGTCTTGCCATCGTCACCAACGGCGGCGGCGCCGGCGTGCTGGCGACCGACCGGCTGATCGAGGAGGGTGGCAAACTCGCGACGCTGTCGCCCGCGACCATCGACAAGCTCAACAAGGTCCTGCCGCCGACCTGGAGCCACGCCAATCCGGTCGACATCATCGGCGACGCCGATGCCGCGCGTTATTCCAATGCCGTGCGCATCATGATGGACGATCCCGACAGCGACGCGCTGCTGGTCGCCTATTGCCCGACCGCGATCGGCTCGGCCGCCGACGCCGCGCAAGGGCTGACGCAGGTGTTGTCGCAGCCCGGCGCGGTGCAGAAGAAGAACGTGTTCGCCTGCTGGATGGGCGATGCCAGCGTGCAGGACGGCCGCGCGCGGCTCATCGCCGCCAACGTGCCGGATTACGAGACGCCCGAGCGTGCGGTGCGCGCCTTCATGTATCTCGTGCGCTACCAGCAGAGTCAGGACCTGCTGCTAGAAACGCCCGTGGCGCTGGCCGCGAGCCCGCAAGCCGATGTCGCGCGCGCCACGGCGCTGATCCGTCAGGCGCTCGACGACAAGCGCGAATGGCTCGACCCGGCCGAGGTCGCCGCGTTTTTTGCCTGCTACGGCATCCCTTTCGTGCGTACCGAGGCCGTGGCCGATGCCAAAGCGGCCGGCGCCTTCGCTGACGAGATCAGAGGGCCGGTGGCGCTGAAGATCCGCTCGCGCGACATCGTCCATAAGTCTGATGCCGGCGGCGTCGCGCTCGACCTCACCGGCCGTGCCGAGGTCGAAGCCGCGGCGCAGGCGATGAACGATACGATCGCGCAGCGGCTGCCGAAAGCGCGGCGCGAAGGCTTCATCGTGCAGGAGATGGTGCGCCGTCCCGGCGCCTACGAGCTGATCGTGGGCGTTACGAGCGATGCGACCTTCGGTCCGGTTATCCTGTTCGGTCACGGCGGCACCGCGGTCGAAGTCATTCGCGACAAATCGCTCGAGCTGCCGCCGCTCAACACGGCGCTGGCGCGCGCGCAGATCGAGCGCACGCGCATCGCCGCGCTGCTCAAGGGCTACCGCGACCGGCCACCGGCCGATATCGACGGCGTGGTGAACGTTCTGGTGCAGTTGAGCCGCATCGTCGCCGACCACGCCGAGGTTATTGAGCTCGACATCAATCCGCTGCTTTGCGACGCGCAAGGCGTGATGGCGGTCGACGGCCGCATCCGGGTGCGCGCGGCGTCGCAGCCCGCGCAGGCGCGGCTGGCCATCCAGCCTTACCCGCAGCGCTTCGAGACCTCGATCGCGCTGCGCGAGGGCGAGACCTTTGCCGTGCGGCCGATCCGGCCCGAGGACGAGCCCGCGCTGCGACGCTTCGCCGATGAGATCGACGACCGTGACCTCTGGCATCCGTTTTTTGCGCCGTTGCGGCCGCGCACGCATGAGACGGCGGCGCGGCTGAGCCAGATCGACTACGACCGCGAGATGACGCTGGTCGCCTGGAGCGGCGACCGCGTCGCCGGCCTCGCGCGTTCGGCCGCCGACCCGGACTTCGACGAATCGGAATGTGCCGTCCTCATCCGTTCCGACTTGCGCGACAAGGGGCTGGCGACGCGGTTGCTCGAGCAGTTGCTGCAAACGATCGCGGCGCAAGGCATCGGCAAGGCGATGATGGTGTATCCGACAAGCCTCGACAAGATGTCGGCGATTGCAGGCGAATTGGGCTTCGAACCGGCGCCGACGCCCGGCAATCCCGCGCTCGTCCGCGCGGTTAAACAGCTCTCCGCTCCAAAATCCTGAATATGACAGCCGGATGAATGATCTGGCTCAATACCGCTGTCATTCCGGTGTGGCCTTCTTTGCCTAGAGGGCACAAGGAATGAAATCTCAGATCATCGAACAGCTCGGGCAGACCGACGTCTTGTTGCCGGCGCTCATCGGCGAGGGTCTGGCCGCGAACGATCGGGTGAAGGCGCGCCTCAGCGTGTTGCAGGTTGCGGCCCGTCACGCCCGCGATCCGCAAGGCTCCCGCTTTGATCTTGACGATGAATGCCGTGCTGTCGGGCTCGACGTCGAAACCATGGCGGTCCTCGTCAACGGCGCGAATTCCGCCGGCGATCGTCTGACGGCGCCCGGCCTCGACGGCCTGACCGGCATGATCTGGGACGACGTCGCCGTTATGTGCCGCGCCGTCAAGGCGGGAGACGCTGTTGCTGGGGACGCGATGATTGATCGCCTGGCCGCGATGAAAGCCGCCGTGCGCGGCGACGGGCAGGACGCAATGGAATTTGCGCAGGTTGCGCGGCTCACCGCGATTACGGAGGGGCAGGGCGATACGCTGCATCGCCTGGTGATGGATTTGCACAAGGCCCTGAACCGGCTTGCCGCTGTTCACGCCGAAGAAATCATCGCCGGCGCCCATGTCTATGGGCTGTTGCCGGACGATCGGGCGGCCATCGAAGCCTTCATGCGTGGCGTCGAGTCGACGCGAAAGCTCAAGTTCGATCACCCCGGGCTTGCCACGACGGCGACGCGCACAGGCGAGCGGTTCACCATCCAGAACGACATCGGCGAAACCGACGCGCATGTCGTCGTGATCACGATCGACGCCGCCGGCGTGACAATCACTTACACCGACGTGCACCTCGCGCGGGCGAAATTCTTCACCAATCTGTTCCGCAATTACCCGGTGCAATGGAGCGGCCTCGAGCGCAAGAGCGCCACCGGGCTCGGCGACGACGGCGTGTTCTATCTGGTCACCGGGCGCTCGCCGGCGAAGGAGGCCAAGGCGCGTGACAGCGTTCTGGAAGCGATCGGCGCGTCGCTAGTGTTCCTCATCGACTGGAACAAGGCGCGCAAGGTGCTGCGCAACTGGGTGTCGAAGGGCGACGCCGTCAATATCCTCGATTGGGCGGCGCGCAACCGCTTCGGCCATCGCGCCTTTCTCGAGCTTGGCGGCGCTGATCTGGTCGCATCGGCGGTGCATCACGCGACGCCCGCCCGCATCGGTTTCGGCGACCGGCTCGATAGCGTACTGGGCCGCAACGCCGCGGTCGATTTCCTCAAGACGGTGCTGCGCTGTTCAGCCGAAGCGCTGCTGGAAGGCGGTTCGGTGCGGCTCGCGCGCGACCGCATCGAGGCTGATCTGGTGCGGCACATGGAGCGTGTCGATGGTCTCTTGCTTGGCATCGTCGTGCGCCAGGCTGGATTGGCGCGCGAAATCGCGGCCGATATCGCCCAATTTATCGCCGAACAACGCCGGCAACGGCCGGTGGATCGGGGCGCGCTGGCGGAGCGCGCCAGCCGAATCGAGGAGAAGGCCGACCGGATTGCGATTGAAGCACGCGGCGAGGTCGCGAGATTCAGCGCGGCGCCGGTGATGGAGCAGATGATCAATCACGTCGAGGAGGCGATCGACGAGCTCGAGCAGGCGGCGTTTATCGCCTCGCTCGCTCCGGCCGATTTGCCGCGGGACGCTGCCGTGCTGCTTGGCGACCTCGTTGGCGCCGTGATCGCCGGTGTTGAGGCAACCGCGGCGGGCGCCGCTGCCGCAGCAGACGTGCCCGACGGTCAGCGTGTCGATTCCGAAGATGCGCTGGCCGCGGTCGGCCGGCTGATCGAGGCCGAGCACAAAGGCGATGCGGCCGAGCGCGCGCTCACCGCAATTGTGTTGCGCGGCGATTTCGATTTGAAGACGGCGCTCGGCGTTCTTGAAATGACGCGCGCGCTCGAGCGGGCAACTGACCGGCTCGCGGCCTTCGGCCATCAGTTGCGCCGCTACATCATCGCCGAACTGGCTGCCTGAGCGGAGTTTGACATGCAGATCGTACGCATCGGCGATGGCAGGACGGAACCGTGTTCTGCGGAAACGGTGGGCGCCAAGGCAGCGAACCTCGCGCGCATGGCGGCTCTCGGGCTGCCGGTGCCGCCGGCCTTCGTGTTGCCAGTCGAGTTGTGTGCGGCCGTCGTTCGCGGCGATCAGGATGCGCGGAAGAAAGTCTCTGACGGGCTGAGAGACGGCATCGCCTTTCTCGAGCAGGCGACCGGCAGGGCGTTCAACGACCGCCGCCGTCCGTTGCTGGTGTCGGTGCGCTCCGGCGCGGCGCGCTCGATGCCTGGCATGCTCGACACCGTGCTCGATGTCGGCTGCAACGCCGCCGCGGTGCACGGCCTCGTCCGCATGACCGGAAATCCGCGCTTCGCCTGGGATTGCCGCCGGCGTTTCCTCGAAAGCTACGGCGAAGTGGTGCTTGGCATCGATGCCGGACAATTCACCGCCCGGCGCGATGCACTCGAAGAAGGCGGCGCGCTCGACAGCGAAGCGGTCGAACATTTGGCCGGCGAGTTCCAGCAGTTGATCGAGGAGGCGGACGAAAAGCTTCCCGACGACCCCATGGAGCAGCTCGGTGCCGCGGCGCAGGCGGTTTACCGATCCTGGATGAGCGGACGCGCCTGCACCTACCGCCGCCTCCAGCACCTCGGCGATCTGCAGGGCACCGCGGTGACCGTGCAGGCGATGGTATTCGGCAATCGCGGCAGCAATTCCGGGGCCGGCGTCGCTTTCTCGCGCGACCCTTCGACCGGCACGGCGCGGCCGGTCATCGACATTCTGTTTGAATCGCAGGGCGAAGACGTGGTGTCGGGCACCCGCACGCCGGACAACGAGGCGGCGCTCGATGCTTGCGCGCCCGCCGTTGCCGGGCAACTGCGTAATACTTTGGCGCAGCTCGAGCGGGAATTCGCCGACGTCCAGGACGTCGAGTTCACCATCGAAGACGAGAAATTGTGGATCCTGCAGACGCGGTCGGCAAAGCGCACGCCCTTGGCGGCGGTAAAATTCGCGGTCGATTTTGTCAAAGAGGGATTGATCACGCCGGCGCAGGCCTCGCACCGGCTGCACGATATCGATCTTGAGTCGCTGGCCTATCGGCGTTTCGCCGGCGCCGGCGAGCCCGCGGCGCGCGGCATTGCCGCTTCCGCCGGTGTAGCGGTTGGCCGCGTGGCATTCGACTCGGAGAGCGCGCAGCGGTTGGCGGCGCGCGGCGAGCCGGTCATTCTGGTGCGTCCGGACACCAGCACGGCCGACGTTGCCGGCTTTGCCGTGGCTGCGGGCATCGTCACGGCTGCCGGCGGCCGCACGGCTCACGCGGCGCTGGTGGCGCGCCAGATGGGCAAGCCGTGCGTGGTGGGTTGCGCGGCGCTGTCGATCGACAGCGGCGCGCGCAACGCGCACCTCGGCGACAGCCAGATCAAGGAAGGCGACTGGATTTCCGTCGATGGCGAAGCGGGCGCCATTTACCCCGGACAACGCGACATCGTCATCGAGCGTCCGCAGGCCGAGCTGGCGGAGGTCGAACGCTGGCGAGCCGACGCGGCGGCCTGAGACGCCGTCAGCGCGACGGCTTGGTGGAATTGTCCAGAATGCCCGCCGTCATCGCCATGCGCACCAGGTCGGACAGGCTGTTCGCCGACATCTTGGTCATGACGTTGGCGCGGTAGATTTCGACCGTGCGCGGGCTGATGCCGAGATCGAAGGCGATCACCTTGTTCGGATTGCCGGCGACCAGCCCTTCGAGCACCTGCCGTTCGCGGTTCGACAATGCCGCGAGCTTGTCGTGAATCTCGGCGGTTTCGGCCTTGCGCTTGGCGGCATCCGCATCAAAGCTCAGGGCCGAACGCACGGCGGCGATCAGGAGATCGTCGTCGAATGGCTTTTCCAGGAAATCGACGGCGCCGATCTTCATCGCGTCGACGGCAAGCGAGATGTCGCCGTGGCCGGTGATGACGATCACCGGGATGTCGAGCTTGAGCTCCTTGACCCGGCGCAGCAGATCGATGCCGGTGACCTCCGGCATGCGCACGTCGGTGATGATGCAGCCGGACTGAATCCGCGGCAGAATCTCCAGAAAGGCCTTTCCCGACTCGAAGCCGCGCACCTCGATTCCGGCGGTTTTCAGCAGGAATTCGAGCGACTGGCGCACGGCGTCGTCGTCGTCGATCACGTAGATGATCGGTTCATGCGGCATCGTCGACATTCCCTTCGGTAACGGCTGTCAGCGTGAAATTAAAGATCGTGCCGCCGCCCGGATTGGGCTCGACCCAGATACGCCCGCCATGCGCCTCGATGATGGTGCGCGAGATCGACAGGCCGACGCCCATGCCCTGCCGCTTGGTGGTGACGAACGGCTGGAACAGTTGCTCGGCGACTTCCGGCGCGATGCCCGAGCCCGAATCGGCGACGCTGATCTTGACGTGACTGCCTTCAATTGTTGTCATCGAAATGACGAGATCGCGGGTCTGCGACGTTTCCATCGCCTCCATCGCGTTGCGGATGAGGTTGAGCAGCACCTGCTGGATCTGCACGCGGTCGGCGAGCACCTGATCGACCGCTGGGTCGAACTTGAACTGGACGCGCACGCCTCGATCCTTGACGCCGACCAGCGACAGCGCGCTGGCCTCCTCGACCAGCTTGGTCACGCTCTCGACCCGGCGCTCGCTCTCGCCGCGCGAAACGAAATCACGCAGCCGCCGGATGATCTGCCCGGCGCGCATTGCCTGATCGGCGGCCTTGCCGAGCGCGTCGCGCATGGTCGAGGCGCGTTCGTCGTTGGCGCCTTCGAGGAGGCGCACCGAGCCCTTGAGGTAGTTGTTGATCGCCGACAGCGGCTGGTTAAGCTCGTGCGCCAGCGTCGACGCCATCTCGCCCATGGCGGTGAGGCGCGAGATGTGCACCAGCTCGGACTGCAATTCCTGCAGACGCGCTTCCGTCATCTGCCGTTCGGTCAGATCGCGGATGAAGCCGGTGAAGAATCGCTGCTTGCCGCTTTTCATTTCGCCGACCGCAAGCTCCATCGGAAACGTCGAGCCGTCCTTGCGCTGGCCAACGACCACGCGGCCGACGCCGATGATGCGGCGCTCGCCGGTCGTCAGGTAACGATGCAGGTAGCCGTCGTGATTGCCGCGGTAGGGCGACGGCATCAGCACTTTGACGTTTTGTCCGATCGCCTCATCAGCCGTGAACCCGAAAAGCCGCTCGGCGGCGACGCTGAAGGACTGCATGACGCCGCGTTCGTCGATGACGATCAT
>Ga0265339_10002612_pt1 | contig 12857 bp, 9 predicted proteins | sample 4CB219metaG_FD_202085 | JGI IMG/M metagenome (GOLD analysis project Ga0265339, IMG submission 202085) | Rhizosphere microbial communities from Carex aquatilis grown in University of Washington, Seatle, WA, United States - 4-CB2-19 metaG | ecosystem: Host-associated > Plants > Roots > Rhizosphere...
CGCCGGCGAAGCCGGGGCGCATGGAGCGCTTGAGCACGATGATCGACTTGGCCTTTTCGACGTCGAGGATCGGCATGCCGTACAGCGGGCTCGACTTGTTGGTGCGCGCCGCGGGGTTGGTGACGTCGTTGGCGCCGACCACCAGGACGATGTCGGCTTCCGGGAAGTACGGGTTGATCGCCTCCATCTCGACCATGTTCTCGTAGGGCACGTTGGCCTCGGCGAGCAGCACGTTCATGTGGCCGGGCATGCGCCCGGCGACCGGATGGATGGCGAACTTCGCGTCGATGCCGCGCTCTTGGAGAATCGAGCAGAGCTCGGCGACGGCGTGCTGCGCTTGCGCGACCGCCATGCCGTAGCCGGGGACAAAAATGACGCGCGCCGCGGTCTCGAACAGCACCGCGGTTTCGTCGGCGGTGATGCTGCGCACGGTGCCCTTGGCTTCGGTCGCCGCGGCGCTGGTGTCCTCGGTCACGGCGCCGAAGGCGCCGAACAGGACGTTGGTCGCCGAGCGGTTCATGGCGCGGCACATGAGCAGCGACAGCAGAAAGCCAGAGGTGCCGTCGAGCGAGCCGGTGACGATCTGGATCTTGTTGGCCAGCACGAAGCCCATCGCCGCGTCAGCCAGGCCGCCGTACGAGTTGAGCAGCGCGATCACCACCGGCATGTCGGCGGCGCCGATCGGGATCACGAGCAGCAGGCCGAAGCCGAACGCCATCAGCACCATCAGGTAGAAGAGCGGCGTCGCCGCGCTGCTGACGATGATGTAGATCGCCGACAGCACGATTACCGAGAACAGGCTCATGCTGATGATGTTCTGGCCGCGGTAGGTGATCGCCTGGCCGGGCAGCAGCTCTTGCAGCTTGGCGGCCGCGACCAAGCTGCCGGTGAAGGTCAGCGCGCCGATGATGACCTCGAAGTTGAGCGCGACCAGCGTCGGCGCACCGAGCTCGAGGCCGCCGGAATAGCGGATGTACTCCGAGATGCCGACCAGACAGGCGGCCAGCGCACCGAGCGAGTGCGACAGCGCGGTGCGCTGCGGCACGGCGGTCATTGGAATGCTGAGACCCATCCAACCGCCGACACCGGCGCCGATCACCAGCCCGAAGAAGATCCACACGTAGGTGACGATGTGGTGGTGGAACAGCGTGCCGACGACGGCGAGCACCATGCCGTAGGCGGCGAGCAGCATGCCGGCGCGCGCGTACTTCGGCGAGCTCAGACCTTTGAGACCGAGCACGAACATGATCGCCGAGAGGATGTAGGCGTAGCGCAGCATCGAATCGGCCGCGGCGCTGAACGGCTCGCCGGCCGGCTTGCTGGCCAAGACGCCGATGATGAGCAGCGCCGTCACCGCGATGGAGCCGCCGAGCGCCTGGCGCTCGATGCGACGGCGCGCGTGGGCCTGCGCCTCGTCCGCCGTCTTGAACATGCGCAGCATGCGGTCGGTGATGAGGAAGCCGCCGAAGGCATTGGTCGCCGACGCCGTCACCGCGAGGAAGCCGAGCAAGCGGCACAGCCAGCCGTACGGCACGCCGGTGTAGTCGCCGCCCGCCACCACCAGCGAGCCGACCAGCGAGATGGCGGCGATGGCGTTGGTCGCCGACATCAGCGGCGTATGCAGCAGCGGCGGGACCTTGGTGATGATGTGATAGCCGAGGAATCCGGCCAGGAAGAAAATGTAGAGACCGACTTCGAGCTCAGTCGTCATGCCGCTCGCTCCGCCAATGCGGCCTTGACCGCTTCGTGCACGATTTCACCGCCGTGCGTGATGCACGCGCCTTTGACGACCTCGTCCTCGAAGTTGAGCGCTAGCGCGCCGTCCTTCGAGACCATCTCGCGCAGCAGCTCGCTGACGTTGCGCGCGTAGAGCTGGCTGGCGTGCACCGGCATCGTCGCCGGCAAGTTGGTCGGCCCGTGAATGGTCACACCGTTGGCGACGACCACCTCGTCGGGCTTGGTCAGCTCGCAGTTGCCGCCGGCTTCGGCGGCCAGGTCGACGATCACCGAGCCGGGCTTCATTCCCGCCACGGTCTCCTTCGTGATCAACCGCGGCGCCGGACGGCCGGGCACCAGCGCCGTGGTGATGACGACGTCGTATTCCTTCGTCTTCTCCGCCAGCAGCTCCTGCTGGCGCTTGGCCTGCTCCGGCGTCAGCGCTTTGGCGTAGCCGCCCTTGTCCTCCGCGTCGCTCACGCCGAGATCGAAAGCGAGAAACTTCGCGCCGAGGCTCTCGATCTGCTCGCGCACCGCGGCGCGCACGTCATAGCCCCACACCTGCGCGCCGAGGCGGCGCGCCGTGGCGATCGCCTGCAACCCGGCGACGCCGGCGCCCATCACCAGCACGCGCGCCGCGAACACCGTGCCGGCGGCGGTCATCAGCATCGGAAAGAACTTGGCCAGCGACTCGGCGCCGATCAGCACCGCCTTGTAGCCGGCGATGTTGGCCTGCGACGACAGCGCGTCCATCTTCTGCGCGCGGCTGATGCGCGGCACCTGCTCCATGCCGAAGCTGGTGACGCGCCGCGCCGCCAGCTTGTGCACCAGCTCGGGGCTGGTCAGCGCCTGCAGGAGCGCTATCAGGACGACGCCGTCGCGCAGCTGCTCGGCCTCTGCCAAGGTCGGCTTCTGCACCTTCAAGACAACGTCGGCCTGCCCATACACCGCCGCCGCATCGACGATCCGCGCGCCGGCGCGCGTATACGCGTCGTCGGCATGGAACGCGCCGGCGCCGGCGCCGGCCTCGACCAACACCTCGAGCCCGCTTTTCACCAACGCCGTCACCGCCTCCGGCGTCAGCGCTACGCGCCGCTCGCCGGGGGCGACCTCTCGTGGAACCGCAATCTTCACTGGAGCCCCCTCTCCGGACGGAGAACCCGAAGGCTATAGTGCGAGTCGCGCTTTGGCTGCAATACACGAGGCGCATCGCGCCGCGCCCGACAACGACCTCACCGGAGACGCATGCCGCGCGATCGCCTCACGAGCGGCAAGCCTCGCCTTGCCGACCGCGTTCAGCGCAGGTGGCAGCTGGCGCAGGCTTCGCTGCCGGCGCCGATGATCGGCGGGTCGTTGGTGGGATCGGCGTCAGCATAGAGCGCCGCGCGCTCGGCGGCGTGCGCGATGCGATCGTCGAGCGCGGCTTTGAACGACCATGTCGCCGTCTCGGGAAAGAGCGAGGCGAGGTGGTACCAGCTCTGCGCATGCGCCGGGTCGCCGGTCTTCACGAACAAGTCGCCGAAGAGCGTCAGCGAGCCCTGCAGGTTGCGCGGCGCAAAGCCGGCATTGGCGCACAACTCGGGCTGCGTGGTGACGCACGCCAACGTCGCCGGATCGGACAGGTAAGCGGAGACGGACGCGAACGCATCGCCGAACTGCGGATCGCCCGGCGGCAACACCTGCAGGACCGGAATGAAGTCGAAGATGTTGAAGAAGCCGTTGACCTCGAGCGAGCGGCGCAAATCCGCCAAGCCCTGGGCGCGCAGCGTCGTATCGTTCTCGACCACCCCCTGTAGAAACAGGCCGGCGGCGGCAAAGCCCGGCACGCGCGAATCACCGGTGGCCGTGACGTCGTTCCACAACAGCGGCAGCGCGCTGGCGAAGGCGGCGTTGGAGGCGACCAACTCGGCGTGCGCTTCGGGCGTCGACTGGTCGACGCGCACGACGCGCTGGCCGAATCGATAGAGGTGCAGCATGGCGATGAGGAAATAGGAGCGCCCGTCGCTCGGGTCGCGCGCGACCGCCTGCTGCAAATGCGTCAGCGTCGCTTGCTCGTCGTCCTCGCTGCCCGCATCGCCGGTCAATACGTCCCAGAATCCCGCCTCGCCGGCGGCGGCCAACGGCGACGGCCGGCGGCTGACCACCGCGTGCGCATCGTTCTGCGCGAAGTTGTGAAAGCGCGCCCGTAGCGTGCGCTCGCCGATCGTCAGCTGGGCCTGCAGATACGCCACCGGTCCGCCGATCGGGGTGAAGCCCGGCCCGCCGATGTCCAGGCGCAGGCCGCGCCGGCTGTAGCGGATCGAGCGCACCGTGCCGCCGGGATCCGTGTAGCGATATCCGGCGCCGTAGGCGGTCCATTTAGCGCAATCGAGATCGACGTGCGCCAGGACGCTGTCGCGCACGGTCGACTGCAGATAGGCCTCGATCTCGACCGCCGACGTCGCCGGACAGGTCGGCGGGCTCAGTGCCTGCAGCGCGCGGTCGGCGCCGACGCTGACGGTGCCACCGTTGCGCGCCGGGTCGGCGATGTTCTTGAAACGCGCCACCTTGCCGAGGGTGAGCACCTCGAAACCATGTGCCGCCGGCGGCGCCGCCGCAGCGGCGAGCGCGATCGGCAGCGCCCACGAACGACAAAGGCGCAGCAACAGACTCTGCATGAGACTCCTCGTAGGGCTTTGACCAACAAATCGCCGTCAGTGGGCAGCGATCAGCCGGAGGAAGGCCCAAGGGACGCGGGCCCTGAGCTGGCTGATCGCTGACGGCATCCTTAAGGCAGAGCTCCCTCTTCGATCACGTCCCGGACGTACGCGCCGCGGCAGCGCGCGCCGGCAGCAGTCGTGCCCTTCCCCTACGGTGCCGAACGGTTGTTTTACAAGCCGGTGAGAGCCCTCGCAGCGTCAGCGCGGATTGGCTGGCACTTGCCCACCAGTCGGCGGCTCGGACGATGCGCAGGCGCCTGTTACACACCGCAGAGGTGACGCCGATAACAGACGACCTGCTGGCGGGGCTCGGCCGTCCAACCGATGCGCCGCGCCATGCGCTGGCGGTGCTCGGCACCGATCCCGTGCTGCCGACGCGCTTTCGCATCGGCGAGGCGGCTGCGGCGGTGCTGGCCGCGCAGGCCGTCGCCGCCGCCGACCTATGGTGCCGGCGCGGCGGCGCCGCGCAGGCGATCGAGGTCGATGTCCGCGCCGCCGCCGCGTCGCTGGTGTCGTTCGCCTGGTCGCAGATCGACGGCGTCTCGCTGCGGCGCGGCGCACCGGCGACCGTCGCGCTCTATCGCAGCGGCGACGGCGGCTGGGTGCATCTGCACGGCGGCTTTCCCCATCTGCACGCCGGAACGCTTGCCCTGCTGGAGTGTCGCGACGACGCCGGCGCGATCGCGCGCGCCGTCGCGGGCTGGGATGCGCAGGAGCTGGAAGACGCGTTGGCGGCGCGCGGCCTGTGCGGGGCGCGCCTGCGCAGCGCCGCCGAATGGACCGCCCATCCGCAGGGCCAGGCGCTGGCGCGCGCGCCCTTGATCGAGCTGCGGCGCATCGGCGACGCCCCGCCGACGCCGCTGCGCGGTGCGAGCGCGGGCGAGCCGGGAGCGCGCCCGGCCAGCGGCGTGCGCGTGCTCGATCTCACGCGCGTCCTGGCCGGCCCGACGTGCGCGCGCACGCTTGCCGAGCATGGCGCCGAAGTGCTGCACGTGCGCAGCCCGCGGCTGCCGTTCATCGAGCCGTTCGTCATCGACACCAATCCCGGCAAGCGCTCCTGTCATCTCGACCTGACGCGGCCCGACGAGTCGGCGCGCTTGCGCATGCTGTGCGGGGAGGCTGACGTCTTCGCCCAGGGCTATCGAGCCGGAGCGCTGGCCCGCCACGGCTTCGACGCGCCGCACCTTGCCGCGATACGCCCCGGCATCATCGCAGTCGACCTCGACTGCTACGGCCATGCTGGCCCGTGGGCGGCGCGGCCCGGCTGGGAACAGTTGGCGCAAACGGTGACCGGCGTCGCGCATGAGCACGGCGGCACCGCCGCCGCAGCGGTGATCCCCGCCGCGGCCGCCGACTACATCACCGGCCATTTGGCGGCACTGGGGGTGCTGCGCGCACTGGCGCGACGGGCCGATGAAGGCGGCTCCTGGCACGTGCGCGTCTCCCTGGCGCGCAGCGCCATGTGGTTGCAGAGTTTGCCGCGCACTCCGGCAGACGCCGTTGCCAGCGGTGTGTCGCGCGCCTTCCTGGCGCCGTGGTCCATCGAGATGGACACCGCCTGGGGGCGCTTGCGGCGGCTGGGGCCGATCGCGCGCATGTCCGCCACGCCGCCCGGGTGGGCGCTGCCGCCGGCTCCGCTGGGCAGTGATCCGGCCGCCTGGGCGTAGTCGCCGGTCGCTCAACGCCGGCCGCCGTTCGCCACGGCGCCAGCGCGTCGCTGCAGAAGATCAGCGGCGCGGCGAATGACCAAGCCAGCGACGGCCGCTGGCCTCATCCGGCGTCGCCGCGGGATGGTCCGTGTCGACCGGGCCGCAGCGCCGTGCATTGCGCACATGGTAGGTTCCGGGCTGCTCGACGGTGACGCGCTGCCCACATTCGCGACAGCGTCCCTCGGCGTATACGTGGTGTCGTTCGATGTGCATGCGGCGTGACCAAGCAACGCCGACGCCAAGGCGAATGATGCGTGTTCGAGCAATCGCGGGCCCCACCGAAGGCGGTGACGCGCAAATCTTGCCCGCTGTGCGGGTATCTTCTGCGCGCCCGTTGCACCCGCGCGCGGCTCAACTGGCGACGACGCGGTGGTGGATCTCGTCGGTGAGCGCCTTGATTTGCGCGGTGAGCTCCTGCGCCGTTCGCGTCAGCGCCGTATTCTGTTCCAGCAGTTGGAGGAGCTGCGCCGACTGGGCCGCCGCCGATTCCATGCGCTCGATGCTCATCTGCGCCAGCGCCTCGCGGTGCTCAGCATCGGCCTCGGCGTGCACTTTGTCGCGATCCGCCTGGCGTGTTTGCGCCAGCAGGATGAGCGGCGCCGCATAGGCCGCCTGCAGGCTGAACGCCAAATTGAGCAAGATGAAGGGATAGAGATCGAAGTGCACGAAGCCGATCAGGTTCGCGGCGATCCAGATCAACACGATCACCGTCTGCACGACGAGGTACGTCGGCGTCCCGAAGAAGCGCGCGAAGCTCTCGGCGCGCGTCGCGAAGCTGTCGTCGCCGAACAGCGACGTCAGGTGCGCGTGCGGTGCGTGAAAGCGGAAATGGTGCAGGCGCAGCTGCCGTTCTTTGCTGAACGTGGAATTCGACATGACGAGCTCCTCTCGGATCGATACATGCCGCGGCGCCGGCGCCGGCGCTACCGAAGCGCCGCAGCGCGGAGACTCGAGCGCCGGCCCGCCGCGCTGCGCTACAGCCCGAGGATCGTGTCGTAGCGCTGGATGCGCGTCGCGTCGCCGCCGCCGATGCGCCGGGCGTTGACCTCGACCACGGGCATGCGGCGGTGAATGAAGCTCGCCGCCAGCTCGCGCTTGGCGTCGGAGAGCGGCGCCTGGGCCAGCAGCTCGGCGGCGACCAAGACGTCGATGACCATGTCGCACAGGCGCTTGGCGTTGAGCAGCGCGTAGCGCGGATCGCCCATGACGGCCGACAGCGATTTGTGGATCCACTCGATGCCGTGATGCACCTGGTCGACCAAAGCGGCGTGCGCGTCGCGCCGCAGGTCGATCGCGGTGCTGACCGCGTCGAGCGCCGCGAACAGCGCGCCTTTGCTCATTTCCTTGAGCGCGAAGCTGGCCTGAATCTCCGACGTGCCTTCGTAGATCGTCGTGATGATCGAATCGGACAGATATTGGCCGGCGCGCGATTCGGCCATGTAGCCCAAGCCGCCGTGTACCTGCACGCCGCGCCGCGCCACCTCGTTGCTGAGCTCGGTCGCGTAGTACTTGCAGAGCGGCGTCAGAAAACGCGCCAAGTGCGCGTTGCGCTCGTGCTCGGCGATCAACACGTCGCGGTGCGGATCGGCGGCGCCGCGCGCCGAGGCGAGGTAGGCGGCCATGGCGCGCGTCAAGTCGACCAGCGCGCACGTGCGATAGAGCAGCGCGCGCGCTGACTGCACATGGATCGCCATCTGCGTCAGCATCGACTTGACCAGCGGCTGCTCGAGGATCGGCGCGCCGAACTGCACGCGCTGCGCGGCGTACTCGCGCGCCGCGCGATAGGCGCCTTCGGCGATCCCGATCGCCTGCGCGGCGACGCCGAGGCGCGCGTTGTTCATCAGGTCGAGCATCGCCTTGAAACCCTGTCCCGCCGTGCCGAGCAGGTAGCCCTCGGCGCCGTCGAACTGCACCACGCAGGTCGGCGAGCCGTGGATGCCGAGCTTCGACTCGACGCGCGGCACGGTGATGGCGTTGGCTCGACCGTCGGGCAGCGTGCGCGGACACAGGATCAAGCTCAGGCCGTTGGTGGTGCCGCGCGTCTGGTCGAAGGTGGCGGCATCGCGCGCCAGCACCAAGTGCACCTCGGCGCCGCCGTTGGTGATGAAGATCTTCTCACCGTCGACGACGTAGTGATCGCCCTGCGGCGTCGCCTTGGTCGTGATGTTGCCGAGATCGGAGCCGGCCTGCGGCTCGGTGAGGTCCATACACCCCTGGATCTCGCCGCTGGCGAAGCGCGGCAGATAGCGCTGCTTGATCTCGTCGCTGCCGTACATCTCGATATCGTGCGCGGCGCCGGCCTGCAGGCCGACGATGGTCATCAAGCTCGAGTCGGCGCGCGACAGCATTTCGAGGTAGGCGCTGTTGATCAGGAACGGCAAGCCGTAGCCGCCGTACTCGGCGCTGATCGGCAGCGACACCAGGCCGGCGGCTTTCAGCTTGGCGTAGCCGGCGGCGATATGCGGCGGCACGATCACGGCGCCGTGCTCGACCCGCACATGCTCGTGCCAGTGCTCGCGCGCTCCGTCCTCGATCGACTCGGCGATATCGCCGACGGTCCGCAGCAACAGCTTGAAGGTGTCGACCTCATCGCGCCACGCGGCGTCGGGGCGCGCGAAGCGAAAGTAGCGCTCCCAGTCGACGCGATGATCGAGGAAGAGCTCCATGTCGGGGTTGAAGAACTCCTTCGCCATAGGTCGCGGCCTCCGCGCGTTGTGTAGCACGCGCGCGCGACCGAAGGATGACTACTGACGCACACAGATCCCGGCGCGCATGATGGCCGCGTTCAGCGCCGCTTATCGCGTTTGGCTGACCGCTATCGCCGATCGTCGATCAACCCCCAACGTTCAACCCGGCGCAGATGCCGCATCCGTACGTATTGCCGAGCTGCGCGCTGACGGCCTTGCACCTGACGACGGTCGGAGCTGAATGCGCGGGACATCGCCACCGATGAGCAGATCCGCACGCGCCGCCGGCTCAGTCCTCGAAGCGCGGCGCGCGCTTCTGTTTGCGCGCGCTGATCGCCTCTTGCAGGTTCTGCGTCGTCAGGCGCACGAGCAGCTGATTGCGGTTCTCCAAATCGACGGCCGCTTCCAAGCTGCCGGTTTCCAGGTTCGACCACAGCACCTTCTTGGTCATCGCCAGGCCGTGCGGGCTCCAGCCGCACATTTCTTCGGCGAGCGTCAGCGCGGCCTCGAGCAACGCGTCGTCGGGCAGCACGCGCGACACCATGCCGAGGCGCTCGGCCTCGACGGCGTCGACCTCGCGGCCACTGAGGATGACGTCCCACGCGTGTGCCGCGCCGATCAGCCGCGGCAGCAGCCAGCTGACGCCGAGCTCGGTACCACTCAAACCGTTGGTGATGCCGGCGCTGCGAAAGCGCGCCGACTGAGCGGCCAAGCGAATGTCGGCGCCGAGCATGAGGCACATGCCGCCGCCGTAGGCCGGGCCGTTGACCGCCGCGATCACCGGCTGCGGCACGGCGCGCAGCGCCGGCACCAGATTCGACATGTACTCCATGGCGCGGATGGCGATGCGCGACATCGGCAGCCCGTCACAACCTGGTGGCATGCCGTGATCCTCGAGATCGAGGCCCGAACAGAAGCCGCGCCCGGCGCCGGTCAGCACGATCACCCACGTATCGTTGTCGGCGCCGACGTGCCGCAACGCATCGTAGAGCGGCGCGACCGTGTCGAACGACATGGCGTTCATGCGCTCGGGGCGATTCAGCGTGATGCGGCTGACATGCGGGCGCGGCTGGTCGATCAAGACGTACGACATGCCGGCAGCCATCGCGGCCGAGTCACAGCCTGTCAACCCGTCGGCGTCGCCGCCGCGCCCCATGCGACACGCCGATTCTGCAACGCGGCGAGCGGGCGAAGCGCGGTGTCACCGCTGCCGCAACATTGCCATAGACCGCCTTTGCAAATCGCGCGGCATGAGCGATCGTCGGCGCGCATGCTCCTGCACCGCCGCTCGCAGCGACTGCCCATCGCCCTGGCGCTCACCTGTGCGAGCCTTTCAGCCTGTTCGCCGTCGCGCATGTCGCCGGGTGTCCAAGCTGCGCTGACGCGCGAAGCGCCCGACCCGTTGCCGCAGAACACCTTGCAATCGAGCGATGGGCAGATCCGCGGCTCGGTCGAATCGGCCGCGCCGCCGCTGGTGTCGCGCGGCGGCGACGATCCGTCGGACCCGACCGGCTACGCATTCGAGATTCCGATCGGCGTCGACGAGCCGATACGCTGCCACGTCACCGGCAAGCCGTTCGCCATCGGTCCAGCCGCGGCGCGCATGTTGTCGGACAAACTGGTCGACGCGTCGACCGGGCAACGCGTCGCCGGGCTGGAAGCCGGCGCGGTCGGCAGCCGGCCGTACCTGTACGCGCACGTCGTCGGCACGGCGCCGCAGCTCGGACACAAAGCCCTCTACCAAGCGAAGTTCTTCTTTGCGCCGCTGCGCTTCGGCGCCATGCACTGCATGCACGTCGGTCTGGGGTACTCGGCCACGGTGCGACGCGTGCTGGTCGGCTTGCTCGGCTCGCTGGAATTCGCACCGCAGGCCGATGCGCTGCCGCCGACGTATCATGAAGTGACCTTGACGCGCGTGGGATCGCTGACCTGCGGCTTCAACGAGACGCGCTTCTATCAGCGCGCCGACGGCGGCTGGGGAACCGTCATGCGCTCGGTGCTCGTCGCGCCGCGCTCGGCCAGCGACGTGGTCGGGCTCGACCAGGTGCGCGTCACCAGCGCCGACGGCAACGGCGTCGTCGATCACGCCGCGTCGGACAGCTTCGAAGGCAAGACGCAACGCTACTCGTTGGCTTTGGAGCGCGCGCCGCAGGGCTTCACCTACACGCTCAGCGGCGAGGTGCACGGCCGCGCCATCGAGAACACGCTGGCCAGCCACGCGCCGCTGCGCGACGACGTCAGCTTGGCGCGCCAGATCGCCGCCGGCACCAACGGCGGCTCGTGGAGCATGCCGCAGTGGATGCCAGAATTGCAGCCGCTGAGCTCAGTCGACGTGCAGGTCACCTGCCCGGCGCGCGAAGGCAGCGAGGATGTCGCCTGCGACATCGCCGCCGGCAAAGTCCACTACGAGGCGCTCATCGACGCCAACGGGATGGCCCGCCGCACGACGCTCAAGGACGGGCCCGTCGAGCTCGAGACCGAGCGCGTTTACGCGCACGGGAGATTCTAGAGTGCCGACGTGACACGCACAGCGGTCGCACCGCCGCCTCGGCCGCGGCCCGCGGAGGCGTTGCCCACGAATCGCCGTCAGCGGGCGGCGATCAGCTTCAGCGTCGGAAGCCGAATCAGTCGAGGATCTCGAGCACGCGCTCGGAGGGGCGCGCGATGACGGCGCGGCCGCCGCGGATGATCACCGGGCGCTCCATCAGCTCGGGGTGCTCGAGCAACAGTGCGATCACCGCCTCACGTGTCGTGTAGTCGGCGGCCGACAGGCCGAGCTCGGCGAAGCGCTTGTCTTTGCGTACGAGCGCCGCCGGCTCGCCCGGCAGCAGATCGAGCACGCGAACGAGCCCGGCGCGATCGAGCGGCTGCTTGAGATACTCGATGACCTCGCAGGCGACGCCGCGCGCGCGCAGGATGTCGAGCGCGCCGCGCGACTTGCCGCACACCGGGTTATGATAGACGGTCACTGATTCCATGCTGCGCTGCTAGCCAATGGCGCACGGCCGCGCAACGCGCGACTCGGCGCCGGTGGTGCGCTCTCGCGGCGGCGCGCAGCGGCTTGGAGAGCGGGCTGGCCGCGGGCCGCGGCACGAACGATTTGTGCCCCGCCCGGTGTTCATCTGCGACAAAGTGTGGTTGCAGCATGCGGCTGAAGCCATGGAGCGATGCAGATGACGACGATTCGTGCAGCCGGCCTGTTGCTCACCCTCACCCTGACGGCGTGCGCCGCGCGCTCGACTCAACCTGCGAAACCAGCTGACGCGACGCCGGCGCCGAGTGCGGTCGCGACGCTGCCGCCCGAAACGCTGCGACAATCGCCGACGCCGGCGCCGGGCGACGAAGTCGAGCTGCGCGGCACGGTGAGCTATCTGCAGCGCGTCGCGCTGCCGCCACAAGCGGTGCTGACGATCGAGTTGGTCGCCGATCAGAAGGGACCGCCGCGTATCCTCGTGACGCAACACGTCGCGACGAACGGCGCGCAGGTGCCGCTACACTTTTCGTTGCGCATTCCATCGAACGTCGCGGCGGACTCGCGCCTGGCGCTGCAGGCGCGCATCGTAGTCGACGGCGCGGCGCGCTTCGTCACCAAAGGCCGCGTGCCGGTGTCGCGCACGGCGGCAGCGCGCCCGATCGAGATCATCCTACAACCGGTCAACTGAGGCGGCACGCGCGGCGCCGTGCCGGGCCGGTCCGTGCCGCAGCTGCGAACGGCTGATCGGTCGCCGACAGCATTCTGCTCGCAGAGGCCGGCGACCACGCAGAGATCGTCGCCAAGCAGTTCGCATGGATCCGCCTCTTCGACCTGGCAGCAGAGCGGCCGATAACGGCTCTTCTTGATGCGCGCCCAGACGCATCGGAGATAGAGACACGGCTTCGCTGGCGCTTTGCGTGAGAAGGCCGTGCGCCAACCGCTTGGAGCGGCCAGCCGATCTCAGATCCTTGCGTCGTTTGGGTTTTCCGCAACTGACGCTGACGGCTGACAGCGATTCTCGGCAGCCCCGCCGCTTATTTTTGCCGGCCTCGTCAACCGCACGCCGCCGCCA
>Ga0265339_10002613_pt1 | contig 12856 bp, 10 predicted proteins | sample 4CB219metaG_FD_202085 | JGI IMG/M metagenome (GOLD analysis project Ga0265339, IMG submission 202085) | Rhizosphere microbial communities from Carex aquatilis grown in University of Washington, Seatle, WA, United States - 4-CB2-19 metaG | ecosystem: Host-associated > Plants > Roots >...
GATCTCGGTGGTGGCGCGTTCGAGCCGCCGCCGGCGATCGGCAGCCGGTGGCGGGCGGACTACATCGTCGGCATCGGCCGCCAGGGCTCGGACTTCGTCATCGTTCTCGACCTCGAGCGACTGCTGGGAAGCGACGCGCCGCTCATCGCGTCGGCCGCGTAGCTCGACGTCAAGGTTGATCGTGTATCTTCGTAGCGTAAAAGGTTGCGTATCGCCATGACGGATCAGCTTCAGGAGAGGCATTACACCAAGTTATCCCGGCTTATGGAGGAGCACACCGGCATTCGTCTGCCGCCGGGCAAACGCACGATGGTCGAAGGCCGCTTGCGCCGGCGAATCCGCGCTCTTGGTCTGACAAGGGTCGAGGACTACGGCCACGCAATCTTCGAGGGCGGCAAGCTGGAAGACGAATTTATCCACTTGATCGATTGCGTGACGACCAACAAGACCGACTTCTTCCGCGAGCCGGACCATTTCGACTTCCTGCGCGACCGGGCTATTCCGTTGCTGGCGGGGCTGCGCGGCGGCGCGCATTCGCCGTACAAGTTCTGGAGCGCCGCCGCGTCGATCGGCGCTGAGGCCTACACCATCGCGATGGTCGCCGCCGAGGCGCTGGGGCTCGAAGGCCATCGTTTCGCCGTACTGGGGACGGACATCAGCACCGAAGTGATCGCCCAGGCGCAGCGCGCCGTTTATCCCGCGGCGATGATCGAACCCGTGCCGCCGCGAATGCGCGAGCGCTATGTGATGCGCGCCATCGACGCCGAGCGCCAAGAAGTCAGGATCGTTCCCGAACTGCGGCGAGCGGTCCGTTTTCACTGCCTCAACCTGATGGACCCGACGTATGGGGTCGATCGCGATTTCGACGTCATCTTCTGTCGTAACATTCTTATCTATTTCGCCAAGGCGACTCAGGACGTCGTGCTCAAGCGTCTCTGCAATCACCTGCGCAAGGGCGGTTTTCTGGTCCTCGGACATTCGGAGTCGCTCGCCGGCTCCGAGTTGAGCGGTATGCGGCAGATGGCCCCGACGATCTTTCGTCGGGCGTTGTGAGAGGACGAGATGAACGCCACCAAACCCAAGATTCGCGTTCTCGTCGTCGACGATTCGGCTTCGGTGCGCCAGGCCTTGTGCGCGATCATCGACGCCGCCCCGGATATGGAGGTGATGGCGACCGCCGGCGATCCCTTCATCGCTGCGCAGCGAATCCATGAGGAGATCCCCAACGTCATCGTGCTCGACGTCGAGATGCCGCGCATGGACGGCATCACCTTCCTGCGCAAAATCATGGCGCAACGGCCGATCCCGACGGTCCTGTGCTCGACGCTGCTCGAGGTCGGCTCGGAGACCTTGCTGGAGGCGCTCGACGCCGGCGCGGTGGACGTCATTCTCAAGCCGCGGGTCGACACCAAGCAGTTCCTCAACGAATCGCAGGTGCGCATCTGGGATTCGATCCGCGCCGCCGCCAAAGTCACGTTCAGAGGCTCGCGCGTGGCAGCCTCGCATACGGTCCAGAAGAAGCTGAGCGCCGACGTCATCATGCCGCCCCCGGTTCCGGCGCGCGCGATGATCCGCACGACCGATCAGGTGGTCTGCATCGGCGCCTCGACCGGCGGAACGGAATCGTTGCGCGTCGTTCTGACGGCGCTTGCTCCGAATAGCCCCGGGATCGTCATTGTCCAGCATATGCCGGAGCGGTTCACCGCCGCGTTCGCCAAGCGACTGAATGGGCTCTGCCAGGTCGACGTGAAGGAGGCGGAGGATGGCGATCAGGTGATCGCCGGTCGCGTTCTCATCGCGCCGGGCAATCGCCATATGCTGCTGCAACGAAGCGGCGCTCGCTATCATGTCGCGATCAAGGACGGGCCGCTTGTGTCGCGCCACCGACCGTCGGTCGACGTGCTGTTTCGCTCGGCGGCGCAATATGCGGGGGCGAATGCGCTTGGCGTGATTATGACCGGAATGGGCGACGACGGGGCGCACGGGTTGCTCGAAATGAAGCGGGCCGGCGCGGCGACCGTGGCGCAGAACGAAGAAACCTGCGTCGTCTTCGGCATGCCGAAGGAGGCGATAGCCTTGGGCGCCGCCGACAAGATCGTGCCGTTGTCAGCGATCCCGGCCGAGATCCAACAATTGCGGGCCGGAGCGTGACTATGGCCGAGTCATCGGCGACGTCTGTCGCAACAGGGTCGGGGTTGTCGGCGGCCGGCGTATTGCACCAGACGGCTGACGCGGTCAGCCGGACATTTGCTCCCTGCGAACGAAGCTGCCTCGACATCGGCGCCCGGCTCGGCGACGCGATTCCCGTGTTGAGCGATCTGTCGGGCGTATTCCAGGAACTGTCGGAATCGCTCGAAAGCGAAGGGCTGCGCGCCGCCGGCGCCGATTTGCAGACGGTCTCCGATCAGATCGCGGCGACCGCCAATGACCTGTCAGGAGAGAGCCAGGCGCTGACGGACCTCGTCACGCTGAACCAGGCGATCGCTGAGCGCGTGGCGAATTTGTCGGAGAGCGGGCGAACGATCTCCATGCTGGTGTTCAACGTCAAGATCGAGGCCGCGTCGTTGAGCGGCCTGGGCGAAGACATGCGCGGCTTCGTCGAAGGGTTGCATCAGCTTGCCGAGCGCGCTCAGCAGGCGCTGAACCAGTACCGGTCGACGCATGGCAAGCTCTATGATCTGCTCCACGTCTCCAGCGAGGCGCAGAAGCGTTTTCAGGACAGCCATCAAGCGCGCCTGCTGGCGATCGCCGGCGAGATTACCGCCAGCGTCGCGGCGGTGGGGGAGCGCCGGCGCGAGACCGCGGGGGCGTTGTCGGAGATTAGCTCGCGATCGCAGCGCGTCGGGGCGCAAATCGGTCAATGCGTCATGGCGCTGCAAGTTGGCGACAGTACTTGCCAGCGGATCGAACACGTGCAGCGGGCGCTGCATCTGGCCGCTCAGGGCTTGGAATCTGGAGCGACGGACACCGCCTGGGCCGCCTATGGCGCCTCTGACGGCGAGGTGAAGAATGCGGCGGTCGCCGGAATTTGCCGCCTGCAGTCGCGCCAACTTGGCGCGGCGCTCGCCGACTTCGCCAGCGAGATGGAGACGATTGCCGCGGCGCTGCAGGGACTGCTCGCCGACGCCGACGAACTCGCGACGCGCGAGCAGGCCTTGTTCGGCTCGGGCGGCGGCGGCGGCGATTCCTTTCTCGAAACGCTCGAACACAAGCTGGAGGCGGCGCGCGCGATCATGGAGGAATGCCGCCAGGCGCGGGCCGTCGTCGACAGCGCCGCCGCGACGGTCAGTGCGACCATGGCGGATCTCGACCAGCGTACCGCGAACCTGTCCGAGATCATCATCGATGTGACGATGATCGGCACCAACGCGCTGCTGAAGTCGAGCCGTCTCGGCGATCGCGGAAAAGGCCTGAGTGTAATCGCCCAGGAGCTGCGGAGCTACGCAGCGAAAATCGTCGAGGGGGTTGAAGCGCTGCCGGCGGCGCTGCGCGAAGTCGCCTCATTCGTCGAGCGGTTCGCCGAACGGGGCCGGGCGCGCGGCGCGGATCATCTGAGCACGTTGGACCAGCGCATGCTCAGTGCAATCGGGCCGTTCAAGGCGAATGGCAAGGCGATGACGGACGCCCTGACGCGACTGGAGCGAGAGACGACAACGGTCGGCGCCCTGTTGGGCGAGGCGGCCCGCCGCCTGGCCAGCGATCGTGACGACATCGGAACGTCGCTGCGCAGCGTCGTCGCCGAAATCGATTCCCTCGCCGCGGACATCGGCGGCGCCGGACAACAGTCGGTCGGCTGGGACGACGGGCTCGACGCTTTGCTGCGCGAAGCTTACACAATGGCCAGTGAGCGGCAGATTCACGAAGCGTTTCTTGGCGAGTTCGCGGCCGACTCGCCGCGCCAGCCGTCGAGCGCCGGGCAAGGTTTGTACGAAGACGACGAGCCTATCGCCGCCGTCGCCTAGGCCGTCGGATTCGCCTCGACCTAAAGATCGTCCAGTCTCGACGTGGCCGTTCTTCAAACGGCTCGGCGCGCCGCCGCAGCTGGGCCGGTCGCCTCGATCGGCGGATCGGCCCGCCGACCGGCGGTCATCCACAACGACAAGACGTCTTCAGCCAGCAGAGCGTAGTCCATCGCCGCTCGCGACTGCGGACGATAGAGCCGCACCGGCATCCGCGACCCGAAAGCCTCGGCGAGCGAGATGTCGGTTCGGATGCCGCGAAGGATACGCTTGGGGCCGAATTCCTTCAGCAGTTTCGCCAGCACAATGCGTTGCAGGTTGGTGCGAATGTCGATCTGAACCGGGACGATCGCCAGGTCGGTGAAGCGACGATTGACCATCGACGCGACTTTGAACAGGACCTTGGAGAAGCGGACAATGCCGTCATAGGCCAGGTGATGGAGCTGAGTCGGAACAAGGACGTATTGCGCCGCGGTCAGCGCCGCGACGGTGGTGACGTCGATTGACGGCGAGGTGTCGATGACGATCGCGTCGTAACCAGCTTCGAAAGCCACCAGTCCTCTGGCTAAACTGAGCGGGTCGTTGACGGCCCCATGCACGTCAAATTCGTGATCGGCAGGCAGCACGTCGACGTCGATCACGCAGCTCGGCTTTACCGCCGCCGCCAAATCGACGCGGCGACCGCCGAATATCTGGTGAGCGGTTGGTTCGGAGCGCGAGGCAAAGACATTCAAGCCCAATCCGGCGTGACCCTGGGGATCGAGGTCGACCACCAGAATCCGTCGCCCCCGATTGGCCAATTCGCACGCCAGGTTGACCGCGGTCGTGGTCTTGCCGACGCCGCCCTTACGGTTCGCGACGGCGATGATCTGGGCGGTCATTGCGCGCCCGCCGCGGTTGGGTTCGCGGCGTCGCCTTCGGGCGGGCGCCCCGCGCCTCGACTATAGCTCTTGTGCATTGTCCACCGTGAACTGCGAACCCGCTTCGGTCGATTCGGCCGAAGCATCAGTTCCTGCCATTTCCGCATAGCCGGAAAAGAAGGCGTCAAGGCAGGTCGGATCGAAATGGCCGCCGCGTTCGGCGTCGAGAATCGCCAGCGCCCTCTCGGCCGGAAGGGCATTCTTGTACGGTCGCTCGGTCGTCAGAGCGTCGAAGACGTCGGCGATCGCGACGATGCGCGCGGCGAGCGGAATGGCCTCCCCCGACAGGCCCCGCGGATAACCCTTGCCGTCCCACCGCTCGTGGTGGCCCCCGGCGATCTGCGCCGCCAGCTTGATCAGATCCGACCCGCTGCCGCGAAGAATGCGCTCGCCGATCTCGGCGTGAGTCTCGATCGTCGCCCGTTCGTCGGGGTCGAGACGGCCAGGTTTCAGGAGAATCCCGTCGGGAATCGCCACTTTTCCGATGTCGTGAAGCGGCGACGCGAGATAGATGCTGTCGCATTCCTGTCGCGACAGCCCCAGGCGTTCGGCAATCATGCGGCTGTATTTCGCCACGCGGAACGTGTGATCGTTCGTGTCGTTGTCGCGGTATTCGAGCGCCTTCGACAGGCGGAACACCATCTCCTCTTCGCGGGCGAGGAGGGCCTGCGTCGCTTTCTCGATTTCGCGGGCTTGCTCGACGACGTGATCGTCGAGCTTGCGTAGCGCGTCAGACAGCTTGATCAGGTTGCGCAGCCTGACTTTGAGTTCCACCGGACTCTGTGACTTGCTCAAGAAGTCGGTCGCGCCCGCTTCGAGGGCGGCAAGCCGGACGGCGTCGTCGGTGGTCGCCGTCAGCATGACCATCGGGATCTGCCCATGGCCGTCCGTCGCTCGCATCCGGCGAATAAAGGTGATCCCATCGACTTTGGGCATGATGTGATCGACGATCACCATGTCAAATCGATGCTCAAGCGCGGCGGCGAGAGCCGCCTCGGGGTCGAGAAACGCCATCGTGCGAACGTCTGAATCCCGCTCGGTCAGCTGCTGCAGGTGCAGCAGGCTGCTTCGACTGTCATCAACAATCATCGCAAGCACGAGCGCGCGCCCTTCCGCAAAGTCCCTTTCGATCGCGCAGGGCGCTCCAGCGTCCCGACTCGAATCGAGGCCAACGCTGTATTTTACGAGACGCTTCGAATACAGGCCGATGGAATCAGGCTCACCCCGAATCCATAGTGGAGATGTCGCCAATATGAAAGGCGGCCGAAATGACTGAAGGTGGACAGGAGTTGCTTCGGCGCCGTCAACGTGAATCTATCGGCGTGTCGCAAATCACCCGGGGCCGCATTTGAGAAGGTCTCAAGCGGAGCCTTCCGCGGCGAGAGATCGTCAAAGAGCATAGTCCGTTCACGCAGTATCCCGCATGATAAGCTTGGATTCCAACAGTATCACATTCTCATTCGTCTTGACGCCAGCGGTATCGTCCCGGTTGGCAAGCATATCAACAGCCAGATTGGCCATTCCGACATAGTCTTGCGCGAGCGTTGTCAGCGGCGGGCTGGCGAATCGACTCAACGGATGATCGTCGTGTCCCGCCACTCTGATTTCGTTTGGACCGCCGGCGCGCGAAACTCGCAATCCGCAACGGTTTGCCGCCGCCATGACGCCGAAAGCCGTGCGATCGTTGGCGCAAAGGATCGTTCGACTCGGTAACGTTTGCGCCGAAAGATATTTGGTCGCTTGCTCGAAGCCGACGGCTTCGAATTCCCAATCCTGGGTCGGAGCGGGGACGACGATCGGCTCCGATCCCGCATTCTCCATCGCTTTGATATACGCAAGTTTCCGGTCAAGCGCGTTCTGGTTGACGCTCGGCATATCGAAATAGCAAGGCGGTTCGCCGGATCGATGCAGATAATCGACCATCAAGGCGATGCTCTGGAAATTGTCGGTCCCGACGAACGCCGTTGGCAGGTCGAGCCGCGAATCGAGCATCACCAAGGGCAAAGAATCGTTCAGTTCTCGAAGAAGCGCTAAGTCCGACGTCATTCCCAGAGGCGCGACAATTGCGCCGGCGACCCGCAACGACAAAATCGTTTGGATGGCGCGAACTTCCATCGCGCGGTCGCCGTGCGAAGACAGCACGATTGTCCAGAAGCCGTCCTGCATGGCGCGCAGTTCCACCCGTTCGACCAGGCCGGCGAAAAATGGGTCGGTCAACGCGGGCACGATCATGCCCAGGGTCTTGGGATTCTTGCGGTTGAAATTGACGGCGAAGAGATTTGGCCGATAGCGCAGCTTCTTCGCCGCTTTCTCGATGCGTTGGCGGGTCGTCGGCCGAACGCTTTCGGGATCGTTGAAGTATTTCGACACCGTCGCGCGCGAGATCCCGCTGGCGGCGGAAAATTCCTCCATCGTTTTGATTTTGGGCCGTAATGTCTCGCCCCGTTTCTTCTCGCTGTCGGCCGACACTTGTGACTCCTGTGCGACGATTCGCCCGGCGGGAACGCACGACTCGAAGCGGTCACGCATACAACGGCGTGGCGATCCTTGCGGTCCCGAACTCGAATCGAACCGACCGCAAACGGCGCAGCGATTCCAAACTGAACATACGTATATGTTTTTGTCGACACACGTATTGACTACGGTCGGCCTTCTGTGTCAATTCCCTTCCGAGGACGCCCCCACGATCGTGGAGAGGGACGGACGAGAACAGCGCCCCCTTTGACGGGATTTCGTGGAGGAAACGGAATGAGGGCGGTCGACCAGCGTGCCGCGGAATGTCCGGACGGTTGCGCCCAGACCTCGAGCGTTTTTTCACCTCTCACGAGAATTCCGAGCCGCCTTGAAGTTGCTCGGCCGCGCCAGATGAACGCCTCGGACGCACTCGCAATTCATCGCGAAATCACTGCCGCCACGCGCCGATATGGCGTCGACGCGCGCGTCTCCGGCAAATTTCCTATTGCGCCGACGGCGCGGAAATCGCGCGTCAGCCGCGCGGCGTAAGGCGAAATCATCGCTCTGCATCGTCAGGGCGCCAACTTGAGGAGAGTCGCATGAGACTGAAAGACAAAGTGGCGATCGTCACCGGCGGCGCACGCGGCATCGGCGAAGCAGTCGTTCGCGCCTATGCCGCCGAGGGGGCAAAGGTCGTCGTAGCGGACATTGAGATCGCCAAGGCGCAGGAGCTGGCGTCGGAACTCGGCGCCAACGCGCTCGCGGTGCAACTCGACGTCCGCGATTCCAAGTCCATTGCGTCGCTGATTTCGACGACGGTCGCCAAGTTCGGCAGCGTCGACATCCTCTACAACAATGCCGGCGTGTTCGACATGGGGCCGATCCTCGAAGTTTCCGAGGCGAGCTTCGACAAGGTGTTTTCCGTCAATACGCGCGGCCTGTTCTTCACCCTTCAAGCGGCTGCGGCGCAGATGGTGAAGCAGGGCCGGGGCGGCAAGATCATCAATATGTCGTCGCAGGCCGGGCGGCGCGGCGAAGGGCTGGTCGCCGTCTATTGCGCCTCCAAGGCGGCGGTCATCAGCCTGACGCAGTCGGCTGGGCTCGACTTGATCAAGTACCGCATCAACGTCAACGGCATCGCGCCGGGCGTTGTCGACACCCCGATGTGGGACAATGTCGACGCTCTGTTCGCCAAGTACGAACACCTGCCCGTCGGCGAAAAGAAGCGCCAGGTCGGCCTGGCTGTTCCAGCGGGACGCATGGGCCTTCCCGACGACTATCGCGGTGCCGCGGTCTTTCTTGCGTCCAGCGACTCCGACTACGTCGTGGCGCAGACGCTCAATGTCGACGGCGGAAACTGGATGAGCTGATGACCGGCCTGCTGATTACCGTCGGCGAGATTCTCGTCGAGATCATGGCGACGACCGTCGGAGACGGATTTCGTCAACCGCAAAGCCTTGTCGGACCGTTTCCGAGCGGCGCTCCGGCGATCTTCATCGATCAAGCGGCGCGCCTTGGGGCGCGCTGCGCGATGATCGGCGCGGTTGGCGACGACGACTTCGGACGGGTCAACATCGATCGGTTGTCGGCTGACGGCGTCGACGTTTCGGCCATCGCCGTGCATCCCGGCCTTGCGACGGGCTCGGCGTTCGTCCGCTATCGCGCCAACGGAAGCCGAGATTTCGTCTTCAACATCCGCCACAGCGCGAGCGGTCAGATCGCGCTGACGCCCGAGGCGGAGCGCGTAATCGCCGGCGCGAGGCAGATCCATGTGATGGGATCGGCGCTGACGATTCCCGCCGCTCGCGCGATCGTTGAAAAGGCGGTCGCAACGATCAAGGCGGCCGGCGGCTCGGTGTCGTTCGATCCGAACATCCGCAAGGAAATGATGAGCGATGCGGCGTTTACCTCGACGCTTCGACAGATTCTCGCCGTGACGGATCTGTTCTTGCCGTCGGGCGAGGAGATTCTGCTGTTCGCCAGCGCTTCAGACGAGCAGGAAGCCGCGAAGCGCTTGATCTCGCAAGGCGTGAAGGAGATCGCGCTGAAGCGCGGCGCCGCCGGCGCCGAGGTCGTCACCAGCGCCGGAGTCGTGACGGGCGCGCCGTTCGCCGTCGTCGAGGTGGATCCCACCGGCGCCGGCGACTGTTTCGGCGCCACGTACACGGTTTGCCGCGGCAAGGGCATGTCGATCGAACAATCGCTGGTTTACGCCAATGCGGCTGGCTCTCACGCCGTGACAGTCAAGGGCCCGATGGAAGGCGCCTCGACCTTTGCCGACCTCGACGCGTTCATCGCCAAGCGGCGTGTGTCAGCATGACCAATGCCATCACCCGATTCATGCAGCGCCGCGCCGCCGGTGAGTTGGTGGGCATTCCATCGATCTGCTCTTCGCACCCGATGGTCATCGAAGCCACCCTGCGCCGCTGCAAGCAGAGTGGCGCTCCAGCGCTGATCGAGGCGACCTGCAACCAGGTCAATCATCAGGGCGGCTATACCGGCATGACGCCGGCTGATTTTGTGGCGGAGGTCAGATCCGTCGCCGACCGGGTCGGTTTCGACACGTCCAATCTTGTCTTCGGCGGCGATCATCTCGGCCCGAATCCGTGGCGCAAGTTGCCGGCCGATCGCGCCATGGCGGAATCCGAGGCGATGGTCGCCGCCTTTGTCGGCGCCGGCTTCGCCAAGATCCATCTCGACCCGTCCATGGGTTGCGCCGGCGAGCCGGAAGCGCTTGACGATGATCTGACGGCGGAACGCGCCGTACGCCTCGCTCGCGTCGCCGAAGCGACGGCGCGGCGGCAGGGCCTTCCCGCGCCGTGCTATATCATCGGCACCGAGGTGCCGCCGCCAGGCGGCGCCCGCCATGCGCTCGATTACATCGAACCAACCACGCCAGAACGCGCCCGCGCGACGCTGGCGACGTTTCGACGCGCATTCGAGGTCGCTGGTCTTGAAGCCGCCTTTGCCCGCGTCATCGGCGTTGTCGTGCAACCCGGCGTCGAATTCGGCCACGAGTCGGTCATTGCCTACGATCCGTCTCGCGCGCAGCCGCTTTCTCATGCGCTCGACGACACGGCGCTGGTGTTTGAGGCGCATTCCACGGATTATCAACCGCCTGTTCGACTGGCTGAGCTGGTCAGAGATCGGTTTTGCATCCTCAAGGTCGGGCCGGCGCTCACATTCGCCTTGCGCGAAGCGCTTTACGGACTCGATCTGATCGCTTCGGAAGTCGCGCCGGGCTATCCGACGCGCGCGCTGGCTTCGGCGATGGAAAAGCTGATGCTCGCCGAGCCTCGTTGGTGGGAGCCCTATTACCCCGGCGACGCCACGGAACAACGCCTCTGGCGACACTATTCCTACTCGGATCGGATCCGATATTATTGGCCGCATCCTGACGCGAATGCGGCGGTCGAGCGTCTGAAGTCGGCGCTCTCAGGCGTCGCGATCCCCAGACCCGTTTTGCAGCAGTTTCTTCCCCAACTGGCCCCGATCGCCTTCGCCGGCGGGGCGCCATTCGACCGGCTGATCATCGCGTCGATTGACGAAGTGCTGGGGCAATACGCGGCGGCGTGCGCCCCCTAGAAGGGGCGCCTCGCCAGGGCGACGCCGTCGGCGGAAACGGCGCCATCCGCCGCGACCGCCGCTTGCGGTTCACGGCGGCGTGATTTCTCCGTTGACGTCCCAAAGATCTTCCCAGGTTTGTCCGTCCTTCCAAAGGAAGACTTGGCCTTTGATCAAACGACAGTTGCGATCGATCGCCGCGATGGCGCGCATCTCTTCGTCGCTCAGCCAGTCTCCGCTGGCCGCCTGGAGATTCGCCGCGTAGTTGCGCGGGTTGACGGAAAACGGAATCGGCGTTTGCCCACGCTGAACGGCCCATTTGATGCAGACGCTCGCCGGATGAATCCCATGCCGCTGAGCGATGCGGATGATGACCGGATCTTCGATCGGCGCCGTGTCTTCCGGCGTGCGATCGCGTTCCGGACGTCCGGGGGAGCCAAGCGGACAGTAGCCAATTGGCTGTACGCCGTTCTCGACGACGAACTGGAACAATTCAGGCTGCTGGAAATGGGGATGGAGCTCCATTTCGTTGACCGCCGGCTTAATGCGCGCGTCGCGTAGAACCAGCTTCAGCTTGGGGATGGTCATATTCGATGTGCCGATGTGTCGAACCAGCTTTCGCTCGACCAGCGCCTCCATCTTGCGCCAAGTCTTCATGTAATTCTCATGAATATAGGGCTTGGCGTCAGGACTGCGCGACGTCACGTCACAGCCCGGCGGGTGGAAGTTGGGGAAGGGCCAATGCACGAGGTACAAATCGAGATAGTCGAGACGCAGGTCGGCCAACGACCGCTCGCACGAGGCGATCACGTCCCCTTCGCCGTGCTTGTCGTTCCACAACTTGGACGTGACCCATAGGTCCTCGCGCTTCACGCCGCTTCGGACGACGTCTTCGAGCGAGGCGCCGACGGCCTTTTCGTTGCCATAGACGGACGCGCAATCGAAATGCCGATAGCCGATTGCGGCCGCGCCCTTGATCGCCGCGGCGACCTCGTTCGGTCCGACGCTATCGGAGCCGAAAGTGCCGAGGCCGATGGCCGGCATCGTCGCGCCGGTGTGCAATTTTCTCTGCGGAATCGCTGTCGGATTGATCGGCTTCAACCCGGTCTCGCCATCCTTGCTCATTTCGTTTCCTCGGTAAGGGCTGGTTTCTGTTTGCGCCGATGACGTCTCGGCTTCCACGAATTCCGGCAATCTGATCGCCAAGCTGTCGGCCGCCCCGGCGCCGCGTCCGCCGCGAAGCTCGCGCCCAAGACCCAGACCGCCGCCGTGCGTTCGACGACGCCCCCAACGCAGAAACTGCCGGCGCCGGGCGCAGCCTGAGCAAACTGCACATACGTCTATATTTTTCTCGACACACGTATTGACTACGCCGCACGTTGTGTGTCAACTCCTTTCACCAGAACCCCGCCAAGCCAACGCGGGGTGAGACAACAAGAGCACGTCCCCGCGGGGAATTTGCTGGAGGAAACGGTATGAGGGCCTCCGACGGATTTTTGGCGAACCTGCCAGTCGCATCGGCTGACGCCTCCAACGCGCAAGCGCGTCGAGAAGGCCTGCGCGATGTCGAACCCGCAAGCGATCACAACCATTAGCGCCAACGAATTCGATTTGTCCGCGCAGGGTTGCGCGGTCGAAGAAGCGCCGGGGCAGTTCTCAAGGCGCAAACATGGGGAGTTAACGGGAATGTTGAAGAAACTGCTTTGCGCGAGCGCCGTTGTATCGGTCGCGGCGCTTGCTGGTCCGAGCTTCGACGCCGACAAACCGACCATCCCGATCATCGTCAAGGACACGACGTCGGCTTACTGGCAGATCGTTTTTGCTGGGGCGCGCGCGGCGGCCAAGGATCTGAACGTCAACGTGCCGGAGCTTGGCGCGCAGTCTGAATCCGACATCAACGGCGAGATTTCGATTCTTGAGAACGCGGTCGCCGAGAAGCCGGCGGCGGTGGTGATTGCG
>Ga0265339_10002616_pt1 | contig 12843 bp, 11 predicted proteins | sample 4CB219metaG_FD_202085 | JGI IMG/M metagenome (GOLD analysis project Ga0265339, IMG submission 202085) | Rhizosphere microbial communities from Carex aquatilis grown in University of Washington, Seatle, WA, United States - 4-CB2-19 metaG | ecosystem: Host-associated > Plants > Roots >...
CGGTGCCGGGATGGCGGCCACTGTTCGATGCAGCCAAAGGGCGCGCCGATGAGGTGCAGCACGGGCTGTCCGCCTTTATCGCCTCCGAGCTCGATTTTCTCGAGAGCGGCGTGTGGCCGCAGGCTTTGCCGCAAGGCGTGATCCACGCCGACCTGTTTCCCGACAATGTCTTCTTCCTCGGCGACCGGCTCTCCGGCATCATCGATTTCACCTTCGCCTGCAACGATATCCTGGCCTATGACGTCGCGATCTGCCTGAACGCCTGGTGCTTTGAAAGCGACCATTCCTTCAACGTCACCAAGGCGCGCGCCTTCCTCAACGCCTATGGCCGCGAGCGCAGGCTTTCGGAGGCGGAGCAGGATGCGCTGCCGCTTTTGGGGCGGGGCGCGGCGATGCGCTTTCTGCTGACGCGGCTGGTCGACTGGCTCAACGTGCCGCCCGGGGCGCTGGTGCGGCCCAAGGATCCGCTCGAATATGTCCGCAAGCTGCGCTTCCATCAGAGCGTGACGAGCGTACGCGATTACGGGCTTTCCGCGGGGCTGGTTGCTTGAGCGCGCTTCCTCTCGTCACCGTTCACACCGACGGCGCCTGCTCGGGCAATCCGGGGCCCGGCGGCTGGGGTGCGATCCTGAAATTCGGCGACGTCGAGAAGGAATTGAAGGGCGGCGAGGCCCATACCACCAACAACCGCATGGAGTTGATGGCGGCGATCTCGGCGCTGGAAGCGCTGAAGAAGCCCTGCCAGGTCGATCTCTACACCGACAGCCAGTATGTGCGGCAGGGCATCACCGGCTGGATCAACGGCTGGAAGAGGAACGGCTGGCGCACCGCCGACAAGAAGCCGGTCAAGAACGCCGAACTGTGGCAGCGGCTCGATGCCGCGTTGAAGCCGCATCAGGTGCGCTGGCACTGGGTGAGGGGCCATGCCGGTCATCAGGAGAACGAACGCGCCGACCAGCTTGCGCGCGACGGCGTCGCGCTGGCGCGGCTGCAGCAGCGGGTGAGAGAATAGTCGCTGCGGCCGCCGCGGGCTTGTAAGGTGGGCCAGGCTGTAGGGTGGGCAAAGGCGCGTCAGCGACGTGCCCACCTTCTATCGATACGATCGCATCCGAATGGTGGGCACGCTTCCGCCTTCGCTCTTCGAGCTTCGGCGGACAAGTCGCTTTGCCCACCCTACGATCTGTCACACTCGAAGTGCCCCACGCGAGCGAATTAAAGCTGCGCCAGCAGCGTATCGCCGCCGGACACCTCGACCTTGCCGGGCGCGGGCTCGAGGTTGAGCTTCTTGACCACGCCGTCCTCGACCAGCATCGAATAGCGCTTCGAGCGGAGGCCGAGTCCATTGCCGGACGCGTCAAGCTCCATGCCGATGGCCTTGGTGAATTCGGCGTTGCCGTCGGCCAGGAAGGTGGCCTCGTCGCGCTGGTCGGTGTCGCGCTTCCAGGCGTTCATGACGAAGGCGTCGTTCACGGAGACGATGGCGATGGTGTTGACGCCCTTGTCCTTGATCGCATAGGCGTTCAAAAAAATGCTCGGCAGGTGCATCTTATGGCAGGTGCCGGTATAGGCGCCGGGCACTGCAAACAGGGCGACCTTCTTGCCCTTGAAGATGTCGTCGGTGGTCTTGACCTGCAATCCATCCGCCGTCATCACGCGAAATTTCGCTTCGGGGAGCTTGTCGCCAACTTTGATGGTCATCGTCAAATTCTCCTTGAACGGTACGAGATTTCTTAGACCGTTTTGACGGGTCGAGGAAACGTGTTCACCAGAGTTTGATGGACGGCCGTCAGGCGGCCGTCGCCTTCTTCTCGTCGCGCAGTTGGCGGCGCAGGATCTTGCCGACATTGGTTTTCGGCAGCTCGGTCCTGAACTCGATCAGCCGGGGGATTTTGTAGTTCGTCAACTGCTCGTGGCAGAACTTGATGATGTCCTCCGCAGTGAGATTTGGATCTTTCTTGACGATGAAGGCCTTGACCGCCTCGCCCGACTTTTCGTCGGGAACGCCGATCACCGCGCTCTCCAGCACGCCGGGGTGGCTTGCGATCACTTCCTCGACCTCGTTGGGATAGACGTTGAAGCCGGAGACCAGGATCATGTCCTTCTTGCGGTCGACGATCCTGATGAAGCCGTCGGGTGCCATCACCCCGATGTCGCCGGTGCGGAAATAGCCGTCCGCGGTCATCACCTTGGCGGTCTCGTCGGGTCTGTTCCAGTAGCCGACCATGATCTGCGGACCCTTGGCGCAGATTTCGCCGGGCTCTCCGAGCGGGACTTCGTTGCCCGCATCATCGCGGATCGAGATGTAGGTCGAGGACACGGGAATGCCGATCGAGCCATTGAAGCCTGTTGCCAATGGCGGATTGCAGGTCAATGTCGGCGACGTCTCCGACAGGCCGTAGCCTTCGGCGATGCTGCACCCGGTCAGGTTCTTCCACTGCTCGGCCACCGGACGCTGCACGGCCATGCCGCCGCCGTTCGAAATCTTGAGCTTGGAAAAATCGACCTTCTTGAAATCGGGGTGGTGCAGCAGGCCGTTGTAAAGCGTGTTGACCGCCGGGAAGCTGTTGATCTGATACTTCATCAGCTCCTTGATGAAGCCCGGTATGTCGCGCGGGTTGGGGATCAGAAGATTGACGCCGCCGGCGCGCACCGCCAGCAGGTAGCACGCCGTCAGCGCGAAGATATGATAGAGCGGCAGCGCGCAGACGATGAAGAGCTGGTCGACGTGCGGAGGCGCCGCCAGCGCCGGCTGCAGCCAGGCGTCGTTCTGCAGCACGTTGGCGACGATGTTGCGGTGAAGCAGCGTCGCGCCCTTGGAGACGCCGGTCGTGCCGCCGGTATATTGCAGGAAGGCGACATCGTCGGGCGCAATCTTCGGCTTCCTGAATGTCATGCCGCGCCCGGCCGCGAGCGCGTCGTTGAAGGCCACGGCGCCGGGAATCGAATAGGCCGGCACCATTTTCTTCACCCGCCGCACCACCAGGTTCACGAGCACGCCTTTGAGCCCCATCAGATCGCCCATGCTGGCGACGATGACGTGCTTGACCGCGGAATGGGCGAGCACCTGCTGAAGGGTGTGAGCGAAATTCTCCAGGACGATGATCGCCTCCGCCCCGGAATCCTTGAGCTGATGCTCGAGCTCGCGGGGGGTGTAGAGCGGATTGACGTTCACCACCGCATAGCCCGCGCGCAGCACTGCGGCGGTCGCGACCGGATATTGCAGCACGTTCGGCAGCATCACCGCGACGCGCGCGCCTTTTGCCAGTCCCTTGCTTTGCAGATAGGCGGCCAGCGCCAGCGACATCTGGTCGAGATCGCGATAGCTGATCGCCTTGTCCATGCAGATGAAGGCCTTGCGGTCTGCGAACTTCGCAAAGCTTTCTTCCAGCAATTCCACCAGTGATGAGTACCGGGCGGGGTCGATGTCGGCGGGCACGCCGGGAGGGTATTGCTTGAGCCAGATCCGCTCCATGGTAGTTCCTTCTTCATCCCCTGGTTGACCGGAGGAAAGCCTGTTTTGGCCAGTGCGGCGGTTCAGAAGTTCTCTTCAGTTTCGCTGCGAGTCCTGCAAGAGAACTTCTGAACCAAAACCACACTGGAATCATATGTTTCTAGTGTCCTTTCGAATCCGAAGTTGGCAAAAGAGGTGCCGCGAAATCATGCGAACTTCGGATTCAGGACACCAGATTGAGCCATGCAAAAGCTCATGGCAAGCGGGGGGACGAACAGTTAACGGCAACCGGAGGGAGCGCCGGAGTGACGCGGTACGCGGCTTCAGCCGGCCGGCTTGCTGTCGCCTGGAGAGCTCTTCGGCGCAGGCCTGGCCTCTCCGCCCTTGGGCTTGGCGGCCGCCGCCTTTGGCTTGGCCGGCTTGCCGCTTGCCGCTTCCAGCTTTGCCGTCGCGTCGGGCCTGGCGTTGGCATGCTTCACGGCAGCCGGCTTGGCGGGCGTTTTGGGAGCGGTCTTTTCAGTGGTCTTGGTGCCGTTCTTCGCTTCGGATTTGGCGGCCTTGCCGGCATCCTTCTTGCCGGCATCCTTGGTGTCGCCCTTCTGCTCCGAAGCGGCGTCGGGCTTTCGTGCCGCGACGCGCGATTTCTTGCCGCGCGGCTTCTTGGTGGCCTGGCTGTCCGCGTCCGCGTTCACCGCCGCGAGCAGGGCCGCGCCGGTGCGCGTTGGACCGGTGTAGACGGGAACCGGCTCGGAGGGGTCGGGCGGCCCGGCCAGCAGCACGGCGGGATCGAGCAACGGCTGCGGCGCGGTAAAGGACAGCACGCTGCCAGTGCCGGAGTTCGACGATCCGTCGTTGCCGGCCACCGTGTCGTCCTCGTCGCTCGCCGGCTTGTGGCGCTTGCCGCCGCACATCTCGTCACGCAGGTTCGGCGGCGAGACGTCGACCGGCGTCAGGTTCTCGACGTTGCCAAGCGCGGGGCGCAGCCAGGACAGCGAGCTGGCGGCAAATCCCCGTTCAAGCATTTGCGCGGCCCGCACCGCACGCATCTGCCCGGAGGAGGCGCCCAGGACGACCGCGATCAGCCGCCTGCCATTGCGCGTGGCCGAAGCGACCAGATTGTAGCCGGAGGCGCAGATGAAACCGGTCTTGAAGCCGTCCGCGCCGGGATAACGCCCGATCAGCTTGTTGAAATTCTGCGTGACCCGGCGTCCGAATCGGATCGATGGAATGTGGACGTAGTATTCGTATTCGGGCAGATCGTGAAGGAATGAGCGTGCCAGGATGGCAAGATCGCGCGCCGACGTGATCTGGCGATCGTCCGGCAGCCCGTTCGGATTGACATAGCTGGTCTGGGTCATGCCGAGCTTTTGCGCGGTCTGGTTCATCATGGTCGCAAAGCCGTCGATCGAGCCGCCGACGCCCTCGGCAAGCACCACGGCCATGTCGTTGGCCGATTTCACCAGCATCATCTTCAGCGCGTTGTCGACGGTGACCTGCGTGCCGGGGCGTAAGCCCATCTTCGAAGGCGATTGCGAGGCGGCGAGCGGCGAGACGGTGAAGAGCGTGTCGAGGGTGATCCTGCCTTCCTTGACCGCCGTCAGCGTCACATAAGCGGTCATCATCTTGGACAGCGAGGCCGGGTACCACGGATAGGTCGCATTCTCGGCCTCCAGCACCTTTCCGGTGTCCGCCTCGATCAAGAGATGCGCCTCGGCGTGGGCGAGGCGCGGCGTCGCGAGCGCAAGCGCGGCGACCAGAACGATCCCCATCAGGGATGCTTTGCGAAGCAACGGGCGAACAACAGGCACTATCCGATTCCGGTCCTTTGAGACCCGCCTCTCGAGGAGGTGGTCTTCACATCTGACATCCGGGTTTCAAGCGTGTCCGGCGACGGTGGCCGCGGCGGTGCAAACCTATACCGGTCCGCCGGCCCGGAACAGCCACCCCTGATAATTCACTCGTGAACAGGGCTGAATTTCGGCGAAAACTTAGGCCTTGACAGCGGTGTTGCCGCTCTCGGCCTGCGCGCTCCTGAACGAATGGGGCATTTGCGCGTCCTGCAACATGAACTGTGCCCGCGCGAGCTCCGCAAAACGGCCGCCTTTTGCCACCAGTTCATCGAAAGTTCCGCTTTCGATCACCCGCCCGTGCTCGAACACCAGGATGCGCGTGGCGTTGCGGATGGTCGAGAGGCGGTGGGCGATCACGAAGGTGGTGCGTCCCTTCATCACTTCGTCGAGCGCGGCATTGACCTTGGCCTCGGTGACCGCGTCCAGCGCGCTGGTCGCCTCGTCCAGGATCAGGATCGGCGGGTCCTTCAAGAGGGCGCGCGCGATCGACAGGCGTTGCCGCTCGCCGCCGGACAGCATGCGTCCGCGCTCGCCGGCATTGGTGTCGAATCCCTTTTCGCTGCGCTCGATGAATTCCAGCGCCTGCGCGCGGGCGGCGGCGGTCCGCAGCTCCTCGTCGCTGGCATCGGGCTTGCCGACGCGCAAATTGTCGGCGATCGAGCGGTTGAACAGCAGCGCCTCCTGAAATACCACGCCGATGTTTCGCCGCAGCGCCGTCAGCTTCAGCCCGCGGACGTCCATGCCGTCGATCTTGATGAAACCCGACTGTGGATCGAACGCGCGGTGCAGAAGCGCGATCGCCGTCGATTTCCCGGCGCCGGTCGGGCCGACCAGCGCGATGGTCTGCCCCGGCAGCGCCGTGAACGACAGGTCCTCGATCGCCGTCCGCTTGCCGTCATAGGAAAAGGTGACGTCGCTGAACTCGACCAGTCCGGTCAGCCGTCCGGTGTCGATCGCGTCGGGCCGATCGTGGACTGCCGGCACCGTATCCAGCACCCTGAAAAACTCCTGCAGCCGCGGCGCCTCCATGAACACATTGTTGATGAAGGCGACCGCCTGTTCGAGCTTCTGGATCAGGATGGTGGCGAACGAGACGAACATCACGATCTCGCCGACCGAGGTGAGGCCCTGCTGGTGCAGCGCGATGCCGAGGGTGAAGATCGCAAGCACGGTGATCGTGGTCGAGGTCTTGGTCATGACGGTGACCAAGGCCCACCATGACAGGACCGGCATCTGCGCCTTCAAGAGGCTGTCGGCGACGAAGCGCAGGCCCTGCACTTCGGCTTCGACCCGCACGAAGCTCTGCACCAGCGCGACGTTGCCGATCGCGTCGGAGGCGCGCGCGGAGAGGTCGCTGTAGCGGGACTCGACCTCGCTCTGCATGCCGTAGGTCTTGCGCACCACCAGCGTCGTCAGCACGGTGAATACGATGCAAAGCACGAACAAGAGGATCGCCAGCCGCCAGTTGACGACGAGCGACAGCGGCAACAGCACCACGACCGACATGATCGCGGCGAAATGCTCGCGGAAGAAGCCGAGCCAGAGGCGCCACAGCGCGTCGGTGCCGTTCAGCATCACCTTCATCAGCACCCCGGAATGGGTGCCGGTGTGGAAGGTCAGCGGCAGTTGCAGGATGTGCTCGAAATAGCCCGTCAGCACCGCCTGGCGCTGCCGGTGCGCCAGCCGGTCCGCATGCAGGGCGACCACGGCACTCACTCCGATGGTGAACAGGCCGAACCCCGCCCACGCCGCCAGCAGCGGCCAGGCCGAGGGCACCGTCGTGGCGCTGCTCGAGAGCACGTCGACAATGCGGCCGAACAGCACGGGCTCGGCGAATTGCGCGCCTGCCAAGACCAGGTTGGCGACGGCGAGAACGAGGGCCAGCCCCGACTCATTGCCGAGCAGTTCGAGCACACGCGTATAAAGGCGAGTCAAGGACATGCGTCAAAACTCTGGTGGAGCGGCCCCATCGACGTTCAGCCGGTGCATTCTAACCAGGGAGCGCGTCGGATACAGCCCAATTGAAGGGCCACGCCGGTGGTATCCGGCCGAACAGCATGTCGCGCCGCCTCGGTCTGGGACCATCCGCGCGGCTGCGCCGAGCGCCATTTGCCGCAACGCAGCGCCTAGCGATCCACCGGGGGGCGCGCCGCCGGCAGATTAATGAATTTGCCATTCACTGCGTTAACACGCTGGCCACCGGTTTGGATTATTTTCCTTGGACTATGAGTGATTCGATTGAGCGGCTCTATCTGGCGGTGATTGCCGCGAGATACCTCGATCCGGCCACCTCGCGGACGGCCCGGCTGTTCCAGCGCGGCCCGACGAAGATCGTCAAGAAACTGACCGAGGAAGCCATCGAGGTCGCCATCGACGCGATCCGCGGCGACCCGGATGCGGTGACCCGCGAGAGCGCCGATCTTCTCTACAATCTTGCCGTGCTGTGGGCCTCCGCCGGCGTGCGTCCCGCGGACGTGTGGCGGGAAATGGAGCGGCGCGAGCATCTGCTCGGCATCGCCGAGAAGATGCCGAAATCGCCGGTGAAGGTTCCCAGGGTGGCGTCGCCCCGGAACGAACGGCGACCAATTGCCGCGCATGAAGGCCGCAATCTGCGCAAGCGCCGCTGAAATCCGCCAAATCTCGCCATGGACAAATCCGTCGCATGGTGGTTCATCGCGGCATGCTGAAACGGATTTATGACTGGTGTATCGAGGCCGCGCACAAACCCTACGCCCTATGGGTCATGGGCGTGGTCGCCTTTGCGGAGAGCTCGTTTTTCCCGGTTCCGCCGGACGTGATGCTGATTCCGATGTCGCTGGCGCGGCCGCAGCGGGCCTGGCTCTACGCCCTTGTCTGCACGGCGGCCTCGGTGCTCGGCGGCATCCTCGGCTATGCCATCGGCGCGCTGCTCTATGATTCGATCGGACACTGGCTGATCGAATTCTATCATCTCTCCGACAAGGTCGAGGCATTCCGCGCCGGCTATGCCGAATATGGCGGCTGGATCATCCTCCTGAAGGGGCTGACGCCGATCCCCTACAAGCTCGTCACCATCACGTCGGGTTTCGCCAACTACAATTTCTGGATGTTCATCGCGCTATCGGTCATTGCGCGGGGCGGCCGCTTCTTCGCGGCCGCGGTGCTTCTCAACCGCTACGGCGAATGGATCCGCGTCAGGATCGAGCGGCATCTGGGGCTGTGGGTGACGATCGGGGCCGCTGCGCTCGTGCTGGGCTTCGTCATCGCATTCCGGATGTTCTGAACCATCACAGCAGCAGCAAACGGCTTTGCCTTCAGCCCGCTTCGCGTTAGGGTTGACATCATGACTGCTCGCCCCGGCACCTCCTCCACGCGATCAAGGGTGTACATCACAGCGCTGTTTGTCCTGTCGATGCTGACGATCGTGTCGCATGAAGGCTGGCCGCAGTCCGCGCAGCCCTCGCCGACGCTCGGTCTCCAGGAACAGGGACAGCCGCCTTCTCCACAGCAGGACCAGCCCGCGCCGGCGGCGGCGGCGCCCCGCGAGAATCCGGGGCTGATCAACGAAATGGGCAAACTGTTCGAAAAGTCGCTGTCGATCCTGCCGCCGCTCAAGAGCCCTAGCGGGACGGTGGGCGACCTGAACGCGCGGGCAAAGGATGCTGGCGATGCGCTGTCGCGCCTCGCCAAGCCGGGTTCGATGGTGTCGGGGCGGGTGGTCTGTCCCGTGGCCGCGAACGGCACGCCGGACTGCAAGACGGGCGCCGACAAGCTTTGCCAGAGCAAGGGTTACAAGGAAGGCAACAGCCTCAACACCGATTCCGCGCAGACCTGCTCGGCGAAAGTGCTGATCCCCGGCCGCGCACGCAAGCCGGACGACTGCCGGACCGACAATTACGTGACAAGCGCGCTGTGCCAGTAGTAGCGGAAGCTCCGTCGCAGCGATTGCCTTCTTGGTATGATGTCTGGCATCCTAAGGACACCCATTCCGCCTGTCGGAATAAGCGGAAATAATCCAGCTACGCCGGAATAACCCAAAGGAATTTTCCCCCGATGTCCATGCCTGCCTTGTTCAAGGGCCGCCTTTCGATTCCCGTGATCGGGTCGCCGCTATTCATCATTTCCGTGCCCGATCTGGTAATCGCCCAATGCAAGGCGGGCGTGGTCGGATCGTTTCCGGCGCTCAATGCGCGTCCGGCCGCGCTGCTCGACGAATGGCTGGCGCGGATCAGGGAAGAACTTGCCGCTTACGACAAGGCGCATCCCGAACGGCCGTCGGCGCCGTTCGCCGTCAACCAGATCGTGCACAAATCGAACAACCGGCTCGACCATGACCTTGCGCTTTGCGAGAAGCACAAGGTGCCGATGATCATCACCTCGCTCGGCGCGCGCGAGGACCTCAACCAGGCGGCGCATCGCTGGGGCGGCATCGTCTTTCACGACGTGATCAACCAGAAGTTCGCGCACAAGGCGGTCGAGAAGGGCGCCGACGGCCTGATCCTGGTGGCTGCCGGCGCCGGCGGCCATGCCGGCGTGATCTCGCCGCTCGCCTTCGTGGCCGAGACCCGGCAGTGGTTCGATGGCCCGATCGCGCTGTCGGGCGCGATCGCCAACGGCCGCGCGATCCGTGCCGCGCGAATCCTCGGCGCCGACTTCGCCTATATCGGCTCGGCCTTCATCGCCACCACGGAGGCCAATGCGGTGGACCGCTACAAGGAGATGATCACGAACTCGGGTGCGGAGGACATCGTCTATTCCAACCTGTTCACCGGCGTGCACGGCAACTATTTGAAGCCCTCGATCATCGCCGCCGGCATGGATCCCGACAATCTGCCGACCTCCGATCCCTCGACGATGAGCTTCGGCACCGATGCGTCGGGCGAGCGCGCCAAGCCGAAGGCCTGGAAGGACATCTGGGGGAGCGGCCAGGGTGTCGGCAGCATCGGCCACGTCCTGCCCGCCGCCGAGCTGATCGCCCGCCTCAGACGCGAGTACGACGAGGCGGTCGATCCGCCGCTCTGAGGCGCCGCGCGAGAACGGAGCTTCGATCCTGTTCACCCCGGAATCGAGGCCGTCCCATCAAGCGCGAAAAGCGGCCCGATCCGTCACTCAAGCTCGATCGGCTGGAACTTGCCGTTCTCGTCGATCGCCGTACCCCAGATCTTGTGCGAAGCCTGGTGCTCCGCCCGGCCGAAACCGAGCGGGGTTCCGAGACCCAGATCGAGATTGCGCGTGTTCTCGAGGGTATCGATGAGCTTCTCGGTGTCGAATTGCGGGCCGGCTCGCTTGATGGCCTGGATCAGCACATTGGCGGCGATATAACCCTCGAGCGAGACGTAGTCGGGCGCTTCACCGGGGAAATATTTGGCAAGAGCGTTCTTGTATTCGAGCACCGCGCTCGAATAGCCGCCGACCGCCGGCACGACCTGCGTGACGATGACGCCGGAGGCAAAACGCGGCCCCAGCAGCATCAGTTCGTCGGCAAGCTCGGAGCTGCCGACAAAGGATACGTTGGTGTAGATCATGCCGGGATAGAGATCGCGGGTCTTCTCGATGAATTTTGCCGCGGCGCGATAGGTCGCGACCATGACCACGGCCTTGATCGGCGGCTTCTGCGCTTTCAGCTGGCTGATCGCTTCGTCCACGTCCACGGTGTTGCGCTTGTAGTTGAGCCGCACGATCGCGCCGTCGTTGAAGCCGAGCGTGCGGAACGCCTTGGCGACACCGGCGAAGCCGGCATCGCCGTATGCATCCTGCTGGGCGAAGACCGCGATCTGCCTGGGCTGCAGCCGGCGGATCTTGACCAGGTAGTGCACGACCGCGTCGGTTTCCTCCGCATAGCTTGCGCGATAGTTGAACACGTAGCGATCCGGTGGATCGTTGCGCAGGATGTTCGCGCCCGTGAAGGCGCCGAAGAACAGGGTGCGGTGTTCCAGCGCATAGGGAACGGCGACCGCCGCCGTAGGCGTACCGACGTTTCCGATATAGGCGAATACCTGGTCCTTGTCGTAGAGCTGCTTCATCGCGTCGAGCGTCCGGCTCGGCTCATAGCCGTCGTCGGCCGCGATCAGGTGCAGCATGCGGCCGTCCACGCCCCCGGAATCGTTGACGCGATTGAAGGCGGTGTCGATCCCGAGCTTCATCTGACGCCCGAGTTCCCGTGACGCTCCGGAAAACGGCGCGACAATCCCGAATTTGATCTCACGATCGCTCACGCCGCGAACCGTACTGGCGACGGTCTGCTGAAGCGGTTGGGTCGGCGCCGTGGCGGCCGCGGCCGGCGACGGCGCGATGACGCCGGACAGCGATGGCCCGGCGATGGATTGTTCGAGGTCGGCGAGCTGACGGTCCGCCAATTTGCAATCGGTCTTTGCTGCCGTGATCGCGCCGCGGCCATCGGAGACGTAGCGGTCGAACAGCCGGGTGAGGTTGTCGCGCTCGGCCTCGTTGGAGGAGGTTTCCCTGATCACGGCCTGGAACTTGTCGGAGATGGCCTGAACGCGGGACCGCGCAATATCCGGGCAGGCCAGCGCCGAACCGATGATCGGCCCGACCCGGCTTGCCAACTCGCGCACGACGGCGGTGTTGTCACCGAGGGCGGCGCTCGCGGCAGATGCGAGCACTGCGCCCAACACGATCGATATCCCGCGAGATCTCAAACTCCGCACAAAGCGCGAATTGGACAGATCCTTGAGCATTGCCGTCGCTCCCGCGTTGGTCGTTTCCATCACTGTGACGTGTCGGTTGAGCCGGTCTTCTTTTGCCACTGCATGAATTGCCCGAGCAGATGTTGAGACTGCTCGTGCGTGACCGGTTGATTGCCTTCCTCCGCCAGGAAGGGCCGGAATGCCGCAAGCGCCGGCTTCGCTGCGTCGTCGGAGCGGTGCGGCGGCAGGACCGCCGCTTTCACCGACTGCACGGCAGCGGCAAGCGAGGAGCCGGTGTCCGGCTGTCGCGACGCGGGGACCATGAAGACGAAGAACAGCGCGACGATGGCCGACACGCCGATGGCGGCGCCGAAGCGGGCGGCGACGCCGAACAACGCGCTGCCGCGATCGAGCTCACGCGCCAGCTCCGGGGGTTCTTCCATCAGACTGGGTTCCAGCGGGCGGCGCAGGGACTCGTAAACCGCTTTCTCGAGTTGGGTGTCGAGAGATGCCGGAGCAGGCATCGCGCGCGGGGCCGGCTCGGGCCTGGCTTCGCGCGCGGTCCGCTGCTCGGGTCTTTCACGCAACCAGCGTGGTGCGTAGTGCAGTGGATCCTGCGGGCTGATCTGGCTTTGCTCACTCATACGCAACTCCTCTCACGCTTGCCTGCTGTACGGGTCGTTCTTTGGTCGTCTCAAGACAAAGGGTCAAAGCAAAATGGTCCCGCGTCCGGGAAATTAGTCTCTCGAGCCAAGAGAGTTGGAAAAATCGGTCGGAGAATTTGAAGCAAAACGTCGCGCAAGCCGACGCGGTATCGTGCAACGTCGCTCGAACCCGACTATCAAACGTGGCTAGAAGCAGCTCCGTCCCCAGCGATTCCATAACCCAACCCCGGCAACCATCCGCTTCCCCAGCG
>Ga0265339_10002617_pt1 | contig 12842 bp, 10 predicted proteins | sample 4CB219metaG_FD_202085 | JGI IMG/M metagenome (GOLD analysis project Ga0265339, IMG submission 202085) | Rhizosphere microbial communities from Carex aquatilis grown in University of Washington, Seatle, WA, United States - 4-CB2-19 metaG | ecosystem: Host-associated > Plants > Roots >...
GATGGAGACGCTCTTGCCGCAGGCGCTGGCGGGCCTGCATGCCCCCCAGAAGTCGACTTCAGGGTGGCTCGACTCGACCAAGGCCACCCTGCTGCTCATCCTCGGAATGGCGATCGTCATTTTCACGCTACGTCGCCACCAGATCGTCAAGAAGCGCCAGCATGAACAAGACGAAGCCCGCCGTAAAGCCGCTTGGGGAGATGGGCCTGCCCTGTAGCAACGCAGGGTCATAGAAGCGATACGCAACAGAAGTGGCTCTGCCTTTTTGCTCTCTTTGTATGTTGCACGAAAAGAGCAAAAAGGCGGAGCCAACTGGATGCGTTCGCACTTTCCTTTATCTGCGTAAACTGCGAAATCTGCGGCTTATTCTTTCGCAGCTCTACCCGTGCTTGGTCAGACGATGGATAGTGACGTGACGCATCTCCTCGCGGGGAGCGGTGCGGCCGGTCCATATCTCGAACTGTCCCACCGCCTGGTTGACAAACATTTCCACGCCGGAAATGGTCTGGCAGCCGCATGCGATGGCCTGGCGAAGCAGGTGGGTCTCGATGGGATTGTAGATCGTGTCGAACACCACGCGGACTGACGGACCAATCTCCGCCAGGGGCGAGACGTGGATGTTGGGATGCATACCAATGGGCGTGCAGTTGATAACGATCTCCGCCTCCAGACGGTCCACGTACGACCAGGGCTCGTAGTGGCAGTCGAAATCAGCAGCCAGTGTCGCCGCCCGTTCGGGCGTACGGTTCAGGACCGTGACGTCCGCACCGTACCACCGTGCCGCCGCGACGATCGCCCGCGCGACCCCACCGGCGCCCAGCACGGCGATCTTGCGGCCGGCAAGGTCCTTGCGGCGGATAAGCATCGTGGTGCACAAGGCGTCCAGGGCGGCGGCGTAGTCGGTGTTGTCGCCACGCAAGCTGCCGTCGGGGCCAATCGTGATAGTATTCACCGCACCGATCCGCACCGCCAGCTCGTCGCAATTGGCCGCCCCCACGTACGCCAGGGCGTTTTCCTTGTGCGGGAGCGTAACGCTCAGGCCGCGAACGTCCAGCCAGGGCCGCTTGAGCAACTCGTCCATGAACCGGTTGAAGTGGGCAGCCCCAGGTTCGACCCGCATGGGGACGTACACGGCGTCCATGCCAATGGCCTCGAAGGCGGCGTTATGGATGGCCGGGCTCATCGAGTGTGCCAGCGGGCAGCCGATGATGCCGTAGACGGCCGTCGCCGGCGAGATGCGGGCCCAGCGGTATAGGTTCCTGAATTCTTCGAGCGTCGGCTGGCCCGGCGCGGACTCGTGCCCGCGTTTGATTGCGGCAAACGTGCCGAACGCACCGAACTTGCGGGCCAGTATGCGGCTGGCCACGCCATGTTCGCCCATGGCCAATGAGATCGTGGGGTGCGATGCGTCGCGGAGCAGGTCCAGCGCAGCCAGGGCATGCTCGGGGCCCTCGGCGCGGAAGGCAATCTTGTGAATGGCGGCGGGGGTTTGCCCCATGGCCGCCAGCACGGCAGCGGCATCCGACAGCGGGCCGTCAAAGCGGTGATGGCTGACGATGACCCTCCCGGCGGGCCAGTCGCCGACCTGGGTGCCGAATTCCAGGTCGGCATAGGTCGCGCCGGCGGCAGCTTGGCGGAGCAGGTCCAGGCGCGATGTCTCATCGCCGTTGCATCGGCCACCCTGGCGGACTGGGCGATTGGTGACGATCACCTCTGCCTCGACACCGCAAAGAAGCTCGGCCAGTTGCGCAGGCGACGGCGGGGTCTCAAGGTAGTCCAAGCGGACCTCGATGATCTCCGCACCCAGGGCCAATGCGTCGTGCAACTCAGCCCGCATGCCCGACAGGCTGTGCGCCGTCAGCGGGCAGATAAGGCGCGTTTTGTTTTGGGCTTGGGTCATCAATGCCTACTTAGACTTCTTCTTCGCAGCGGCAGCGTCGGCGACGTGTTTAGCATACTCCTCAGGTGTCGGCACAGCCAACGCCGGTTCACCAGTGACCTTCTTTAGGGCGTTGACCGTCTGCAAGAGCCTCATGCCGGGTTCCGACTGGTAGAGCAAGAACTTGCTGTTCTCGGTCCGGTCAATCTGCAGAAATTCCTTGTATACGTATACCTTGGGCGGCTCCCACTTGAGCCTTTCGGCCAAGGCTGGCAGATCCGTCTTGAGAAAACTGGCCGCCCTGTCCTTATCCTTAACAATCTCCAACTCGTCAAGTGCTCGTACGTATAGCCCGCTGCCCTTGGACTCCATGTCGGCGATGACCTTGATGAACTTTTCGTCTTCCTTGGGGTCGTTGGCCAGGACGACAAGTGCGAAGTAGGTTTTGGCCAGGAGGGCGACCTGCTTGTTGTAGCGATCGATATCGACTTCCTTGGCCAGCTTCTTATCCTGTTCCTTGCGGGCAGCATCCAGTTGGGCTAACGACGGATTCTTATCGGGCCCCTTGAAATTGCGGATCTGGAGTGTGCTCCAAACAGGGACCTCGTCGAAATCGTACTTCTTGCAAAGTTCCATAATGACCGGCAACATCTCGCGAATGACTTCCGCAGGGGCACGCCGCAGCGGCTCTAGCAGGCGGTTGACGATGTAGATATTGGCCGGCTTCTTTAGCGGGATGTTCTTGAGGCAGTTCTTTAGCGTCGGCACGCTTGCATCGCCGTACACCACGGCGGCCAGCCGGTTATCCATCTGTTCGTCAAGCCGACCTGGGACCCACTTGGCCTCGTATTTGGTGGCCTCCAGCCACTTGTTGGCGGTAGTCTCAAGGTCCTTGGCGAGCTTCTGCAGGTCATCCGGGCTAATGCCTGCCGGCGCCGGTTGAGCCGGTGCGGCCTGTGCAAGTACTGCACTGACGGCCAAACACGAGCAGGCGGCAGCTATCCACAACTTCATGTGCATCTCCCGTCAAAACCTAGGTTGTCACAGTCCACATACTATCAGAACCTGTACCCAATGCCTCTGTCCAGCTTCTCGTGTAACCTTCGCATTGTATCAGACACGCCCGCATTGTGGCAACCGGCACAATTGGCCGCAAAACATGCGAAAGCGGCAGTTAAGACGCATGGGCATGCGTCTGTTTCTTTTCGCGAGATGCGAGAAATACGCCGCTGAGTTATTTTCGCCGACCGGGGGCTCGCATAACTGGGGTCGAACGTTTCGCCTCTGGCTTGCTGGCGGTCAGGACCTTCATGGCCTTCTTGACGTCGGCGACTTTGAAGACCGCCGTCGTGTGCCCGCCTGGCGCCCCGCCGGTGCAGTAAGCGTAGGAGATATTAACGTGCTCGTTGGCAAGGGTCTGGGCGACCGCGGCAAAGGCCCCGGGTTGGTTCGTCAACTCCAGGGTCAGCACCTCGGTCTCGGTCCAGTTGTCGTGTGCCTTGCCCAGCACCTCGCGGGCGCGGCCATCATCGTCGGCCACCAGGCGAAGAACGCCGTGCTCCATGTAGTCCGTCAGCGTCAGGGCGACGACGTTGATGCGGGCCTTGCCCAACGCCCCGATCACCGAGGCCAGGACACCGGGCTTGTTCACCAGGAAGATCGAGAACTGCGTGCGGATTTCCATATGGACCTCTTTAGATTAGTTGAGACATTCTAGTGCTGACATCGACGGTTGTTAACGCGGGTGCCACGGCTAAGCCGTCGTTTGGCGCGGCCGTGCTCATCGTCAGGGCAACCGGCGGTCGCGCGAGCAAACAACGCTCGCTTAACCGTGGCACCCTGATCACACCTCCGCCATTTACCTCTTGCCTTCCTTCAAGTCCCAAAGCCTCTCGGCTTCGCTCTTGCGGGCGTAGATCGGCAGCAGGCTGTGGTATTCCGTGAACGCCGCGGCGCGGGCCAACGGACGCCCGGCCCGCCAGACACCCTCGGCCGTCGGCAGGTTCAGAGCAGGATCGGCCAGCGTGATACCCTCACCCACGATAGTATGGTAGCCCAGACCCTCGCCGATCACCATCACTGGACGCGGGAAGGTGCGAACAATCTCGTCCACGGTGAGTACCTGCGCGGGTGCGGCGAGGATCTGTGGCGCGCTACTGCTCTTAACTCCAGGCGCCGCCAACCCCGGCAAAGCATTGCCGGGGCTTTTTTGGGGTGGTGCAACGTCGGCGCTTGACGCGGAGGTTCTCGTGAAGAGCTGTGCGTATACAAACTCGTCCTTGGCGTCCAGCAGAACGGCAAGGTGCTCCCACGGGAGGTGGCGGACGTTGTCGGCGACCGCTATCGCGGTAGGGACGGCCACCGTCCGTACACCGGGAACGGCCTGCGCCAGCGTGCGCGCGACGGTCACGCCGACGCGAACGCCTGTAAAGCTGCCCGGCCCGACGCATGCGTACACCTCGTTGACATCGGCAGCCTTGAGCCCCCGCCGCGCCAGCAGTTCATTGAGGCGGACCACCAGGGTAGTCGCGTGGCGGCTTGAGGCGTCAAAGTGGACGGCCTCAATCAGCTCATCATCCAACCCCAATGCCACCCCGCCAAGCCGGCAGGAGGTCTCAATCGCAATAGACACAACTTGTTGCATGAGCTAAGTGTACCGTGCCATTGGCCGGGGGGAAAGCAGTTGGCTACTTTGCTGTAGGGCTGCCCGGCTGCTTGTAGAAGCGGTTGGCGAAGAACGCTTCGCCAGCCATCAGGGCGAGCAAGGTCAGCAGCAGTGGGCCGGCCAAATCCAGGGCCTTTTGCACCTTCTTGGTGGCGGTCTCATCGGCGGCATCGGCGGACAGGACCCGCAGGCGGTTGGCGGGGAACTTGTCCTGAATCTGGGCGGCGCTGACAGTGGTAAGGTCGCTCTCGGCAGCCGGGGCGTTGACGCTGAAGCCGAACTCTTTTCGCCGCCCGTCCTGCGTGAACGAGACCATGTAATGCCCCACTTGGTCGGCGTGCAGTTCGATGGTGCGGCGATCGACGTTGGCGACCTCGGTGGTTTCGCTGGTCTGGCCGGGGCGGCGTATCCCGATCACCGGCGCGGGCATCTGGCGGGGCATGGGCACGATGGCCGTCTCGCCAAGAGTATAGATTCGCCTGGCCTCCTGTTCGCCGCTCATCAGGCGGACGCCGTGCTGGGCCAGGATCGGGAACTGGTGCAATTGGCCGACATTTGAGAAATCACCGGCGGGCGAAAAGTTCCACAGAATGCACGCCCCCTGCCCCACCGGGCGACGGAGGATCGCCGGCATCCCGTCAGCGTACGCGACCACAACCTCGGCGTCGGAGGACTTGGCCTCTATCGTCAGCCGACGCGTGACCTGTACCTCCGATAGCGGCGGATTGTCCGCCCCGAAGAACGGCGCAACCAGCGGATGGTCCAGCTTCGCGGTGTTCCAACCCATCGGCTGGCTAAGCCGCTGCAATACACCCAACGATGCCGGCAGGAGCTTTTGCGCGGCGGCAACGTTGTACGCCGACGGCGAGACCAACTCACCCGCCACCACCCACAGGTGCCCGCCGCCGCGAACGTACTGATCCAGCTTCTTCCACTGTTCGCTCGTCAGGCTGCTGACGTTGGCGAGCACCACGCCGTCGATGGCGGTAAGGTCGGTGCTGTCCAACTGCTGATTGGTGATGACCTCGCCCAGCGTCGATCCGCCAGGCGGCATGACGGCCGCCTGCATCAGCAGGCTCGTGGTATCGCCGCGACCGACGTTCACGCCGTCGCGCACAACGAGCATTCTGGCTGCCGACCCCACGCGGAGCGTGAAATACCGCGTGTTGTCCATCTCCATGTTGTCGCCCTGCGTGAGCGTGATCTGGCCCTGGATCTGGCCTTCCTTCCGCGGGCGAATCTCCATGGCGATGGTCTTGGATGTGTTGTCATCCATCGTCTGGGCCCGCTGGTCAACGGCCTCGCCGGAAAGGTCCAGACGAAGCATGTACTCGCCGCTCATCTGCCGACTCGACAGCAGCGTCCGCAGTTCAGTGGTTGCGCCAAGGGGCACGGAGTTGGCCCGCAGCTTGGGCTCGCCCAGAGCAAGGTTCGTCGTGCGGCCCTGCGTGGGGTCCAGAACGGTAAAGTCGATATCCAGCTCGCCCATGTCCGCCAGGTCGCGCCATGCCTGCTGGGTCATGTCGGTGACGATAACGATCTCCTTGCGGAGCTCGCCACCCTGCTTGAGGGCAACCTCGACGGCCCGTCGAACGCTGCCGCCAAGCGTGTGGTTGCCCAGACTGGCCTGGACGCGATCGATGTCAGCGACCGCGGATGCTTGGTCCTGGAATGTGCCACCTGCAGACGGATCGGAGGCGAACACAACGGCCACCCGAGAGCCGCCCGGGAGTCTCTTCAGTCGCTCGGCGGCCAATAGTTTGCCTTTAGCCAGTCGGCTGACGGAGCCCTGGAGGTAGGTCATCGAGCCGCTGTTGTCGACGACAACGACGACGCTGGCGGGTGATTGATCGAAAGGCACCTGACTGAATGCCGGTACCTGCGCCCTGGCGATCAGGCCGACAACGATCACGATCGCAGCCATCCGCATAGCCAGCAGTATCAGGTGTTTGACCCGCAGCCTGGAAACGTTTGCCTGGTGGGTCTTACGGACAAACCGCAGGGCCGGGAAGACGATCTTCCGCGGCTTGGTACGCATGATCAGGTGGATAATGACTGGCGCTGCCGCAGCAGCGGCGGCCCCTAGCACAGCCGGCACAAGGAATGTCAACAGGCCCAGCATTTCCTAGTTGTACCCCAAGCCAGCATGGACCCGCAACCCAAAGTCTGATGCAGCGCCGGCGGTACCCGGGGCCTACGCGAACACAATGCTGGCGTAGCCCACCGTGGTGTCATCCGGGTCGTGGGGGTAGATGCCGTGGACTACGTTGTAGCTGTGGGTGTAATCCAGCAGCACTCCACGGGTCGCGCCCAGTTCGCGACAGGCGGCGATGGTGGCGGCGATGGCACCGGCCCCACAGGCATTGTGGTGCTTTTCGGCCTCGGCAATGACGGCAGGGGCATCCATCCGCTGGGCGATTTCGATCATGCGGAGGTCGTTGGCCTCGGTCCAGCGGACGCCTTCGGCGCCATGTCCGCCAGGCGAGGGGAAGTGCCCGCCATGATGAGTGAGGTCTGTGCTGCCGAGGACACGCACGCCGGGGAAGCCCTCTCGCAGCACGCGCCCGACAGCTTGCCCGACGGCCTCTGCCCGGGCTGTGGGCGGAACCTCGATTGGCACGATGCGGACCTGGGGATTAAGCATCTGGAGCAGGGGCACCTGCACCTCTAGCGAGTGTTCATGTTCGTGGGCCCCCGGGTTTGCACGAATGGGGCCGCCGGCCTTCAGAATAGCGGCGGCAAGGGCTTGGTCGATCATCACCTCGCCCAGGGGCGTCTGCCAGACGCCGCTATCGAAGAGCTCACCCTCGCGGACCGTGCCGACGTGATCGGCACCGAACAGCACCACGGTTTCCAGAGGACCGCTGCCGGCCAGGGCATTGAGCGTCATAGCAGCCAATCGCCCGCTGTAGACCCACCCGGCATGCGGCACCAGGCCGCCGTATAGGGTCTGTGGCAGACCCTCGGGCGGCGATGCTTGCTCGAGCAGCTTGCTGGCGTGCAGCCGACAGGAACTGGCCGCCTCCTCATAAAATGACCCGGCACGAACTGCACGACGAATATTCATTGAATTCTCCAATGCCGACATGCAGGGGCGATCTACGCCACCATACCTATTGGCTATTGCCTATTGGCTATTGGCTATTGGCTTTGCACCAGCAAAACAGTGTAGCCGCCTAAGGTCCAGTCTGCTATCATTCACGCTATACTATTGTTGTGAAAGAGGTAAGCCCATGACGCAAGAGCCGAACAAGGAAGTCGATCACGCTGACGCCCTTAGTGCCATGGCCGCCGGGGCCGATTTGAACGAGCCTGACGCCTACGTGCAGCAGCAGACCCAGGCCCAGCGGACCTTGGAGGGCCTGCCACCCGAGCAGGAACAAGTGCAGGCTACGCCCGCGGCCCCCACTATGGACGCCTTTGCCGCGGCGGCCTCCACCACCTCCGGCAACGCCGCCGCGCGGGCCATCGCCGACCGCGCCCGCCTACAGGCCAGCCAAGCTGCCGCCGCCGCAATCCAATACAAGAAGTTCATGGTCCCACTGCTGCTGGTGGTGGGCCTGCTCCTGGTGGGCATGGGCCTGTTGCCGTGGTTCTACGACCCCATCGCAGAATCCGCCAAGGCCGCCGCCGAAAGTGGCTCCGTTCCGCCGGCCGACTGGCAATTCACCGTTATGAATATCGTAAAGTACTGTGCCATCCCCATGGGCCTGATCCTGGTAGTCGGCTCGGCCTATTTCCACATGGATGTCCAGCGAATACAACGCCAGCGAATGGCCGGACGGTAACAACCAAGACCATGCTCCTTCCGACTCCCAAGGTGTGGAAGCTGCTCAATTGGCCAAACCGCATCAGCATACTCAGGCTGATGCTTGTGCCTCCCTTTGTCATGCTCCTGCTGAATCTCCACGATCCCGCTTGCGAGGCCTGGGCCCGCTACGCCGCACTGGGAATCTTCATGGTGATGGCCGCCAGCGATTTCCTCGACGGCATGCTCGCCAGGAGATTCAATCTCCGCACGCGACTGGGTGCCATCCTGGACCCACTGGCCGACAAGATCCTCATCGTCTGCTCGGTGCTCCTGCTGTCCATCCCGGCCTACGCCCCACAGGAGTTTCACATTCCCAAGCTGGTCGTGGTCGCCGTCGTGAGCAAGGACCTCTGGGTCGTCATCGGCGCGCTGGTGGTCTATCTCGTCGGCGGCCGCCTGCGGATCCGCCCCACGCTGGCAGGCAAACTCTCAACCGCCATCCAACTGGCCACGATTATCTGCATCCTCATCGTGCCGGACCTGGAGCATTTGCGCCCGGGCCTGGGCATATCCGCCGCATGGGGTCTTGTCATCGCCACGTTCGCCGTAAGCGTACTGGCTATCTTCAGCTACACCCGCCTGGGGCTGAGCTTCATCGTCAAGACAGACCAGCCACTCGAGCACGCCAACGGCGACCAAGGCCGCCGCAAATAAGAGCACTCGACAAGTCCAGATGCTGGGTGCCACGGCTAAGCGAACGCAGTTTGCTCGCGCGGCCGTGCCGTAACGGGCCAGGCGCAAAGCACGGCCGCGTCAAACGACGGCTTAGCCGTGGCACCCGGGCAATTAAAGAACGGCGTGCCCGCCGAGACGAGCACGCCGCTAAGTGCAAATCACTCTGGGTTTGTTACGGTATTGTGATATCCATCGGCACTTTCCCTGTCGCCTTGGCCTTGCCGGCTATAACGTCGGCGGCGGCGTCAAAGGCAAACGGGGAAATGCCCATCGTGCACACGATGCCGGAGATCTGCTTGGGCAGCTTGGTGGCCTGGTACGGCGAGTGGGTAACCACGGCGTACGTGGGCTTACTAAGTTCCACGATGTGATTCATCAGCTGGACCAAGGTCGGGGTAGCACCTTCGTGGTAGACGCCGAAGATGATCGTGTCGACGTTCTTCGCACGGCCGAGGGCCTCGTAGATCTGCTGATCGTTGGGGTTCTCGTCAACGAGCACGTACTGCACGTCGGAATAGTGCCGCTTGAGTGAATTCGGGAACAGGTCGTGTGAGCGGTTCTCGTCGTTGGCAAGCACCACGGTCATGTCGCGAGGAACGACCACCATTATGCGCCCAGCCTTTTCCGGCTTCAGTGGCAAGGCGTTGTCGCGGTTCCTGACCACGCAAATGGCCTTCTGGGCCGCACTGACAGCAACGGCCTTGTGTTCGGGGCAGCCGACGGTCGAGAGCACCTTTTCCGCGGAGAAGGGCTTCTTCTCGAAGAGCTTGCGCTTGTACTTGAGCTTGAGGATACGCAAGAGCGACGCGTTCATGTTGTCTTCGGTGATCTTGCCCTCGCTGACGTACTTCTTGATCATCTCGTGGGCGGGTCCGTAGACCGTTGGCACCTTCATGAACACCATGTCCGCACCGGCGGCAAGACACATCGCAGTCGCCTCGGGCAGGCCGAAGTTCTTGGAAATCGCGAACATGCTCAGGTCGTCCGGGATGATCATCCCGTCGAAACCCATCTCCTTGCGGAGCAGGTCGGTGAGGATCCGCGGCGACAGCGACGCCGGCAGATACTCCTTCTCAAAGGCCGGATAAAGCGTGTGCGCGACCATGAACGAGTCCACGCCCGCCTCGATGGCCTTCTGGAAGGGATAAAGGGCCATCTTCCACATGTCTTCGCGGCTGAGGTCGATCGACTCCAGCTCGTGGTGGGCATCGCCCAGGCCATAGCCGCGGCCCGGGAAGTGCTTGACGTTGCTGATCACGTCTTCTTCGTCATAGGCCTTGATGAACGCCTTGGCCATCTCGCCACAGACCTTGGGATCGCTGCTGAAGGAGCGGACGCCGATTTCGCGGCTCTCGGTGCGGGTGACGTCCAGGCAGGGACCATAAAGCATGTCCATGCCCATGACCTTGCATTCCCGCGCCACGATCTTGGCGGCCCAGTAGGCGTTTTCCAGGTCGCCGCAGGCGCCCAGGCCCATGTTGTTGGGCATGAGACTGGAATTGCGACGGCGGAAGATGCTGCCGCTGATGCCGCCTTCCATGTCGCCGGCCACAAGGATGGGCAGGCCCGTGATTTCCTCGCCCGCCTGCTTGACATCGTAAACAAGCTTGGCCACCTCATCCAGCGGGGCATTTGGAGAGACGCCGCAAGCCATGTAATCGCCGCCGCGGATAAATCGCTCGAACACGGAGGTGAACTGCAGGTTGCCCAGATGGTACTTTTCAAAGTTCTGCCGGGCGAAATCAACGCTCTCACCGCCGCAGAAATTGCCCATGTACATCTGCCCGATCTTCTGATCAAGCGTCATGCCATCGATGATCTTCTGGAAATCCGGAACTGGCGCAGCCATGAATATTCCTTTCTACTGTGTTTTATTCAAAACGAGCAGATCATCTACCATAATTAGGGTCCCAAGTCCACACGAACTGACTGGCACGCCCGACTGGCGCTAACGCCCACGGAAAGCGTTCCGTGGGCTTTCCCAGAACCTCGCACATATGGTATCCTATGGGGATGAACACGATTGACGAAATCATGGCCGACCTCCGCGCGGGAAAGATGATCGTCCTTGTCGACGACGAGTCCCGCGAGAACGAGGGCGACCTGGTATGTGCAGCCGAGAAGGTTACGCCCGAGATCATTAATTTCATGCTGGTTCACGCCCGCGGCCAGATATGCATGCCGCTGAGCAACGCCAAGGCGGACCAGTTGACGCTGTACCCCCAGGTGAGCGATAACACGTCGCGGTTTACCACGGCGTTCACGGTGAGCATCGACGCCGCCAATGGCATCTCGACGGGCATCAGCGCCCAGGACCGTGCGCGGACAATCCTGGCGTGCGTTCGCGACGATGCCCGTCCCGCCGACCTGGTGCGCCCGGGGCACATGTTCCCACTGCGCGCCCGCGACGGCGGAGTGCTGGTCCGCACCGGCCAGACCGAGGGCAGCGTGGACCTGTGCCGCATGGCGGGCCTCAAGCCCATGGGCGTGATCTGCGAGATCATGAACGACGACGGCACTATGGCCCGCCGAGATGACCTGGAAAAGTACTGCGCCCGACACGGGCTCAAGATGTGCTCCGTCGCCGACATTGTCCGCCACCGCCTGCGCAGCGAGCGGCTGATCCAGCGGGCGGTCGAGATCGACCTGCCGATGGATTGCGGCGTGTTTCACCTGATTGCATACTCCAGCGTGGTCGATCCCGAGCCGCACCTGGCCCTGTGCCTGGGCGGAGTGGGCAAGCTTGACGCCTCTGGCCAGCCCATCACTCACGACGAGCCCGTGCTGGTCCGCGTCCACAGCGAGTGCCTCACCGGCGATATCTTCGGCTCGCTCAGGTGCGATTGCGGCCCGCAGCTACACCACGCCCTCCGCGAGATCGCAAAGGTCGGCAAGGGCGCGCTGATCTACGTCCGCCAGGAAGGCAGGGGCATCGGCCTGGTCAACAAGCTCCGCGCGTACAAGCTGCAGACGGAGGAGGGCATGGACACGGTGCAGGCCAACGAGCACCTGGGGTTCGAAGCCGACCGCCGCGACTACGGCATCGGCAACCAGATCCTCCGCGACCTGGGGCTGAAGGACCTGCGGATCATGACGAACAACCCCAAGAAGATATACGGCCTGGAAGGCTTCGGCCTGCACATCAGCGAGCGAGTGGCAGTGGAGATCCCCACCTGCGCGACCAATCGCGACTACATGCTGACCAAGAAGCTCAAGATGGGGCACATATTGGACAATCTGTAAGGCAAATGCTCAATGTTTAATGCTCAATGTTCAATCAATGCCCAATACTTGAATGCTTAAGTAGGCACACGGAACGCCTATTTGGGTATTCGAGCATTCGCGTATTGATTGGACATTGAGCATTTGAAATTGAGCATTAGCCCAGCCCGTACTCCCCCCACCGCTTGTCCACTAGCTTGCGAATCTCGTCCGCCATCTTCAGTGGCTCTGGCCAGTCACGATTTGGGGCCTCGCCGGGGAGCTTCTTCGTAGCATCTATGCCAATCTTGCCGCCTGTGCCTATCTCGCCGCTGGCATGGTCAAGGATGTCCAGCGGGCCGTTGACCTGCTCGATGTCACGAGCTGGGTCCACGTTGGCGCCCACCGCGAACCATACTTCGTTGGGGTCGTGCACGTTCACGTCCTGATCCACCACAACGATGAACTTGCTGAAGGTCATCTGCCCGGCCCCCCAGATTGCGTGCATAATCTTGCGGGCCTGGTTGGGGTACTCCTTGCGGATCTGTACGAATACGAAATTGTGGAACGCCCCGAAGAGCGGCAGATCGTAGTCCAGCACCTCCGGCACG
>Ga0265339_10002619_pt1 | contig 12838 bp, 10 predicted proteins | sample 4CB219metaG_FD_202085 | JGI IMG/M metagenome (GOLD analysis project Ga0265339, IMG submission 202085) | Rhizosphere microbial communities from Carex aquatilis grown in University of Washington, Seatle, WA, United States - 4-CB2-19 metaG | ecosystem: Host-associated > Plants > Roots >...
TTCCTTCAAAACCAAATGTCGAATGTCGAACACTGACCCCGCTGACGCCCGCGCTATGCCGTTCATGAAACGCTCGATTTTCACCGCCGACCGCCTAAACTTCGGCCGCTTTATGAGCCAAGAAATCCCGATGGCAAATCCACCGCTCTCGGACGAAGAGCAGTCAGTTGTGGCCCGGTTAACCGACACCGACCTGCACGCTATTGATGCCGCAATTCTGGCCAACTCTTCCGATCGCTGGCTCAAAGTTGCTCGCGTGGTCCTGTGGACTGAGGAATCGTTGAGTCACCGCTTCCCCGGCCTATCGTATGTTTTCTACGCCCAGCGTCTGATCCACCTGGCGGAGCAAGGGCATCTTGAATCGCAAGGAAATCTTGAATACATGCGATTCAGCGAAGTCCGAATACCGGGTGCGACCGCACCAACCTACGGCTCAAAATCTTGAAAAGTCCCTTGCCTGTCTCAAGAAACTAGATATGAACAGACCACTTCAGAGTGGCTGGTCTTGATGTGACCGGTGACAAAGTTGTCGGAGCGAAGCGACGCTCTGCCTTCACGTTTAGAAGGGCGCCGAATTGAGTCAAGCTTTTCCGCTGGTGAAGGCTTTTTTCGGAGTCTGAAACGCGAGGATCCCCACCGGCTTGCTACCACCCAAAGCGAGCCGACTGAAAAGGGTGGTCAATGAGGCGCAGCAGGTGGCGCGCCTCGCGCTGCGAGGCGTGAACTTCCCGCCGCCAGCTCCGGGTCCCGGCGATTCCAGGCCTTCACGCGCTGGAGCCGGCTCCGGCGGGCGCGGCGGGCGCGGCGGAGGTTTTCTGGTGGAAGACCAGTTTGCCATCCTCGACGGCAACGGCGATCGGCTCGGCGGGGATGAGCTGGCCCCTGAGAATCTCCTCGGCCAGGGGATCTTCCAGGAAACGCTCGACGGCCCGGCGCATTGGACGGGCGCCGTAGTTCGGGTCGTAGCCTTTTTCGACGAGGAAGTCGCGGGCCACGTCCTCGAGCTTCAACTCGATCTGCTTGTTCTTGAGGCGTTCGATGACTTTGGAGACTTCGATGTCAAGAATTTCGATCAAGTCGGGCTTGGTCAACGAGCGGAAAACGATTGTGTCATCCAAACGGTTCAGGAACTCGGGGCGGAAGACGCGCTTGGCCTCGTCCATGATGCGCTCCTTCATCTTCTCGTAGCTGTGCTCGTCGCTGATGGGCGAGAAGCCAAGGGTGGAATTCCGGCGGATGATGTCGGCGCCGACGTTGGATGTCAACAGAATGATCGTGTTTCGGAAATTGATGACGCGCCCGACGTTGTCCGTGAGTTTGCCTTCCTCAAGGATCTGAAGGAGCATATTCATCACGTCCGGGTGCGCTTTTTCCACTTCGTCAAACAGCACGACGGAGTAGGGGCGGCGGCGAACTTGCTCGGTCAATTGGCCGCCTTCTTCGTAGCCCACGTAGCCCGGCGGCGAACCGACCATGCGCGAGGCGTTATGGCGCTCCATGTATTCGCTCATGTCGAGCTGGATGAGGGCCTTGGAATCGCCGAACAAAATCTCGGCGAGGCTCTTGGCCAAAAGCGTTTTGCCGACGCCGGTGGGGCCAAGCAACGCGAAGGTGCCGATGGGGCGCTTGGGATCTTTGAGGTCGGCGCGCGAACGGCGGAGGGCCTTGCAGAGCGCGCTGACGGCCTCTTTCTGGCCGATGATCTTGCGCGACATTTCCTTTTCGAGGGCGAGCAATCGTTGCGCTTCGCCTTCCTCCATGCGCTTGAGCGGAATGCCGGTCCATTTTGCGACCACCTGCAAAATGTCTTCTTCGCCGACGGTGACGCGTTTTTCTTCGCGGCTTGCGCGCCAGGCGGCGAGCACGGAATCGAGCTTTTCCTTGGCGTGTTTTTCCTTGTCGCGCATGGCGGCGGCGCCTTCAAAGTCCTGGTCCTTGATCGCGCGCTCTTTTTGAGTCTTGATTTTTTCGATCTCGGCTTCGAGATCTTTGACTTCGGGCGGGCGTGTCATGGTGCCGATTCTGGCGCGGGAGCCGGCTTCGTCCATCACGTCGATCGCCTTGTCAGGCAGATAGCGGTCCGTGATGTAGCGGTCGGACATGCGGACGGCGGTTTCGATGGCGGCATCGGTGATTTCGGCCTTGTGGTGCTCCTCGTATTTGGGGCGAAGTCCCTTCAAGATCAGGACGGCTTCGTCGGCGGAGGGCGCCTCGACCTTGACGGTCTGGAAACGGCGTTCGAGAGCGGCATCCTTCTCGATGTATTTGCGATATTCGTTGAGCGTGGTGGCGCCGATGCACTGCATTTCGCCCCGGCTCAACGCCGGCTTGATGATGTTGGAGGCGTCCATCGTGCCTTCGGCCGATCCGGCGCCGACGATGGTGTGCAACTCGTCAATAAAAAGGATGATGTTCTTGGCGCGCCGGATTTCGTCCATGACGGCCTTGATGCGCTCTTCGAATTGTCCGCGATACTTGGTGCCGGCGACCATCAACGCCAAATCCAGCGTAATGACGCGCTTCTCGCGCAAAATTTCCGGGACGTTGCCGCGGGCAATTTCCTGGGCGAGGCCCTCGACGATCGCCGTCTTGCCCACGCCGGCTTCGCCCAGCAGGACGGGGTTGTTCTTGGTGCGGCGGCAGAGAATCTGGATGACGCGCTCGATTTCGTTTTGGCGTCCGATGACGGGATCCATCTCGCCTTTGCGGGCGATTTCGGTGAGGTCACGACCGAAGGCCTTGAGGGCGGGAGTTTTGACTTCGCCTTTTTTCTCAGGGGCTTTTTCGGGAGGCGGTTCGGGGGCGCCTGCGGCCTGTCCTTCTTCGCCCTGGGCAAAATTGGGGTCGAGCTCTTTCAAGATTTCCTGACGAGTTTGTTCGATGTCGACATCGAGATTTTTCAACACGCGCGCCGCGACGCCATCGCCTTCGCGCAATAATCCAAGCAAAATGTGTTCCGTGCCGACGTAAGTATGATTGAGTGTTTTGGCTTCCTTGGCGGCGAGCGCGAGGACTTTCTTGACGCGTGGCGTGTAGGGGATGTTGCCAATCATCTTCTGATCGGGTCCGGTGCCGACCTGTTTTTCGACTTCCATGCGGACGGTTTCCAGATCCAGGCCGAGTTTTTGGAGAACATTGACCGCGACGCCCTGTCCCAATTTAATCAGGCCGAGCAAAAGGTGCTCAGTGCCCACGAAATTGTGGTTAAAGCGGTCGGCTTCCTTTCGCGCCAGGGCAAGGACTTGTTGGGCCCGTGGCGTGAAATTGTTCATGGCGTCTTCACTCATAGCTAAAATTTGCCTTGCTTAATTTCTTTTGTCCAGAGAGCCGTCTGGCGGCGCCGGGGGTTTTGGATTCGGACGGCTCACCCCGCGCAAACGTTCGCGCAGCATGTCGGCCCGGAGCAAATCCCGTTCCTCGGCGACGAGTTTCTCTGTGAACTGCCTCTGCAAATGGGCCGGTTGCGTGATGATGAACAGCTCGTCCACCAGCGCGCGCTCCGCGGTTGGGAACTCGCCCAGGTCAATTCCAAGGCGCATGAGCGAGAGCAGGTTCATGGTTTCCTTGGATGAAATGCTGTGCGCGTTGGCCAGAATTCCGTAGGCGCGCCCAATGTGGTTGAAGACCACCTTTGGCTTCTTCTCGAGCAGCGTTGCGCGAGCGTTTTCCTCGTGCTCGATAATCTGGAGCAAAACCTTGTTGAGGCGTTCGACGATGTCTGTTTCGACCTCGCCGAGCGTCATTTGGTTGGACACTTGAAAGACGTTGCCAAGGGCTTCGGTGCCTTCGCCGTAAAGGCCGCGAACGGCCAGGCCGAGTTTGTTGACGGATTGGATGATCTGATTGATCTGCTCCGCCAAAACCAGGCCGGGCAAATGAAGCATCGCGCTGACGCGAATGCCGGTGCCGAGATTGGTGGGGCAGGCTGTCAAATAGCCGAGATCGGAGCTGAAGGCGTATTCGAGGCGGCGCTCCAATTCGCTGTCCACCTGGTCGATGGCAAGCCATGCCTGTTTAAGCTGGAGGCCGGGGCGCAACGCCTGCATGCGAAGGTGATCCTCCTCGTTGATCATCACGCAGAGGGATTCCTCCTTGTTGAGAACCAGGCCGCTGCCGGCGCTCTTGGCGGCGTGCTCGCGGCTGATGAGGTGGCGCTCCACCAAAATTTGTTTATCGAGGCCGCCGAGGTTGTCCATGGTCTCGGAAAAGGCGCCAGCCAATTGCGGCAGACTTTCCACCGCGGGGCGAATGACGTCGAGCGCCTTGACGCGTTCAAGCTTTTTGGCCCAACCGGGAAAAGCGAGGCCGCGCAGATTGCGGGCGAGCCGGACGCGGCTGGACATGACAATGCGGTCGTGCGGCCCGGTGCGGCGGGCCGTTTCAACGGGCGGACTTAGAAATTCGTGAATAGTCATTTCTCAGCGAGGGGCGCCTGGCCCATTTGCTCCCGGGTTACTTTGATTTCATCGCGGAGGTGCGCAGCCTGCTCGAAGTCTTCGGCAGTGACGGCTTTGTCGAGCTTCTTCTGGAGGTGCTTGAGGCGATCCTGCAAATCGCGGCTGCGGCGCAAGGCCGCGGGCACCTTGCCGACGTGGCGAGTGCCTTTGTGCATGGACTTGAGCAACGTTTCCAAGCCTTCGGCAAAAGTATTGTAGCACTGTGCGCACCCCAGGCGCCCCGCTTTCTTGAAGTCGGCCTGGGTGAACCCGCAACCGGGGCAGCGCAGTTCCTCGCCGCCGGTAGGGGCGATGTCCTGCGACGCGCCCAAACCGAGCAACAAATCCGCCAGCGAGAAGCTGTTCGGATCGTTGACGCCCTTCTGGCGCGCGCACTCCTCACAGAGGTCGACTTTCTGCATTTTGTCGCCGACGATCTGAGTCAGGTGCACCTTGGCAGGGTTCTGCTTGCAAAACATGCACAACATATCAATCAAAGTACCATAAAAGACCGAAAAGCGGAACCATTTTTGGCTCCTTCCTCCCCCCCGGATTAAAAATACTGCGTGCCGACACCCGCCGCCATGACGAGGATCAATGCCCTAACTATATATCGGCTCTCCGGAGCTTTGGGTTAAAGCGCGGTATTGACTGATCAGCTTCTTCGTTACTGATCCAGGGTGTCCGCCGCCGATCACTCTACCATCAATTTTCACCGCTGCAATGACCTCGGCGCCAGTTCCGGTCAAAAAACATTCGTCCGCATTGAACAGGTCATACCGTGTGAGATTGGACTCGCTGACCGTCAAGCCGCTGTTGCGCGCCAGTTCCATAACCACCTGGCGGGTAATGCCGTAAAGGGCGCCCGCGAAAAGCGGCGGCGTGAATAACTGGCCGCCCTTCACGACGAAGAGGTTGTCGCCGGTGCATTCGGCGACAAAGCCCTCAGAGTTGAGCATCACGGCTTCCTCGCAACCGCCGTTGATGGCTTCGATTTTGGCGAGGATGTTGTTGAGGTAATTGAGCGACTTGATCGCCGGGTTGAGCGCGCTGTGAAGGTTTCGCACCGTCGGCACGGTGATGAGGTCCAGGCCGCGCTCGTAGAATTCCTTTGGGTAAAGCTGGATTTTGTCGGCGATGATGAAGACGGACGGCGCCTTGCACTTGAACGGGTTGAGCCCCAAAGTCCCGGCGCCGCGAGTGACGACCAGGCGGATATAACCGTCGCGAAGGTTGTTGCGGCGGCAGGTTTCGGTGGTGGCCTTGATGAAGTTCGCGCGGGACATCGGCAACTTCAACAGGATCGCCTTGGCTGAGTAAAACAACCGGTCGATGTGCTCGGCCAGCTTGAACACGCGGCCGTTGTAAGCGCGAATGCCTTCAAAGACGCCGTCGCCATACAGCAGGCCGTGATCAAACACCGAGACCTTGGCGTTCCGTTCGTCCACGAATTTTCCATCGAGAAAAATCTTCATGTTGTCAATCCAAGACTATGGCCAACGCCGCCGGGTGACAAGATTAAGCGGTGACGCCGGTCAACGAATTGAGAAATGCAGGCGCAGCGCCGGGGGAGAATGACCAATGCCGAAGCACGAATGACGAATGTCCTAATGACTCAATGCCTAAACGACGCCTGGGTTGCTTTGGCGTTGCGCCTGAGGAGGGCGAGCTGGCGGTTTGAATTGATTCGACGGGGCGCGGACATCCATACTGTTGCGCCAGCGCGGATTGGAAATCCTGCGCAAAGGATTATGCGTGTTTTGATTATCGGTTGCGGGTATGTGGGGCGTCCGCTTGGGCTTGAATTGGCGCGGCTGGGCCACGAGGTATATGGTTTGCGGCGGACAGCCGTGAGCGAAAGCGGTCCCATCCACCCTCTGACGGGTGATGTGGCGGACCTGGAGGATTTGAAAAGGCTGCCGGCGCCCTTTGATTGGGTCGTCAATACTGTTTCTTCGAGCAAAGGGGGCGCGGAGGATTACGAGCGCGTTTATCTGCGCGGCACGAGGAACGTGATCGAATGGCTGGGCGCGACCCCGCCGAAGAAATACGTCCACGCCGGCAGCACGAGCGTTTATGCGCAAAATGACGGTTCTGCCGTCAGAGAATCAAGCCCCGCTGAGCCGCAAAACGAGACAGGCCGCATCCTGGCGCACACCGAGAACGCACTGCTGGAAGCGGTCAAGACCCGGAATTTTCCGGCTGTTTTGCTGCGCATCGCTGGCATCTATGGGCCGGAGCGCGGCCATCTGTTTCAACAGTACTTGCGGGGTGAAGCGGTCATCGCGGGGCAGGGGGAGCGCCTGCTCAACATGATTCACCGTGATGACGTGGTCGGCTGTCTTATTGCCGCGCTCAAAAACGGGCGGGCGGGCGAAGTCTATAACGCGGTGGACGACGAGCCCGTGCCGGAGATTCACTTTTATCGGTGGCTCTCGGAGACGCTTGGCAAGAACATGCCGCCGTTCGGATCGCCTCCGGCGGAACGAAAGCGCGGCGTCTCGAGCAAACGCATTGTCAATCGAAAGCTCAAAGCGGAGTTGGGCTACCAGTTCCGTTACCCGACATTTCGCCAAGGCTACACAGCAGAGATCCAGCGGCTGCAGGACGAGGGGAAATTGTGAGGAGCGAGGATCGCGTGATGCGTAATGCGTAACTGCGGTGGCTAGACGTCGAAGACGGTGATTTCGGGGCGGCAGCAAAAGCGCACGGGAGACTCAAGCCAGCCAATGCCGGGATTGACGTAGAGCGGGCCGCCGGGCGTCTGAAACATCCCCATCTCATAACGACCCACCCAGTAGGGCACAACAATGGCCCCGTAAAACGGAATGCGAACCTGGCCCCCGTGCGAGTGTCCCGCCAGGATCAGGTCGTAGCGATGCGGCCCAAGGCGGTCGGCCATCAACGGATAATGGATGAGCAGGATGTTGCGCGCGTCGGCCGCCGGCGGCGGGATGTTCGGCTGGCCGTGGAGGCAGGTCGCGCCTGTCAAAACAAGTTTCCCGCCGAGGATTCCCCGCTGGCTGTCCAGCATCCATGATCCGCCGCCTTTCGCAAATGAGCGCTGGATGTCGCCAAAATTGGCGGCGCCCCAGTAATCGTGGTTCCCGGGCACGCCGAAAATGGGGGCCTTGATTCGCGCCATGATTTTCAGAGCCTCGGGAAGAAACTGCGCCTGCTCGATGATGTCGCCTGTAAAACAAACAGCATCAGGCGAGAGGGCGTTGACCTGGCGAACGACCGATTCCAGGTAAGGGACGTCGCCCTTGTGATGAATGTCAGTGATGTGGACCAGGCGCGCGATGGGTTTGCCGCGGGAGAGGTTCAGATGGCGCACTTTGAGCCACTGCGGCTCAAGCCATGCGGCGTCGGCGCAGGCCGCAAAGGGAGCCGCCGCCAAGGCAGCTCCCAGCAAAAACCTCCTTCGAGTCAATTTATCGATTTTCATCGCAAGACCACCGCCGTCATCTTATCACTAAATGCGCGCGGCGCCACGTTCTCCTGGCTGCGCCAATTGGAATGAAGATCATAACCGATGCTCGTTGCGTCGAATACGCTTCGCCGGGCCATCCGGAACGGCCGGAGCGCATTCGGGGCGCGCTGGAACTGCTGCGAAAACAGGATGCGCTGTCAATCCAATGGTCTGAACCGGCGGCGGTCGACGACGCGGCGATCCTCCGCGCGCACACGCCGGACCATTTGCGGCGCATTGAGGAGTCGTTTGAGTTCGACGAGGACACGCCGGCGCATCCGGGGATCGCGGCGCACGCGCGTCGCTCGGTGGGCGGGGCGCTGGCGGCGCTGGGAGCGGCGCGCGCCGGGGAGGCTTCGTTTTGCCTGCTGCGGCCGCCCGGCCATCATGCGACGCCGAATCGCGCAATGGGTTTTTGCTATTTGAATTCGGTCGCGATCGCCGCGCTGGCGGCGCAAGCGGCGGGCTGCAAACGCGTGGCCGTTTACGACTTCGACGTCCACCACGGCAACGGGACGGAGGACATCCTGCTTGACAAGCCGGGGTTCGTTTTTCTGTCGGCGCACCAGTTTCCCTGCTATCCCGGCACGGGCCGGATCAATCGCGGCTCCAACTGTTTTAATTACCCAATCGCGCCGGGGACGGGCAGGGGAGAGTGCAGATCGGTCCTGTCAAGCGCACTGGAACAGTTGAAGAAGTTCAAGCCCGAGATGGTGGCCGTGTCCGCGGGGTTCGACGCCTACCGCGGGGATCCGCTGGCGGAACTGACGCTGGAAGCGGAGGATTTTCATTGGATGGGCGGGCAGATTCGCGCATTGGGGATCCCGGCGTTCAGCGTTCTGGAGGGCGGCTACAGCGAAGAGTTGCCGGAGTTAATTCTGGCGTATTTGATGGGGTTGGAGGGGGCTTGATTGCTTTCAGACATCATGCGCGTCTCCCGGCGCACGTTTGGTTGACATCATTGCCGAATAGGATTAACAAGAGAATCGCACTCTCGAAGTTTTGGTTTGACGCATAGATGAAGGCGTTATACGTTACGGACGCGGTTGGGAAGGGCTGCCAAAGCGGTCCGATGGACGCAAGTCCACCCGGCTGCATTTTTTTTCAATGCATCTCCTCTATTTAGACGATGCTGGGGCGGCAGATACGAAAAGCGAGGAATACTTGGTGCTGGGAGGGGTGTCGGTTTTCGAAGCGCAGACCGCGTACTTCACGAATGAACTGGACAAAATTGCCGCAGGTTTCTCAAGCAACAGCCCCGAGGACGTCGAGTTTCATGCGTCAGAGATCTTTGCGCGACGAGAGGCGCCGTGGAATAACCTTAACAAAGCAGAAGCGCAAGGAGTCCTCAAAGCTGTTCTTGGCGTCCTCGCCAAGAGTTACGACTCTGCGAAGGCATTTGCCTGCGCAGTTCACAAAGCCTCGTATCCGAACCGCGACCCGCTGCAATTGGCCTTCGAGGATTTATGCAGCAGGTTCGATCGCTATTTATCGCGATTGCACGCAAGCGGTGATCGTCAACGCGGCATGATCGTGCTGGACGAGAGTTCCCATGAAACGACCTTGCAGGGAATGGCGCAGAACTTCCGAAAACTCGGAACGCAATGGGGCGTGATTCGAAATCTCGCCGAAACCCCGCTGTTTGTTAATTCCAAAGCGTCGCGTCTGGTTCAGTTGGCCGACCATGTGGCGTATGCGGTGTTTCGGCGCTATAACGCTTCGGACACGCAATACTTTGACGTGATCGCCTCGCGATTTGACGCGCACGAGAGTGTTTTGCACGGTTTGGCGCATAAGCAGACCAAAGACCCCAACTGTATGTGTCCAGCGTGTCTGAGCCGCAGGTTTGCGTCCGGAGGGGCAAATAGGTGATGAAGATCTTGGTGGCGATCACGGGGGCGAGCGGGGCGATGTACGCGCAGCGTTTGATTGACAACATCGGCCCGGCGGAGCACGAGTTGCACGTCATCCTCAGCAATTACGCGCACTCGGTGATGTCGGAGGAGCTGCCGCAGGGGTTGCGCCTGCCGGAGGGAGCGACGACGCACAATCTCAAAAGCATGAACGCGCCGTTCGCCAGCGGATCGAATCCGGTGGACGCGATGATTGTCATTCCATGCACGATGGGCACGCTGGGGCGGATCGCGCATGGTTTCAGCGAGGACGTTTTGCTGCGCGCGGCGGACGTCACGCTCAAGGAACGGCGGAAGCTGATCCTGGTTCCGCGCGAAACGCCGTTAAGCCTTGTGCATGTCAGGAATTTCGAGCTGTTGCTGCTGGCGGGCGCGATTATTATGCCCGCCAACCCGTCGTTTTATCATCGCCCCAGGAGCATCGAGGAAGTGGTTGACAGCGTTGTCGCGCGGGCGCTCGACCATTTGGGGATTGCGCACAAGCTTGTGCCGCGCTGGCAGGAGCCGGAGTGAGCGCGGGACGAATCCGCTGTCAAACAATCAAAAGCCGACCTGGGTTGCGTGGCGTTTAAGCCAGTCTTCGGCAGTGCGGTAGTCGGGGCAGGATTTTTCGACTTCGGCCCAAAAGCGGGGCGAATGGTTCAAGTGCCGCAGGTGCATCAGCTCGTGGATGATGATGTAATCGCGGACGTGGGCGGGCAGTTGGATCAGGCGCCAGTTGAGCGAGATGGCGCCGTGGCAGGAGCAGGAGCCCCAGCGGGTGCGCTGGTTGCGGATGACCACGCGCCGGACCTGGCATTCATACTGGGCGGCCAATTCCAACACGCGCCGCGGCAATTCCTCCATCGCCAGCCGGTGCAGGTGTTTTTCGACGACGGGCCTGACATCGCCTAGGTCTGGATTAAATGGGATGCGCTGGTCGGCGAGCAGCAACTCCGGCGCGGGATGCGCCGCGAAGAGCGAAAGGGTTTCGCGGCTGCCGCGGAACAAGACGTCCATGCCCGGACGCAACACATCGGGGGGGCCTTTTTGGGAGTCCAGGACGCGCCACTGTTTTTCGAGCCAGCTCTTGCGGCTTTCAACAAACGAGCGGGCAAATTTCTGAGCGCCGCCGCGGGGGATGGTGACAACGACGGTTTTGTCGGCGCGCAAACGCATCACGTAATTGCGCGCGCGTGCGTGCCGGCGATAAACCACCGGCAACAAATGGGAATTGACGGACACGAAATCCGGCTCCGCCGCGGGCTCGCGAGGCGAAATCAAACGGAAAAACTTTCTCACTTTGTTCACAGAAACTGCGCCCAGTATAGCAGGCGCCGCGCCGAGAAATAAAGAGCCAAAGTTGTTTTTTTGGCTCTCGTTGGCGGCGCGGCCCGCGCATCACTGACCGGGTTTCGTGGAAGTTTCCGCCAGCAAGCACTGCGCCGATGTCAGATCCCCGCTACTGGGACCGATGAGAATCTTGAAATCGCCCGGCTCGGCGCTCCAGACGCCATCGCGCAAAAATGTGAGATCCTCCTCGCGGACTTGGAATGACACGCGGCGGCGTTCGCCAACTTGCAGGGCCACGCGCTGGAAGCCGCGCAGTTGCAGCGTGGGCCGCGTCATCCACTCGCTGCGCGCGCTTACATACAATTGAACCGTTTCAGCGCCGGCGCGGTCGCCGGTGTTGGCGACCTCGATGCTGGCGGTGATAGGAGTTTCCGGCGTCAACGTGCTGCGGTCGACCTGGAGGTTCGTGTAAGTGAAGCTTGTGAAGCTCAGGCCGAACCCAAACGGGTAGAGCGGTGAGTTTGGGCTGTCAATATAAATGGATTTGTACTTGGACTTGGGATCCGCCGGATCGAATGGGCGTCCGGTTCTCTTTTCGCCGTACCAGATGGGGACCTGGCCGACATTTCGCGGAAAACTCACTGTCAACTTGGCGGAGGGATTGGAATCGCCAAACAGGGTGTCGGCGACGGCTTTGCCGCCTTCGAGGCCGGGCTGCCACGCTTCGAGGATGGCGTCTGACAGGCCGGTTTCCTGCTCCAGGGCAAGCGGGCGCCCGTTGATAAGGACGAGGATCAGCGGCTTGCCTGTCTGTTTGACGGCGCGCAGCAATTCCGTTTGGACGCCGGGCAGGCCAATGCTCGTGCGCGACGCGGCTTCGCCGGACATGTCCGCCGTTTCGCCGAGCGCCATCACCACAACGTCGGCGCGCGCGGCGGTTTTGGCGGCTTCTTCAAAGCCGGAACGGTCGTCCGCCGTCACGTCGCAGCCTTTGGCGTAAAAGACTTCGCCGTTGGTGTCGCGTTGGTGAATGGAGTCCAGGATGGACAGGACATTTTGCGCGTCGCCGCGTCCGCTCCAGGAGCCAAGGAGGTCCTGCTGGGCCATCGCCAACGGTCCGATCACGGCGATTCTCAGGCCGGTTTTCAACGGCAGCGCGCCGGGACGATTTGTCAATAAAACGATGGATTCGCACGCCATTTGCCGGGCGGCGCTCAGGTTCTCCGGCGTAAGAATTTTCTGCGCCTCGCGCGTGACGTCGCAGCGTCCGAAGGGATCGTCGAAGAGGCCCAACTGATATTTGACAGCGAGGACGCGGCGGGCCGCTTCGTCTATCTGCGCGGTTTTGACAAGGCCGTCGTCCGACAGGCCCTTGAGAAACGAAAGGTACGCCCCGCCTTGCATGTCCATGTCCACGCCGGCGTTCATCGACTCGCGCGCCGCGTCGCGCAGGTCGCGCGCGACGCCGTGGTTGACCAGTTCGTTGATGGCGGTGTAATCGGTCACAAGAAAACCGGCGAAGCCCCATTCGCGGCGCAGGATGTCAGTCATTAAATATTTGTTGGCGGTGGCGGGCACGCCGTTAAGTTCGTTGAAGGAGGTCATGACGCTGAGGACGCCGGCGTCGACGGCGGCCTTGTAAGGGGGAAGGTAGGTGTCGCGGAGCGTCTGGTCCGACATGTCAACAATGTTGTAGTCCCGGCCCGCCGTTGCGCCGCCGTAAGCGGCATAATGTTTGACACACG